>Ga0255094_1000042_pt1 | contig 68974 bp, 45 predicted proteins | sample Colum_Law_RepB_8_2_FD_188434 | JGI IMG/M metagenome (GOLD analysis project Ga0255094, IMG submission 188434) | Freshwater microbial communities from Columbia River, Oregon, United States - Colum_Law_RepB_8d | ecosystem: Environmental > Aquatic > Freshwater > River | place: USA: Oregon...
CTTCGCAGCAGGTGCTGGCCGTCTATGCACGACTGTCCGGGCTGGATGGTCTGGTGATGCTGCTTTGATGCATCCGTTGAAAGTCAACCGGTATAAAGTTTTGCCATGACACTGCCATCGCTGATGCGAATGGGACGGTCGACCGGGTCCCGGTAGTGTCGAGCGGGATCAATACCCAGTGCGGCAAATATCGTGGCCGTGACATCCCAGGGCCCCCAGGCCTGTTCGGCTGGCCACGCACCTCGGTCATCCGAAGCACCAAGTACCGTTCCGCGACGAACTCCGGCACCCGCAAAGGCGATGGAGTACACAGAGCTCCAGTGTTTGCGACCAGGCAGTGCACCCGCAAAACGTGGTTCCAGTGCCACCAGCGGAGCGCGACCGAATTCCCCCATGCAGATTACGAGAGTTGTTTCCAGCAGCCCGCGCTGATCAAGGTCTTCGATCAGCGCCGAAAAACCCTGGTCAAAACGTGGCAGCAGGTGATGTCGCAGACCGTCGAAAATGTCATTGTGAGTATCCCAGCCCCAGAGATCCGTGTTGTCAGGTTCACGATCCTGCCCGCGGTTGCTGGGTGACCAGAATACCGTGATCAGCGGTACCTCAGCTTCTGCCAGACGACGAGCCAGCAGACAGGCCTGTCCCGACTGATTGCGTCCATAGCGATCTTTGACTGAGTCGGGTTCGGCGCTGAGATCGAAGGCTCCGCGAGCCGTGGGATTGGCCAGCATCTCAAATGCCTGGCGATACATCGCATGCTTTTCCAGCAGCATCTGATGCTGCTCCAGCAGCGGCATCTGCGATTCGATCTGCTGCAGCAGACCGCGACGAGCATCCAGCCTGATCTGTGGCAGATCGGGCTGCGGCAGCAGTGAAGGAATCGCGTTGAAGTCTCTGGAGACGTCACCGAGTGTGAGTGGATCAAATCCCCTGCCAAGTAATCCACCGTACTGACCCGGAGCCGGCAATTCGGGAACGACGGCAGGGCCATTCAGATGCACTGCCGTCTGCGGAGCTGTCAGTGATGGACGGATTCGCTGCAGTATCGAACTGCAGCAGGGCTGATCGTCGGAAGCCGGAGGCGGATTGCCGGACTTCCGCCGATGATAGCGCCCCGTCATCGCCAGATAAAATGCTGACCCATGGTCAAGGTCTTCGTGCGACATACTGCGAACGACCGTCAGACGATCCGCCACCCGGGCAATCTGCGGCATGTATTCACAGAATCGCAGCCCGGGAACGGCCGTCGCTATCGAATCAAACGCACCACGGATCTCGCGCGGCGCATCAGGCTTGGGGTCCCACATGTCCAGCTGACTTTGACCACCGCTGGCAAACACCACGATCACGGATTTCGCCCGACCAAAACCCGGTGTCCGCTCTGCCGTTAAAGTCTCCTCGGCTGATAATATGCTGCCACTGCGGAAGGACGACAGCGCCGCACAACCGAGGCCCAGCAATTGTCGCCGCGAACCGCTGATCGCAGATTCATTTGTCCAGTGAAAACCCGGCATGGTGCGTTCTCTGACCGATACGGCGTCGGATACAGTCGACCCTGTAACGCCAGCATACTTTCCCAATGTCGTCCGGAACACCGGGAATCAGGGCAGTGCAGACGAATTTCCGCAAAGAGCCGGCCGGTATGATCCTGTTTACCGGCTGAACATACCGGCTGAAATCAACCGCAGCCCGGCCGGTAATGATTCTCCCAGAACCTGCCCGGTGGCCTCTTCATCCAGCGGTCCGCCCTCTTCAATGACCGTCACCAGAGCTGGTCTCGCTGCAACTGCTCGAAGTGCACTGGCAGCTCGATCCCGCAGTGCCGCAGGCACATCCCGGAAACGGTCACCCGTACGCCGACTCATCTGCATGATCGCCAACTGAGTTCCGGAATCCTGAATGTCTGCAGATTTCAACAGCCGCTCCAGCCAACTGCAGACAAGCGATGTGGGCAGGACCAGGTTGAACGGGCCGTAGACAGGCAGTCGGCCCGCAACCCGCCCCAGCATCCATACCAGAGCACCGCGAACCGCAGAAAAATCCTCCCGGAACATCAGGTCCAGAGACATTTCACCAAGCTCCTGACGAGTCTGCAGGTCCAGCAGTTCCAGCGATCCGAGGAGCCTCCAGATCTCCGCCGCTTCATGGTTTCCCGATGCGTAAGGCACAGCTTTTCCACGACCACTTTGAACCTGCCGAAATCGCTGACGCAGCGCAGGCAGCAGTTGCCCCGCAATCTGTGTCTGGCGACCGGCCGAAAAGCCGCCGGCAATTCGCCGACACATCGTCCGATGCTCCGCCAGACACGCAGGAGCCCCGTGGACAGGTCGCGGTCCCGCCACTCGCCACATCTCTTCGACCCGCCAGTCGTCCGCCGCATATCCAAATCCCGGCCGCAGACAATACCCCGCCAGATTCAGCCAGCGTGCTTCGTGAACGGGACTGCGACGACGACCGGATTCCAGATCCAGCAGTTCCTTCCAGATCGCCCGCAGCAGTGACGGAGGCCACTCAGCACGCGGATGTCCCACAGCCTGCGTCAGCAACCCAACCACCTGATCGGGATGATTGCCGGACTGAGCTGTGAAGACTGAACGCAGCACATCGCGAGCTGCCACGATCGTCGCATCGTCCACGATCCCCGCCGATTCACCCGCTCCACCATGCGCACTGCGGTCGGTTTCCACCGCAGAACGCACATCAAACTGCAGCTGCCAGCGACGGTTCTCATGCACCTGCTGACACCATAACTCCAGAGTCCCGATTTCCGTCAGACGAACGGCCAGCCGAGCATCCACAACATTCGAATCACCGCGGCGACGGCTGGTCAGCACCGTCCGAACCGGCGGCAGACCGGTGAGCTGCTCTGGGTCAACAGCAATCAGCTGGCCCGGCTTATCGGACGTACGTGATCCCGAAACATACACCGGAAACTCAACCGGCTCCGCTGTCCGCACCTGGAAAATCTGCTCAAGCACCGTCGGTTCCAGAGTGCTTTCAGTTCCGGCAGCAACGAGACAGAGTGCCGCCCGAGCACCGTCAGCCTGTTCAACACCAATGTAATATGTACGGGCAAGTCCGGCAGAAATACGAACGCCACGACCACGTCGTGCCAGACCAAATACAGCCGCCCCCTGAGCCACAGCCAGATCCAGCCGCGCGTTCGCCAGTAGCTGCGGACTCCATGCAGGATCAGACGGCCGAAACATGGCCTCCAGCAACTGGCGAAATCGCTGCCGCAGTATCGGTGATTCAAAGAACCCACCGTTGAACAACACAAAATCAGGCCGCGCTGAGTCACCCTGAACCCTGAGAAACTCCGCCAGATACCGACTGATCGCAGCATCGGCGGCGTAAGGCAGGCCAAATTCCCGGAAACCCGACTGCCGGCGTATCGGAGCATCCGACAATTCAACGGCAGGCAGAAAACCATCGAGAATCAATTGCACAATCTCAGAACGCTGCAACTGAACCTGCAGGCCACCACCGATCAGTCGCGACCCACTACCACCCAGTGACAGCGTAAATGTTTCCGGAGCCGACTCAGACAGCAGCACCTCCTTCGCCTGCCTGCAGGCAGCCGACAACATCCCCCACTGCCGCTCATCAAGGGTCTCACGAGAACCCAGGCGCTGCTCCACAGAATGAGCGATGGCAAGATCCAGATTATCACCACCCAGCAACAGATGCTCGCCCACCGCAATGCGATGAAACTGCACTCGATCTCCGGCACCCGCGCGAACGTCAATCAGACTGAAGTCCGTCGTACCGCCACCGATGTCACAGACCAGAATCTTCTGACCGGGAGCCACAAGCTGTTCCCACGAGTCGCGATGCTCGTGCACCCACGCGTAAAACGCTGCCTGAGGTTCCTCCAGCAGAATCACCCGCGGCAACCCCGCCATGCGAGCCGCCGCAACGGTCAGCTCGCGAGCAACTTCATCAAATGATGCAGGAATCGTCAGCACCACATCCTGCTGCTCAAGCGGATACTGAGGGTGCTCCGCGTTCCAGGCTGCTCGCAGATGCTGCAGACAACGCGCACTGGCCTCAACCGGTGACAGTCTGGCAACATCCGCAGCACCATGCCACGGGAGAATGGCGGCCCGACGATCCACTCCCGGATGACAAAGCCATGACTTGGCTGACTCAATCACCCGCCCCGGAGTCAAACGACCCTGATCACGAGCAAACACGCCGGTCGTCCACGAGTCGCCGGACGATTGCCACGGCAATCGGCAGGAACCGGACTGCTGACGCGGTCCACTACAATCAAGGTGAAACGACGGGAGAGTTTCCAGTCGCTCTGTTTGCCCCTCACTGACGATCTGCGGAACAGCAAATGTCCGAATGTCACCACCTGCCACCTCCGTGTCTGTCCAGCACAACGCACAATTTGTGGTGCCCAGATCAATCCCCACGATGTAACGCGGAGCAGTCTTCTGATCAGCGTCACAACCTGATTCCAGGGATTTGCTGTCGCTAGAGTCTGACACGGTAATTTCACTTCAGCTTTCAACATCGCAGGAAAAAACGCAGCCACCTGTCCGCGAATTCTATCAGGCAAAACCGACGGATTCCCTGTCGCCGACCAATCGCTCCACAGGCTCCTGAAGTTCACAACACACACCACCGGAATAAACGAAAAAAGCGGCAGTTTCCTGCCGCTTTCGGATGTTTCCGGGCCCCGACACATCAGTGCCTGCCGAGCACGCCACAATGCTGACAGCAATTCACTGCTGCTTCTTTTTTCCACCCTTACTCTTTTCACTTGTCCGCTTTGGCAGTTTTGCAGCCTGTTCCGGAGTCAGAATCTTTTTCAGACCCTCAATCGCTTTGGCAGCAAAAGCCTGCTGTGCCTGCTGTACAGACTTCATCTTTTCCTTCTGCTCATCGGTCAGCTTCAAAGCTTCGTCCACGGATTTTTTGGTCTCTGCAGGGGTCTTGCCGGCCGATTTCGCAGCCTTCTGAGCGTCACGCTCGGCCGATTTCTGAGTCTCTGTCAGAATCTCACCACGCATTTTCGTGATCTTCTGGGATTCCTCGGCCAGTTCCTTATCCAGAGCCGCAACCTTCTCCTTCTGCTCGGCGGTCAGTTCAATGCCGTTCAGAAACCGCTGCGTCGGTGCCGGAGCCTTCTTTGCACCCTTCTGCTTCTTCGATTCGTCTGCCTCAGCCCCAAGTGCCAAACCCATGACCAGTCCAGCACACAGCAGTCCACGACACACAGATTTGAATGAAATCCCCATAATTTCCCGTATCCCCATAAATTCTGAAGCGAAATCCGGCACGCACCAACAGCACGTCCAAGACTAAAGTCTGCAGAATCAGAGTCCAGTGAACCGGGGTTTATTTCAAAAAAACACTCCGAAGACACACTTCTCGACAAAGGCGGAACTGCCGGCTCGCGACCCGCCGCAGGCTCCGATTCAGTGAGTCGCCTGCAACTGCTCGGCCGCCGCACGCCTGCGCTGCTGCCAGCGGTTGTCCGATACCCAGTCCTCCCGCGTGTACACAATCACCGACGTATCCGTTTCCTGAACCTCCAGACGCTGCAGCCTGAAACCGAACTGAGTGATCTCGGTGAACAGCTTATGGCACAGATTCTCAACGCTGGTCGGACCGTCAAAGACATTCAGACGCAGTTGCTCGCCGGTCCGGGCCATGTGATCCAGCAGAGTTTCATACAACGGATCGTGCCGATTGATCAGCATCCCGTGATCGTAATTCTGCTTCAGCCAAGGCTCGATCTGAGCATCAAAATCACCGAACAGGGTCGAAATGTCCCCAACCCGTTCCACCTCAAAGCAGCAGCGAATTCCATAACGATGACCGTGCAGATTCCTGCACTTGTCCTGCAGCGTTTCGTTGCGGTGAGCCGCGTAGAACTTGTACTGTTTTTCAATCAGCATAATGACCTCGCCCGGATTCCGTATCAATTGCCCACACTGGGGGTTCAACGGCCCGAATTGCCATGAATCAGTGAAAGCAGCTCCGCCCGGCTGGCAGCGTTGCGACTGAACGTGCCCCGCATGGCACTGGTGACAGTCATGCTGCCCTGCTTCCGCACGCCACGCATGGACATGCAGGAATGCTCAGCCTGAACAACTACCCCAACCGCACTGGTGCCCAAACGCTCTTCGAGCAGGTCTGCGATGGTCTTGGTCATCCGTTCCTGCACCTGCGGGCGACGAGCCACCTCCTCAACAAGCCGAGCCAGTTTGCTTAAACCTGTCACCCGGCCATTCGGAATGTAAGCCACGTGGGCCACGCCTCGAAAAGGCAGCAGATGATGCTCACACATGCTGGTAAACTCGATGTTCTTCACCAGCACTATTTCGTCGTAGGTTTCCTCGAAAGTCACAGACAGATGTCGACCCGGGTCAAGATGCAGTCCGGCAAACATTTCCTCGTACATCTTCGCAACACGCCGAGGAGTTTCCAGCAGACCCTCTCGGTCCGGATCTTCACCGACAGCCTTCAGGATCATACGGACGGCCTGACGAATCGCCTGGTGGTCAACCTGCGAATCCGATTTCTCGCGACTTTCCACAGAACGTCGCGTCGAACGCTCTTCAATTTGCTCGTGATCATCGCCCCACGAGTCTTCCACAGACATTTCGCGCACAGCAACCGACATAGTTATTCTCTCAGCAGGACCGGCACAGCCGGCATTTGTGATTGGCCTCGATGGCAGGTGGCTTGCGGAAACGACCCGTCGGCACGCTCCTCAAGCCCCTCTGGTTCTAGTCTGCGACCCGGAAAGGCCAGCCGTCTTTTTGCCAAAACGGTCAGATTTAAACCGACAGTGAACGATTCAACCAGACTGTACCGGGCCGCTTTCACCAGCGGAGTCCACCACAAACAGCAGGCTTGAACCCAACTGTTTGCAGAGATTAACGCCCTGCTCTAAACCGTTTCCGAAGCTTTACCGGAAAACAACCAAGCTTTTTATGAGGATTTGACTTACTCGAGTCCCGAACGACCAGATCTTTGACCGTTTCCTGCCCCCAGCCTCAAACCGGAATCAGGATCAGAATGTCGTCTTCTTTCTCGCTGGCTTTACCAAAATGAAACGTTCAACTCCCGAAAACGGTCATTTGCTTCTCGCGGGATGGTTGGATGTCCCGCCGTCTTGTGCCAGACTTTGACGGGACAGAGAAAAAACTTCAGCGCTACGAACAGGGAATCCGCGATGCTCGTTTCACGCAGACACTTTCTTTCCGGAGCGGTTGCAGCGACCGGACTACTGCAGTTCAGTCGAGCCGCTATTGCGCGGCAGGGCGTGGTCGCCTCAGAGAAGCACTTCGAGATTGCTGACATTCGCCGCACGACAGTCCGCATGGAGTTTCGTGAGGTGCCGCGACGCAACATGGATCGTGAGATACCTCACTGGCGCTACGCTGAAATCTGCGAGGTCCGGCTGAAGTGTGGAATTGTGGGTGTCGGAGAAACATTGTCGTTTTACACGTGGGGTGCCACCACGGACGCTGCCGTCGAGCGTGCTCGAGGCGGCAGTGCCGTGCAGCTGATGTGGGATGATTCCCTCGGCGCCGGCCTGCAGATGGCTCTGTTTGATGCGGTGGGCCGCGCAGCGGAGGTTCCCGTGCATGCTCTGCTGGGTACCAAACTGCACCAGCAGACGCCACTGTCCTGGTGGAACATCGACACTTCGGCCGAGGACATGGCTGCAGAGTGTCAGGAAGCACTGAGACAGGGCTACATGTCCTATAAAACCAAGGGGCGTCCATGGTTTGACGTTTTTGCGCAGGTGCGAACAGCGGCCTCCGGTCTGCCTCCGGAGTTCAAAATTGACATGGACTTCAATGACACACTGCGGGATGCGGAGCGTGCCCTGCCGATCCTGAAGAAACTGGAAGAGTATCCTCAGGTGGATATCTATGAGACTCCCATTCCACAGGGAGATGTCGCGGGAAATCGGCGAATAGCCGAGGCCACTCGCGTGAAGGTGGCCATGCATTATGGCAATCCCTCGCCGGCAGTGGTGGTACAGACCGGCTGCTGTGACGGCTTTGTGGCAGGTGGCGGTGCGACGAAGCTGATGAGTACCGGCCGATTCTGTGAACAGACAGGACTGCCGCTGTGGCTGCAACTGGTTGGCAGCGGAGTGACGGCCGCATTTTCACTGCATTTCGGCGGTGTGCTGCAGCAGGCCATCTGGCCGGCCGTGAACTGCCATCAGCTTTACGAGAGAAATCTGCTGACTGAGCCGATCGTGGTCAGCAACGGACATGCCACAGTCCCTGATCGACCGGGGCTGGGATTTGAACTGAATCGGGATGTGCTTGAGACCCTGAAGGTACCGAAGCCCGTGGCTCGCCCAGAGCCGGATCGGCTGATTGAAACAGCGTGGCCGGATGGCCGAAAAATGTTTACAGCCAATAATGGTACCGTGAACTTCATGCTGGAAGCCGCCAATCAGGAGCGTTATCCATTTTTCGAGGCGGGTGCAGTCACGCGTCTGGTTCCGGACGATGGCAGCACAGCATGGCGAATACTCTATCAGCGGGCACGAGCCAGTGGTCCGGTCTCTGCAGCCGGACTCTGACTCCGTCCCCCGAAGTTCCGGGTTAAGAATCTGACGCAGGTGGGCGGGCGGAAATCATGAGTCTGATGTCAATCAGTGGCTGGTTGATTTTTGCAGCAGCCGTCCTCGCGGCTGTGCCACCGCTCGCAGCGCTGCGTCGCAAGCGGCTGGTGCGCTATCTGCCGCAGCAGTCCACTGCGACGAACGCTGCAGATGAACAGCAGACTCCGCTCGTCACCGTCATTATCCCTGCACGAAACGAAGCCGAACGGATTGCCGACTGTTTCCGCACGCTGCTGCAGACAACCGGAGTCACGTTTGAGATCATCGGGGTCAATGATCGTTCAGAAGATGCGACCGGACAATTGATGGATGCCGCAGCTCAGTCGGATCCGCGGATCCGAGTCATTCACATTCGTGAATGTCCGTCTGACTGGCTGGGAAAGAATCATGCGATGCATCGGGCGTCTCAGGAGGCCCGGGGGAGTCTGCTGCTGTTTACGGACGGAGACATTCTGTATCAGCCCGGGACAATTGCTGCCGCGGTGAACTACTTCCGGCAGAACCGTCTGCACCACATGTGTCTGCTGCCGGAAATGATCTGCGGCAGTCTGCTGGAATCCGTGATGACGACGTTTTTCGGAATGTCGTTTGCCATTGGCACCCAGCTGCACCTGATTCGCACCCGCTTTCCTCTGGCGTATGCGGGAGTTGGAGCATTCAATCTTGTCGATGCACAGTTCTACCGCAGTGTGGGCGGGCACGTGCCGATTCGCCTCGATGTTCTCGACGACGTCAAGCTGGGGAAACTGATCAAATTCCGGGGCGGTCGTTCAGATTTTCTGCTGGCTGACGGATTGCTGTCGGTACGCTGGCAGCCATCGCTGTGGGGAGTGGTGACGGGCCTTGAGAAGAATGCCTTCGCTTCCGTGAACTATTCGATGCGCGGCATGCTGTTTCTGACACTCCTGTTCAGTGTATTCTTTGTAGCCCCGGTGGTGGTGCCGATTCTGAGTCTTTCGGGGCTGGTATCATTCCGTGATGGGATCGGCTTTGCAGCCACGGCACTGCTCTGGCACGTTCTGTTTGCATGGCTGGCATGGGGGCAGCCCCGATTTCTGCTGCAGATCCCGCTGTTCTTTGCCGGCCCATTTCTGATGGCATTTGCCTGGTGGCGTTCCGCTGTGATCACTCTGCGTCAGGGTGGAGTTCGCTGGCGGAATTCCTTTTATCCTCTGCAGATGCTGCGTGACGCGGTTTTTCGCGGCTGACAGGGGAAATCCGCGGGCGGACATCAGCCGGCTGCCAGACGGCGGGCCTCCTCCACGCAGGCCTGCACCCGTAACCGCAGCATTTCGCACAGTTCACTGTCATCGCCGTGGCGCACCTGCTCGCGCTCGGCATCCGATAACGCCGGTCCGATCACCACATGAATGCGGGCGGGGCGAATCCAGAATTTTCCCTTGCCCAATGCTCGTTCCGTACCGGCAATCCCCACCGGGTGGATCGGCCCGCTGCTGCGGCGCGCCAGCAGCAGAAAGCCCGGGCGGAAGCGTTCTGTCTGCCCACTGGTGGAACGTGTTCCCTCGGGAAACATGCCAACCAGCAATCCCTGCTGCAATCGCTCAATCCCGGCTCGAATGCTGCCCGTGCGGGTTGATTCACGGCTGATGGGAATCACAAAGGTGCGCCGCAGCAGGCTACCCAGCAGAGGAATGCGAAAAAGATTGTCACGCGCGAGATAGCAGACGGGCCGGTGCAGCCAGACCCCGGCAACCAGCGGATCAAGGTAGCTGAGATGATTCATCAGCAGCAGTGCTCCGCTGTCCGCACGCAGATGTTCTGTTCCGGAGATTTTGACTTTCAGCCATGTGCTGCAGAAAATCCTGAACAGGGCACGCAACGATTCCCACAGCCAGCTGGCCTCCGCCCTGCGAATGGCGTCTGCATCCGGCAACTTCGCAGTGCCGACGGGCGGTGCCGCAGAACTGTCGGAAGCAGAGACCTGATTGTCCGGTTTATCAGTCACGGCTGATCGTTCCGTTGTCTGGCTGTGCAGTGTGGTATCTACCGCGGGTCCGGCAACGGCAACGCCGCAGCATTTTCCTGCGGGCCACTGACAGGCATGGCCGGAGCTGCAGCACCGTCCATGGTCTGCAGGTCTGTCACCTGCAGCAGTTGCGCCATGTCCACAAGTGCAGTCCACTCGTTCGTCAGCGACAGCACATAACCATCAACGACCTGTGCGAGCGTCTGCTGCGACACCACGACCTGCGCAAAGTCCACGGACTGACCGTCCACAAGGAACCGATCATAGATACCCCGATAGACTCGTACCTGATCCGGTACAATATCCGTGCGATAGCTGGTCGACACAACGCGACTGGTTTCATAGCGACTGAAGTTGTCCGCCAGCTGCGACAGCAGGTTATTGGTGGTCTGTACCAGTTCCTGGCGGGTGCGGATCAGGTCTGCGTGAGCTGAAGCAATGTTGCCCTGGTTGCGATTGAGAACCGGAATCGGGGCTGAAACCTGAATGTTTGCGGAGATGTTCGACAGTGGAGTCGTGTCGTCGTGCTGCAATGCACCATAGAGACTCAGGTTGGGCGTCGGGATGGCTTCCTGCAGACGCAGGTAACCGGCGGCGGCATTGACGCGTGCCTGTGCTGCGGCAATGTCCGAGTGATTCAGCAGCATGGCTGCAGCCTGTTCGTAGTTCACTGCTGTTGTTGAGTTTTCAACCTGACCGGTTACCACTCGCCGCCCCATCATGGGAGTTCCGGCAGCGGCAGCCAGCTGCCGCCATGAAGCGTTCAGGGAATTAGCCGAGGCCGTAACATTATTCCGGGCCTGCACAGCAAAAACTCGCAGCTGCAGCGGCTCATAGGGGGCCGCTTCACCACCCGCCACCAGATCGATCTGAGCTTTATAGACCTCGTCGCTGAGTCGCGAAATGGCCCGGGAAAACCGCAGCTGCTCCTGAGCAATCAGCACTTTGTAATAGTTGCGGCGAACGTCACTGGCCAGGCTGATACGAGCCTTTTTCAGGTCCGCTTCGGCCGCTCGCACCTCCTGCATCGCAGCCGCCTGTGCCAGCGACAACTTGTTGCCTCGCACAATTTCCTGCGTAAAGAACACACCGTTGTATCCGGCGGTATCGGCAGTACCGATGGTGTCACCCTCGTAGCCAAGAGTGGGGTTGGGCTTCAGGCCGGCCTGAAGCGCTCGACCACGCGCACTCTGCACCACGGCGGCAGCCTGCCGAACCACAGGACTCTGCTCTTCCGCCAGCTTTTGCAGGTCAGCCAGAGTGACCGGAGTCGCGGACTCTGCAGAAGACTCCTCGGCTGCCACAGGGGTAAGTTCGGGAAAGAGCGATTCGGCAAGCGATTTTCGCTGCTCCATGGGCAGGCTGGGGTCCAGCGGTGGCAGGGCAATGGGAGCAGCCGACGCTCCTGGAAGTTCCTCCGGGATGGCAAAGCGGCGCCCAGGGGGCTGCGACTGAGCCGGGTCCTGACTGACGGCAGGCGGTGTCACAGCAGAGCTCGACACTGAGGCGACCGGGACGGGGCTGGCCACCGTTTCGACGCCGGAAAAATGTGCCCGTGCAGAGGGCTCGGACAGCACGCTGCTGTTCATTTCCTGTATTGACTGACAACCGGTGGAACACACGAGCAGCAGCGGCAGGACTCGTCTCATGGCAGGACTTCTGGGCTTGACGTGCAAAGACTTACCGATGGAAAGCTCATCGTCGCTGGAATCACCAGAACTGGATAAATCCGTGTTTACCCTGCGACTGTTGCTTTTGCCACAGCCCGAACCATCATTGCAAACCACCCAATCACGCTGTTTTAACGCCAGAGATGTATGAATTTGTACAGATCAGGAAAGGCGGAAAAATTCCTTCCATCGCACAAATCCACCTTTCACACACGGATTTCTGCCGATAATCTGAATCAACGCATTCATTTCATGTCGGTTTTTCCGGCATGGCATTCCATCCCTGTCCGCGGGTAGCGGTCAATGCCTGCAATTCAGTTTCGCCAGTGAACTCAGTTTCCTGTCGGTCTTTTTTTGCAGCAGGCAGTCATTTACAGGCTTCGTCCGCTTCAGTGGATGAAGCCTTTTTTTTATTCTGGCGGGACCGATTCGGCGGATGCCCTGTTCACAGTCCCTGCGGTCTGATTGTGTGCCATGTCACTTTCCCTTGCTGAATATGCTGACAGTCTGGAACAGCGGAATCTGATCTGGCCGCGGGTCTCTGCGGCAGTGCCCGTTGCAGCGAATCCGTCGATCAGACCTCTGGCGGGCGTGCGGGCAGTGCTGTGGGACGTCTACGGAACGCTGCTGCGAGTCACGGATGGCCGGTATACGATTGTTCCGACTGAAGAACTGCGTCTGCAGATCGCACTGGACAAAACGATCCACGAATTCAATATGTGGAACCACATGTACCGCAAACCGGGTCCACCGTGGCAGTCCATGATCGGGATTTACAAAGCCACAATTGAGCGACTGCAGATGCGAGCCAGCGCTCGTGGGGACGTCACGGAGGTGAGTCTGGTGGAAGTCTGGCGCCATCTGATCGACAAACTGTTTGAGAAGGCGTATGTGATTGACGAGGATCATTACGGAGACGTGGACGAGTTTGCAGAGAAGGTTGCGTACTTTTTTCACTGCAGCCTGCAGGCTGTGGAGGCTCGTGAGGGTGCGGTGCAGGTGATGTCGGAGCTGGCCGGGCGTGAGATTCGCCAGGGTTGTCTGAGTGATGGTCCGGAGTTTTCGCTGATACAAATGCTGCGGGCATTGTCAGCTCAGGGGGTTTTGCCTGCTCTGCACGAGGTATTCAGCAGTGGTGTGATGCTGTTTTCGGGAAAACATGGTGTGCGAAAGCCATCGCAGAGTCTGTTTCAGGAAGCGGTGTCGCGTCTGCGGCAGTCCGGGATAGCGGCTGAGGAAACGCTGTATGTCAGTTGTCGTCTGATGACGGATCTTGTGCCGGCACGGCGTACGGGAATGAAAACGGCGCTGCTGGTTTCAGAAAAATCCGGGCTCGAATTTTCCAGGGATGTGCTGCAGAATCCGGAGACTCGTCCGGATCGGCTGTTGACTTCGCTCACTCAGGTGGAGGCTCTGGTCCGGTTTTGAGCGGCGATGAAACGGAAAGTGTGCTGACTGGTTAGTGAATCCTGTTGTGTGTCATCCAGGAGCTTCTTCTTGCGACCACCTGCGCTCGGTCGGCAGCGATCTGCCTTTCGCTTCAACATCACACCGATGATTGACGTGGTGTTTCTGCTGATCATTTTCTTTCTGGTGGCCAGTTATTTCATTCGCAGCGAGCATGCTCGACCGGTGTCTTTGCCACAGACTCCGGGTGGCCAGCCCGATGCGGCGGACAACCGACCACATCTGACGGTGACGATTGAACCGGACGGTCGCTATTCCATCGGTGGCCAGCTGCTGTCTCAGGATTCCGTTGTGCAGCGAATACAGGCGCTGGCGCAGTCTCCGGAAACTCTGCCGAACGAGCGTGGTCAGGTGCGAATTCGGGCTGACCGGACAGCCAGATTCGCCGAAGTGCGTCAGTTGATTGAGGGGTGCGCAGACAGTCAGATCACCAGCATTCGTTTTGCCGTCGTGCAGCCGGGGGAATAGGACATGAGGCTGCCACGATCTGCAGAACCGGACTACGGCGACCCGATGACTCCCATGATCGACGTCGTATTTCTGCTGCTGGTGTTTTTTATCTGCGCGTCGGCTGGAGCGATCTCGCAGAAACTGCTGCCGGCTGAGCTGCAGGGGGCCTCTGCTGAAACAGCCGTGGCCGAAGCGTCCACGCCTGAGCAGCCATACCATGAGCACCTGACGGTGCGAATTCGACTGCAGCCTGGCACTGCAGGGCCGGAAATACTGCTGGACGACCAGCCACTGGATGGTCCTGGAATGCTGCAGCAGCGATTGTCCCGACTGGCTGCCGCGGATGCCGAATCACGAATCGTGCTCAGCGTCCACGACGATGTGCCGGTGCAGCAGTTCATCAGCGTCTATGACCTGTGTCAGTCCCTGAAGTTTCAGAATATCGCCTTTGCCGTTGCAGGCAGTCGTCAGCCCTGAACGTGTCAGCCGAGATGCAGCAGGAGTCAGAGTATGTACCGTTGGAATGTGTTGCCGATGATGGGCAGGCGAGTTCTGCTGTTATCGATGTTCGTGATGTCCGCCGCTGCAGCTTCTGCTGAACCGCTGCAACTGCCCAGAATTGCCGTCAGTGCCGACGGTACGGGCTTTGTCCAGGCAGCGACAGAAGCCGGGTTCACGCCCAGTGGCTTCAACTATGATCATGACCTGAGTGGACGTCTGCTTGAGGATTACTGGCACAGCCAGTGGTGGCTGGTGGAAAAGGATTTCCGCAGGATGAAGCAGCTGGGTGCTGCGGTGGTGCGAATTCACCTGCAGTTCGGACGTTTCATGGAAACGCCCGAACGACCGCGCTCGACGGAACTGGAAAAACTGAAGCAGCTGCTGAAACTGGCGGAAAGCGAGGGATTGTATCTGAACCTGACGGGGCTGTGCTGTTATCACAAGTCGGATGTACCGGCATGGTATGACACACTGGATGAAGCCGCCCGCTGGAAGGCTCAGCAGGTGTTTTGGCGCAGTGTGGCCGGCGTCGGTCGGCACAGCACAGCCGTGTTCTGCTATGACCTGATGAACGAACCGGTGGTGGGGGGTGAGCAGCCGGCGGCGGACTGGCTGGGCCCGGCCTTCGCGGGCAAGCATTTTGTGCAGTTCATCGCTCGCGAAACTCGCGGCAGAACCCGCGTGGACATCGCAAAACACTGGGTACACCTCATGAAGTCTGCAATTCGCGAGAAGGATCATGAAGCACTGATCACAGTCGGTATGGTGGACTGGAGCCTGGATCGACCAGGGCTGACATCTGGCTTTGTGCCACGCGAAGTCGGAGCAGAACTGGATTTTCTGAGTGTGCACATTTATCCCGATCAGCAGCAGCGGGATCACGCAACTGAAACGCTGGCTGGTTTCCAGACGGGCAAGCCCGTGGTCGTTGAGGAAACATTTCCCCTGAAGTGCTCTGCAGATGATCTTGAGGCATTCATCCATCGGTCTGAGAACAGGGTGCAGGGATGGATCAGCTTCTTCTGGGGTACGCCTGAATCCACAGAAACTCCATCCATTTCAGCCGCAGTTACCGCAGACTGGATCCAGCGTTTCTCGGCATTGCTGAAAGCCTCCGTGCCGCGTATTCAGGCAGCTGAAGAACCCTCACCGGCATTACGAAAAATTGTCGCACACACACACCAGAATCCAGCAGGAGATGCTGCGTATTCGCTGGATCTTTCGGCCTGGGATTCAGAAACCAGCGATCTTCCGATCGGCGTATTTGACTCTGGGATCGGTGGTCTGACAGTGCTTGAGTCGCTGCTTTCGGCGGACAACTTCAACAATCAGACGCTGCAACCGGGACCTGACAACGAGCCGGATTTTCGCAACGAGAGATTTGTGTACTTCGGAGATCAGGCGAACATGCCATACGGCAACTATCCGCGGGAACATCGTGAGGATTTTCTGAGGGGTCTGGTGTTGCGCGATGCTGTCTTTCTGCTCGGCAGACGCGTCCGGGATTCCGCAGACGCCGGGCAGCCCGTACTGACCAAGCCTCCGGTAAAAGCGATTGTGATCGCCTGCAATACGGCAACTGCCTGGGGACTTCCGACTGTGCGACATGCCTTGAAACTCTGGCGAGTCCCGGTTTTTGTGATTGGTGTGGTGGATTCCGGAGCCCGCGGTGTGCTGGAACGCACAGGAGCCGGTCAGAGACGTTCCATCGCAGTGCTGGCCACAATTGGAACGTGCAGCAGCAATGCCTATCCGCGCGCCATCGATGCCGCGCTCAGTCTGGCCGGGCGACCGAAAAGTGAAGTGTTTCAGCGGGGTTCCAGGGGCCTGGCAGGAGCGATCGAAGGCGATCCGGTCTTCGTGGGAAGCAACCGACCGACAGGTGGTGCAGCACCTGACGCACTGGATCCCGCCCTTCAGGATGTGTATCAGTTTGATCCGGCCGGCATACTTGGTGGTTTTCAGGGCCCGCAGCAGCCGCAACTGAATTCCGTAAGAAATTACATCCGGTACGAAATCGTCAGCCTGCTTGAAGAGCTGCGGACATCGCAGCAGTCACCGCAGCAGCCGATCGACACTCTGGTGCTGGGCTGTACTCACTTTCCACTGGTCCGCACGGAGCTGGAGCAGGAGTTTCAAAGGCTGCGGGATCTCAGGCTCAGAAACGAATATCCGTACCGCAGACTGATCGCGGAAAAACTGGAAGTGATTGATCCCGCCGGCCTCACTGCCGTGGATCTGTTTCGCGAACTGGCTCGGCGAAAACTGTTTGTCGCCGCTGCCGAACAGAAAACAGAGGCAAAACGGAAGGACCTGTTTTTCCTGTCAGTCCCGGCCGTGAATTTCCCAAAGATTCAACTGAGCGCAGACGGTGGGCTGGCAACGTCGTGGAAATATGGTCGGGATGTTGAAGCGAACCTGCTGCAGGAAGACACACTGATCGTTCCCCTGACGACAGCGGTGTTGCCGGCATCCAGTCGCAAACTGATACAGCAGAGTCTGCCGCATGTGTCGGCAGGGCTTCCCTGACGGAGCAACGTCCCCTGGCACCACTTACATGCCCGGCGGTGCCTCAGCGGCAGTGCAGACGAAATCCAGCCGCGCCGTCACTTTGCCTTCCACCGAGACCTTGCCTTTCAGGTAGAACGCATTGGAGACTCGCTCCGTCAGTTCCACTTCCAGTTCGATCGTTTCACCGGGGCGAATCATCCGACGGAACTGCACGTTGTTCAACCGGGTTACAACGGGCACTTCGTTCGTGCCTGTCGGCACGATTCCGGCAATCAGCACAGCACCCGCCTGAAAACAGGCCTCGCACTGCAGGACGCCGGGAAACACCGGAAACTTCGGGTAATGCCCCTGAAAAACCGGCAGGTCCGGACTAAGCAGTTTGCGGGCAACAATCCGCGACTCGGTGCGTTCAGTGACCTCGTCCAGCCACAGGAACGGATCCCGATGAGGTATCAGCTGCTGGATCTGTTCGCGATTCACGTTGGAGTCCGTCTGCAAAGTCGTTCAGAAGAGAAACACAGGCTTATCAACCCGGGCAGACCTGATGGTCAGCCCGGGAAGCCTTCCCGGACTGCCGCCCAGGACCCATCAAATCTCAATCTTCAGCTCTTCGATCTTGCGGTACAGGCTGGAAAGCCCCAGTACCAGACGACGAGCAGCCTCCTTCTTGTCAGGACACTGCCGCAGTACGCGAGTGATATGCAGACGTTCGTAGTGCCGCAGGGCCGAACGCAGATCATCAGTGTCCGGCAGCGAAGACGCACCGCCCAGCAGATCTGGCGGCAGATCATTGGGAGTAATCTCTTCGCCTTCACACATCATTACGGCACGCTCAATGGCGTTGTCCAGCTGGCGGATGTTCCCCTTCCAGTGGGCTGCCATCAGAGTACGAATGGTTTCGCTGGTTGCTCCGGAGACTCGCTTACCCATCGCATCGCGATGACGCACGATGAAATATTCAACCAGCTCAGGAATGTCGTCCAGTCGTTCACGCAACGCCGGGATGCGGATCTTTACGCCATCCAGCCGATAGAACAGATCTTCCTGGAAGTTGCCATCAGTCACTTCCTGCGACAGTTCACGGGAAGTCGCTGCGATGATACGAGCATTCACTCGCACCGGCTTGGTACCTCCCACAGGAGTCACTTCCGAATACTCAATTGCACGCAGGATTTCTGACTGAGTACCGGAAGGCAGCTGGGCGACTTCGTCCAGAAATACCGTTCCGCTGCCTGCCGTGACGAGGGCACCCTGCTGACCGTCGTTGGTGCCGAACAGCTGGGATTCCAGCAGTTCCACGGGCCGGGTCCCGCAGCTGACGGCCATGAATGGGTCAGCAGCATTCGGTCCGGCCATGTGAATTTCGCGCGCAAACAATTCCTTGCCGGTCCCGGTTTCACCCACCAACAGCACATTCGAATTGGTGGCAGCCACCTTGCGAATGGTCTTCAGCAGGTCCTGAATCACGGCGCTGGATCCGATCACCTGATCGAACCCGGAACTGCGAGCAAGGTCCTTACGCAGCCGCTGATTCTCACGGAACAGATCCTGGAACTTGAACAAACGCTGCATCCGCTTGACCAGCTCTTCAAACCGAACCGGCTTCACAAGATACTCGAATGCCCCAGCCGTGAACGCCTCAACCGCCGTTTCCACACTGGGGTAGGCTGAAATGATCATCACAAACATCGCCGGGTTGATGCGATGCAGCTGCTTCAAGACTCGAATGCCGTCACCATCCGGCAACTGAATATCGCAGATCCCGACGTCAAAATCGCGTTCCTGAGCCGTGCGAATGGCCTCAGTGGCATTTGCAGCCGTCCGTACCTCGAACCCTTCACCCGTCAGGAACTCCGCAAGCGTCTCGCGGATGATGGGTTCGTCTTCAACTATCAGTACAGACTTACGCTGAGCAATAATTCCCGACACAGTTACTGATTCTCCGGTAAAATCGGTCATCGCAAAGGGTGTTACAAAACGTTCAGCTTTGCGGCAGCCACCATTCCAGACTAGACAGGCCTATTTTTCACCCGAAAACCCCATGGCATCTGGAGATTCCTGAATTCTGTGCCAGATTCGGGGATTGAGAACGAAATCTGGGGCAATCCTACGCATCAGATCCCGTTGCAACCGGAAAATTCGGAAAATTTTGTGAAACTGCGTCGTCGCCGGGGGATCAGAAACCGAGAGGGAAAACCCCTGATGTGCGATCCAGGTCGAGTCACCGGCCCGATTCAACGACCATCCTCACCCCGCTCCCGCTGTTTCTCCTGCTCAAGACGAGCGTGGTAGCTTTTGAGGATTTCGGCCGGGTCTTCTTCAAAAACCTGTCGGCACCCTTCACAGCAGACATACCACGTTTTCCCATCATGCTGCACTGCAATGGTCCCGCGCCCACCCGTTACGACGCAGGGATGCCCCACCACTCCGGCCGCCGCCAGACGCTCACCATCGCGAGTCATGCCGACTTCGAACATGCGCCGCCATTCAGCACCACCCGCCACACGCTCTTCCAACAGCACCGTCCAGCGAATCTCGCTCAGTCTGCGAACCGTCAGGCGTCGGCACTTCTCCGCATCATCTGCTGTCTCAAAAATCCAGTCCGCCCGCTCAGCCACCGCCACGGCTGCGTTTGCCGGCTGCACAGCGACCAGCGAAAACTCCTGCCCACCCTCCTGCAGAACCACCCCGAGTCCGGTTGCCGACTTCGCTGCCGCCGTAAATCGGATCTGCTGCAGACGACTGCCCGGCTTGAAACTCAATACCAGTGCGGTGGACGAGTCGCTGAATTGCCAGCTGCCCGTGACCGCTTCCACAGCAGCCCCGCTACCCGAACCGCGCCTGACCTGCAACACGGCTCGCCAACGGCCCACCAGTTCTCCCGGTCTGCCGATACGCTGCACCGCAGCAGATCGCTCCGCAGACGAGACAGCTCGTGGCGGCTGTTCGTCAGACCAGAACACCGTCTGACAGGTGCACAGACAAAACGTCAGGTACGCAGCAACAGCGAGAGTCATCGCATGAGCCTCTGTCAGACAGGATCAGTCGAGAGTAACGACACGACGGCTTTTCATCTCCGACCTGGGCAGCGAAAGGGCATCCGCATGACGCACATTCACGGTGAATCCAAGTCGCTGCCGCAGGGATCCCCGCAGCTGCTCGAGCAACTGCTCAGCAGTCGGTCCAGTCACTGCTCCGGTTTCCACTGCCACACACAAATCCTTCATGCCCTGAACAGTGCTGACTTCGAGGCGAAATTCCGTGATGGCCGGAAAACCGCGAACAACGGCTTCAACACTACCGGGGAAAACATTGTTGCCGCGAATGATCAGCATGTCATCCACTCGACCAGCAATCCCACCCTGCAGCCAGCGGAGCACCCGTCCGGTGGGGTCCGGATCACTGCTGACCGTCACCAGGTCGCCCGTGCGATATCGCAGCAGCGGGCTGCCAATCCGACCCAGATTGCTGATCACCAGTTCGCCAGTCTGACCATCCTCAACAGGGTTGCCAGCCGGATCCACCACCTCCGCTATGCACTCGGTCTCCAGCAGGTACATGCCTCCGGGACGATCTGCGGATTCGGTCGCCAGCGAACCCAGCTCTGTCATGCCCCAGTGATCGATAACGCGGGCTTCCCACTGCTGCTCAATCTGCTGCCGCGTGGAACTGATGGAACCGCCCGGCTCACCAGCCACAATCAACAGGCGGATGGAGGTTTCTTTCAGGTCAAGCCCTTCGGCTGCAGCCACTTCAGCCATCCGCAGGGCGTAGGTGGGAGTACAACAGAGCACGGTGGCTTCATTTTCAATCATCGCCTGCAGGCGGACTGCAGTGGACATGCCACCGCCCGCAAGACAGAAATTCCCATAACGCAGCGCGCCCTCAAAAGCTGCCCAGAAACCAAGGAAAGGCCCAAAGGAAAACGGAAAAAACAGGCGATCCCACGACTGCAGTCCGGCCAGCATCCAGATCTGCCGCCAGCATTCCATGCACCAGTCCCAGCTGTCTCGAGTATCCATCCAGCGTATCGGGCGACCCGTGGTTCCCGACGTCTGATGCAGTCGCTGGTAGCGAGTTGACGGAAACGTCTGATTGGAGCCGTAGGGGGGCTGGGCCGACTGATCCTGCACCAGATCCTGTTTGGTGCAGAATGGCAGACGCCGCAGATCGGCAATCGTACGAATTTCTGCCGGATCAACGCCCGCACTGCGAAACCGATTATTCCAGAACCGATTTCGCGGCAGGATGCTGTTCAGCAATTGCTGCAGTCGCGCAGCCTGCAGGGTTTCCAGCTGTTCACGGTCACACCAGACCTGTTCTGCCTGAAATTCGAGCACGCCAGCACATCCGCGGTAAAGACTTCCAGTTCAGAATTGTTGAGTTCGGCTGCCGAATCATATCCGGACGCGGAACGGGCCACAAATCCGCAACCCGGAGAAGCCCATGATTGGCCGGATTCCCACGGCAAAGTCACTTGCATTTGAATTCACAGCGTCCGGGCGTTAGCATCCGGAGTTCTTCGACACCCCCCCTGATCCAGTGCGGGGGGGCGTCCCGACTGTGGGGAACTTCTCCCGGAACACTCCGGTTTCCTGCCGTTTCCAATATCGAACCAGCCGGAAATTCAATAGAATCCGGCCAAATCCAGCACTCGCCGGCAATGCCTGCCGCAGTGACAGATTGATCTGAAAGACAGACTGCGAATGACCAACTCCGACGCTGATCCCCGTAAAAAGACTGACGATTTTGCCAAAAACGTTGTCCATGCCATGTTTGGACTGGATAAGCTGCCGGCCGACGTCGGGGGTGAAGTACTGTTCGACGACTACGACGACGCCCCCGCAGCAGCCCCCTCCGCCGCCGCTGCCCAAAACAACGCCGCTGCCGAAATCATCGAAGCAACCAGCGACTCCGCGAACTCGCGCACCGAATATCAGGACGACATCGATGACCTGATCATGTTCCCTGAAGATGATGACCACGACGACAGTGCAGCAGACGCTGACGAAGAGGACGACGACGAAAACTTCGACTTCGGCTCAGACGAAGACTCTGATGAAGCGGACGAAGAAGACGAAGACGAAGACGACGACGAAGATGATGACGAAGATGATGACGAAGATGAAGAGGACGATGAAGAGGACGACGATAACCAGCCGCAAAGTGGCAGCCGACCCGCCCGCGTGACTGCTGCGGCTGTGCCGGCTGAACCGGCTGATGAATTTGGCTTCGACTCGGATCCACCCGCCCAGACTCGCGAAACTTCCCGACCTGCCCCTCGCGCTGCCCGTGACGAGGAACCTCGTCGTGACCGTGAAGACCGCGGCCCGCGTGGCGGTGGTCGGGACGGAGGACGCGGTCGTGGTCAAGACGGAGATCGAGGTCGCTCGGCAGGACGGGATCGCGACCGCAGCGGTGAACGTGAAGAGCGTCCCCGGGCAGCTCGCGAAGAAGCCGCACCCACCGGTAAAGTTGCCGCCGGTGGCGGTGGCGATGATGCCTACTGGGACGAACTGGACAAGTGGGTGTGGGACGACTCCGAGTCTGCTGCTCAGGATCCGCCAGCTTCCGTCACGAAATCTGCATCTGATGATGATTTCGGGGGCGAGGCTGCAGGCCGTCCGGCGGCAGCCGAAGACGATTCGGAAACAGGCGCCGCTGGTGGACGCCGACGTGGACGCCGACGCGGCGGTCGCGGTCGGAATCGACGACGGTCTGAAGAATCGACCGGCGCTCGATCTGAGTCAGCCGTCAGCGACGACACCGGCACCTCCGATGTTGATGACGACCTGAGCGAAATCCTGTTCGAAGAGGATCAGGAGGACATCGTCAGCGTCTCCGCCGGCAGCGTTTCTGCTCACCGACGTGCGCGGGATGAACGTCCCGCTGCAGTGGCAGACACTGCCGACTCTGCTGAAACCGACGACCGACCGGAAGAGTCTGATTCAGGACGGCCTCGACGAGGACGTCGCGGCCGGCGTGGCGGACGTGGTTCCGACCGCGAACGCTCAGAACAGCGAACGCCCGTGGACGAACCCGTACGTCGCCGTCCGCTGGATGACGCAGACAACGCAGACGAACCAGAGGATGACGGACCGATCGGCTTCGACGACGAACCCGTCACTGAGGTGGCTCGGCCACGCACGGATCGTGGTCGCTCGGATTCAAGACGCAGTGACGATCGCGGTGCCCGAACAGAGCGCCCCGAACGCGGTGAACGCCGCGATCGGGATGAGCGACCATCAGACCGCGGTGAGCGAGGTGAGCGTCTCGAACGACGTACTGATCGCGATGATCGCGGGGTACGTGGCGAACGAACCGAACGGAGTGCTCGACCAGAACGCGGCGAACGGCCGGATCGTGGTGGACGACCCGAACGTGGTGAACGACCAGATCGCGGCGAACGACCCGAACGTGGTGAACGACCGGAACGCGGCGAACGGCCAGAACGTGGTGAACGACCGGAACGCGGCGAACGGCCAGAACGTGGTGAACGGCCGGAACGTGGTGAACGGCCGGAACGTGGTGAACGACCGGAACGTGGCGAACGACCGGAACGTGGCGAACGGCCGGAGCGTGGCGAACGACCGGAACGCGGTGAACGACCGGAACGCGGTGAACGACCGGAACGCGGTGAACGACCGGAACGTGGTGAACGACCGGAACGTGGCGAACGACCGGATCGTGGTGGACGACCGGAACGTGGCGATGACCGTGGTCGTCCCGAGCGTCCTCGTCGCGACCGCGACATCGACCGTGATGAGCGACCCGAGCGTACAGAGGCAGTGGCTGAAGAACACAGCGACGACGTACGCGAGCCACGACGTCGCCGGCAGCGTGGTCCTGAGGACCGCGAGCAGTCACGCGAGCCGCGTGAGGATCGTCGCGGCAGTGGACCGACTCCAGTTGCACCGGAGTATCAGGACATCCCGACCTGGGAGGATGCCATCGGCTGCCTCTCTCTCAGAACGCCAACCGAAGACCATGCTCGTCGCACCGAGAACCGTTACCGCAACCGCGATGGTGGTGGCCGCGGCCCGCGTCGCTGATCCGGTGGCAGAGTTCAGCAACTGAGTCTGCAACAGACCGGCGTCGATAACCATCGACGCCGGTTTTTTTTGATGGAGCGAGCGCCGTGGTCAGCTGAGAATACCGCGGACCAGCTCACCATGAATATCCGTCAGTCGGAAGTCGCGGCCCTGATAGCGGTAAGTCAGCCGTGTGTGGTCAACGCCCATCAGATGCAGAATCGTGGCGTTCAGATCGTGCACATGGACCGGATCGCGTACCACGTTGTAACAGAAGTCGTCCGTTTCACCCCAGGTGGTTCCGGGCCTGATACCAGCTCCTGCCAGCAGCATTGTGAAGCATCTGGGATGGTGGTCGCGTCCGTAACTGTCGGCGGACAGGCCTCCCTGTGAGTAGATGGTTCTTCCGAACTCACCACCCCAGACAATCAGAGTATCGGACAGCAGGTCACGCATTTTCAGGTCCCGCATTAACGCAGCAGTTGCCTGATCGGTGTCGCGGCACTGTCCGCGGATGGCAGCAGGCAGTCCGCCATGATGGTCCCAGCCCATGTGGAACAGCTGTATGAATCGCACATCGCGTTCGGCCATGCGACGAGCCAGCAGACAGTTGGCAGCATATGACCCCGGACGACTGACATCCGGCCCGTACATTTCGAGCACATGGCGGGGCTCGTCGGAAAAATCCAGCAGATCCGGGACGCTGGTCTGCATGCGGAAAGCCATTTCATACTGTGCGATACGAGCCGTGATTTCCGGATCCTGACTCGATCCAAACTGCAGTTGATTGAGCTGATTGAGTCGATCGAGGGTATTGCGACGCATGGCCGCGGACACACCGGGAGGATTCGACAGATACAGTACAGCGTCACCGCTGTTGCGAAACTTGACACCCTGATGCCTTGACGGCAGAAAACCGGCTCCCCAGAGCCGATCATACAGGGGTTGGTCATCCGGTCGCCCGGATCCGAAGGACGTCAGCACGACGTAGGCCGGCAGACTGCGATTTTCGCTGCCCAGTCCATAACTCGCCCATGCTCCAATGCTGGGCCGACCCGCCAGCTGAGAACCAGTCTGACAGAAGGTAATGGCCGGATCATGATTGATGGCTTCAGTATTCACCGTGCGGATCATGCACCAGTCGTCTGCCAGACTGGACATCTGCGGCATCAGTTCGCTGAACCACATGCCGCACTCACCATGCTGCCGGAAGCGGAAGATGCTGGGTGCAATCGGAAAGCTGGCCTGCCCCGATGTCATGGTCGTCAGTCGCTGTCCCTGGCGGACTGATTCCGGCAGATTCTGACCGCGTTGCGATTCCATAGCGGGCTTGGGATCAAACAGGTCCATCTGGGACGGAGCCCCGGACTGGAACAGGTAGATAATCCGTCGCGCTCTGGGAACGTGATGGGGCAGTCCGGCCAGTTCCGGTGGTACAGCGCCGGCCGCTGCTGCAGAATCCTGCAGCAGTGCAGCCAGAGCAGCCGTGCCGGTGGTCCCGCAGGCCGAATTCAGAAAGACCCGGCGGTTGAGTGAGTCCTGCAGAGTCAGCGGATTCATGACAGTAAGGCTTTAACGGTGACGGATGTCGAAGACACGGGCTACGGAGTTCTTCAGCCAAGACTCCAGCCACTGCGATAATCGCGGCGAATGAAGCGATCGGCTGCACTGGTGTTGGTCACTTTCATTTTTTCAGCATCCCATTCCAGCTTCTGCCCGGCGCGATAGGCCACGTTGCCAAGATGATTGGCTTCCGTGAGCCAGCCGGCGTATTCAAAGTTGCAGGTGGTAGGATCGCCCGTGCGGCAGGCATGCAGCCATTCTTCGTGGTGGCCCAGCGATTTGGGAATGAACGGGTCCGGACGGCGGAAGTCTTTGAACCGATCTTCCGGCAGCAGCACATGGCGACCGTAGTCTGACAGCAGCATGCCCTTATCACCCACGAACAGGACACCGCTGTCCCATGCCGGCACACTGCCATTGGCCACCGGTTCCGGTTTGTGCGACCCCTGGTACCAGAACACATCAACTTCAGGCTGCTGTGCGGAAGCCTTGTATTCGTATTTGACATGCATCGAAGCGGGGGCAATTTCCGGGTGTGCCGGGTCACCGAAGGCTTCGATGGTCGAGGGGGCTCTGAGTTTCAGAGCCCAGAAGGCCAGGTCCACCCAGTGGCTGCCGAGGTCAGACATTGTGCCGTTTCCGAAGTCCCACCAGCGGTACCATTTGGGACCGGGGAAGTAGACGGAATTGAAGGGGCGTTCAGGAGCCGGTCCGAGCCACAGATCCCAGTTCAGTCCGGCAGGGATCGGGTCCGCACCGGCTGGCCGATCCGTCACATGGACGATATCGCGGTTTCTCTGCGCATCTTCCGCCGACTGCAGTCCCCAGGCACGCCCGACCCACACGTGACACTCGGTCACTTTCCCGATGGCACCAGTCTGCACCAGTTCCACCACACGGCGATAGTTGTCGCCCGCGTGAATCTGGGTGCCCATCTGCGTTGCCACATTGGCCCTCGCTGCCGCCTCACGAATCACTCGCGCTTCATACACGCTGTGAGTCAGTGGCTTTTCACAGTACACGTGCTTGCCAAGCTGCAGTGCCGGCAACGTGGCAAAGGCGTGAGTGTGTTCGCAGGTGCTGACCACCACGGCATCAAACTCCGAGGCTCGATCAAACACACGGCGAAAATCGACTTCCTGTCGAGCCTGAGTGTGAGTTTCAGCCGCTTTGCGCACCGTACTTTCGTTGACATCGCAGAGGAATGTGATGTGTTCGGAGGAAACAGACTGCAGATTACCACCACCTCGTCCACCACAGCCAATCACCGCAATTCGCAGCTTGTCGTAATATGAGGCAGCGCGGGCCGAACCCCCGACGTACAGTCCGGCGGCAGCAGCAAACCCCTGCTTCAGCAGCAGACGACGACTGGGACGAGTTTTGCGGGGCATCGGGAGATCTCCTTCCGGGGCACGGGACGATCGTTGATTCAACGGTCAGGATCAGAGCCCGGATTCTGCACAATCCGCCGCGCGGGGGGAAGCGGCAGAGACGATCGAGGCGTGGAATCGACCCGAATGGCAGCACGGGTTGCCGAATTCGCGAATCCCCCGCATTCACCGTGCCTCAGCAGAATCGGCATGGATTTGCACCACGCCCCCCGGGATGATGACCGCCTGCAGATTTCCCCGGACCCGGGCGGCTGAGGTGTTGGTCACACAGTATCCACGCAGCATTTCAGACTCTATGTACGATATTATCGGCGATATTCACGGGTGTGCGGACGAGCTCGTAGAACTGCTCGAAAAACTTGGCTACGCGCAGAATTCAGCCGTATTCCGGCACCCGGAACGCAAAATCATCTTCTGCGGTGACTTCATCGACCGCGGTCCGCAGATTCGTGACGTGCTGCAAATCTGTCGGGATATGTGCCAGCACCACGCCGCTCTGGCCGTCATGGGCAATCACGAACTGAATGCTCTGGCATACCACACCCCGGACCCCTTTCTGCCCGGCGAATTCCTCAGACGACACACTGACCACAACAACCGCCAGATTGCGCAGACACTGCAGCAATTGTCCGCTGTCGAGTTGCAGCAGGCTCTGGACTGGTTTCGCACCCTGCCAGCCTGTCTGGAACTGCCTGAGCTGCGTGTTGTGCATGCCTGCTGGGATCCGGTCGACCTGCAACTGCTGCAGTCAACCGCAGAAGAACTGGGCTGGATGAGTGATGCCTACCTGCACCAGGCGGCACGCAGCGGAACACAACTGTTTCACTCGATCGAACGCGTGATGAAGGGGCCGGAAATGCGGTTCCCCAACGGCATTACCCTGACGGACCGCGAAGGTCTGGTACGCAAAAGAGCCAGAATCCGCTGGTTTGATCAGCCGACCGGATGCAGCTTTTCCGATTACATGTTTCCCAGCCTGCAACTGCCGGAATTTGAAGGGGCAACGGTTCCCGAAGACATCAGCCCCAGCCCTTACCCGCAGGATGCACCTCCGCTGTTCTTCGGCCACTACTGGCTGCGAGATCGTAAACCGGCACCGATTCGCCATAATCTGGCCTGTCTCGACTACAGCGTGGCTCGTGATGGCATGCTGACCGCCTATCGATTCCACGGTCACGGGCCACTGATTTCTGACCACTTCGTCACTGTTCCGCGTCGTTCCGCGTCACCCGTGTGAGTCCTGCATGAATAACAGTGCTGCGAATCAGGGTACCATCAGGGCAGACATCGCCGTCATTGGTGGTGGCATCGTGGGGCTGGCGACAGCATGGCAACTGTCCCTGCGTGATCCGCGCAAGTCCATCGTGCTGCTCGAGAAGGAATCTTCGCTGGCCTTTCACCAGACCGGCAGAAATTCCGGTGTTCTGCATTCCGGCATCTACTACCGTCCCGGTTCCCTGCGAGCGAAGAACTGTCGTGCCGGGAAACTGGCACTGGAACACTTTTGCGACCGCTACGGAGTCGCGTGGCGAAAAACCGGTAAGGTCATCGTTGCCGTGCAGCAGTCCGAACTGCCGCAACTGCAGATCATTCTGGAACGTGGTCGGCAGAACGGAGTGCAGTGCGAACAGATCGGACCGGAACGACTGCGGGAACTGGAGCCCCATTGCGCGGGAATTCAGGCCATTCATGTTCCGGAATCAGGTATCGTGGATTATCCGGGCGTCTGCAATCGACTGGGTGAGCTGCTGACAGCTGCCGGACATCAGGTGCGACTCAACTCTCGCGTACTGGCGATCCGGCAGAATTCCGCATGTGTGCGGCTGGAATGTGCAGACGGCACCATCGAAGCTGATCAGGTCGTCAACTGTGGCGGACTGCACAGCGACCGGCTGGCTCGCCTCAGCGGTCAGCCTCTGAAAGAACGGATTGTTCCGTTCCGGGGCGAGTATTTTGAACTGATTCCCGAAGTTCACCGCTTCTGCAATTCGCTCATCTACCCGGTCCCGGACCCACGCTTCCCCTTCCTCGGAGTCCACTTTACTCGCATGATTCACGGTGGCGTCGAATGCGGCCCGAATGCCGTCTTTGCCCTCGCACGCGAAGGCTACAACTGGCTTACCATCAGTCCGCGTGATCTGTGGGAATCACTGACCTATCCGGGATTCCTCAGACTGGCCGCACGAAACTGGAAAACAGGCCTCGGAGAAATCCGACGATCCCTCTTCAAAGCGGCCTTCGTAAAAGCACTGCAGCGTCTGGTGCCGGAAATCCGAGCCGAACACCTGCACTCCTGCCCTTCCGGCGTCAGGGCACAGGCACTGGGCATGGACGGCAAACTGATTGATGACTTCCAGATTCAGCGACACGAACGCGTCGTGAATGTGTGCAATGCCCCATCACCGGCAGCCACTGCCTGCCTGAATATCGGTCGCATCGTCGCAGAACAGGTCCTGCCGGAGCTGGCAGCCAACGGCAGTGTCTTCACTGCGGAATCCTGAACACCGTCCTTCAGCGACCCTCGTTCAGCCTGCGAAACTTCTCACCGTACTTACCGGCAAGCTGCGTGTGGCGACTGCTGAGATCCACAACGCGCCCCTGAATCCACGCGTGCGTTACCTGGGAATCCGTTTCCAGCGGATCACCGGTGCTGACAAAAATCGTCGCATCGCGACCGGGTTCCAGTGATCCCAGTCGATCAGCCACTCCCAGAATCTGTGCCGGGTACAACGTCACCGACTTCAGGGCCTCGTCGCGCGGCAACCCGTACGCCGCTGCCGTGGCTGCCTGATAGGGCAGGTTTCGAGTATTCCAGGTTTCACTGCGGGCAGAACCCGAAATGCAGAAACGAATGCCAGCCTTCCGCAGACGTTCCGGCAGAGTATAGGCAGCGTCATAGTCGTCATGATCGTTCCGCGGATCACGATGCACCGCACTGACAATCACCGGCACCTGATAACGCCGCAGCAGCTCGGCACAGGATTCCGCATCGTAGCCACCAAAGATAATCACCTGCAGCTTCTGCTCAACACCAAACGCCACCGCCGCCTGTATCTCCTCCGCCTCGTCCGCAGCCACAATCAGAGGCACTTTTCCTGCCAGCACCGGCTGCATCGAAGCCAAACGAATGTCGTACCGCTGCGTTTCCGGACTGACAGTGCGAGCTTTGGCCCATGCCCTCGCATCCGTGAACAGATTCCGCAGCTCCTGCACCTGAGATCCACCCGCTTCACCTGCACCCGGACCGCCTGCACCCGGAGGCCCGAAGAACGACGAACGAAACGCAGCCGGCCAGTTAATCACCAGCCCCGACTCACGCTGCAAAGTCATATCCACACTGGTCCAGCCATCCAGTTGCAACAACGAGGCCTTGCCGGATACGAGGCCACCTGACGGAGCACTGAGAGCCACAAGCACGCCGTTCGCACGAGTGACAGGAATCAGCTCACTGTCCGGATTGACAGCCGTCGCTGCTGTGACATTCGGATTCAGCAGACCCGTCTCACTGGTATCAATCGTGGCACGCGTGGACGACAGTTCCGTCAGCCCCAACTGCGAGTGTGACTCGATCATTCCGGGATAAACATGCCTGCCCTGCAGATCAATCACATCCGCGTTCGGCGGTGGCTGCATCCGCGGACCCATCTCAGTAATCCGGCCATTGTCAAAGACAATTGTGCCCGCTTCAATCACCGGGCCGGAAACCGTGTGCAGGACGCCGTTGACCAGCGCCACTGGCTTCTTCTGCGGAGCCCCGGGGATCTGATCAGAAGCAAAAGCCGGCTGAACTGTAAGACACACAGCCAGCAGCAACAGGCGAGCAGAAATTCCGGTCATAAAACATCCGTTTGTGCAGTTGAACCTGAGGAACCGGGAATACGAAAAAACAGGGGCGGAAAACCGCAAAACCCGCTCAGGGCGCCGCCTGCTGCTGAATTTCCAGCTGCTGTCGCTCACGCTGCTGCTGCAATGCCGCCTGATGTCGGAAATGCGCACAGTACTCGTCGAAACGCGGCCAGAGGGCCGCCGGATCGTCCGCACCCTGCGACGATTCGCGGGCTTCTTCACCCGATGCCAGCACCTTCTGAATCAGCACGTTGCGACGTCGAGCTGCCTCCTGCCGCATCTGCTGGTCCTCGTCACGCGAAAAATACCGACGACCATCCACCCACGTCTGCTCGCAACGAGTGAAATTCGACAGCGGATCACCATTCCATACCACAAAGTCCGCATGCTTGCCCGACTCAATCGAACCAGTCAGGTGATCAATACGCAGCTGCTTCGCCGGATTCAATGTCACAAACTTCAATGCTTCGTCGCGAGGAATCCCGCCATACTTCACTGCCTTGGCCGCCTCCTGATTGAGATGACGAGCCAGTTCACCGTCGTCCGAATTGAACGAAACCACCACACCCTGCTGGTGCATCAGTGCACCGGCATATGGAATTGCATCGTAAACCTCGAACTTGTAGGCCCACCAGTCCGAAAATGCCGATGCCATGGCACCATGCTTCGCCAGCTCATCCGCAACCTTGTAACCCTCCAGAATGTGCTGCAGAGTCCCGATGCGGATGTTGTACTCCTTCAGAATCTCCAGCAGTGCCAGAATCTCGTCCTGCCGATAACTGTGGCAGTGAATCCAGCGCCTGCCCAGCACAACCTCCGAGATTGCTTCCTGCTCAAGATCACGACGCGGTGGCAGACCACGACGATTCTTCTGCCACGAATCATGCCGCTGCTGATAATCGCGAGCGGCCTCGAAGGCGTCCCGAAATACCTGCTCAACACCCATCCGCGTTGCCGGGTAACGGCCGCCACCCTCCGTACGATTGCTCTGCTTGACGTTCTCACCCAAAGCAAACTTAATGCCCGCCGGAGCTTCAGTGAACTTCAATCCCTCCCCGGTCATGCCCCACCGCAGCTTGACCACCTGATTCTGACCGCCAATCGGGTTGGCCGAACCATGCAGAATATTGGCCGCAGTCACACCACCTGCCAACTGACGATAAATGGTAATGTCATTGGCGTCCACAAAATCACCGACACGAACTTCGCTGGTTACCGCCTGAGTACCCTCGTTCACACCGCCATCGGTGGCAAAGTGCGAGTGGCAGTCGATGATCCCCGGCGTCACATGCATGCCACGAACGTCGACGATCTGAGCATTTGCGGGGATCGGAATGTCCCGGCCCACCGACACAATCCGACCACCATCAATCAGCAGCGTCGCGTCCTCCAGAATTCCAGCCGGACCACATGTCCAGATCGTGGCATGCACAAAGGCCACCGGCCCAGTCACGGCCGGCAGTGAAACTCGACCAAAGGATCCCAGCGGGTAATTGACTTCAAAGGAGGCCACAGCTTTGACCGGCACTTGTGCGGCCGGCGACGCCGGCGGTTTTTCAGCCGCCGCGGTGCCCGCAGCAGCAGCAGCGTCAGCAGGAACCGCAGCCGGAGCAACAGCATCAATCCGCGAAGCCGTCGTCACGGACGACGACCCGTCAGGCCAGATCAGTGTCCCAATCGCAGCCGGACGATCACGCAGCGCAGAATCAGGTTCCGTCAACGCCAGAGAAAAACGAATGCTGCCCTCAATCCCCCAGTCCGTGCCCGGGAAGTTGGCGGACAAACGAGTATTCTCCAGACGCACCGATTTCAGCTCAACCACTTCCTTCGCTGGCCTTGCCGGTTGCCCATCCGCCGCAGGCTGCACAGCGACTGCTGCTGCGTCCGTCGGGGCCGCAGCAGACTCCGCCGGGGCAGCCGGAGCAACCGGGGCAGCCGCGTCCGCCGGCTTGTCTCCGTCCGCCGGCTTGTCTCCGTCCGCCGGCTTGTCGTCATAACGCCGCCCCTTGCGAGCTTCAGCAGCGGGCAGCGGACTCCGCGAAATACGACCCTTCAGTCGCCCCGCCGTGTCTGTAATCTCCAGATACAACTTCTGCGGAAATGTCCCCGACTGCGACAACGCCAGTTCGTATGTACCCGTCGACTGCCGCGCCGGCGGAGGGTCATGCTGAAACCGCTGTCCGCTGACCCACGTCTCCGTAATCTTCGTCTGGTCGCCAAACAAATCACCGTCCGTGATGACCATGCTGGCCAGCCGGCCTGGCTCCAGTGTCCCCAGCTGGTCGCCAAGACCCAGAATTTCAGCCGCATTCGATGTCAAAGCCCGCAGCGCCGATGTGCGCGACAGTCCCCGCGAAACCGCTTTCCGCAGGGACTTCAGAAAGTCAGAACTGGAAGACAATCGATTGGTCGTGAAGGCGAAACGAATGCCCGCAGCATCCACGCGAGCCGGATTTTCCGGAGCGATGTCCCAGTGCAGCAGATCTTCCAGCGTGACATTTTCAGCGGCTTCCGGAGTACTGACGGCCGGTGGACGAGGAAATGCCAGAGGCAGAATCAGCGGACGACGCAGCTGCGCGATCTCAGACAGACGTCGATACTCACGTCCACTGCCCACAATGACCAGCGACAGTCCGAATTCCGCCGCAAATTGATCAGCACGCTGCACAAACTGTTCGTTGGAAGCCGTCACAATGATCGGCATCGAACCGTCCAGCACAGGCTGCAGAGCCGCCAGCGCGTCGTTCTGTTCCGGCAGGGGCAGGGCAGGGTCCGCTGCCACCGCAGCATGAGCATCCCGGTACCATTGAGCATCCAGAATGGCCTGCCGAGCCAGGGCCACGGCACCCATCGGGCTGCCCGGATAACCCGATCCACGCGAACGACGAGACAGGGTCAGCAGCAGATGCTGAGCCACATCGCGGGACAGCAGCGTACGAGCCGCATCACCACCCGCTGTCGATAACACCGCACTGCGACCACGAACCACACCCGCATCCGGCGCTATCAGTCGAGCCACAAAGCCCTGCTTCCGCAAAGCCGCCGTGTCCTCCGGAACCGCCGGCTGATCCGCCACCGACAATTGAGGTGTCACCTGACCGTTCCAGTAGCGAGCAGTCCCGGTCAGGCGATCGCTGGATACTGCCTGCTCGTGATACGCATCAATAAAGCCCGGGTAGATGGTGCGACCCGTCAATGAAATCTGCTGCGCCTGTTCAGGAATGGACAGGCCTGCACCAACCGCGACGATCTTGCCGTCCGCAATCAGTACCACCGCGTTCTCTACCGATTTTTCCGCCGTGACCCAGACCGTGGCACCCGTCAGTGCATACATGGTCGCCGGCTGCGACTGCAGCGGTTGTCGCGGCTGAGATGTTTCGTCCCCACGCAACAAACCTGTGTGAAATCCGCAGCCGAACAGCAGCAATAATGCAGTAAAACCGAATCTCATCCCGTCCCCCGAAGGCTGATCAGCGGCAAATTCCGGCACGAATATCGCAGACAGAAAAAAACTGCCCAAACCCTTCAGCCTACCTGCTCTCCAGCCTCTCAGGCATGCAGAAACAGTGATTTCCCTGAAGAATCGTTGAAAAAATGGTTGGAAAATTCAGCCTGCAGCGACCGAGACTACACTTCTCTCGATACCTGTTCATACGTACCCATCACGCATTTTTCACGTGCATCTGCCGTCCGCACATGGTAATCTTTCAGTCCTGCCCGTCGTGATACCCGCCTTTTGATCTCCGCCCGGAAACTCCTGATGCGTGGACTTCTGCATGGTCTGTTCGTCCTGCTGATGCTCACCGAAACCAGGCCGGTCGCTGCTGCCGACGAATCTGCGCAGATCGCCACCGCCGACCAGTTCGCGTTCTTCGAGGCAAAGATCCGGCCGGTGCTGGTCAAACACTGTTACCAGTGCCATTCGTCTGAATCGAAAATCGTGCAGGGCGGTCTGCGGCTGGATTCACGGGCCGGCCTGACTCGTGGTGGCGACTCGGGACCGGCTGTTTCCCCGGCCACCGCAGACAGCAGCCTGTTGCTGCAGGCCCTGCGTTACGACGGGCTGCAGATGCCGCCGGCAGGACGCTTGCCCGACTCTGTGATTCAGGACTTCCAGACATGGCTCAGCATGGGAGCCCCTGATCCGCGTACGGAATCCTCCCCGGCCCCTGCAGCACCCGCTGACCCGGAAGCCGGTCGCAACCACTGGGCCTTTCAGGTGCCCCGCGAATCGCCGATCCCGGCAACCACCACCCCGGTGACCTCCAGGCTGGATGCCTTGATCCTCGCGAAACTGCAGGAACAGCAACTGTCGCCCGCTCAACCCGCAGATGCTCGGACGCTCGTGCGGCGTCTGTCACTGGATCTCACAGGCCTGCCGCCCACAGCGCAGCAGGTGGAATCCTTTGTCCGTGATCCTTCTGAAGCTGCGTGGCGGCAGTTGGTTGACCAGTTGCTGGCATCTCCGGCATACGGAGAACGCTGGGCTCGATTGTGGCTGGATGTCGCGCGCTACGCTGAGGATCAGGCACACATTGTCGGCGAAGACAAATCGCTCACGTATCCAAATGCCTGGCAGTACCGCGACTGGGTTATTCAGGCGCTCAATCAGGATCTCAGTTATGCTCAGTTCATCCGACTGCAGCTGGCAGCAGACCTGCTGGAAGGCCCGGAATCGCCGAATCTGGCAGCCCTCGGTTTCATCGGACTCGGTCCCAAATACTACGACCGTGGTCAACTGTTTGTGATGGCCGAAGAGTGGGAAGATCGTGTCGACGTGGTGGGGCGAGGCCTGCTGGGTCTGACTGTCGCCTGTGCTCGCTGTCACGACCACAAGTACGATCCGATTCGTACGGCCGACTACTACGGCCTTGCAGGCATCTTCGCCAGTACTCGCATGTTCAACCGTTCGCTGACGGATAAAGCGGCCACGGACGATGCGAAGCCGGAAGATTCAATGCATATTGTCCGCGAGGGAACTCCGACGGACCTCCACGTGTTCGTGCGTGGAGATGTCGACAACAAGGGCCCGCTGGCTCCACGAAGATTCCTGCCCATTCTGACTCAGAACCCGCAGAACTTCACTGAAGGCAGCGGACGGAAGCAACTGGCTGAAGCGATCGTCGATCCGGGAAATCCGGTGACAGCGCGAGTGATTGTGAATCGGATCTGGGCAGCGTACTTCGGACGTGGTCTGGTCGGAACACTCAGCAACTTCGGCCTGCTGGGTGACCGCCCCACCCACCCCGAACTGCTCGATGATCTGGCTGTCCGATTCCAGCAGCACGGCTGGTCGCTGAAGTGGCTGCATCGCGAGATTGTGCTGTCCGGCACCTATCGTCAAAACAGTCAGGCCACGGCGGAAGTGCTCACCCGGGATCCGGACAACATCTGGCTGGCACGAATGCCGCGACGACGCCTCGGGGCGGAAGGCTGGCGGGATTCACTGCTGGCCGTGACCGGACGACTGGAGGCCAGCACAACCGGTGGCCCGTCAATCGACCCATCCGACCCCACTCAGACCCGTCGCACCGTCTACAGTCGCATCAGCCGACTGGACCTCAATCGGTACCTCGTGCTGTATGACTTTCCTGATCCGAACGTGACGGCGGAAAAGCGTTCCGAAACAATTACTCCGCTGCAGAAACTGTTCGTGCTGAACAGCCAGTTTATGCTGGCGCAGGCCGAGGCTCTGGAATTGCGACTGCTGCAGGCTGTTCCCGGTGAAGAGGCGGCAGTTGCAGCCCGGCGGATCGACTGGGCATGGCGAAATCTGTTCGGACGACAGCCCACTGCTGACGAAATGCGGCTGTCAGAGGACTTTTTGCAGCAGGCTGAACCCGGCAGTCGCTGGCGGCAGTTCGCGCACGTGCTGCTGGCGTCGAATGAACTGCAGTATGTGGACTGAACATCAATACGGACTGAAACCATGAACCATTCAGTGACAACCGCTGCCACAAACCGCCGCCGCTGGCTGCAGACGGCCAGTCTGGGATTCGGCGTCGTGGGACTGGCCGGGTTGTATCAGCAGTTGCAGGCTGCCGAGCTGTCGCCACAGCAGCGATTGATGCAGCCGCATTTTGTGCCCCGCGCGAAACGCGTGATTCTGCTGTTCATGAATGGTGGCCCCAGCCATGTGGACACCTTCGACCCCAAACCCGCACTCGCCAGACATGCCGGAGAAAAACCCTCCGAAAAGGAGACTCGCCGAGCCAAAGCCGGATACATGCCGTCACCCTTTCGCTTTCGTCCACACGGGTCCTCCGCTGTGGTAATGAGCGAACTGTTCCCCAACCTGTCGCAGTGTGCAGACGACCTGTGTGTGATCCGGTCTATGCACACGGATGTGCCGAACCATGAACCAGGTCTGATCATCATGCATTCCGGCGTGCAACAGCCCACGCGACCCAGTATCGGATCCTGGGTGACCTATGGACTGGGAACGGAAAACCAGAATCTGCCAGGCTACGTGGTGCTGGGACCGCGACGGCCGGTCGTCGGACCGCACCTGTGGTCCAACTCATTCCTGCCAGGTGCGTATCAGGGAATGGCCGTCAATACTCAGGATATGCAGGTGGATCGGCTGGTAACCAATCTGAAGCATCCGACGCTGGGTCGTGCGGATCAGCGGCGGCAACTGGATCTGCTGGCCGGACTGAACCGACTGCACGCAGATCAGCGGCAGCAGGATGCCGCCCTCGAAGCTCAGATTCAGGCAATGGAAGTGGCCTTCTCAATGCAGTTGGAAGCATCTGAAGCCTTCGACATCTCACAGGAAACCCAGGCCACTCGGGACCTGTACGGTGACACACTGTTCGGTCGGCAGTGTCTGCTGGCACGGCGACTGTCCGAACGCGGCGTCAGATTCATCACGTCGTACTACCTGACTCCCGGTGGCAATCAACCCTGGGATACTCACACAAACAACGACGACGGGCATCGGAAACTGTGTGCTGACAGTGATCGGGCAACCGCCGCACTGCTGACCGATCTGAAACAGCGCGGCCTGCTCGAAGACACGCTGGTGATCTGGACGGGAGAATTCGGACGGACACCCTACGCACAGCCAAACGACAAGGGCAAACAGGGACGCGATCATCATCATTCAGCATTCACCACTGTCCTCGCCGGTGGCGGTGTGAAAGGCGGATTGATGTATGGTGCCAGCGACGAACTGGGGATGTTCGCAGTGGAAAATCGAGTGCACGTGCATGATCTGCACGCCACGGTGCTGCACCTGCTGGGGATTGACCATGAACAACTGACCTATCGCTACAGCGGGCGTGATTTTCGACTCACGGATGTGCACGGTCAGATCGTGCAGGGAATCCTGGCATAACCCAGGGTTCGAACAGCGTTCCGCCCCCCAACCCCGTTTTCGCAGGATCCTGCCCGGTCCAGAACCGATACCATCGAACGCCTGCACACAGCCCGAAGACTCACGGCCCCCCCCCCTGCACAGACTTCCTCAGTTCGCCGATCGGAACTCATAACCCTGCAGGGCCGCTTCAGTGAACTGCACACTGTAGCCCGGAGCCGCCGGGGGCATGTATCGGCCGTTTCGCATGATCACCGGATCACACACATGCTCGTGCAGATGATCCGAATACTCCGTCACACGTCCCTCATACGTGCCCGTCACACACACATAGTCAATTATGCTGGCATGCTGCACATACTCGCACAATCCCACTCCGCCAGCATGCGGACACACCGGAATCTGAAAACGCGCCGCCAGCAGCATCACCGCCAGCACCTCGTTCACCCCACCCAGACGACAACAGTCCAGTTGACACACCTGCAGTCCGCCCGACTGCATGAACTGCTTGAACATCACACGGTTGTGACACATCTCTCCCGTTGCCACCCGAATCGGAGCAATCGCCCGCGCAATCGCCTGATGGCCCAGAATGTCGTCCGGTGATGTCGGCTCCTCAACAAACCACGGACGAAACGGAGCCAGTTGCCGAATCCACTCAATCGCCTGCGGGACATCCCACACCTGATTCGCATCGATCATCATGTAGGCATCATCACCCATCTCTTCCCGCAGCACTCGACAGCGACGCAGGTCGTCCTGCAGATCGCGACCCACCTTGATCTTGAAATGCTTCCAGCCACGCGCCTTCAGGTCCGCACACTTCTGCCGCAACGCCTCATCCGAATACCCCAGCCAGCCAGCCGACGTCGTGTAACTGGGATATCCCTCCGACTGCAGTCGCTCAATCCGCTCCTCACGACCACGCGACATCGGCTGCAACAGCTCCACGGCCTGACCCGGAGTCAGTGCGTCCGTCAGATAACGAAAATCAATGCACGCCGCAAACTGCTCCGGCGACATCTCACAAACCACCTGCCAGACAGGCTTCTGCTGCTCGCGACTCCACAAATCCCACACCGCATTGATCAATGCCGCCGCCGCCAGATGAATGACTCCCTTCTCCGGACCCACCCAGCGTAACTGACTGTCACCAGTCAATCGACGATACAAAGTCACAGGCTCACGCATCAAACCCGCTACCGACTGACCCACCAGCAGCTTCGCCAGTGCTCGTATCGCAGCCACACACAATTCATTGCCGCGACCAATCGTGAACGTCATTCCATATCCGAACAAATGTTCAGAGCTCGTCTTCAGCACCACATACGCGGCCGAATAGTCCGGGTCCGGATTCATCGCATCCGATCCGTCCAGCTGCTGCGACGTCGGAAACCGAATATCAAACGTTTCGAAACCCGTAATGGTGACAGCCATGAGCAGAAGATCTTCCGAGAAATCAGACCCCAAAACACAGTCCTCGCGTGGCCCGCGCAGCCTGCGACTGTAGCGGCAACAGTGCTGCTGCTGCAAGTGCCCGATTTTCCGCAACCGGGCAGGGGACTCGCCACCGCCACCATTCCCTCCCTGTTGACATCCGCGCCCCCGCACCGTAGGCTGTTCGCTGACAGGTTCCACAAAACCCTGTGCCTGTAGGACTTACCCAGGAGTCACTGATTTGTTTTCCATGCGGTGGGCGTTGCTGCTGGCCATTTGCTGTCTGCCCCTGGCAGGCGCTCTGGCGGACGAACGGCAGCCGGCAGATCCGGCTGAACTTTTTCGCAGCCGGATTGCCCCTCTGCTGCAGCAGTCCTGCCTTAAATGCCACTCCGGCGACAAACCCGAAGGTGGCCTGAATTTATCCACTCAGGCCCACCTGCTCCGTGGCGGGGACTCGGGTCCTGCCATCAACACCGCCAACGTGGCCGCCAGCCTGCTGCTGCAGGCAGTCCGCTACGAAGGTCCACAGATGCCGCCCACCGGACGACTGCCGGCTCGGCAGATCGAAGCACTTCAGCAGTGGATCGCCACCGGACTGGAATGGCCGGCGGATCTGGCACAGCTTCAGACCGCGCCCGTGCGGAAGGCTCCGGAAGTCAACGACGAAACCAGACAGCACTGGTCCTTCCAGCCCATCCGCAGGCCCGCTGTCCCCGCTGCCGCTCCGTGGGGCCACAACGAGATCGATGCGTTCATTGCCGCCGGCCTGCAGGCCCGGGGTCTGGATCCCAATCCTCCCGCGGACCCGAAACAGCTCGCCCGCCGCGCTGCCTACAATGTCACCGGCCTGCCTCCCCGGCCACAGCAGATCGAATCATTCGTCGCCAGCCCCACCCAGGAAAACTGGTCCGCACTCGTCGAACAGCTCCTGCAGTCCCCGCACTACGGTGAACACTGGGCCAGACACTGGCTGGATCTGGTTCGTTATGCCGAAACCAACAGCTACGAACGCGACGGAGCCAAGCCGTTTGTCTGGCGGTACCGCGACTACGTCATCAATGCCTTCAATCGCGACCTGCCGTGGGACAGATTTCTGACCGAACAACTGGCCGGTGACGAGCTGCCTGATCGCAGCCCCGATTCCCTCATCGCCACCGGCTACTACCGACTGGGACGCTGGGATGACGAACCCGCGGACCCGGAACTCGCCTTCTACGATGACATGGACGACATCATCACCACCACCGGCCAGACCATGCTGGGACTGTCCATCAACTGTGCCCGCTGTCACGACCACAAAATCGACCCGCTGCCACAGCGGGACTACTACCGCCTGCTGGCCTTTTTCCGCGGCGTCAGGCGGTACGGAGTGCGTTCCGAACAGTCCGTTCGTGAAGCGTCGCTGACGGAAATTGACCGTCCCGAAGAATCCAGCCTGTATACGGCTGCGGTGCAGCGTTACGAAAATGACCTGCGAACTGTCGAACAGGACCTGCAGAAGATTGAAAAACAGGTGCAGTCAGACTTCAGCGGTGTCGAGCGGGACGATTTTCAGTACGAAATGAATCGCGTTGCCATTGTCGAAAAACGCCGCGGTCGACTGCTGTCGGATAAGGATGTGGAACGCTACAAACAGTTGACCAACCGCAAAAAACAACTGTCAGAGAATCGCCCCCGTGGCATTGCTCAGGCCCTCTGCGTCAGGGAAACCCCGGGCAGCCTGCCACCGGTGTTCGTGCTGCAGCGCGGCAACCCCGGCTCGCCCGCCGAACAGGTCCAGCCGGGCTTCCCCGAAGTCCTGTCACCGCCGGAACCACAACTGCTCCCCTCGCACAACCCCGAAACCAGCGGACGACGCCTCGCACTGGCTCGCTGGATCGCCAGCCCCGCCAATCCACTCACAGCACGCGTCATCGTCAATCGCATCTGGCAGTACCATTTCGGCCGCGGAATTGTGCGGACCTCCAGTGACTTCGGTCTCCACGGGCAGCCACCGACGCATCCTGAACTGCTGGACTGGCTGGCCTCCGAATTCATCGCTCGCGGCTGGTCCGTGCGGGAAATGCACCGCCTGATCATGAATTCCGCCGTCTACCGGTTCAGCTCAGCCGGCAACACAGCGGCTCTGGCAAAAGATCCGCTGAACGACGCCTTCTGGCGGTTCGATATGCGGCGACTGTCAGCCGAAGAAATTCGCGACTCCGTGCTGGCTGCCAGCGGTGCACTGAACCTGCAGAAGATGTTCGGGCCCTCGATCTACACCGAGATTCCGGACGAAGTGAAGGCCGGACAGTCACGGCCTGGTTCAGGCTGGGGCAGATCATCCCCGGAAGATGAATTCCGCCGCAGCATCTACATTCACGTCAAACGCTCGCTTAAGGATCCGCTGCTGGAAAACTTTGATGCGGCAGACACCGATCAGACCTGCCCGGTGCGTTTTGTCACAACACAGCCCAGCCAGGCACTGGGGCTGCTGAACAGCACCTTCAGCCAGCAGCAGGCGACTCGTTTTGCCGAACGGCTGAACGAAATGAATCTGCCATCCGACAACGCGTGGCTGCAGGCAGCCTTCAACTGTCTGCTGCAGCGTGACGCTGCGGATTCCGAACTGCAACTGCTGTCGGATCTGCTGCAGCAGCTGCAGACACACGATCGACTGTCCTCGCTGCAGGCACGCCGAGCCGTCTGCCTCGCTCTGCTGAACCTCAATGAATTCCTGTATCTCGACTGACAGGCCACGGCACGTATGAATGAGCAGGAATTTCAGCAGCTGCGGTCCGCCGAGATGCTGCGTCTGGAACAGGAAGAGGCCCGGGCGGAAAACGCCAACTGGCGGCGCTGGGGCACATACCTTTCGGAAAGACAGTGGGGCACCGTCCGGGAAGATTATTCGGAAGATGGCAGCCCATGGACCTATTTCACGCACGATGATGCACGTCGCCGCGCCTATCGCTGGGGCGAGGACGGACTGCTGGGATTCTGCGACCGCCAGTGCCGACTCTGCTTCGCTGTCGCGCTCTGGAATACCCGCGACCCGATTCTGAAGGAACGTCTGTTCGGACTCAACGGACTGGAAGGCAATCACGGAGAAGACGTCAAGGAAGAGTACTACTACCTCGACGCCACACCCACATACTCCTACGCCAAAGGGCTCTACAAATACCCGTCCACCGAATATCCCTACGCAAAGCTGGTGCGTGAGAATCAGCATCGCAGCCGGCAGCTGGCAGAACTCGAACTGGTCGATACCGGCGCTTTCGACCGCAATCGCTACTTCGATGTGCAGATCGAATACGCCAAAGCCGAACCCGACGATATGCTGATCCGCATTCGCGTCACCAACCATGGCCCGACGGTGGCCCCCATTCATGTGCTGCCAACACTCTGGTTCCGCAACACGTGGTCATGGGGCTGCACACACGAAGGCTGCTGGACAAAACCCAGGATTTCACTGAACGCAGACGGCTGGCTCGACGCACACCACCAGACGCTGGGACACTTCCGTTTTGCAGCCGATTCGGCACCCGATGGTCGTGCACCGCAATGGCTGTTCACCGAAAATGAGTCGCACCCGGATTACCTGCCACCGGATGCTCCGGCCGGCACGTACAGCAAGGACGCATTCCATCGCTGTGTCGTGGATGGCCACGCTGATGCCGTCAACCGTGAGGGCTTCGGAACAAAGGCAGCAGCCCACTATCGACTGATGCTGCGTTCCGGAGAATCCGCCGTGCTGCAGCTGCGACTGTGGGCCGCTGATCAGACACCCGCCGAAGTCTTCGGCAGCGCATTCGATCGCATGCTGCAGCTGCGAAATTCCGAAGCCGACCACTACTACGCCGGAAAAATTCCCACAGGAATTCCCGACCACCTGAAACCCGTCATGCGACAGTGTTACGCAGGACTGCTGTGGACCCGACAGTACTACAACTTTATCGTCGAGGACTGGCTTCAGGGAGATCCAAACTTTCCCCCAGTGCCCGCCTCACGCCGCGAAATCCGCAACAGCGACTGGCCGCATCTGTTCAACCGCGACATCATTTCCATGCCGGACAAATGGGAATATCCCTGGTATGCCGCCTGGGATCTGGCCTTCCACATGGTTCCCATGGCGGAAGTGGACAGCCGTTTCGCCCGCGATCAGCTGCTGCTGTTTCTGCGCGAATGGTACATGCATCCCAATGGCCAGCTGCCCGCCTACGAATGGAATTTCAGTGATGTGAATCCCCCGGTGCACGCATGGGCCTGCTGGCGAGTCTACAAGAATTCCGGACCGCCCGGGGCTCGTGATCGAGCCTTCCTCGCTCGCACATTCCAGAAACTGCTGCTCAATTTCACCTGGTGGGTCAACCGCAAGGACCTCCTCGGAAAACACGTCTTCAGTGGCGGCTTTCTGGGACTGGACAACATCGGCGTCTTCGATCGCTCAAAACCCCTGCCCACCGGCGGACACCTGCATCAGGCAGACGCCACGGCATGGATGGCCTTCTACTGCGCTCGCATGCTCACCATGGCACTCGAACTGTCCGGAGACAGTCCGGCCTACGCTGATATGGCCTCCAAATTCTTCGAACACTACATCGAAATTGCCGACGCCATGAACTCCATGAGCGGCGTCGGACTGTGGGACGAACAGGACGGCTTCTACTACGATCATCTGTACAACAACGGACAGCATATTCCCCTGCGAGTCCGCTCGATGGTCGGGATCATCCCGCTGTTCAGCTCCGTCATGCTCAGCGATGTTGTTCTGGCCAGACTGCCCGGCTTCCGACGCCGCATGGAATGGTTCCTCGAAAATCGGTCGGAACGAGTACAGAACATCACATTCCTGCAGGTCGCAAAGGAAGCCGATGCCACCCGACCCGCACGCGGACTGCGACTGCTGGCAATACCCTCACGCGATCGCATGCGCCGCATCCTGCAGTATGTGCTGGACGAAAACGAATTCCTCTCACCACATGGCATCCGCTCCCTCTCACGAGTCCACCTCGACCAGCCATTCGTGTTCAACGTCAATGGTCAGGAACATCGCGTCAATTATGTCCCCGGAGATTCCGATTCATCGATGTTCGGCGGGAACAGCAACTGGCGCGGACCCATCTGGTTTCCACTCAATTACCTGCTGATTGAGTCCCTGGAACGCTATGACGAGTTCTACGGAGCAGACTTCAAAGTCGAATGCCCCACCGGTTCCGGTGTCCTGATGACCCTCGGAGAAGTCGCAGAAGAACTGATGCGGCGCCAGATCAGCCTGTTCATGCCCGGACCGGACGGACATCGCCCATGCTACGGCCGTGACGAACGCTACCGCGATGACCCCAGCTGGAACGAATTGAATCTGTTCCATGAATACTTCGATGGCGAAACCGGTCGCGGACTGGGGGCCAGTCACCAGACCGGCTGGACGGCGCTCGTCACACGACTCATCCGCAAACTGCACCGTCGCGGAAAACTCAACCGCGATGCACAGACCGGAACCATGCCAAATCCGTGAATTCTCTGCGAAGATACTGGCCCACCGCTCACGGACCGCGGACAATTGACTCAGCACAGCTTCACCGGCCCTCACTCCGCCTGACCCGACACCAGACTCAGGAAACCATCGATGTCAGAACCTGAACTGCCGCCCAACCAATGGCCACCACTCGGACTGCCCAACGGCAGCGTCCGTGCACTGCTGACCCTGATGGTCGTCGGTGTTGTCATCCAGGCCGTCATCCGCGGACAGGAACTCGACATCATCTGGACTGAAAGTCTGATGATCACACTGGCCTACTACTACACCTCCCGACGATTTGTTTCGCTGCCGTCCGAAATCATCCAGCGACTGCAGCAGGAAGGCGTTCTGGATGCCGATCAGCACCCGCTGTTCCTGCCCAGACACAGCATTCGCTTCATTCTGCTGGCGGCTTTCGCCGGGCTGGGCGTCTGGCTGTACCGTGAAAATCGGCTGCAGGAACCCCGCGCCCTCTCACTGCTGCTGATTGTGGCTTCCTTTATCGTCGGCTCAATCGTTCGCAGCATCAAGGGGTTTCTGTTTCGTCGCCCGCCTCAGACAAACCTGCCCGCTCGCTGGGGCGACCTGAAAGCGATTGTCATTCTGGGCACCGTAGGCACCGCTGTCGCATTCAAAGTCCTGCGCAACGTGGATCCGCTGCCAGCCGAATACGACCGCGTTGCTCTCGCCATGATGCTGTACTACTTCGGCTCGCGATAACACCCCGCTCAGATCACTGAGACAGACTGTCCTCTGCCACAGCAGCCCGAAAATCCGCCATGGCATGAAAATACAACTGCAGCGCATCCACGTTCTTCTCGGCCGACTCAACCGCATACTGCTCCCGCAGTGCCACCTTCAGCATATCCGACAGACCCGCTTCCTCATTCTGACGCTCCCGTTCCGCCAGATCCTCAGCCAGCGTCATCGCTTCCGCAGTCTCCTGCACCTGCTCACGAGCTGACACCAGTGCCGCATGCGCCACCTGCACATCCACCGTGATCTTGTCCACAGTCAACCGCCGCTTCGCCGTCAGCTGCGACAGCTTGGCCTGCGTCTCCGACATCTTGCCTCGCGCCTTCCGCCGCTCCACCGGAACGTCCAGCAGCAATGACGCTTCCGCCTCCAGATCGGACTTGTCACCCTTCTTACTGGCCGGAGCCCCCACGTCCTGAGAACCCCACAGCACCGCATTCAGTTCCGGCTGCATGTAATTGGATGCATTCGAATAGTCAATCTGCACCTGTCGCCGAACCAGATCCAGCAGCTTCAACTCAGGCCTCCGCTCCAGAGCCGACTCCACTCCAGCATTCAGATCCTGAATCGGCCCGTCAGTCAAAACCGGAAACCGCGGCAACTGAGACTCAGCCGGCACGACCGGACGACCCGCAGCATCACGCAGATAAATTGACAGCTTCGCGGCAGTCTGCTGCAGCTTGCGGCGAGTATCAGCGACCTTCGCCTGGCGAATCGCCACCAGTCGCAGGTTGTCTGTCAGTTCCGGAGGATCTGTAAAACCGGCGTCCACCTGACTGCGCACCCGCTCCGTGCGTTCCTCCGCCAGCTTCAGAATCTGAGTCGCGATGCGATGATACTCACCGGCGGCCACCCAGTCCCACCACGCATAAGATCCCGAACGAACAAAGTCGATCAGTTGCGCCTGAATGTCAGGCTCCGCCAGTTGCCGCTCCAGACCCGCCTTCCACAACTCCGCGCGACGGTCATCAATCGTTCGATTGCGAGCCAGTGGCAATTGAATGCCAGCCTTGAACTCACCACCGTCATCCGTCACACGCTCCTGATACCACGGCTGCATCTCGCCGCGACCAATTCGATAACCGCCAAATACCTCCCCACCCCAGTAAGTCGGCTTCACGACACCCACACTCTGCCGATACGTTTCGTAAAATCCAATCGGTCCGTTTTCGCTGGCACCCTTCAACTTCGTATCAAAAGCGCCCAGGGCACCCGTCTGCTGGCCCGCTGCAATATTGCGACTCAGCAGCGCAGCCTGCAGCAACGGATAAGATCGGTACACGGAGTCGATCACCTGCTGCAAAGACAGTTGCGATGCCGGTACTGCCTCAACAGCCGCCGGCACTGCCTCAACAGCACGAGGTGCCTCGGCGACCTCCGGCACGGCCTCGGCAGCCGCCGGCTCCGGCAACTCTTTGGACGCCACCGGCACGCCACTGTCCACGGACTCAGCAGGAGCTGCCTCGGCAACACCCGCTGCAAACCCAGCCAGAGCAATCTCGGAGGTCGGCTGCTTCGACGGGCTGTCGGACGGTAACTGCTCAGCCAAAACAGCAGGCGGTTCGAAGTCTGCCCCACCCTTGTCCGCCGACACTCGGGCGGCCTGCTGGCTCCCGGAACCTGGCAGCCGCTCCAGCATCCGTTTTCGATTCTTCTGAGCCGTGGGGATCTCGGGCACGTAGGCAGGGATCTCAGCCTCGCCGGTATTCCGGACGAAGACCCGCCGGCCCTTGCAACCACTGGCCATGACACACAGCAGCAGGCTCCAGACCACAATCGATTGACTGAGTGATGAACGCATGTTGCAGTGACCGTTGCAGCGGACGAAAAATGGGGCCGACCACGTTCGCTATCGGCCAAAAACTTGCCTCTCCCACAGAATCCTCAACATCCACAGCTCCCGGCGAATCGCCATTTCACTCACACCGCGTAAAATCAACACAACCGTTACAAACTACCCAGCCTGCACCGCATGGACATCCGATCAGAAAATCTTCAAATCCGGGCCATTCCGGACTGGTTCGCTGGAACAGCGAGTGGAAAGTCTTCCGGGTTGCCGCCGCGGAGATTCCGACACGACACCAGAATTCTGGGTTTTGACGGTTCTTTCGCAGACTTCCTGCATTCCTGACAGGAATAGACTTGCCAGCGGCGGGATTTGTTGGCGAAACTTGTCGATACCAGAGTAAATACTGCGGGCTGCGCTCGGCAGCGTTGAACGATGCGGATTGGTGACGGAAGGTGATTGGCCATGCTGCGTGCTCGTATATTGAACTTGCTCACTTTTGCCATCCTCGCCCTCGCAGGTTCCGGCGTCAGTGCTCAGGGCCTGATTTTCCACCTTCCCGACGACGGAAAGATGGTCGAGTACGAGGGTACTCTGACGCAGGGCACTTCGGCGGATGACGAATCACCGCTCACCTGGACCTGCCAGCTGACCATCAAATCTGTGGGCAAAGAGGACGCCCCGTTTCAGGGCGAAAATCAGCCGTGTCGCTGGCTGGAAATTAAAGTCCTGACCGGAAACTCCGGCGCCGCTGGCCTCGATCCCGGCCCTGTGGGTTCGCGGATCTACCTCGTCCTCGTCCCTGAAAGTAAAATCATCGACCAGCCTGTGGACAAGACCGGTATTCCCAACGACATGCTGCCGATTGTGAAGGGCTATCGGCGTCTGGGTGAAGAAGGTGTGGAACCGATCAAGACGACATCACTGCGATTTTTCCCGACAATTTCGCTGCTGACCACCTATCCGGATCCCGAACTCATTGCCTCCAATGAAGTTCCGGAGACGATTCTGCAGGGTGGCAACGCGGGAATTACTGCCGCACACTGGCGCGGAAAAACGGTGATGGAAAGTCCCAAGATTCGTTCCACGAACGAGGCTGATTACTGGGTTTCGCAGGACATTCCGTTTGGTCTGGCACGGTGGGTGGTGACAGTCACCACTGAAGAAAAGGATCTTGCGGCGGCTCGCAGCGACTTCCGTGTGGCGGTCGTGAAAAAGCTGGACATGAAGCTGAAAAACAAAGATGGTGTTGCGGAACGCGAACTGCAGATCCCTTAAGGATCATCGCAGCGGAACGGCACGATTCGTCGCTCCACCGCCCTTTTCATACTCGAAGCTTGTTTTTCGCTCACCCCACCTGTAAGATGGTGGCTTGATTTCCACCGCATTTTTCAGCGATGACTGCAGCGGTTTTCCCGCTGCTTCGCTGCAGTGAAGTGTCTCTGCGTTGGGCACAGGCATCCCCCCGGGCGATCACCGAATTCCTGTGTTGTTTTCTTAATCGCTGGCAACTTTTTTAGCAAAATGCCCGCATTTTCTGCGGGCTGGATTCTGCTTCCGTGTTTGAGTCAATCACACAAAGTCTGGGCAAGGCGTTCAGTGCTTTCCGGGGTGCCGGAAAGATCACCGAGGGCAATATTCGCGAAGGCATGCAGCAGGTTCGGCAGGCACTGCTGGAATCGGACGTCGCCTACGATGTCGCTACGGATTTCATCAATTCCGTCACCCAGAAAGCGATTGGTGAAGAGGTTCTCAAATCGCTGCGTCCCGAGCAGCAGATTGTCGGGATTGTCCATCAGGAACTGATCGACCTGATGGGGCCGGTCAGTCATTCGCTGGCCGTCCGCCGCGAGGGCACCAGTGTCATTATGATGTGCGGCCTGCAGGGCTCAGGCAAAACCACCACCTGCGGCAAACTGGCTACACGACTCAAAGAACAGGGGCTTTCCCCGTTTCTGGTAGCTGCGGACCTGCAGCGCCCCGCAGCCATCGAACAGCTCAGGATCATCGGGGCTCAGGTCGGCTGTCCGGTCTATTCAGAAGATCCACAGAACAGCAACCCTGTACAGGTTTGCCGCAACGGTGTCGCGGCCGCCAAACGCAGTGGTGCCAATGTCGTCATCCTGGACACGGCCGGCCGTCTGCACGTCGATGATGGCCTGATGCAGGAACTGCAGCAGATCGACGTACAAGTCGCCCCTGACCAGGCACTGCTGGTCTGCGATGCCATGACTGGTCAGGACGCAGTCAACAGCGCCAAGGCATTCAATGACGCGCTCGAACTTGACGGCGTCATCCTGACAAAGCTTGACGGCGATACTCGCGGGGGCGCTGCACTCAGCGTCAAAGCAGTCACCGGAGTCCCGATCAAGTTCATCGGCGTTGGCGAACAACTGGATCGGCTGGAAGAATTCCATCCGGACCGCATGGCCGGTCGAATTCTCGGCATGGGAGACATTCTCTCCCTGTATGAGAAAGCCAAAAAAGAATTCAACGAAGAAGAGATGCTCCGCCAGCAGGAGCGGATGCAGAAGGGAAAATTCACGCTCGACGACTTCCGCAATCAAATGCGGCAGATCAAAAAGCTCGGCTCCATGCGGGACATCATGAAAATGATTCCGGGCATGGGAGCCATGGTCGATCAGCTGGGGGACTTGAATCCCGAAGGCGAATTGTCGCGAATCGAGGGCATTATCGATTCGATGACAATGCACGAACGTCAGAATCCAGAGATCATCGACCGCAGTCGACGCAATCGAATTGCTCGCGGCAGCGGTGTCCAGGCAGCTGACGTCAACAAGCTGCTCAAAGACTTTTCGATGATGGCCAAAATGATGCAGGGGATGAGCAACATGGGGTTGCGCGACCGCCTGCGGATGATGCGCGGCCTGACTGACGGGGGGTTCCTGAACCCTGGGGCCGAGATTGTCGAGAAAAAGTTAAGAAGTGGTCGAGGCCCTGCCGACAAGGACGCGGCTCGGGACAAGAAGAAAAAGCAGAAAAAAGAGGCCGCAAAGGCCAAAAAACGCAACCGTCGACGCTAAACAGACGTGTTCATATGAACACAGAACCAGTCATGGCCGAGTTTGGGAAGTTTCCGGGACCGCCCCGGATACTTGCCTCCCGGATTGCTCAACGGCGGTTTTACTTGTTATTTTAAAGGATTCCTCTGAGCCAGCAGCCGTCCAGACCGCGTTGTCTGCAGGTTCAAAATCAGATTTGTTGTGGAAAACCTGGGAGCAGCAATGTCAGTTCGTATTCGTATGAAGAAAATGGGCCGGAAGCACCGCCCGTTCTTCCGCATTTGTGTGATGGATTCGCGAGTTGCTCGCGACGGTAAGACGATTGAGGAAATCGGGTTCTACGATCCGATGGTCCACGACAAAGCTGCCCGGGTGAAGATGAATCTGGAGCGGGTTGAGTATTGGTTGTCGGTGGGTGCCCAGCCCAGCGAAAAGGTCAATGCTCTGATTCGCAAAGTGAAGACCAACCGTTTCGGTTCAGCCAAGGCTCCGCCGCCAATGCTGGCTCCGAAAGTCCGTGAGGAAGCGGCACCTGCTGAACCAGCAGAGGCTGCTGCCGCTGAATGACGTCAGCATCATCTGCTCGGCAGTCATTCATCCGATTCGATATTCTGACGCTCTTCCCCGAACTGTTTCACAGCTACCTTGGGCAGGGGCATCTGAAGCGAGCAATTGAACGCGGTCTGGTAGACATTCAACTGCACAATTTTCGGGACTATGCCCCGGGAAAGCGAAAGCAGGTCGACGACAAGCCATTTGGTGGCGGGCCCGGCATGTTGATCATGTGCCAGCCTGTTTTCGACTGTGTGGAAGCCGTGCAACAACAGGGATTGCAGCCAGGACGGCTGCTCATGATGACTCCACAGGGCCGCCGTCTGGATCAGACTTTGGTCGAAGAGTTATCAACTGAACCCCGACTGCTGCTCCTTTGCGGGCGATACGAGGGGTTTGATGATCGGATCCGTCAGGGATTGAAGCCCCTGGAGGTCTCCGTTGGTGATTTCATCTGCAATGGCGGTGAAGTGCCCGCCATGCTGATTGTTGATACAGTAATCAGGTTGATTCCCGGAGTTCTGCACGACGAAACCAGCAGCCGTTACGACTCATTCAGTCACGCCGGCCTGCTCGAACATCCTCAGTTCACCCGACCCAGGGAGTTCCGGGGGATGTCGGTTCCGGAAGTGCTGATTAACGGAAATCACAAAGACATAGAAATCTGGCAGCAGCAGCAAAGTCTTCAGCGTACTGCAGAACGACGCAGCGATCTGCTCCCGGATTCACCCGAACCAAAACACAAGAACACTCAAACGAAAACCTGACAGACGCTCACATACGTTCCGCCGCAATTGGCGGCTCAGGCAGGAAGGATCAGTCATCATGCGTAACGCCCTCGTTGAAAGTGCCGAAAAGTCCAGTCTTCGCGAACAGCCTCTGCAGTTCGCCATCGGCGACACCGTAGACGTCCACACTCGGATCCTGGAAGGCAACAAGGAGCGAATCCAGAAGTTCAACGGCGTCGTAATCGCTCGCCGTGGCTCAGGGACCCGCGAAATGTTCACTGTTCGCCGCATCGTCCAGGGCGAAGGTGTTGAGCGAACGTTCCCTGTCAATTCGCCCAAAGTGGCCGCCGTGGAAATCAAACGACACGCTCGCGTCCGCCGCGCCAAATTGTTCTTCCTGCGTGAACGTGCCGGCAAAGCCACACGCCTTCGTGAACGTAACGCCAAGCCATGGGAAGTACAGGTCAGCGACGCTAACGGCTGAACCCGGCACCTCGCTGCAAACCCCGCACTGCACCACCCCAAAGTGGTCACAGTCAGGGGCCTCAGAACCAGCCGCCGCCCCTCACAGGGCTGGCGGTTTTTTATTTGCCACATAACAAATGAGCTCCACCACGACTCCAGCCATCAGCCTGCTTCAGCAGTACCGACAGTTGCCCGCAACCGTGCACCTGCTCTGTGTCGGCTCGTTCATTAATCGAGTCGGTTCGTTTGTCATGCTCTTCCTGTCCATCTACATCAGTGAAGAACTCCAGCTTGGTGCCGACTTCGCCAGCTACTGCATCGGAGCCTTCGGCTGCGGATCGGTGATCTCCGCACTGATCGGCGGCCAACTGGCGGATCAGTTCGGCAGACGACGCACCATGCTGCTGGCCCTGTTCGGAGGTGCTGCAACACTTCTGCTCCTCAGCCAGATTCGCACCGGCTGGCTGTTCATGCTGGTGCTGTTCCTGTTCGCTATGATTGTGGATATGTATCGCCCGGCGTCCGCAGCACTGATCGGAGACGCCGTTTCCGATGCTCAAAGGCCCCACGCGTTCGGACTGCTCTACCTGTCTTTCAACCTCGGCTTCGCTGTCGCTCCACCACTGGGAGGTTACCTTGCCGGCAAGTCCTTCCAGTACCTGTTCTGGGCCGATGCCGCTACAACCGCCATGTATGGCGTGGTGGTCCTGCTGACCATTCGCGAACTCCGCAGCTTCCCGCCACACAACACCGATTCACGGCAGGTCGCCCACGCCGGCGAAACACCCGTCGCTGCAGCAGACGCAGCCGCCAATGCCTCCGTCACCACGCCGACATCAGCACCCGTCAGCTCTGCACATCCACGATCAGCAGGTGCTGCACTGCAGCACCTGCTGCAGGACCAGAACTTCCTGCTGTTCATGACCTGCAGCCTGCTCACCAACATCGTCTTCATGCAGGCCTTTGTCACCTTGCCACTGTACCTCTATCGACTCGGCTTTAATGAACTGGAATTCGGCCGGATGATCTGCCTGAACGGCGCTCTGATTGTCCTGCTGCAACTGCCCGCCACACACCTGCTCAGCCGCTTCCCCCGAGGAAAAGTGCTGATCTGCGGGGAATTGCTCATGGCCGCAGGCTTCTCGCTCACAGCACTCGCCACCAGAACACCATTCATACTCCTCACCATCACACTCTGGACACTCGGAGAAATCCTGCAGGCACCGTGGAAACCAACGCTGGTTTCGGAAATGGCTCCGCTGGACCTGCGAGCCCGGTACATGGGGCTGTTCAATATCACACACTCCCTCTCAATCGCACTCGGTGCCCCGATCGGAGGCTTTGTCCTGTCACATTGCGGCGCCACCGTGCTGTGGCCCTCCGCAGGTGTCGTTCTGGCACTCACCAGCCTGCTCTACGCACTGCTGTTCCGCCGCCTGTCTCGGCAGACGTCACACCTCTGAAGACATCACCTCATTGAGCCCTCTGCTGCCGCTCCAGCTGGTCCTGCAAAGTCTGTCGCAGTTGCCGCACCCGCTCAACATCCACGCCCTCCGGCTGCTTCGCTATGAACCAGTCAGCATCTGACACCGCCATTGCCAGACGCCCCGTCCGCGCACGCATCTCCAGTCGCTTCGCCCTGTACTCCACATTGTCCGGCACAATCTCTGACAGCGTTTCCAGGCACGAAAGCACCGTCTCATCGGCTCGCCGAGCCTCTGCGAGGCTGAGCAGGTTATTCACCATGCGCTCAATGATCTCGGGGGTCGCCCGCGCCTCCCGGAAACGGGGCTGATCCGGAAAACCGGCTGCCGCTATGATCCGCCGCACATCGTCCTCCGACAGACGCTTGCCACGCTCAAACACATCAATCATCTGAGCATCACCGCCCGACTGCGGCTCAAACCGTACCACGAAATGACCCGGCAGTCCCACACCCACCACCCGCAGATCCAGCCGCTTCGCCAGCTCCATATACAGCACCGAAAGTGATATCGGGATCCCCTCCCGATCGTCAATCACCTCATTCAGATAACTGTTGGATGCCGTGTCGTACTCAAATCGACTGCCGCGAAAACCCAGCTCCTCAAACAGCCAGCGGTCCAGCTCCGCAACCCGACTGCTCTCCGATGCATCGGCCGCCAGACGCCCCCGAATCTCCCCAGCCATCCGCTCCACTCGCTGCACATATCCCGCCGGATCCACATCCGGATTATCAATCCGCGCAACCAGTAATGCACACTGCAGCAGGTCCGGCTGCTGGCCGGCATCCGCAGGCCGCAATGCAGTCACCAGCTCACGACGTACCGCAGCCCGATGCAGGTCCTCAGACAGCAGCTTCAGCCTCCGTGACTTCTGCTGCAGTCGCTCAGCCTCCGCCGCCATAAACTCAATCGCCGGCTCACCCAGCGGCAGCAGAAGATCCACGCCATCCTGCTGCACCGGCAGATCCGCTCGCACGCCATCTGCAAACTCCCTCAGCCGAGCAGCATTCTGAGAATCAGGACTTGCCGGCAGCAGATCATGCCCCACTTCAAATCGCCGAAACTCAGCCGTCGTCCCACGAAATGACGCCAGCCCCACACGCCCACGCGGCAAAACCCCGTCCCGTGATTCAACAACCAGCGCCTCGTTGACAAAACACTGCATCCCCTCTTCCCGAATACGCACCGTCAGAGTATTCCACTGCGCAGGACGCCACGCATCATGCTGCTGATTGTGCAGAATCGTCCACGAATTCACATCCGGACCGTCAAACCGAGTCAGACGCAGATTGCCGGCACTGGGATAGAACCCATAGTGCCGGTCTCCCTCGTCCGAATGAAACACCAGACCCGCTGCACCACTCTCGTCCTCAAGACGAACCAGCACACGAATGTCATACGGAACCGCCGGCAACTCACCACGACTGATGCACAACGAACGTCCCCCAAAACCCGATCCCTCTCCACTGACCTGCATCCGACCCGCCCGCTGACGCCAGTTGCCCCCGAATAACACCGCCCATTGAGCCGGATCAAGAGCACCTATCGTGCTCCAGCGCGACATCAGCACGGGATTCGGATCAGCCTTCAACTCCCGCAATAAACGCACCGGAACCGCAAATCCCAGCTTGTCCTGCAGGGCCGACTTGCGAGTCACAATGCCCACAACCGCTCCGTGGCGATCAAGCACCGGGCCACCACTGTTGCCCCGCTCAATCGACATCGCCAACTGCAGCATCTCCACCCCCTCAATGTCCTGATGCCCGGAAATGACACCCGAAACAATCGAATTGCGGAAACCTTCCGGATGCCCCAGTGCCACAACCTCACGACCCTGCGGCGTTCTGTCGTCTGCCGCCAGGGGCAGTGCCGGCAATTGCAGATCCGCAACCTTCAGAATCGCCAGATCCTGCTGACTGGAAGAAGCATAAACCTCAACAACCGGAACCAGCCTGCCACCCGGCAGCTCCACCCGAATCTCACGACCATCACCAATCACATGATGCGCCGTCGCAATCAGACCACCCTCAATCACAAATCCCGTTCCCAGCCCCGAATCACTGCCCGTACGATCCGTAGCCCGCACAACCACCAGAGACTGACGAGCCCGCTCGGCCAGCACCTCCGCCGATAATGGCTGCTCCGTTGCGGGCACCGGCTCATCAGCCCGCAATATCCGCCCCGAGAAAATCACCGCAGACAAACACATCACCAACAACAGACGCTGCAGGAGCATAGACTGATTCAGAAGCACCGCTAACGCCTCCGCTGAATTTCCCCGGATAATTCCGCATCTGCGATCCGCATTCAAACTGCCAGTGTAACCAACCGGCAGCAGGGAATACACCACAGCGGGCAAAAGTGCAGATGAAACCAGCCGGACATCAGGCTCTGGTCAGCAGACTCAGAGAACCAGGCTCAACCCGTACCTGCAACGGCAGCTGGCCGCCAGGATCACCGTCAAATTGAAAATCAGCCGGACACCCGCCGTCCACAACCCGCACGGACACTGCTCGAGCCCGAAATACTGTGACCTCGCCAGCACCGATGGGCAGCCCCAGCTTCAGACGCAGCACATGCCACAACATGCCCGGACGACCACTGCCATGATAAATCCGCACATCCAGCAAACCATCGTCCGGTTCTGCACGCGGAGCAAAAGGAAGCTTAAAACCATATCGCGGCACATTCGAAATGATCACATGAGAACCACTTCTCAACTGTGACTGCTCGGACGCCGTCACCTCAAAACGCCGCAGGCCACCCCACAACAACGCTCGCAGGACCGGTACCACATAGCTCAGACGCGAAATATGACCCCGCCGACGCCGATGCACTTCCGCCACCACGTCCGCATCCGGCCCGCAACTGACCATCAGCAACGCCCTGCGACCATTACACACAGCCGAATCCAGACGACGCACCCGCCCACCGGCAATTACCTCCGCCAGATCCTCTCCGCTGCGTCGGAAACCCAGATATCTCGCCAGCAGATTCTCAGTCCCCAGTGGCAACACAGCCACGGCAATACCCGGATGACGATTCACCAGATCCGCCACCGTCCCGTCACCACCAGCAGCCACAATGCACCGAACTTCACGAGCACCTGCCGCAGCTCGCAGCCACGCATCCATCCGAACGCGGTCCGAAAACAAACGCACCCGAAAACCACGACGCCGCAGCGCCCACACCAGCCGAATCAGCTCCCGAACCCCGCGACCACTGCCGGACAGCGGATTGCGCTGCACCACAACCCAACTGCCCGATACTCCGCCCACTGTCACGCACCGCCCTCTGAATACCCGGGATACTGCAGCAGACCAGTCACTTACTTCGGAGTCGCCAGTTTGATCAGATGCCCGTCACTGCGAACAAACAAGCCACCCCCCGATACGCCCGGACTGCACAGAATCGTCTCACCCAGATCCAGCTCAGACACGATCGTACCCTGGTCAGCTTCCGGCTTCACCACAAATGCCACACCCGCTTCATTCACCAGATACAAATGGCCACCGGCAAACACCGGAGTCCCACTGAAGGGACCACGCAGTCGCAGCTGCCAGACACGCTCACCTGTCTCCAGGGATGCCGCATTGAGCACCCCCGAACTGTTCAGTACCAGCGCCAGATTCCCTGCCACCACAGGACTTGATGTCGCCGGACTGATACTGCCCGAATTCCACAACTGCTCAACCGCATCCGCACCCGGCTTCAGTGCCGTCAGGCCGTTCGACGGCACATACACCGTCCCCGCAGCCACTGTCGCAGACGGAATCGTGGACGCCCCCTTGTCAAAGTCCCACAGAATCTTACCCGTCTCCGGATCCACCGCCGTCAATCCCTTCGATGACTGCAACAGCACCTGAGCCCCCCGGCCAGCACGCCCCGGAATCAGCGCAGGAGATGTCCAGTTGGCCGCTCGCGGTCGCTGAATCTGCCAGCGAGTCTCACCCGTGATCACGTCAACACCGCAGGCAAACGCCTCGGCATCACTCTCCACCTGCACCACCAGAACACTTCCCACCACAATCGGAGATGAGGACATGCCCAGACTGTTGCTGGCATTCGGAAACTCACGACCCAGACCCCGATACCACAACAATCGCCCCTTCAGATCCAGACAGAACAGATCGTTGCTGGAGAAAAATGCAAACACCCGCTGACCATCACTGGCCATCGTCGGAGTCGCATTGGCCATCTTTTCGTGCGTCTGTGTCCGCCCGGCTGCGTAAAACTGCCGCTCCCAGAGCTGCATGCCGTTCCCCGCATCAATGCTGATCACGTGCAGCCGATTCTGCGTATATCCGGAACTGGCCGACACAAACACTCGACCATCCACAATCACCGGCCCGGACACACCCCGACCTGGCAACGCAGCCTTCCACGCAATCGTTGAACCACTCAGCTCAGTCGGCAGTGATTCACCCGACGCTACCGAATTCGCCTCGTTGCCCCGAAACTGCTTCCAGTCCCCGGCCTGCACCGACACGGAAAACAGGACACTGCAGACAACAGCCGAAATCACATCACTCGCTACTGGCCGAATCATTCGGCACCCCCTTTGTTCAGTGCCGTCTTCCGCGATACACCATTACGAACCACCACAGGCCCCGGAAGCACGCCCACACCCGTGCTGTCACAAACCCGCAGCTGAAACTGATACTTCTGTGCCCAGTCCTGAGTCTGCTCGTTCTGACAGATCTTGAATGCCAGCACGTTCACTCCCGGCTTCAGCTGAACCGGCACGGAATACTGATCCAACTGAGTACTGCGGTGATACTCTTCACGCTCAAATACCAGAGCACCGTTCACCCACAGCTTCCACGCATTCGGAGTCCCAAGGCGAACCTGCAGCGTCTGCTGAGCAGGACTGCTCCACTCGGCCACTGCATACATCGCCGAACCCTTGAAGTTCTCGATCTGCTTCGCAATGTCCACCACGCCGAAATCATCCGTCGTCTCGACCGTCTGCCAGCGAACCTTGCCGTTCATGCCGTCATATTCCGCTTCCAGATTCGGACGCTCCTGGACGATCTCAGTCTCAGGTGCATAAGCCACGCCAAAACCCTTCTCCTCACGGTTATCAAAAGGCCCCACGATCTTCCACGAAGTCACAAAGCCAAAATGGCGACTGATGTCGACCGTCTCGCCCGCCTTCCGCAACGCCTCAGAAATGGTCTTCACCTGATCCTCATGCACCGCACCTGCAAGAGCCCGCCGGTACAACTCCGTCGCCGCAGCACCCTCAGCCTTACCAGCCTGCTGCAACAGCAGCTCCACCGCGTCACGACGAAACTCAGGACTGGGATCATTCAGCATCCCAGGAATCAACTGCTCCGCCACACGACCATCCTCAGACACCATTGTGTCAAAGGCCAGCCGTCGAGCATCCGCGGAATTGCCCGTCTCCAGCACAAATGCACGCAGAGCATCAACCGGCAGTGGCTTCCGCGAAGCCCGCAGTGACTCGGCAATCTGCTCAAAGGCATTCCGCAGCCAGTTCAGACCCTCAGGAGTCGCCTTCTGAAAGCCCGTCAGAATCGGCAGCATCGCCCGCTCACCGGAACCCGTCAACGCCACCAGGGCCCGCTGGTTCTCTCGACTGCCCTGACCAGCAGTCCTGGCCGACTGCAGAATGCCAACGGCCTCTGTGATCGCGTCCGCACGCTCCTTCTTCTTCGCAGCACCAGCATCTGCAGCCAGTAACACCAGCAATGCCAGCGCACCAACAATCGCCACACACCTGAACACCCCCGCCTGACCAGGCGAACGCCCTGCCGGCCATCCACCAGATAAACCCGCCATGCCCATCACTCCATCACTCAACAACGTCATGCTGTCAAGAGCTGCGACAACTGTCCGAAAGAACAGTCGTCACGCCCCCCCAAATTCGAAGTCCGCCAGCCGAAAAACCTGCAGACATCGCCCCCCACTACTAGAACATCGCTGACCTGTGCATGCCACTCCGACGTCGAAATAAATGACAGAAACCGAGCGATCGTCAGATTCAGACCGCGACGGCAGAATTCTCGCACCGGAAAAGTCGTTTTCAATCCCGCAATTTCACACAATTGCTCCACGTTTCACGTACGCTAAACGGAAACTGCTCGAATCGCTCGAATCCTTTCACGATTCCGTTTGCCGTCATAGCTTTTTCTGGCATGATGCAGGGTGGCAGACTTCCGACCCGGGGGCCTTACGCCCGCCGGCAGTCCCGTTTCCGTGTTCCGAGCTGACCCATGCTGCTGATTTTCCTGCGAGTGGCCTACCTGCTGATCTGCGCCGGCGCTATCCTTGCGTACATCTCCACCGAAACCGTCGCCGGAAAAACGGCGCTGATGCCACCCGTCATCGAAAACAATAAAGCCCTCGCTTTCTTCGTCCTCCTGTTCATCTCCCAGTTCGTCACCATCGGCGACCTGCTGATCCGCCGCAAACGCATCGAAGTCATTTCCAGCGTGTACTTCGGCATCCTGATCGGTGTCCTGCTCGCCTACCTCATGATCCAGGCCCTCACACCCGTGGTCCCTCCGGACAGCGGCTACCACACACTGGTTGTGCTGCTGACACTGCTGATCCTGCCCTACCTCTGCGTCTCTCTGCTGCTGCAAACCAAGGACGACTTCCGCTTTGTCATCCCCTACGTGGAATTTCAGCGTGACCTGAAAAGCGGTCGCCCACTGGTCGTCGACAGCAGCTCCCTGATCGACGGACGCATCGCCGATGTCGTGGAAACACAGATCATCGAATCTCAACTGATCGTCCCGGATTTCGTACTCGCTGAAGTCCAGGAAATCGCCGACTCGTCCGACAAGAACCGTCGCGTCCGCGGACGTCGCGGACTGGAAGTGCTGGCAAAAATCCAGCAAAGCACTCACGTCGATGTCAAAGTCGTGGAAACATCACGCAATGAATTTCGCATGATGACCGTTGATCAGAAAGTGGTGGCACTCGCCAAACAGATGCGCGGTGGTGTTATCACCAACGATTTCAACCTGAACAAAGTTGCCAGCGTACAGGGCATCGCCGTTATCAACCTCAACGATGTCGCAAACGCTCTGAAACCACGCTACATCCCCGGCGAACGCCTCAATATTCGCGTCATCAGGGATGGTGATGGCCCCGGGCAGGGCGTCGGATACCTCGATGACGGCACCATGGTCGTCTGCGAAAATGCCTCAGCACTCGCCGGTCGCGACATCGCCGTCACAGTCACCAGCGTCCTGCAGAACAGCGCCGGTCGCATGATCTTCGGTAAACTGGCGTATCGCCCCGGTGAACAGCCACCAGCCTGAATCACTGCATGATCATCCATGCCGCTTTCAGGTACTCCGTCTCCGGACACGTCGACAGCACCGGATGATCAGGTGCCGCACCGGTGCGAGCAATCAACTGGAAAGAACGCGGCGCCGCCGCCTGACCATCCGCCTCGCCCTCGTCACCCGGTGACCTCGCCGCTGCTGACAGCAACTGCAGAAACTCAGACTCCGGCAGCAGACCCGCACACGTGCAGCTCAACAGCAGCCCACCCGGCTTCACCAGCCGCATCGCCAGACGATTCATCGCAAAGTGCTTCCGAGTCCCGTCTTCTATCTCCATCCGACTGCGAATCAGCTTCGGCGGATCCAGAATCACCACATCAAACTGCCGCCCGTTCCGCAGCATCTCCCGCATATAACTGAAAATATCGGCCTGCACAAAACGCACCCGCGCCTGATTCAGATTCGCATTCTCTCGGGCCACCTCCAGTGGCTCCTCATCCAGATCCACTCCTGTCACTTCAGCCGCCTGCCCCAGCACCTTCGACTGAATCGAAAAACCACCCGTGTAACAGCACAGATCCAGCACCGTTTTCCCGGCACAGAACTCCGCCAGACGACGACGATTCTCCCGCTGATCACAGAAAAAACCCGTCTTGTGACCACCATCAAACCTGACGCGAAATCGCGTCCCATACTCCTGTATGATCACGTTCCCCGGACACCCTTCAGACTTCAGCTCCGGTGGATCACACCCCTCCTGAGACAGAAACTGCGGACTCGTTCGCAGCAGCCAGTGCTGAGCACCCGTGATCTCCGCCAGCATCGGCAACAGCAGTGAACCACGCTGATACATCCCCAGCGAAAATGCCTCCGCTGACAATACACCCGCAAAATTGTCCACCACCAGCCCCGATAACCCGTCAGACTCAGCATGCACAACCCGCCACGCCGACGCCTGAGCCGACAGTTTCAGCGTCTCAGACCGCAGTGACGCTGCCGCAGCCAGCTTCCCCCGCCACGCCTCATCACCCGGCAGCTCCGATCCATGCCACAACAGCCGCACACACAACTCGCTCCGCGAATTGAACAGCCCATAGGCAAACGGCTGAGACCCCTGCTCGGCATAAACCGCCACCAGATCTCCAGCCTTCGCACCACCACTGTCCTCCATCCGACGACGATACATCAACGGATGCAGACTGCGACTTTTCATCCGCACCACAGGAATCGGATCCGCTGAACGAGGCCCCAGTTGACCGCGCTGCCGCACCAGTTGACCACCCGACTCACCCGCAGCACGCGCCCCACCGGGCAGCTCCTGCTCCGCGGGCATCCGCCACGATCCCTGCGAACCTCGAGCACCACGAGATTCATTACGGCGAGACTTCTTCATCAATCGTCCTTCAATTTCCGCTCAGGGAGCCAGCTCAGACTGCCGACTCAGCGTCTGCAGATACGCCACCAGATCCACAAACTGATCCGCCGTCAGAATCTCAGCCACATTCGCCGGCATCGGAGATGACGCTGAAATCCGCCGCTCATCCAGATCCGCAACCGGCAGAATCGTCTCCCGACCCTGACTGTCCGTCATGCTGACACGCTCATCTGCCAGCTCCTTCAGCAATCCACTGATCGCCTGACCATCCTTCGTCACAATCGTTGTCGTCCGAAACGCTGTGTCCACATTACGACTCGGAGCCAGAATGTCCTCCAGCATCCGCTGCACGCCACGACTGGCAACTCCATCCAGATTCGGCCCGACCTGCCGCCCCTCACCCGCCACCTGATGACAGATCTGGCAGTTCTTTCGGAATAAATCCCGACCAGCCTCCACCTCACCCGCTCGCTCAGACACCAGCTGCCGTCGCTCACTGATCAGCCTGTCCACCTCCGCCGTCTCCTCCGGCAACTGAGCCACAATCTCAGCCAGACGTTTCCGCACATCCTCAGAAGCTACAGCCTGCAGCCTCAACTGCACCGCCGGACGCTGCAGCAGTCGCGCGGAAGCCTGACCACCCTCAATCAGGCCCGCCAGCACCGCCGCACCAGCACCGTCCGCTGCCAGCAGCTCCGCCAACTGCTGCTGCTCCGCAGCCGTGGCACCATGAAACGCCGACCTCAGCAGCGACACAGAATCCACCTGCGTCCCGGTACCAAATGCCGCTCGCACTGCAGACACCAGCTGCCGATCCGCCTCCGGCATCTGCGGCACCAGTGCCAGGGCCGCAAATACAGAACTGCCCCGCAGCTTAGCCAGCGCGCCGGCAGCCTCAGAACACTCCCGACCACTCAGATCCGCACCAACCGTCAGGTACTCCAGTGCACCGGAAAACTGCTGCAAACCAAGCTCGGCAATCAGTGAAATCGCTGTCCCACGCCGACGCGACTGATCCGACGGATTCAATCCCGCCACCGAAAATCGACCCGCCGCCAGCCACGCATACGCCGTCGCACTGTCACCATCCACCAGCTCCAGCTGCACCTGCCGACCAGCCTCCGCCTGCAGTGACCAGATGACCTGCTGCGCTACGTCGTTCCGCGGCGGTGAGACCTGCCGCAAAACCTGACCCGTGCCCGCATCCAGCAGACGCACCAGATTCACCTGCTTCAAAGGCTTGTCCGGAAACCCATCATGTCCGGCCAGATAAAAACTGAACTCCGACGGCGCAGCAAACAGCTCAGAACGCCAGCGACCGGTCTTCTGCTCGCCAGACTCAAAACTGCTGAATAACACCGCTCCCTCCACACCGTCCCCGCAGCGTCGCGCTGTCGTCACACCCCAACAACTGTCCTTCGCCACACTACCCGATTTCGTCACTGCACTCCACGTCAGTGATCGCTCCTGCCGCAAAGCCTGCACATCACCCGGCTCACGCATCCCCAACTGCTGCAGAACCAGCGATTCCGCCCACGATAATACCGACTCAGGTATCGGCTGACGACGTTCAGTGAAACCGCGAGCCATTGCGGACAGCAATCGCACCTGCTCGTCCGGCCGCTCTGTAAACTGTGACCTGATGGCCAGTACCACCGCACTCGCTGCCTCCGGACTGACCTGCGCTGCTGCGTACTGCAGATACTCAGGAAGCCGCGCCGGCTGCAGTTCCGCAATCACGTCCATGTTCCGCGCTACAAAGGCGGCACCCGTGGCCGATTTCACCGCCAGACACAGATCAGCCACCGCCGAAATTTCGGCACGCAGACGCAGCTCACCCGCAAATCGCTGCAGCCATTCCTCACGCTGCAAATGGTTACGCAGTGCCATCCGCACAGAATGCCGCAGATGCACGTCGCCCAGCTCCGTCGTCAGCAGCAGCCGCAGTAAAGGCCCCTGCAGCGCCTCTGAACAATGCACGGCGGCCGCTGCAACCGCTGCACGCCGCACCAGCGCAGACTGGTCGCCAAAACCACGCAGAAGCAGTACACCAGCCTCCGCCGTCAATGCCGTGCCAGCCGCCGACTCACGCAGCGCGCGAAACACATGCACCCGCACCGCCTCGTCCGCGTCCGTCAGCAAACCCGACAGTTCCTCAGCAGACAACGCCCCCAGCTGCACCAGCAGACGCAGACTGTTCCGCCGCAACTGCGCAGATTCCGACCGCAAACCCGCACGCAGCAATGGCACAGCCCGGACGCCATCACGATCCAGCAGCAGATCCCGAGCCAGTCGCTGCTGCGGCAAAGTCCCCTCCGACAGCACCTGCAGCAGTTGCTCGGCTGTCTTCACAGTCAGATCCGGCCCATAACCCTTCGACCACAAACGCCCGACATCTGCAGCCTCCGAGGAGACTCGCCAGATCCGGCCTCGATACCGATCACGCCCCGGATGCTGCAGATCCACTTCGTAATGACCAATAATCCGATTGTAAAAATCCGCCACATACAGCGCTCCATCAGGACCCGCCACCAGATCCACCGGACGAAACCACGGATCCCCACTGCTCAACAGGTCCGGCTGCTCCACCGCCCGCACACTCGATCCGCGTCGCTGCAGCTGATTGCGATTGATCCGCGATGTCATCACGTTGCCATCAAATGTCGCATCAGCATACTCCGCCGGAAACATGGTCTCTGCACCCAGTGCCAGTGCCGCGATCGCCGTCGACCCATGCAGATGATCCATCACGTTCGGCACGTAACCCAGTCCGTCATGCGGACGACCAAAACTGTCATAACAGCCACCCGGCAGCAGCAGCGTCACAGGCTTCGTATGACAGTCCGCCGTGTAAATGTCTCCCAGTCGATCAATCGCCATCCCGAACGGATTCACCTGACCCTGCGTGTACAGCTCAATCCGCGATCCATCCGGACGAAATCGAAATGTATTGCCCGAAGTCAGCACCACCCGATGCCCGTCACGCCCTGACACCTCAGACCGATTGTTGAATCCATGACACGCATAGATCCAGCCATCATCGCCCCGTCGAAAGGCATTGCACATGCCATGAGTATCCCGTGACGTGTCAAACGGACCATACAGCACCTCCCGGCTGTCACACACACCGTCTCCGTTCGTGTCCCGCAGCAGCCAGATGTTCGGAATGCTGAAACAGATCACCCCATCCTGCCACGGAATCAACCCGATCGGAATGTTCAGCCCGTCCGCAAACACCGTCGAACGATCCGCCTGAAAGTCCCCGTCCGTGTCCTCCAGAATCCGGATCGTGTCACGCGGTACCGCGCCCGCCGCCGCTGCAAACGGATACTCCTCGGAACTGCTGACCCAGATTCGTCCGCGAGCATCCACGGCGAGGTTCATGGGCTTCGCCACCTGTGGCTCACTGGCCACCAGATGCACACGAAACCCCGCAGGCAACTCAAATCTGCGGTGCTGCTCCTCGGCACTGACCGGCTCCGTTTCACGAACTCCCAGCGCAAACTGATCCTGCTGCTGAGCAGACACGGCCTGCACCATCAGCAGCAGCAACGGAATCGACAGACTCAGTCGGCAGGTTCGTCCACGCATGACATATCTCCCGAGATAAACAGCTGTGCAGGCGGTCCAGCCACTACTCATAACGCAGCGCATCAATCGGATCCAGACAACTGGCCCGCCACGCCGGATACAACCCAAACACCAAACCCACACAGGCCGCAAACACCATCGCCACAATTCCAGCCGGAATCGAAACCACCACCGGCCAGTCCGCCCCCGGACTGATCGTGTTGATCAGCTTCGTAATTCCCACCGAAGCCCCAATCCCCATCGCCAGACCAATCACACCGCCGAAACAACTGAGCACCACAGACTCAATCAGAAACTGCACCAGAATGTCGCGGCCTCGAGCCCCCATCGCCATACGGATGCCGATCTCCCGAGTCCTCTCTGTGACCGACACCAGCATAATATTCATAATCCCCACACCACCAACCAGCAGCGATATCCCCGCAATCGAAGCCAGCAGCGCCGTCATCATTCCCGTAATCGTCCCGAACAACTGCGACAACTGCTCACTGGTCACCACCTCGAAATCCGCCTTCTGACCCATGGCAATCCGGTGACGATCACGCAGCAGCGCAGTGATTTCCCCGCGCGCCGTCTCGATCAGCTCAGGACCACGAGCACCCACCAGAATCGCCGCCACGTCGTTGAAACTGCTGCCCTGCAACCGACGCTTCACCGTGGTATAAGGCATCAGCACCACGTTGTCCTGATCATCACCCGTCAAGGATGCCCCCTTCGCACCCAGCACTCCCACTATCGTAAACGGAATATTGCCGATCCGAATCTGCTGACCCACCGGGTTGTCCGAAGGAAACAGTTCACGCACCACCGTATAGCCAATCACACACACACAGTTGCCCGCTCGCTCGTCACGCTCCGTAAAAAAACCGCCCGCCTCAATCTCCCAGCTGCGCACCCGCAGATAGTCCACTCCCACTCCCCACATCTCCTTCGGCTGCATGTTCGTGTTGCCGCGAACAACAGGACGAGCACCAAAGACAAGCGGTGAGAAAGCCAGCACCGAAGAACACTCGCGGCCAATCGCCCGCGCATCCTCGTCAGTCAACGTAATCATGTTGCCCGACTGCACACCCCCGCGACGCCGATCAAAACGCGGCTGCACTACAATAAAATTCGAACCAATCGACTGCAGCTGATTCTGCAGCAGCTGCCCCGCACTGCTGCCCACCGACACCATCGTCGTCACCGCCGCAATACCAATCACAATTCCCAGCACCGTCAGTGCCGCACGCATCTTGTTCCGCAGCAATGCCCGCACCGCCACATACACCGTCAACAGAAAGCTCATGGGGCCTCCGGAGGCTTGATGCCGGTCACCACTTCGTCACCATCCCTCAGTGATCCACTCAGCACCTGAGTAAACCGATAGTCACTGTCACCAATCTGAATCTCCGCCGCCTTCAGACGACCCGAATACAGGGCCTCGGCTGAGCTGTCTCCGACGGCCACCGTACCCACTGTACCCGCCGTGCCAGCCGTGCCAGCAGCCTCCGCAGCCTCCTGCACCGTTTCACGCACCCACACAATCCGCTTCGTCGCCGCCTTCGCCGCCGCAACATTCTCGTCCACCGGAGGTGTCAAAGCGGAACTGGCCGAGTTCTCGCGAGCCTCCTGGGTCGTAAACAGCTCCAGATACTTCTGATCCGCCTCACGCACCTGAGACTTCTCAGGGTTGAATCGCAGGGCCTCATTCGGAATCTTCAGAATCCCCTTCAGCTCAGACACCTGAAACGTCAGACTGGCCGTCATACCCGGCAACAGCTTCAGCTCGGCATTCGGAGTCGCCACGATCACAGGATAAGTCACCACGTTCTGACTGACCGTCGGCGAAATCCGAATCTGCTCAATCGTCGCATCCCGAAACACCTCATCCGGATACGCGTCAACCGAAAAGAAAATCGGCTGCTTCGCATCCTGCGCCGCCCGAATCAATCCGATGTCCGCCTCATCCACCGCCGCCAGAATATGCATCTTCTCCCGCATCTGCGGAGCAATCACGAACAGCTCCGGAGTCTGAAACTGGGCCGCCAGGGTCTGACCCGGATCAATCTTGCGATCAATCACCACCCCATCCACTGGTGATGTAATCCGAGTATATGCGACATTGGCCATCGAATTCTCAAGATTCGCCCGAGCCTGGCTGACACCCGCCTCCGCCACCTGCAGCTGTGCCTCCAGTGCACTTCGCGCAAATCGGTACTGGTCCAGCTCGGCCTGCGAAATGAAATCCGCGTTCTCTTCCTTCAATGCCAATGACCGCTTTTCATCATTGATCGCCCGCTGCAGCTCGGCCTTCACCCGGTCCACTTCCGCCAGCCGAGTCTTCAAAGCGGCCTCGTCACGCGAAACTGCAGCGTTGTAAATCCGCGGATCTATCTCAGCCAGCAACTGACCAACCTTCACCTCCGTATTGAAATCCACATGCAGCTTTTCAATCGGACCGCTGACAAAACTGCCCACCTTCACCTTCAGAACCGGATTCAGCTCTCCCGTCGCATTCACCGAAATCCGCAGATCCCCGGTCTCCAGTCGCGACAACCGATACCGCGGCTTGTTCCGCTCCGCAAACCACCGCTGAGCACGCTGACCGCCAAAAAACAACAGCGCACCCAACACGGCCAGAACAATCGTGTAGCGGATAATCGATTTCATCAGCACTCTCAGTC
>Ga0255094_1000048_pt1 | contig 65149 bp, 64 predicted proteins | sample Colum_Law_RepB_8_2_FD_188434 | JGI IMG/M metagenome (GOLD analysis project Ga0255094, IMG submission 188434) | Freshwater microbial communities from Columbia River, Oregon, United States - Colum_Law_RepB_8d | ecosystem: Environmental > Aquatic > Freshwater > River | place: USA: Oregon...
GTAAGGAGGTTATCCTTCACCCGCGGCGCTTCCAATAGATAAATCAACGCATCACGATTCGTTGATATGAGTAGAAGTTTTTTTTCTCCTGATCTCTCAAACACAGTCCCATTCTAGAGTTCCGATTCTGACCCCATTGTCGCCTGGCCGTCACAAAGATGACACATGGCAGGTCCAATTTTTCAACATGAACCTGAGTTTCGATTCGGGCCGGTGCGAAGCGGATGGCGGTTTTCCCCAAAGGGAGCGGCTGACCCGAGTTTTCGACGCGGTCGGGTCGACGGTCTGGCCGTCACTGGGTTTTCAGGCTGAAAACGGTGGTCCCATGTTCGCTTCTCGGATGTTGGCGAGCATCTTGATTTTGGCCTACTCCCGCGGGCGATTTGCTTCGGAGGAAATCGAAGAAGCCTGCCGGAACGAGGAAGACTTCCGTTATTTGTGCTCCTCAGAAGCTCCCGACGGTTCCGTCGGATGCATGCCAAGTCGTTGATCGAAGGCTTGGGGAACCTGTCCGTCGAGGGCGCGATCACCGATGTCAGCGTTGCCATGGATCGGGCCAGACGCTGCCTCGACTTGGCGGTGGCTGCTGACAGTCTGGCTCTCGATTTCTAACGAACGGTCACGGGGCCGGCGGGGCCAATTCCAAAACCGTGGCCACCAGAGCCGTCACTCCAGTTCGCAACGTGGGCAACGGTTGCGGTTGAAAGTATGGGGAATGCAACGATGGCAAGGGTTTGCCGGAACGTAGGGCTGCAGCATTGGCCTCCGGTGAAACAACTCCCAACCAGAACTGGCAAATGGGTATTTTGTCGGAAGTCCTGCCAAACTCGCTGAAATCTTCGCCTCCCATGACCGGCTGCAGAGTTTGAACCCGGGGCTCACCCAACCAACGCCGAGCCGTGCTGGCCAGTTGTTGGGTCAGCTTCGGATCGTTGTACAGGGCTGGTGTGAATTCATTGGCCACCGTGACCTGTGGATGGAGCTCCGACGGGAGGCCTGCGCTCTCGGCGAGCCCTTTGCAAATCCGCCGAATCGACGACAGCGTGTTTTGGCGAACCTCTTCGGTGTAGCTGCGCAAGGTGAGTTGGAGGTGGACCGAGTCCGGGATGATGTTGTGTTTCGATCCTCCATGAATCGAACCCACGGTGACGACCGCCGGGTCGCCAGGTCGGGTTTCTCGGCTCACCACAGTTTGAAGCGCCATCACGATCTGGGAGGCGAGTACGATGGGATCCTTGGTGAGATGCGGATAGGCACCGTGGCCGCCGACACCCCGGACGGTGATGTCCACCGAGTCCACGTTGGCGAAGGTGAAACCCTCGACGAAGCCGAGGCTTCCCGTCAGCAGGGATGCATTGCAATGCAAGGCAACGCAGGCGGTGGGCTTGGGGAAACGTTCAAAGAGACGGTCCTTGAGGACGGCTCGGGCACCGCCTCCACGTTCTTCCGCCGGTTGCCCCAAAAAGACCACCGTACCTTTCCATGCGGACCGCATCCCGGAAAGCACCCGTGCACTGCCCACCAAACTCCCCATGTGGATGTCGTGACCACAGGCGTGCATGGTGGGCACCCGTTCGCCCAGGTCATTGGTCATTTGATGGGTGCTGGAGTAAGGGAGACCGGTCTGCTCGCGAATCGGCAGGCCGTCGAGATCGGCTCTCAGGAGGATCACGGGTCCGGTTCCATTCGTGAGAACTCCCACCACTCCATGGCCTCCCACCTGACGAGTGACCGACACTCCGGCCCGTTCCAGTTCATTCCCCACCCGACGCGACGTTTCGACCTCCTGGAAGGACAGTTCAGGCGTTCGGTGCAATTCTTGGTAGAAGGTTTCCAGTGACGGCAACTCCCGCTCGATGCGGCGGTTCACCTCGGCGGTGTCAACCGCTCCTGCGACCATGGAGAGCTCCCCGAAGGCGACGACTCCCAGCGCGACCCGCATGAGCAAACCCCCTGAACGGATCGATTTCATGATGTGATTTTGACGTCGGTGCGCAGCAAGTCAGGTGGAATCGCTGAGGCGGCCTTGGGTTCATCGGTTCCTGTAGGGAACGATTCCTTTGAAAATCCTTTCCTGCCGTTCCTGCCGTTCCTGCCTTGGTCGACGGGCGAATCGGGATTACGGTCGTCGGCTCATGAAGTCCAATGGGATGGTCTATTTGGTGGGAGCGGGTCCAGGTGATGAAGGTCTCTTGACCCGCCGCGGAGCGGAGGTGTTGGCCCGTGCGGACGTCGTGGTTTACGACGCATTGGTCCAACCGGGACTGTTGGCGTTGGCGCCCTCCACTGCAGAGCGGATATACGGAGGCAAACGGGCAGCCGCCCATGCCATTCCGCAGGAAGATCTCAATCAACTGTTGGTGGAGAAATCCAAGACCGGGCAAACCGTAGTTCGCCTCAAAGGGGGCGATCCCTATCTGTTCGGTCGAGGCGGTGAAGAAGCCGTGGAATTGGCGGAGGCGGGTGTGCCCTTCGAAGTGGTACCTGGCGTTTCATCCGTGACGGCCGCTTTGAATTACGCAGGCATTCCGCTGACTCACCGTGATCATTGTTCCGGATTCACCGTGGTGACCGGGCATGAAGATCCGACCAAGCCCGAGGCCGCGATCGATTACGGCGCATTGGCGAAGGCACCGGGAACACTGGTGATCCTGATGGGGGTGGAGCGTCTCCGCGAAATCTCCCGACTGCTTGTCGGTGCTGGCAAAAACCCTGAAACCCCTGCGGCGATGGTCCAATGGGGCACCACGGGCCGCCAGCGCTCGGTGGATGCCACGTTGACCACTTTGGCCGATGCCGCAGAGAAGGTAGGGGTGTCGAGCCCAGCCATCATCGTGATCGGAAACGTCGTCCGGGAGCGCAGTCGCTTGAATTGGTTCGAAAACCGCCCCTTGCACGGGCGTCGCATCGTCGTGACCCGCACACGGAGTCAGGCTTCCGAATTGGGCCGGCGGCTTCGCGATCTCGGAGCCGATGTGATGGAAATCCCCACCTTGCGCATGGAACCGCCGCAAGCGTTGCAACCGTTGGTCGAATGCATCGTGGGCATCACCGAATACAACTGGCTGGTGTTCACTAGCCCGCACGGTGTGAGCACTTTTTTCGACACCTTTTTCAAAGCCTATCCAGACATCCGGAGCCTCGGCAATTTGCGTATTGCCGCTGTTGGGCCAGCGACGTCCACCAAGCTGGCCGAGTTGCACCTGCAGGTCGACGCCATGCCGGAGCAATTTGTGGCGGCCAAAATCGCTGACGCGATCGCGAAGGTGGAGTCGATCGAGAATCTCCGATTCTTGGTCATCCGACCGGAAGGGGACGCTTCGGAGTTGGCTCGGATGATCGAGGACCGAGGCGGCATTGTGGACGAGGTGGCCAGTTATCGAACCTTGGCCGAGACGGCCGATCTCAACGGTTCCGCGGCGCGCTTTCTGGAGGAGGGCGCCGACTGGATCACCTTCGCCAGCGGTTCCGCGGTTCAGCATTTCCATGAACGCTTCGACTTGCCGTCGGCGCTTCGGAAGGATTCAAAAATCCAAACCGTCAGCATCGGGCCGGAGACCAGCAAGGCTCTGCAAGCTCTCGGGCTCAAGCCCACGGCCGAGGCCAAAGTGCACACCATCGACGGGTTGGTGGAAACCTTGGTGCGTCAGGCGTCCCGCTAGCGGTGTGCGGTTCATCCAAAGACGATGAGTGCTGAGATCGCCGCGCTGGACTGGGTTCGTGGGTATCCAATGAAAACCCAATTAAATCAGGAAAAAGCGGCTTGCACCCGAGCCTTGCGCGGTCGATAAATCGGTTCACTTTTTGATTTATGGCTGACATTGCAAATCGGTATTCCGAAAACGTCACGGGCAAGTACTTCGTCGACAACCAATGCATCGACTGCGACCTGTGCCGCGAAACCGCCCCTAAGAATTACACCCGATGGGATGATGGCGGATATTCTTACGTGATGAAGCAGCCGACTACTCCCGAAGAAGAAGCCGCCTGTAAGGAAGCCATGGAAGGCTGCCCGGTCGAAGCCATCGGCAACAACGGTTGATTTAGGGGGCTGCGTCGGCTGCTCAGGCGGTCTTCCAAACCCAAGAAAGAAAACGCCCGGCTACGGCCGGGCGTTTTTGTTTTCTGAAAGACCTCCTTCCAGAAAAAATAAAAGGGATCCCAAGCGGGATCCCCTTCATGCGTTGGTTTTGGCGATCTGAGCGGAATTAGTTCTGCAGCAACTGGAGCGCGCTCTGGGGCATCTTGTTGGCCTGAGCCAACATTGAGGTGCCTGACTGCACCAGGATTTGATAGCGGGCGTAGGCGGTCGCTTCCTCGGCGACATCCACGTCGGCGATACGCGAAATAGCGGCGCTGAGGTTTTCCTTGGTCACCGTGAGCTGCTCGTTGGTGAAGTTGAGTCGGCTTTGCACAGCACCCAACGACGCGCGATCTTGAGCCAACTTGTCGATCGAGTTGCGGATTCGGCTGAGGGCGGCCTGAGCGCGGGGGACTGAAGTGATGTCTAGGCCGGTCTTGGCGGAGAGAGCTGAGGCGATTCCAGTGGTGCTACCAGTAAGAATTCCCGTTGAAGGAACAGCAGCCGATCCGGAGGTTGTTGTGGTCAATGCCCCGATCGCACTGGTTCCAGCCGAGGAACCATCCAATTCCACAACATAGACTGCCGCTCCGCCAGAAGCGGTGGTCTTGATTCGATTTGTTATATCGAACGTCCCGTTGAGTGTTGAAATGTCAGTCGCGGAAGACCCTCCCGAAACGGTGGCTGTTGTCAGGCCTGAGAGGGTGATGGATCCGCCTGTCGCCATCTTGTCGTACTCGGCTTGGGTCAGAGTTAGTTGGATCTTACCGGTATTGTCCCGAGCAATGTTTTCGATACTCGCATTGCTCAACGACTGAGCCACGCTCAGCGACGAGGTGTACTCGGTCTTCGAGAGGTCGATGGGCGACATGTCGAAGGTGGTTCCCGTGGAGTCGATGGTCACCGCCAACGAGTTGGTGGAGAACAACTTCACCGAGTTGAAGGTCTGAGTCACCGTCTGTCGGACGTAATCCTGCAGCTGGGTGAATTCCTGAGAATACAGGGTCAAGTCGCTCGCACTCTTGGTGGAGTCTTGGGCGAACATTGCCAGTTCCGACATACGGCGGAAGGCTTTGTCGATCGTCTTGAGGAAGCCGTCCTGTGTCTGGGTGAATGACACGGCATTCACCACGTTGTTGATGGCTGCGTCGAGGCGCTTGAGCTGCGATTCCAAGCGGCTGCTCACCGCCAAACCTGCGGCGTCGTCCGAGGGAGCGATGATCTTGGAACCGGAGGAGAGTCGGGCGAGAGATTTGGCCAGGGCGTTCGAACTGACATTCAGGTTGTTGGCCGTTTGCTGTGCCTGGACGTTGGTGTTGATGACCATATTAGTGTTGGGTTGGGTTGCTGTTTGGGTTTCGGTTTAGAGTTGATTTGCGGCTTCGGCCTTCAATTGCTGGAGTCGCAGTGAAAGTTGTTCAGGTGTGGCCGATTCAGCGGCCGCGATGTTGTTTTCGACGATTTCGAGATAAACCTCCTCGCGATGCACTCCGATGTCTTTGGGCGCACTCACGCCCAGACGAACGGTGTCGCGATCGATGCGAACCACTCGGATCGAGATGTCTCCGCCAATCCGAATGGCTTCATTCAATTTTCTGGAGAGAACCAACATGTTCTGTCGTTGATGCAGGTTCTCAGTTGGCGACGGGGAAGTTGACAGGCAGTTCAGCCGCATTGATCGGCACCACCTGACGAGCCTCGCCAGTCAGTTTGTTGAAAACGATGGGTCCCTTGAGATTGACAGTCAGCGATCCGTCCCGCCGAAGAGTGACAATATTGACAACCCCGGCATCACTGGCGCGGGTCAGGTTGAGGGTCCGACAATCCGTGGTACCGAGCTCGAAGCGGTACGAGGCCGTCACGAAGACGGGGGCCACCACCAGAAACGATTGGTCTACCTCGCCCGAGAACTTCAACCAGGAGAACGGTGGCGCGTCGGAGACGGGCTCGAGGGCGGCCTTCCTCAGGGTTTCAAAGCCAAGCAGTCCATCCGGAAACATTAGAGTAACCCCGGAATCCGGAGTTTCCGGAGTCGTGACCCTGACTTGCTGTTGAGATTCGATGACCAGCACAGGTGACTCGCAGCAGAGGATATGCCAACGTGGATCAATGGGTCCCCACCTCAGAATGTTACTAAATTCCTTAAGCGGCAACGAGACGTGCCGCATGACTTTTTTTGGGCCCAACTTGGGGCACCAGAGGCGATATGTCCGACTCTGGTGGGTCGAGGTTGCCTGTCGCTTGGAAGCCCATGATCGCCACCGTATTGACTAAGCCGATGCCAATTCGGACAAAGCATCCTATTTCATCCGTTGTCCTAGCGGGCCTTTTGGCTGTGCTGCTCACCGGTGGGGCCGAGGCGAAGACCGTATCGGGGATCCATCAAGAATTCCTCAAGACCAAACTCGAGGCCGTTAAAGGCAGCGCCGAGAGCCAGCACCGATTGGGCGTCTTATACGAGCGTGGACTGGGGGTCGCCAAAGACGAGAAGGAGGCAGCCGAGTGGTATGTCCGGGCGGCCGAGGCGGACTATGCACCGGCCCAATATGCGTTGGCACGTTGCTATCGGTCAGGACGGGGAGTCGACAAGGATCCGGAAACGGCCGTGAAGTGGTTCCGCAAAGCCGCGGAGCACGGGGATGCTGATGCGCAGAATTCGCTGGGTTACAGTTACCAGACAGGCATCGGTATTGCCCAAGATGCAACCGAAGCAGTGCGTTGGTTCCGGAAGTCGGCCGAGGCCGGACATGCTGCGGCACAGAACAATCTCGCCTACTGCTACAAGCACGGACACGGGGTGTCGGCGGATCCGGTCGAGGCGGTGAAGTGGTACCGAAAGGCGGCAACCGCAGGAAATCCCCAGGCTCAAAACAGTCTCGGCGAGTGTCTGCAGTCTGGAGTGGGAACCGCCAAGAATTCCAACGAGGCCGTGACCTGGTACCGGGCCGCAGCGGCTTCGGAGTTGCCGGATGCTCAAGACAATTTGGGCTTCTGCTACTTTCTGGGGCAGGGGGTCGAGCGCGACTACGACGAAGCCGTGCGCTGGTTCACGCTGGCGGCGGAACAGCGGTTTCCGCGGGCGTGGGCCAACCTCGCGATTTGCCATGCCAATGGCTACGGTGTCCCCAAAGACGTGGTCGAGTCGTATGCGTGGTGGAATTTGGCTTCCACTGAAATGGAACGGGCGGCTCGGGCTCGAGACGAGTTGGAGCGCCTGATGTCTACCGCTCAGGTGGCGGCGGCCCAGAAACGTGCTCGTAAGCTCAAGAACCGCCTCGGCAGCCCCTGAACGAGCGAGAGTGCCTAACCGCTCCTCCTAAGCAGGCGGTCAGGTAGCCCTATGTGAGTCCATCCCCGTTCCTTTTCACGGGTCACACCGGGTGAGGAATAGTCGAGGGATAAAACCGGTCAATCGGATTGGTGACATGCTTGCGGTAATCATCCAGGACCGCATCGGCGATGTCGGGACTAAGATATCCCTTGCCCAACGAAACCGCCCGGACCGCCTTGAGAAACTCCGATTCACTGCTGTCCTTGAGCACATAGCCCTTGGCACCGGCCCGCAGGATTTCGCGCACGTACACTGAGTCCTTGTGCATCGATACCGCCACCACACGGGTTCGCGGTGAAACCTTGAGCAGGCGGCGCGTGGCCTCGATGCCATTCAAATCGGGCATGCTGACGTCCATCACGCATAGGGCCGGTTGGAGTTTTTCTCCCTGTTCAACCGCCTCGCGACCGTTGGAAACTTCGGCAACAACGCGAAAGTCGGGTTGAGCGGCGAGGATCATGCTGAAACCTCTCCGAACAATCGCATGGTCATCGGCCAAAAGGACTGTGTTCATGGATTTCAGCGGGCGCGATTTGGGAGGCGATACCGTCGGTGATCTGTCCCAAGTGGAGGCCGGACACCTCTGAATCCGTTGGAAACGTCGCACGATGGCCCGCGGGACGTTGAAATTAGCAATGGATTCCACACACATCAAACCGCAATCCCTCCTTAAGCGCCTGCTAATTCTGCCGCAAGCCTACTTTGGGGAACGGTACATACTCGTTCTTCACCGATCACAGCCATGTCCACCGAGCACACCGAGAACGCCCCCGAAGCCAATCCCACGGTCAATGAGGCAGAGGCGACTTCCGTGCCGGCATCGGATGAAACGTCGGTGAAGCCCTCCGTCGAGGTGGTCAGCCCCGAAGATGAAATCCTGATCCGGTATCGGCAGGCTCAGACGGCGGGTGAGGCGCTGCCCATCGAGCTTCAGCGGCTATCCGGCATGAATTTTCTGGGGCGGGATTTCAGTGGTTTAGACTTATCCGGTTGCGACTTCACCGGAAGCGAGCTCAGTCGATGCAATTTCAAGGGAGTGGTTGCAACCCACGCAAAGTTCGACCAGGCCATTCTTTTTCAGGCCACCCTCGATGGTGGTGAATTCATGGCGTCGTCGTTTCGAGGTGCCAATTTGAGCGAAGCCTCTGCCCAGGGAGCGGGTTTTGGCGAGTCGGTCTTCGACGGAGCCAACCTCATCCGAGCCAATTTCGATGGAGCCAGCGCTATCAAAGCCTCTTGGGTGAAGGCCCGAGTGCACCTCGCGTCGATCCAGGATGCCCGCCTATTGGAATGCCGGTTGCATGAGGCAGAATTCAATCAGGCCAACCTCACTGGCAGCGATCTCCGAGAATGCGATGTGGCCGGGGCCGACTTCGGTAAGTCGGACCTTCACGCCATTCAATTGCGGGGGCTTAAAAACTATACGACAGCCAACTGGATCGGATCAGACATCCGGGACATCGACTTTACCGGGGCTTACTTGGTGCGTCGCCACATCGTGGACGAGAACTACCTCGAGGAGTTCCGCAATCAAGGTAAGATGGCTCGAATCATCTACTGGCTCTGGTGGCTCACCTCCGATTGCGGTCGCAGCTTGTTTCGGTGGGTGGTGTTGAACTTTCTACTCATCGGTCTATTTGCCGTCGTTTTTGCGCTGCTGCCGGCCAATCTGACCAAGGTGGACCCGGATGCACCCATGAAATCGGCTGGCTTCGCGACTGCTGTCAGTGCAGGGGCTCTGAACATCAACGGGACGGTCGTAACTTATGATCCGAACAATGATTCCCTGAACCAATTGTGCGAACGGGTTCATGCCGCCACGCATCAATCGATTACAGCCGCGTACCTTCCCAAGGAGGATGCATTGGCGCTCTGGTCACCCAAAGCCGCCCTGCACCTGAAGGATCAGGACGGCGGAAATCTGGTGGCTGCCGCTCATCTCGCAGAAGGCAAGGAGTCCAGCTGGCAGAGCGAGGCCCCGTTGGGTGTCATCACCCCGGCGCTGTTCGTTCCCTCAGACACTCAGCGGAGTTGGTACGAGACGATCTACTTTTCCTTTGTGGTCGCTTTGACATTGGGTTTTGGCGACATCCTGCCCAAGACGCCGTTGGCCCAATTCGTGGTGAATCTGTTGACTCTGGTAGGCTACGTCGGACTGGGCGGTTTGCTGACCATCTTCAGCAATCAACTGGGTCGCCGAGGTGAATAATTAACTCCATGAAGCCGGCCGATCGTTCCAACCATTCCCACTCCAAACCGGCGGGATCACCCCATCCAGACCAGGGGCGGGCCACCGATCTGGCGCGAAAGATAGGGTCGCTTTTTAAGGGGGTGCTATCGGGGAAACTCAGCCCGGCAGCGGACTCTGAGACCGACAAGAATTCACCCCTTTCGGTATGGAAGGCGACCCATGGGCATGGGGGTTCCAAGCCGGTGGTGCCCCGCCTTCCGGCCAAGCCTGCACCCAAACCCAAGGCTCCGGTTGGCAAGGGAGGTCGCAAGGGGAAGGGGGCGCTGGTGTCACCTCGCCGCCCCGTGATCCAAGTCATCGAGCGTCCGCGGCCTTCACTGCTTCGAGGTACAGCAGTGGGAGGAAAGATGGTGGCGATGGGAGGGGAAGCTGCGGCGCCCTCGGGCATCGTGGTGCCCCCGGCCCAGCAAATCATCAATCCTTACGCCGGGTGGTCCCAGAACGATGTTAAAGATCGCATCCGGCAGCTCCTCGGCGATGTTGAGGTTCCCCGCTTTCGGAAGGCGGTTTTCGAGACACTTCGCCGACTGCGTGATCCTGATACCACACCTGGTAAAATCATGGAGGTGATGTCCGTAGACGCTCAACTCGTCGGCAAGGTAATGAACACCGTGAATTCCACGGCCTACTCGCCGAAGAGCAAAGTGCAGTCGCTGGATCATGCGATCATGCTCATGGGTAATGCCGATCTGGAACGGATCGTCATGATCGTGGGCTCCAAGGCGGCGCTACCGAGCCAGACTCATCCGAAATTCGCCTTGGGTGACTTCTGGAAGGCCAGTTCCCGAAGAGCTGTGTTGGCTCGCGAACTGGCGGATATGGTCCAACCTTCCAAGGCCAACCTCTCTTTCACGGCCGGGTTTTTGCAGGACTTGAGCGTTCCGCTCATCGTCAGCAGCAAGAAAGACGACTACATGAAGATCTTTTCAACGGCCGTTGAGGAGAAGCGGGACTTGCATACCTTGGAGCACGAGACTCTGGGTTGGGATCATGCCGAGGTGGGCGCCTTAGTCGCGCTGAATTGGGAATTGCCCGAAGACGTGATGCTCTGCCTCAAGGATCACAACGATACAGGGGCAGTGACTCGGCCGGATCCGGCACACTATGTGAGCTCATTGCATGCTTCTCATGGTGAGGAATGGAATGAGATCTTCGCTGGAAAAGTTGCTCAAAGATATCAGGTTCCAAGAGAGGCCTTAGACGAGGTGTGCAACAACTCGGTCAGCAAGGCAGCAGAATTGGCCAAACTCTTCTGACCATCTCAAGTCTCACCAGAACCGAAGGCACTTTGGCGCTCCAGTCGCGGTGATTTGGGTTCAGATTTGGGCAAAGAGGCGCTCCATCCAGAATTCTCCCCCAGTCTGCTCAAAACCTCCTGGAATGAATCGGCCGCCCGAAGTCGCCATGGGAGCGATGCCGTGGCCAAGCACTAGGTCCCACACCTTCGTTGGAGATGCGCATTCATCGAGATGGGTCAGCAGTAACCCGTGGGGTCGCAAATCTTCGAAAGCGCGCACCTGCTCCTGAAGAATCGCGGTTTCATAGGCCGCATTGAGAGTTAGCAGCAGACAGTCGGGTTCAAACCGATCCAGCAAGTTAGCCATTCGATCCGAGACATCCCGGTCGGACGGTGTCCACCCAGGCAGATCGAGGAATTCTCGAGAACAGGAGGGCAGCGCTGGATTCCAGGTGGTCTCCACCTGGATTCCCAGGAGTTCGGCGTGTTGGATGAGGAATTCCGAGGAATTGGCTACAATGCCGTCGAGACACCAAACCCGGCAATCCTGTTGGTGACGGAGTGTCTCGATGGTCAACCACTTCGCAGTCGCCACACTTTTGCCCGTACCGGCTGCTCCGATCAACGCGATCCGACGGGCCGTGTTCGGTATCCTGCTGGCCGCTTTGTCCCAGGCAGCCAGCAATGCCCCGCCCAACTGGAGGCAGGCCTCTTGCGAGTTGAGCTCTGAAGTAGATGCGGGCAGGGACTGCTGGATGATCCGGGTGGATGCCGCCCCCAGTCCCCAGCTCTTGAGGAGATCCATGGTCCCGGATTCCGCTGAGGTTCGTCGCAGTTTGGTGGGTTTGGCCCCACGTTCCGCGGGGGCGGGCGCCGGAGCTTGAGCCCAGGCTTCTATTTCCATGGCACCCCAGATCCTTCCAACACCGGCCGAAGGCACGCGTTTGAGCTGCACCACGATCGCTGAGGATCCAAGGGTCTCATGGACCTTGGCCAGCGCCTCTTCTGCTGTGTGCCCCTTGAAGAGCATGAGGCCGCCATGGGGTGCCGGGGGACGATCTGATGAACGAGGGTTCATGCCAATCCATCAAGGAAGACTGGGGACCGAGTATTCCGTGTTCACCCGAAGGCGTGGCGGGAGTTCTTCGTAGGCGAGGAATCTCAGATCCGGATATGTCGGACCGAAGAACTTTCGGAGCCCCAATCGAATGACTCCCGAACACAGCAGCACGGGGATTCGTCCCTCGGCCACGGCCGGTTGTATTGCCTTCCCGATGTGGAAGCTGAGGTGTTGGGCGGCCATAGGAGTGAGCGCGAGGGTGTTTTCAGTCATGCCCGCGTGCAGTCCCTTGGCCAATTCTTCCTCCAACCAGCTTTCCAGAGTGATGGCCGATAGATTGCCACGATCGTCGAGGTATCCCTTGACCAGCTCGGGACCGATGGCGCGCCGTGCCTGCTCCGAGAGTTCATCAATGTTCTTGGTGGTGGTGGCGCTGTCGGCGATCCGCTCCAGAATACTCACCAGATTGCGGATCGAGATGCCTTCGGTGAGCAGGTTCTGAAGGATACGTTGTATTTGTCCCAAATTCAGTTGATTGGGCACCAGTTCATTGACAAGGGCCGGTTGGCTCTTCTTGAGGTTGTCGAGCAGACCATCGACATCTTGCCGACTGAGCAACTGATGAGCATGACGACGGATGCACTCCTGGAAATGGGTCACCAACACCGAAGTGGAGTCCACCACCGTATAGCCAGCCAGTTCCGCGCTACTCCGGTGTTGTTCGTCGATCCATACGGCAGGCAGGTTGAAGACGGGCTCGGTGGTGGCTTCACCAGGAATCACCTGGTCGCTATGGCTGATGTTCATGGCGAGCCATCGGCCCGGACGCAAGGTGCCGCGTCCGACCATGCTGCCTCGGAAGAGGATCTGGTACTCTTGGGAATCCAATTGCAGGTTGTCCCATAGTCGAACGGACGGAACTACGAATCCCATGGTTTGGGCGAAGTTCTTGCGGACGCCAGTTACCCGCTCCAGCAAATCGCCCCCTTTGCTAACATCCGCCAAGGTCACCAGTCCAAAGCCCAATTGGATCTCCAGCGGATCCACTGAAAGAAGTTGGTGGATCGGTTCTTGTCCCGCCTTGGGAGCTTCCTTGGCCACAGATTCCCCGGGTGCAGTTTCTGAACCGTCGACCAAAGGCTTTTCGGGCAACGTTCGCCACAGGGCGAAGAGCAATCCTGAGGCACACAGCAACAACAGAGTTGGGAAGCCGGGCATCAGCGCGACGATCCCCATGGCAGCCGCGGTCAGAAGCACGGGTCGGCGTTGCAGGACCAACTGTTGTCCCAAGGCGGTTCCCAGGTCATCCCGAGCCGCCGCACGGGTTACGAGCAACGCAGCGGCCGTGGAGAAGATGAGCGACGGTACCTGTGACACAAGTCCGTCACCGATGGACAAGATCGTGTATCGACTCAAGACCTCGATCGCCGACTCATTGCGCTGGAAGACGCCGATGAGAAAGCCGCCCACCACGTTAATCACGGCGATGAGGATCGCCGCTATGGCATCACCGCGGACAAACTTCGACGAACCATCCATGGCTCCGTAGAAGTCGATCTCCCGCTGGAGCATTTGCCGACGTTGGCGAGCTACGATCTCTGAGATCGCCCCGGAATTGAGTTCCTGATCAATGGCCATCTGTTTGCCGGGCAGCGCATCCAGTGTGAAGCGGGCGGCCACCTCCGCGATGCGGCCGGCACCCTTGGTGATGACCACGAAATTGATCACCGTCAGCAGGGCGAAAATGATGACACCAATGACATAATTGCCACCGACAACCTGCTCACCGAAGGCGGAGATGATCTGACCCGCCTCACCGGTGCTCAGGATGAGGCGCGTGGATGCCACATTGAGACCCAGCCGGAACAGCGTGGTGATGAGGAGCAGGGTGGGGAAGGTTGAGAATTCAGCCGGATCGCGGAGGAACAGAACCACCATTAGGGTGAGGACCGCGCTGCCAAGACTCACGACAATGAGGGAGTCGAGGAGGAAAGCTGGGATCGGCTGGATGAGCAGCAGCAGCGATCCGAGAACGAAGAACGCCACTGCCAATTGCGACTTGGGCATCCGCATCATCAGTCCGGTCGAAGGAAGAGGTTTAGCCATTCGGTGAAGCGTTCTTGCCGAGGTAGTAGCGGTAGCGATTGGTCCGATAGACGAAGGCCAATATCTCGGCTACGGCCTGGTACACCCGTGGATCGATGTCATCGCCTTCCTCGCAGATCTGGAACAGGAGCCGAGCCACGGGTTTGTTCTCCACCAGAGGAACCTGATGCTCACGGGCGATCTCACGGATGCGGAGCGCGTTGAAGCCTTGCCCCTTGGCTACCACCCGAGGCGCCTTGTCGACGTTCGCATCGAACTTGAGAGCCACCGACAAGTGTGTGGGATTGGTGACCACGACATCGGCGGTTGGAACGGTTTTCATCCAGTTCAACCGCATCTTCCTCATCACCTTCTTCATCCGGGCTTTCGATTCCGGATCGCCCTCGCTCGCCCGTGATTCCTCCTTCACCTCTTGCTTGGACATCTTCAACTCCCGTGAGGTTTTCCACAGTTGGTAGCCGTAGTCTCCGGCCACGATGAGTGCCAGTCCGAAGAGGAGTCGGCCGAGGAGTTTCTCCACGGAATCACCCATGAATCGCAGCAACTCTTCGAGACTGGAGTCCGTCAGGAACACAGGGTGATTAACGAGGTCCCAGACCAGGGTCGAAGCTACCCAGAGAATGAGCGCTAGGTTCAGCATCTTGACCCCGGTTCTCACGAGCATACCGGGCTTGAACAACTGTTGGAATCCCTCCAGGGGATTCAACCGCCCCCAATTGAATGACAAGGCTTCTGGAGTGAAGTGGAAGCGACTCTGCACACCCGAAGCGATGATTCCTGAGACGATGGCGAGCCCTAATGGAGCCATGATGAATCCGGCCAGCCTCAGCGCGCTGGAGTAGGCGCCCGCAACAATAGAATTGGCCGTGGGCAAGTCGGGCCGGAGGCTTCCTAGCAAACCTTGGAACTGAAACGTCAATTCACTCCACAGATTTGGACCGATCCACTTCAAAATGAAGAGGGTTGTCAGAATGCTAAAGAGCGTGTTGATCTCGGCACTCCGGGCAAACTGTCCCTTGCTGAGCGATTCTTGCAGGCGCTTGGGAGTCGCCTGCTCTGTCTTGCTCTCGGGATCGTCGGCCATGGGTTCGTCTAGTTGACCGGAATGACCCGAAGCAGGGCTGCCGCATCCAGCAGATCGCTGGGTAAGCGTTGCGATCGGCCGCTGAGGTGGAGAGCCGCCAGGTGAAGGCTGCCACCAAACAGGAATAGTCCGATGACGGCCCGGAACAGAAAGCTGTCTTGGAAGACCGGCAACTGGGGTAGGGCGCGTCCGAGCAAAAGCAGGGCGACATTCAGTAGAAAGCCCCCCGCTATGACCGGCATGGCCAATTTCACGGAAAGCAGCAACGTTCCTGAAGTCATTGAACCGATCCAGTTGAGCATCCCAGCCCCGTCGACGGCACCTGGTGAAACCATGGGTAGGAGGTGGTAGCTTTCGGCGAAGGCCTGAAGCCATCGGTCATAAAAACCGCCACCAAACATGATCGCTTGAGCCAGGAACTCGAGCATCACGCTCGGCTCATTCGAGATTTCCCCAGATCCCGGCGAGAAGATTTGGGCGCTTTGAAGCCCCATCTCGTTGGAAATCAACTGCCCAGCCGCTTGTGCGGCAAAGACTGCGAAGCGGGAACTGAATCCCAAGATCAAACCGATCACTGTTTCGCGCGCTATCAGCAGCGATACCTCAAACCAGCCGGAACTCATCGGTGGAGTGGCCATTCGCTGGGCCACGGGGATCATGGCCCAGGCAACCGCCAGAGTGACCAGGAGGCGAACCCGAGTCGGAATGCCGCGCCCCGAGGTTAGCGGTGACGCGGATAAGCAGGCGCCTGTCCGCCACAGTACCCACCAGCCTGTCCACAATTGGTCCACGCGCGGATCCCTAGCGGTTGATGCGTCCCATCAGGCCGATGACGCCGGAGGTGTAGTCCATGACGATCTGCAGGGCCCAGGGCATGATCATCAACAAAACCCCGAGCACGGTGAGCGCTTTGGGTACGAAACTCAGCGTCTGTTCCTGAAGCGAGGTGACCGTTTGGATCAGACTTACAATGAGCCCGGTGACCATTGCTGTCAGAAGCAACGGAGAGGCCACTACGAAGATTCGTTCGACCAATTGCTTGAGGAGGTCGACAGCCAGTTCCGGGGTCATGCGATGGGGGTTCTCGATTCGGACAACGCTATCAGATGAAGCTGTTGACGAGGGATTTGGTGATCAGCCCCCATCCGTCCACCAAGACGAACAGCAGGATTTTGAGGGGAAGGGAGATGTTGGCAGGCGGCAGGAACATCAGACCAAGACTCATCAGGATGATGGCCACCACGTAGTCGATGAGCAGGAAGGGCAAGAAAACCAAGAACCCCATCTGGAATGCCGTGCGCAATTCGTTGATGAGGAAGGCGGGAACCACCACAGAAAGCGGCAGGTCTTTGGCTTCTGTCGGAGGGATACCTGCCAATCCCGCGAAAAACTCCACCTGATCGGTCCTGGTTTGCCGCAACATGAAGGCTTTGATGCGGAGCGAGGCTCGATCCAAAGCCTCGGTGCTGGTGATCTGGTTGGCCCGATAAGGAGCCAACGCGTTGGTCTCCATGTCCCGAATGACGGGCCTCATGATGAAAAAAGTGAGTATCAACGAGAATCCGACCACCAATTGGTTGGGAACCGCTGACGCTACGCCTAAGGCGTTTTTCGCGAGCGAAAAGACGATAATCACCCTCGGAAAGCTCGTCATGAGGATGAGGAGTGACGGGGCGAGGGACAGCAAGGTCAGAGCACCCACGATCTGTATTGTGACATCGACATCCTGCGGTTTCGGAATCCCGTTGATGCTGAAAGTCACACCCGTTGGAACAGAAATGGCGGCATTGGTAGAGACGGAACCATCGACTTGTGCTTGAAGGGTGGTGACACCCAGGAACCACAGCCCCAGGAGCACCCATGAGCTGAGCTGCCTGAACGCCGCCGTGGCGAAGCGCGTGGACGAGATCCGGCTAACCAACGGAGATCCCGGGATTGAACAATGGGTGTTCATGGATTCCCCGATTGCGCTGTTTGGGCTTTTGGTAGGGCCTTGTCGAGACGCTGCGCGAACGTGGGTTCCGCCGATGGAATCGTGGATGTCGGAGGCTCTTCCGGCATGAGCTCAGCGATCATCGACACGCCAGCCGGCGAAGATGAAACCAGGAACTGTTGGCTTCCGCAGGAAACCAAGTGCAGGAACGACCGATTGCCGAGGCCACGGCTTTCTTCAACCCGAAGGCGAATTCGCCGATCCAGGGTGGTCTGGAACCAGTTGCGCCCTTTCAGCCAGATGAGGGCTACCCATACGGTGGCCAAGAGCAGGCACACAGTTCCGAGCATCCGGGTCCAATCGGCCAGCATCGAAGGAGCTCCGGCAACCGCAGGTAATGCTGGAGCGAGATTGGTCATGCCTTGGGCAGTGAACCGGGGCGAGAAACGACTTCTTTGATCTTGATGCCGAAATTGCCCTCAGCGACGACAACTTCACCACGCGCCACAAGCTTGGTGTTCACGAACAAGTCCACCGAGGCATGCGCGGGCTTGTCCAATTGGACTACGGAACCGATGTCGAGCTTGAGCAACTCTCGGCAGGTCATCTCGCACGAGCCGAGTTCGGCGTTCAATTGAATGGGCACATCGAGAAGAAATTCGATGGACGGATTATCACCGTTTTCGTTGGACATGGTTCGTTTCAGGTCAGGCGTTCAGTGATCTCGATGGCCGCTTTCCGGTTCGCACTCCCAAGTTTGCCGCGGAAGCGAGGCAAACCCTCGATGCGCAGTTCCACTTGGTCGATCTTGGCAGGGTCCAGAGGAATCATGTCTCCCGCACGCATCTGCAGAATTTCGCGGGGGGTGATAGACAAACCGGACCACAAAGCACTGATGCGCAGTGACAGGTCATCGTAGGCCGGATTCCAATGCACTTGATCCTTGGGGACGTTGACGGCATCGGCGCCGGCCTCAGCCATGGTAACCATCGCCCGCTGGATGCTTTGGGCCATCATCTCCAGAGGTAGAATGATATCCACCGTCGCGAAACAATCGCCGATGATGGCCTGCACCTTGAGGATGTAAACGATGGCGGTGGGGTGATCCTCCGCTAGAAGCTTGATGTTGGTCTCGCGACCAACGATTCGCACCTTGGCCTCTTCGGTGGAGTCGCTCCACTTGGAGAAGTATTCCTTGAGAGCCAGTTGGACTGCCTGATTCAAAAGGGCCAATTCTACCTCCCGAAGCTCCCGGTCAGGATTGGCACCAAATCCGCGGCCCCCGAGCATCCGATCCCCGATGGCTAAGGCTAGTGGCTTGGGAAATCCCACGACCCCGATGCCCGGAAATCGGTCTACCTGAAAGAGAAGGTAATTCTCAATGGGCTCAGCCTTGGCGGCGTATCTCCCGAGCTCCATGGCGTCCAGATGCTCAAGGTCGAATGCGAACTCGGCTCGAAGGAACAGGGATAGTCGCGCACCAACCGAACGAACGATACCTTCGTTGTGAATTCGGAACCGATTAAGCTCTTGGGCCGATAGGGAACTGGCCTGACCCACGACAAAGGGTTTAACCTCAGTCGGGGTCTTGCCAGCACCAGCAGACGCCTTTGGATCGGTGGCGCTCACTGAATGACAAACTGCGGGAAGATGATTTCTTTGACCGTACCCGGACCGAGGATCCGGTTGAATGCGAGAGCTAGTTGCGCCGCCATCTGGCTGCGAAAACCGCGCTTCTGCATGTCATCGATTCGCTGGTCAGCCAGGAATGCCGAAACGGCATCTCGTAGCCTGTCGATGTTGGCATCGACTGCCGCCGATATGTCGGCTTGGCCCACACTCAGCAACGTCACCTTCACCACGACGAATCGCGTATCTCCAGCCGGGTTGGCTACGATGGGGTCGATGCCCAGCGGAAACAGCCCTGCTTTGATCTGGGCAGCTTTGGCGATTTCTTCTGGGGTTTCTTTTTTAGCCGGAGCCCCTCCATGCCCATCATCTTTGGGCTTTGGTGCATCATGACCGCCTGCTGCATCAGCCTTCTTCGGGGCGGCTCCGTGATCGGATGCAGCCGCGTGTCTATCGTCCTTGGCAGACTTGGCGTGGGTAGCATCCGCTCCATGGCCAGCGGTCCCGTGACCATTCGATGCGGACTTGGCGTCTTTGGTCGGGGCATGCGCATCACCCTGTTCTTCAGCGGCGCCCACCTGGGCCAGAGTCAGCGACAACTCTTTGTTGATGCCGTTGAGCAACTGCTTGTTGAGAAAGAAGCCCACTCCAAAGCTCCCACCCACGGAGATGAGGGCGGCCGCAATGAGCGGTACCAACATCCCACCCTTGGATGCCTTGGCTGCGCCTGCGGGTTCCTCAACCGCTGGCTTTTTGTCTTTGTCGGGTGCGTCAGACATGGGGGGTAGGAATTCAGGTTCAGCGCTTCAGATTGACCAGTTCCTCAAGGATCGAGTCGCTGGTGGTGATCATGCGGGCGCTGGCTTGGAAAGCGCGCTGGGTAGTGATCATGTTGGAGAATTCCCGCGAGACATCCACGTTGGACAGTTCGAGAGAGCCCTGCTCGATACGGCCCATGCCATCTTGATTGGGTGTCTTTGCACCGTTGAGAATTGAGCTGCTAGGAGTGGAGGTGAAGGGGGTGGTGGCGTCGGCCACGCTTGGACCAGAGGCTCCGAGGTTGGTGAACAAATTGTTTCCGGCACGCACCAAGGCCTGTTCGTTGCTGAAGCTCTGCAAAACCATCTGTGCTCGAACGTATTGTGTTCCGTCATCCAACAACGTGTTCAAGCGTCCTGAGCCATCGACGCTAATGTTGGTGATCGCAGCTGTGGCGGCCGTAGGTCCCGCGTCGGAAGGGACAGTGCCTTTGTTGAACCGAATGTCGCCGATTTGTGTCGAGGACTTTTGGTAATCTTCAACGCCTTGGACTCGGAGTCCTCCGTCGGTCACAAGATAGCCGGCCGAATCGAGTCGGAAGTTGCCGGATCGTGTGGCGAACACTTCTCCAGAGGACGAATTGCGCACCAGGAAGTAGCCGTTGCCGGTAATCGAGAAGTCGGTGGCAAGCCCCGACTGATTGATGGAACCCTGAGAGAAATTGGAGCGGATCGCCGCTGTGGCCACACCATTGCCAACCGTGACGCCGGAGGTGCCGCTGGCCGTTGCTGTGTCGGGAGTTGGGGCCCTCAACACTGAATTGAGCGATTCAACAAAATCCGCCCGGCTTGCCTTGTAACCCACGGTATTGAGATTCGCGAGGTTGTTGGCCAGAACGTCTAGGGAGGCCTGAAACTGGCGAATTCCGAGACTTGCGGTGTTGAGTGACCTAATCATGGGGGTGTCTGTTGGGGTAGTGTGTCAGTACATTGAAATCGGGGATCACGGTCCCACGGGCGACGGCGAAAGTTTCGCGAACGGATCCTGAGGCTGATCGTAGGCCACCACCTGATTTAGCTTATAGGTGTTGGAGCCCACCTGAAGAGTCGGGGCACCGGTTTTGTCCAATGTGACCTTTTCCACCAGACCCATGCGACCATCTGAAAGTTGCACCGGCTTGCCCAACAACTGGACCGCTGTCTGAACATCCTGACGTGCCTGGATGCTCTGGAGGCTGTTGGTCATGCTGCGGGACTGCTCCAACGTGGTGAACTGAGCCATCTGAGCCACGAAGTCGGTATTGGTCTGAGGATTCATGGGATCCTGATTCTGCATCTGCATGGTCAGGAGCTTCAGGAAATCATCCTGCCCGAGCACCTTGGTCATTGAGCGCTGCGGGGCGGTGTTGGTTTGCGCCGCCTGAGTCGCCGCCGGAGTGGTCATGTAGGATGGAATCATGGTCTTTATGGTTCTCAGGCCCACCAACCGCGGGACTTGGTTTTAGGATTGCGATGCAACGATTCGCCGGCAGACACCTCGGCCCCGGTCGAAGCCGCATCGGGCGCCTGCGACCGCGCCCGGTCACTCGTCGAACGAGACCCGGACTGATCACGACTAGAGGTGTCCATGTTGCCGTCGTAGCAACCTGTGTGCCGCTCTTGGGTCAATGAATTCTGGGGACTGGATGACGAGCTCGTTTCAGAGAGCCTCGATTCGATCGGCATGAGGATGACACCGCTGGCCTCAAGCCGATTTTGGAGCTCCTTCCACTGGGCGCTTTCCCCATCGAGTGAACCGAGAAGATCTTGAGTGCGGATGATGAGTTGTTCGCCAACCGTTTGTATTTGCAGTTCAACTCCTTTGGCATCCGCCGAATCCAATGGGATATGGCGGATGATCCCAGGTTCTTGGGTGTCTACATGGGAAGGGTTTCGGAGAGTGTTTTCCGCGAGAGTGGGTTGATCCAGGGATCGATGCTCCGACGGGATGATACCGGATCCGATCCATTGTTCCGCCGAGGCAGCCGCCTCTGAAGTCGACGGCTTTCGGTCTGGGAGCGGTCCTGCGAAAACAGCCTGATCTGAACCTGCCGACGCAAGCGTGTCGCTGGCGGAATCGAGCAGCATTTCTTGGTATGGCGATCGGCTCGTGGGTGGCTGACCGCCACCGCTGCTGTCTTCGTAACCTGCAGCCAGATCGAAGACGCCTCGGGATGGCAGGCCCTCAGAGGCTCCTGCGAACTCTTGGGCTGCATGTCGGGTCTGCCGGGATGAAACCTTTTCGGACTCTGAAGTGTGAGTCACCCCACCTCGGATCGCCTCGTGAATTTCGAGGGGCGCGAAATCGGAGCCCAGCAGTTCACTGTCCGTTGAAGCTGCGGAATCTGAAGCGACACGAGCCATTGCGGAGACCGCTTCTTGCGGGGAAGAAGCGGATGCTGAGACTGCGAATCTCTCGGTGGGGTTATTGTCGAAACCCATCGCCAACAGCTCAGCGGGAGGAGTTTGAGACGGTTGAAGAATCAGACTCCTCAGAGCTTCGCCGCTGGAATTCGCTGTTCGACTGGAGACAGCTGACACCGAGGGTGCCGTGGCGACAGAACCACTCACGCTTCGCTTCACCATCTCGCGAAGATCAGACGGCATGCTTTCCCAAGCTGCAGTCCACATCGGGTCGGCCCGGAATGACGTGGCCTGTCGCGATGAGGCGGAAGCAGCTTGCAAGATTTCGTAGCCGACCATTTGAGGGGCCGCTTCAGGAGATCGGGCGATGAAATCGGATCCGATCACCTGGACGGATCCAGTTCGAAAAACGGGGTTCTCTGTGTTGGTTCTCAAGCCGGGTCTTGATGGCTCGGCCGAGGTTTTGCTGGGAAGGTTTGCCGGCTGTGAGCCTGGGGAAGGTGGTTCAAGTTCAACCTCAGTGCCGGACGTTTCCGAGTTGGATGGAATGCCTCTGTCTGCAATCGAGGCGTTTGCCTTGCTTGTGTCGGGAACTCCCTGAACCCAATCAGCGAACCGTCGATCCGGGTCTTCGGTATCGCTCGCTGAACGGTCGATGCGTTGATCGGGTGCGACAGGTGCCCATCCCGGGACATTCATCTCTGTACGCCCCATCCGAGACTCCTCGGCATATTGCGCCCCGGAACGCTGGATCGTTCCTTTCGAGGTTTCTTGAAGGCTTGAAAATGGTGAACTGCCGACCTCTTGCGGGTGAGCCGCTTGTGCACCTACCGAAATCAGCTGGGCACGCGATGATTCACGCTGCTTCGTGGCAGTGAGAATGCGTGCGGGGGAGGGTTGCTTGCGACTCGGGCGAACCAGAGGTTTTGAAGACCTTTCATCGGTGAGCTCTGCCGGGACCTTGTTGGAGAAGCCCGGATGGAAGTCGGGGGATTCTTTTGTACGGGTCTCGGGCCCGCTGGACTCAGCAGAGGGATGAGGCTGCGAGCTTCGCGACTGCGCGGCCGAGAGGTGTCGCTGAAATGCCCCAGAAGCGGCGCCGCCGTTTGCCATCCCGACTACATCTGCGTTCCAGGAAACGGTCAAAGCGGCGCGAGGAACTGAGTCCAGCGCCGTCAGGTCTTGCGACGTCATGGGGTAGTGGAGGCTGATGCCGCATTAGTGCCATCAGGCGACCGCAGGGATATGTGCATCATCCGCCGTGAGATATCCGCGGCCAAACGAACGCCGGATTCGCCGGTGCCCACCAAGGCGCCCAGCAACGAGGCCGCGTTCGTGGAGTTGATGACCGTTAAAGTTCGAGCGATTTCATCCGGGGTGTAATTGGTCAAAATGGCCACCGCTTGTGGGGGCTGGAGGGATGTTAAACGGCGCCCATGCTCCAGCAGGCTTCGCTGTTCTTCGACCCGGAGGTAGGTGATCCGGTTGGTCAGGAGGTTGTCTTGAGCGATGCGGGCCTGGGAGATCCATTGCGTGGCCATATTGAGATTCTGCATCTCGAGGCGGATTCGCTCCTCCAACTCCTTGAGCCGTTTCTCTCGGCTGTCCTGATATTCCTGACGGGTGCGCAACTGATTGAGCAGATTCACCACGTCGGGATTGTCGAATCGCAACGAACCTGGTTCAGCGGTTTCTCGCATGGCCTCCAATGCAGCAAGACTGAGTTCAGTTTGGCGTTCATTGCCTGCCGGTTGGACGTCAGGAGGGTCTTGAAGGACATCCTGTTCCGGAGATTTGATCGCCGCTGCGACCTGTGATGCCTCGATGATTTGTGCCATCACGCCTTTAATGCGGGCGCGAGCGACCTTGCCGCCCCACATGAACGTCGCCACCGATGTGCCGATGCCCAACAGGACGATCAGAAGAGCCAGAAGAAGTGTGCGCATGAAAGTTCAGAAGCCTTGGACCACTCGCTCATCGAGCCAGCGTTCCTCCGCCAGTTGTTCTGATCGCTTGAAATCCTTCAGCCGTGCCTCTCGGAGCTTCTCGAGAAGACTCAATCGAAGCTTGGCTTGCTGCCATTCGGTCAGACGTTGCTGGACGATGGTTTGGTGATGGGCGATGGAGTTTCGCGCTCGCTCAGCGTTGAGACGGAGTCCCGGCCTCAGCGCGACGGAAATGGAGGCGGCGATACCGCCTTCGGCGAACGAATTGTTCAGGGCACGGCCGTCGGCCATGATCTGGTCCAAATCACGCTGCAGGCGATCCTGTTCCTGATTAGCCTGGGCAAGCCCCTGAGCCGCGGCTGTCTCCTGTGACGCGCGGATCTGGAGCAATGTTTCCAAGCTGAAACGAAACTGGCCCATACCTCAACGGGCAGTCGCAGCACGAAACACGCCAAGAGGTTTTGAGCGATCTCCTGTTGCGGCCGCCGGCGGAGTCATCCCTTGCCGCAACGCTTGCGCCAGCAATTCCCAGAGCGGGGTTGCTGAAGGGGATTCCGTCTGTGATTGCCGAAGAAACGCCTCCAGATGTGGCAACGTCGCGATGGCCCGATCCAGCCTGGGATTCGATCCGGCTACGTAGGCGCCGACTCCGATGAGATCCCGGTTCTGTCGGTGCAAGGCTAGCAGCTCCCGAGCTTCGCCTTGCAGGATGATCTGGTCCTGATTGAGCAGATCCCGATTCAATCGACTAATGCTTCCAAGCACCTCGATGGCGGGCCAGTGATTGCGATCGGCCAATTCGCGGGTGAGCACGATGTGTCCATCCAGAATGGACCGGGTCGCGTCAGCGATGGGCTCGGTCAAATCATCACCCTCCACTAGAACGGTGAAAATACCGGTAATCGAACCCTTGTCCGAATTGCCGGCTCTCTCGAGCAGACGGGGCAATGCGGCAAACACGGAGGGAGTGTATCCCCGAGCCGTTGGTGGTTCGCCGACCGCGAGGCCGATTTCCCGCTGAGCCATCGCAAAACGCGTCACCGAATCCATCATGAGCAACACCTTGCGACCTTCATCGCGAAGCTGTTCCGAGATTTGGAGAGCCAGAGAAGCGGCCTTCACCCGCAACAACGCGGGCTGGTCGGCCGTGGCTACAATGACTATGGATCGAGCACGCCCTTCTTCACTGAGGTCGTTTTCTAGAAACTCGCGCACCTCGCGCCCACGCTCGCCGATGAGTGCGACCACATTGATATCGGCATCTGAGCGGCGGGCGATCATTCCCAGCAGGGTGGATTTGCCGACACCGCTGCCCGCGAAGATGCCTACACGCTGGCCTTTGCCCAAGGGTGTGAAACTGTCGATGGCGCGGATTCCTGTGACGAGAGGATGTTGAATCCGGGCGCGTGAAAGGGGGTTGGGAACCGAACCGTCCCCGGTGGGGCTGATCCACTGTGGAGAAGGACCGCCATCCATCGGACGACCCAATGCATCGATCACTCTGCCAGCAAGTCCCGATGCCAAAGGGACACGGCGCCTTTGAGGAGCAGCCCGAACCTCGTCCCCAGGACACAAGCCATCCAAGGTATCGAGCGGCATCAAAATCAGGTTCTGGTTATGGAAACCCACCACCTCAGCGTTAATCTCGCGACCGCCGGAGCATCGGATGTGGCATACGTCTCCCAGAGCAGCCTTGGGCCCGAGAGATTCGATGGTGAGTCCAGCCAACCTAACCACGGAACCGACCGGTGTCGTTAGGCGTGCCTCGCGCAGGCGCTGCTGCGCCTGCTGCACAAAGCGCAGTCCTGTCGGACTGTCTGGAACCAGATGAAACATCAGGCCCCTTCAAGGGCGCTGCTGAAGCTCGAGATTCGAGAAGACCTCAATCCATCAACGAAGCCGCTCTCGGTTTCCACCAGACAGCCGCCTCGGTCGACCGACGGATCGGAAGTCATTTGGACTCCCCGGGCAGCGCACTGTGAACGGATCTCGCTGTACGAAACGCTCTCCAGCATTTTTAGATCCTCAGGATTCAGCACCACCCTGAGGACAGGGACACCGGCAGCGGCTCCCAAGGTTTCACGCAGGCTTGCTTCGATGGCATCGACGGTAACGGGCAGGCTGCCGACAATCTTCGCCACGGCTTCGACCGTCAACTGGAGCAAGGCCTTCTCGAGGGCTTCCATCCTCTCGGCGAGCTGGGTGGACATTTTCTGGGAAAGCTGTTCCAGAAAAACCCCAACCTCTTCGCGATGGCGGGCTTCAAGATCCTCGCGCAGCGCACGCACGCGCTCTTCGCAGGCCTCGGTCGCTGCAGCAACACCGCGACGGTAGGCCTCGTGTTCGATCTTGCGACGCTGAGCCTCCATGTCGACCGGAGGAGCGAGTCGTTCCTCGCGATGTAATCCGAGCACAGACAGTCGGATGTCGCGAAGCATCGAGGGTTTTTGGAGCAATGTTTGAGTCATGGGATGAATCAGGCGGAGTCGAGGGAAATCTCGCCGTCGCTTTCGAGCTTGCGGACGACATCCACGATGCCCTCCTGTGCCTGCTCGATTTCGCGGAGGCTGGTTTTACCGAGATTGGAGATCTCGTCGTTGACCGTTTCGGCAGCCCGCTTGGAAAGAGCACCGAGCAGGGTTTGTCGAAGGTTTTCGTTGGCCGCGCTCAACGCGATGGCCAAGCGGGCCGCTTCGACTTCCCTCAGGATCTTCTGGAGCGACTTGACGTCTAGGGTGGCTAGATCGTCGAAGGTGAACATCTTCATCCGGATCGACCGCACCAGATCCGGGACTCGCTCATCCAGTTTATTGAGGATTCCCAAGCGGATCGACTTGTCCATGGCGTTCAGGGTCGCTGCTGCAGCCTTGATACCTCCGGTCTGGTTCAGCGCCTTGGTCACCTTGCGACCAATCTTTTTGGACAAAACTTCTCCGACGGTTTCAACGACTTCGATGGGTGTTGAGGCAAGGGTGGCCAGCCGTTCGATGACCTGCTCCTGAAGACTTTCCGGCAGGCTCTTGAGCACTTCGGAGCCTTTTTGGGCCGTGAGGTAGCTGACCACGAGAGCGACGGTCTGTGGTTGTTCTTCTTTGAGGAGATTGCATATGGAGGTGGCATCCAGATCGATGATCTGTTGCATCGCCGCAACCGAAGTCCGCCGAGTGCCCACCCGTCCGATCACTTCGGCTGCTTTGAAGAGACCCACCGACTTCTCCAGCACCATTCGGGTATATTCCACGGAACCGCTGACCCCAGAGTTGGCCTGGATGGCCATCTCGGTGAATTCCTTGAGCACGGAGGTCTGCTGCTCGACGGTCATCAGGGGCAGGTTGACCATTTCTGAGGAGACCAACTCCCGCTCGTTATCATCCAGACTCTTGAGTAGAATGCTGGCGCTCTCTTCACCAAGCAGGACGAGGAGCGCTGCCATCTTCTGAGAGGGAGTCAGGCGTACCGGACCTGTGGGAATAGTTTTCCCACGAAGCATATCCCGAGCGGCTGTTTCCATGCCCGTCATTCGCCGTCCTCCTCAGGTTTCGCCGTGAGCCAGGCGCGGGCGGCCTGAGTCATTTTCTGCGGGTTGTCCCGGATGAGGTCCTTAAGCACCTCGAGCGTGACCCGTTCCGGACGTTGCTTGCTGAGCCCGAAGTCCATTTTCATCTTCTTCTTCTGTTCTTGGGCCGCCTCGCTGTCCTCGTCGTCCCCAGCGCCGTCACCCTCGGCTTTCGCTGCGCCAGATGCCGGAGCTCCTGGGACACCTGCTGCACCGGCCACAGCTCCCACGCCTGTGGCAGCCACCATCACGCCGTTGGACAGGATCATCTGCTGACCGGCCATGAGCTGCCCGACCGGCACTCCTGCAGCAATCATCTCCTCGGAGCCGCGTCGCAGCATGCGCCAGAGCAGGAACAGAATCAGGAAGCTGCCCAGCAACATTCCACCAATGCGTGCAGCCTCCATCCCCTTGATCCAGAGGGCCTCGCGGTCCATACGAGCGGTCTCTTCAATCTTGGGCTCCTCGTTGAAGGGAAGCTCTTCGACAGCCACGTCTCCCAAGGCCTCGTCACTTTTGGTCAGACCGAGAGCCCGTTCTGCGGCGCGTTTGAGTTTGTCGATGTCAGTCTGGGTACGGGGCACGGCCTTGCGGTCGGCGCCTTTGCCTTCGTAGCGCTGGTTGACAAAAACCGCGGCACTGATTTTTCGCAGGCCACCGATTCCAGCCACCACATTGGTCTGGGAGCGGCTGACGTAGAAGTCGTCGGTTTGATCGATCTTCTGCAACCGGGAGCCCTGAGACCCTGCCGCATTGAGATTGGTACCTGTGTTAGCCACGACCCCGGCCACACCACCGGCGATCGGATTGACCGAGTCGGTGATCTCTTGGGTCCTTTTCTGATTCTTGGGAACCGAGCCCGCCGGATCGTAGTATTCCGAGGTGCGGGTCACGGCATCGAAGGAGATTTCGGCCGATACGCGAACTACGGCCTGGCCAGGGCCCAGGATCGTCTCGAACATGGATCGGAGTTTTTCGGTCAAATAGCGCTCGATGTTCTTGCGCTGTTGCAGCTGGCCACCGACCGCAGAGGCTCCACTGCTCTCATCGGACGGTTCTGAAAGGACCGCTCCGTAATTGTCGACCACTGTGACATCCCGCGCCTGAAGACCTTCGACCGAATTGGAAACAAGGAAGCGGATTGCGCTGACTGCCTCCTGCGTCAGCAGTCCCGCCATGCGAACATTCAGAAACACCGAGGCCGTGGCTTTCCGCTGAGCATCGATTACCAGGCGGTTTTCCGGCAGCACGATCATCACCCGTGCGTTCTCGACCCCGTCGATTTGTTGCAGGGTGCGGGCCAATTCTCCTTGGAGCGCGCGAACGTAATTGGCCCGTTGTACGAAGTCGGACATTCCAAAGGCGGGCTTATCGAAAATCTCGAAGCCCGTGCCGTCGGCCTTGGGCATGCCCTTGGCAGCCAATTGGGCCCGAACCGAATGGACCTGCTCGGCGGAGACTTGAATCGCATTTCCGCCGGAAACGATTCGGTGGGGGATCTTTTGGGACTCGAGCACGCTGACGATGCGTCCCACTTCCGCGGCGTCCAGGCGCCCGTACAGGAGGCGCCAATCAGTTCGACCACCCAGCAACGCTACAGCGATGCCGGCGATCAAGATGCCGGCCCCGGCCAAGCCGAACAGCACCTGCTGGGCGACGCTCAGCTTGGAGAGGATCTCCCGCAACTGCTTGATCAAATTTTGGACAACTTCCATGGATGAAAACTACGTGGCTGTGGATCAGGTATGAGCAGAGATCAGGGTTGATTAGACCTGCATGCGCATGAGTTCTTGATAGCCATCCAGCAGTTTGTTGCGGACTTCCAGCATCAGCTGAAACGACACGCTCGCCTCCTCGGATGCGATCATGACCTGATGCAACGGAACATTCTGTCCGGAGAGCATTGCGCCGGTCGTCGCCGTCGATGCTTTCTGGCTAGCGTCGGTCTTCTGGATCATCTCCGAGAGAACATCGCCGAACCGCGAGCCGGGTGCAGCGACTCCCGACTCGGCCACAGAGCCTGTCGAGGCTCCGGCCGTCTTGGCCAAGGCCGGACGTGCCCAAGCCGCGGCGAGGCTATTGGAGAAACTAGGAGTGACCGGTGTCATGGGTTCAGTTCAGATTCAGGAATCAGCGCTTTCCGATCGAAAGGGCCTGCTGCGCCAGCGCCCGGCCGTTGCGCATGACTGCGATGTTGGCTTCGTAGGATCGGTTGGCCGAAATCAGGTCGGCCATTTCCTCGTGCACATTAATGGCTGGATAGGCGACAAAACCCTCCTTGTCGGCATCCGGGTGACCCGGCTGATAAACCCGCACGGCGGCTTTCGGATCTCGGACAATTTCCAAGGTAGGAGGGTTTTTACCGGCAGCCGCCTGAGCGCTCATGGCATCGCCCAGAGCAGCCTTAAATCGGACCGCCTGACGCTGATAAGGACCGCCATCAGCCGTTTTCGTGGTCCGTGCGTTGGCGATGTTCTGGCTGATAACCTCCAATCGCACCTGCTCAGCACGCAACCCTTGAGAGGCGCTATGGGCTCCTGGGATCAGGTTCACGAGATCCTCCCACTGATAGCGGAGCGCAATCGCGACATCCGAGCGCTGATCATCTGAACATGCAGACTGTGCTCCAGGCCATTGTCTTGCATGGCGATCAGCTCATCGGTGAGATTCACTGAGTTACCGTCCGGTGTTCTTGCTGGAGCGCTGGTGTCCACCGCAACGGTCGGTCGCAGGGTGTTGAGGGTAGAGTCGTCCTGACGACGAACCGCCTCTGACAGTTGAGTCCGGAACTGCGAAGAGACATCGAGCCGACGGAATCCAGGGGTCTCGAGATTGGCGATATTGGACGCGAGGGCGCGCTGCCGTTCGACGCACACATCGAGACTCCGTTTCTCAGCAAGATAGTTGACGCTGCCAAACAGCGCTTCGGTCATACACGGGCTTCGCAGCACGGGTCGTGCCACGGGTTTGCGAATCAGGGTTGGCCTATGAATTGCTGCGAGACGCCGTGATGGTTCCGTTGCACCTACTACAATCTAAGATGAGCTGGAAAAGGCTCCTAGCGATTGGGGTTGTTGTATTCGGAGCGATTGGAGCAGGGGAGGAAAGAGGTTGGGCAGCCAACCCGGTTGTTTCCAGTTTGCCAAAGACCAACGATGCGGCCGCGACCAAACCGACCGCTCAAGGGCTTGCTTCCGCTGGCATAGGATCGACCGAGCCTTTGCAAACGGTTCAATCAGTGGACTCGGTCAGTGGGCCCGACACTTCTTGGACTTGGTTTAATGTTGGGTTATCGAACCAGCTTGGGCAGGCCGCAGGAACGAGTTCGCAGGTTCTAGATGCCTACTCGAAGGCGGCGCAAAATCAGAATTCTCCAGCCCTGCTCAACCTTGGATATCTCCACGAAACAGGGCAGGGGGTCCCCAAGGACATTAGCAAGGCTATCAATTATTATCGCCAGGCGGCAGAGCTGGGAAATCCGGTAGCCCTCTTCAATTTGGGGCGAAGCTACTACACAGGAACCAATGGTCTTCCGTTGGATTGGACAGCGGCCCGGAAGCACTTGGAGCACGCTTCCGGAGAAGGATTGGTGGCGGCACAACATCTGTTGGGGCAACTGAATCTCGACCAGAATCAGGCTTCGAATGCCGCGGTCTGGTTCACTCGTGCCGCCGAACATGGGTTCGTGCCATCGATGTGCAGCTTGGCAGGCTTGTACCACTACGGCAGAGGTGTTTCGGTGGATGCCTCCCGAGCGATCCAATGGTACCGGCGGGCTGCGGAGTTCGACTTTGTTCTGGCCCAATATCAACTGGGGATTCTCTACGATTCGGGTAACAGTGTTCAGAATCCCGTTTTGGCCGAAATGTATCTGCGCAAGGCGGCGCTGCATGGCCACCGAGAATCTCAGTACCTTTTAGGGCAGTACTACTACCGGGGCCGAGTGCTGAAGCCAGACATGGCCGAGGTGTACCGATGGTGGAGTCTATCAGAAGCCAGTGGTCTCGAGGTTGCAGCCGCTGCTCGCCGCCAATTGCTCCGGATCATCACCCCGGCTGACTTGGAACGGGGTAGGACACTCGTATCCGAATTTCAACCCAAGCCCTCGACCTTCCATGATGACAGCGTAGCCACAATCCAGTCGAACTCCCGATTGACCGATGAACCACCGAGCGCCTTCGGTTCCGGTTGCATTGTCTCGGCCGCGGGTCATGTGTTGACCAGCGCTGCCCACGTGCCCTCCTCAGCACGAGGTATCACCGTCAGCATTATCGGGGGCAAACTGCGGGCAACCCCGTTTAAAGTGGACCAGGCCCTCGGCTTGGCTGTGGTGCAAATTCAAGGGGGCTCCCGTTCGTTCCATTCGCTGTCCATACAAACCAACAGGAATTCAGCACTGCCGGGCACGTGGGTTTTTTGCATGAACATGGCTCCCGGCGGCATCGCCAGCGACTCCCTGCAACCCAACGCTCACCGATCCCGCGTGTTGCGGAATTCCGGACTGAAAGCCGATCCGCGCTACTTAACCCTTTCTGATCGGATGCCGACGACGACTTTGGGTGCTCCGGTGCTGGATATCTCCGGCCAAATCGTCGGCATCGTGGTGGACCCGGCTCCGAAATCGAGCTCCACGACAGGCGCCATCGCCCTTTCTGCTCGGTATATTCAGGAATTTCTTCGCGCCAACGGCGTGTCGGTTGAAGCGGGCACTCCGGTCGAAGAACGCGGCGAGGCTGCTCCACCCCCGCCGCTCGTGGCCAACAATTCTCTGGTTCACGTCACCTCTTACTCATCACAGCTCCCGTGACTTTGGAAAACGCATCCGCCATCGAACTTCAGGCACCGGTTGAGCCGCCGAATCCCATCCAGGTCTTGGCCCGACAAGGACACACCCGCCTAGCTTCGATCCTGCGGGATCTGGTCGCCAACCTGCCACAGGAGTTTCCCAATCCGAGTCCCACTTTCCGTTCTCAGGATGACGGTAAAGTAGTGTTCACACCGTTCCGCCCACCTCCGCTGGATCAGGGCACTTGGATGGATCGGGCACGGCAAGTGGCCGTAGCGGCTGCGGTACTGCGTCGTGAGGCTCCGGATGCCGCAAAAGACTGGCTCGAAGGACGCTGTGGTCTTCGTTTTGACGAAACTCAGGTTGAGAGAGCAGCGCTGACGCTGGATTCCCAGTTCCGCGGCTGGCGACGACGGCGCCTTCCTAAATGTTTTTGGCTTTTCGTGCTCAGTTGGCGTGAGCGCATCAACCAGAACTCGGGCCCGGAATGCCTGCCGGCCACGTGCATTGTAGCCGTGGATCAGCACGGATATCGAACGGTCGCCGATTTCACACTGGGTGCGGCCTCCAATCCCAATTGGACCGAGATATTTAGATCCCTCGAACAGCGCGGGGTCGGCGAAATAGGCGGGTTGACCGCCCGGATGGCCCCGGGTTTGTTCGAGGCGGCGCAGTCCCAGTGGCCCATGGCTCGATTCCAGGTTTGCCAGCGGCAGTTCCTATCGCGCTTTCGAAGCCTCCCGAACGCCACCAAGGGGCGTCGTTCTGAGCCGGGTTTCCGCGGCAATCCCCGGTTACTGGCCGAATCTTGGTCCAAAGCCATCCCCGAGAAACACCCAATCGCATCCTGGGTCCAGCACCCCAATTCTCGAAACGCATCGGCTCTGGCGACCATCGACCTGCCTCGCGAATTGCAGTCCCCGCTGTCATCGGTTTCATGGCTTGAACGGGAAATGCGGGTGGTTCGTGCTAAGGCTGCTCAGGATGAGGTTCCAACCCACCCATCCATGAAGGGACGCCTGCTCTCATCAGCAATGATTGAGTGGGAGGGCGGTTTGGACGTCCGGAAGTCCTTCCTGAGCGACGACGCCATCCTTGAATTCCTGCAGTCCCGTGAACGTGGCCAAACTGATCCACGCGTATGATTCAACTTGTCAGCGCTGCCATTGGAGCCGGAGTTGCCCTGCTGTTGCTGGCGATATCGATCTTCAATGGCGTCGACTGGTTGGAAGCTCTGTTTCATGCGGCCATCTCCGGGGGGGTGATGGCTCTTATCGCCCGTCAATGGTGCCGTCTCATGTACCGGGCCAGCAAGGAGGCCGATTCATTCACCCCAGGCGGAGCCGAGACCGCGGCTGAATCCAAGCAACCGAATTCCTCCGGAAATGCCAGCCACTGATTTTACCGAATCACCGGCTTTGGCCAACTCGCTGACCCACAAGGTGCGGGCCCTGCACAGCTATCGGGACACCATTGGGCCGGCTGATGAAGAGGAAGACCTGCTCAGACGATACACGCCTCTAGTGGTGAGGACCGTTCAACGGTATTGCCCTGCGCTGCCCCCTGGAACCGACTTGGATGACTGGATCAACCTGGGACTTTTCGCTCTCGTCCAGGCGGGAAGAACCTACGACCCGCTGAAGGGTGCCTCCTTCCCCCATTTCGCACGGATCCGCATCAAGAACGCCATTTTCGATGAGTTGCGGCGTATCAGCCCTCTCTCCCGTTCCGATCTGGCGCGACGGCAGGCTCTGGAAGAGACCATCGACACCCTGACGACCGAATTGGGCGGACCTCCCTCTGAGGAACAGGTGGCATCCAGGCTGGGAGTGGCGATGGCTGAATATCGCCAATTGCTCGACCGACTCAGAGGCGTTGTTTTTGAGAGCCTGTCGGAGCCCGCGTTTCTGGCGAGTGACGAGGTTCCTTCCAGAGAGTTGGTCGATCTCAATCAGCAAGGCCCGGCCGAACAACTTCTCCAACGGGAACTGCACCAACAGATCCGGGACCGCATTCACCTGTTGCCTTCTGTCCAGAAGAAGGTTCTCCACATGTTTTACTACGAGGGTCTCCGATTGAAGGACATCGGGGAAATCCTCGGCTTCACCGAAGCACGGGCTTGTCAGATTCATGTTCAGGCCGTTTCCGCAATCAGCGCCTATCTCAAACGAGTTAATCCCATCTAAACCCTATGGTCGTCATCATTGGATTCGTTATCATCATCGGTCTCACCTGCCTGGGCTTCGTCATGAACGGCGGCAATCCAGCTGGCCTATACCACACCGGTGAAGTCATACCCATCTTCGGCATGGGTGCGGGGGCACTGGTGATCATGGCACCTGTCAAAACGATGAAGGGTATCTTGCACGGCTTGACCGCAACCCTGAAGGGTGCCCCCTACAACAAGGGGCATTACGAGGAGCTTCTGAAGTGCCTCTACGAACTATTCGTCCTCGGACGCCGTGGCGGCATGATCGCACTGGAAGAGCATGTGATGAATCCGGCAGGCAGCAGTCTCTTCAAGAAATATCCCAAGTTCTACAGCAACCACCATGCGATGGATTTTCTGTGTGACGGCCTAAAACCAGTGGTGGACGGACGCATCAAACCGGATCAGTTGGAATCGCTAATGAAACAGTCTCTGGCCACCGCACACGCCGAGCACCACGAGCCGGTGGAAGTGTTGGGTAAGGTTGCCGACTCAATGCCGGCGTTCGGTATCGTCGCGGCGGTGCTGGGCATCGTGTTGACGATGGGTAAGATCGATCAGGGCACCACGGTGGTGGGCGCCAGCATTAGTTCGGCGTTGTGCGGTACCTTCTATGGGATTTTCGCTTCGTACGGAGTGGTAGCGCCTTTGGCCACCAACATCGACTTCATCGGCAGGGCGGAGTCGATGTACATGAACGTGATCAAGGAGGCTGCTGTGAGTTTCGCCAACGGAGCGGCTCCCTTGCTAGCCTGCGAGGTCGGCCGCCGCGTACTCAGTGATGACGTTCGTCCGGCATCCTCCGAGTTGGAGACGATGCTCAAGACGATGAAGTGAGCATTCTGAACCTGGAGATCTGACCTATGGGAGCTGGAGGAGGTGGTGCATGGAAAGTGGCTTACGCCGACTTTGTGACGGGCATGATGGCCTTCTTCATGGTCATGTGGATCGTTGCTCAGGACGAAAAGACCAAGGGCGAGTTGGCGAGCTACTTCCGGAACCGGATGATGTCTACCGTGAAGAACTCCCTCGGAGTCCTTCCTCAAAAGACCTCGGAATCCGATGGGGCCCAGAATCGTTCCAAGCTCTTTGAAAACCAATCGGCCGTTCCTTTGGAATTCATGCAGCGCTTGGATGAACGGCTCGAGCGAGCGGTTATGGAAAACCCGGAATGGAAGGACACCAAGTCGGTGAAGGTGGAACGGACGAGCGAGGGGCTGCTCATCACCTTTTTCGACAGTCCTGGCAAACCGCTTTTTCAGCCCGGAGCGCGAGGGATGACCGAGTTTGGACAGTTGGTCTTCGAGACCGTCGGCTGGGAATTGGCCCGCTATCCGCAGGTTGAGCTCGAGCTGAACGGACACACCTCCGGGGAGGCGGTAAGTTCGGGCAGCGATGTCTGGGAATTGTCTGCCAGTCGGGCCAACTCGGCCCGCCAGTTGCTGCTGTCGTTTGGCGTGAAACCTACCCAGATACGCAAGATTTCGGGCTTGGGCAGCGAACAACCGCTGCCAGATCGGCCCCGTGACGATCCCGGCAATCGCCGTGTAGCCATTGTAGTGAGGGCGGGAAAGCCGGCAGCAAAACCCGAGTGATTCATGGGCACGGATTTTGTTCCATTTCCGAGGTATGACTTTGCGCCGGTCTCGGCAGTCCCCGAGTTTTCGCCGGTAGCTCCACCGACCGAGTCCAAGGCGACTGTGGCGGTTCCAGCCGAGAAGGCGACGGCCGACCTCATGGAAGCGCTGAGGATCGGTTTGGACGAGGAGACCCTCGAAACAATCCTTTCCGGCATGAAGTCGCCGCGGCTGACAACCAAGTCTCGACCGATTTCGCTGAGGGATTTGCACGCTGTGAAGGCTCCTGCTCAACCCGAATCCAGTGATCCTAAGGCTCCTGGTATCGTGGTAACCCGAGTAGGGGAAGTAGTTCAGAAAGTGACTGTGGAATGCCCTTGTGGAGAACGGATCTCCCTCGATTGCGTCTATTGATTTGTTCTGATTATGGCTGGTTTGGACATGTCCATTTCGGGTCTGGCTTCCGGTTTCGACTGGAAGTCGGTGGTGGATCAACTCACGGCTGTCGAGCGGACTCCGCAGGCGACGGTACGGACCGAGCAGGCCACCCTAGCCAGGCGACGGGACGCCCTCGGTCAGATTGCTACCCAACTGAGCGATCTCCAAACCAAGGCGGCCGCTTTGGGGGATGCTACGCTGTACACACGCCGTTCAACCGGTTCCACAGACACTTCGGTGGCCACGGTGAGTGCGGCCAACGGGGCTGTGACCGGCACTAACTCCCTCAACATCCTCACGCTGGCCACGCCTTCCAGTTGGCTTGGGGCCACCTCGGGGGTAATCAATCCTCTCAATGCGGCGGATGTCGCCTCAGGAGTAGCAGCAACCGGTCCCACGATGGCTGCAGCAGGCTGGGGGGCGACGTTCACTGCCGGCACCGTCACTATCGGCGTGAAAAACAACGTGACGGGAGCGGTGACGAACACGCAGATTTCGATCGCAGCGAACGAAACGCTGCAGCAGGTGCTCGTCAAGCTCGACTCGGCCATTGGATCAACGGGCAGTGCTACCTATTCCAGCAGCAATGACCAGGTAACCCTGGCCACTCCCGCCGGGAAAAGTTTGATCCTCGGAGCTTCCTCCGACACCTCCAACCTCCTGAGCTGCCTCAAGCTGTTCACACCGTTGGTCGGAAACAACGCGGTCAGCGCTTCGAAGCTCGGATCCTTGCGGCTTTCATCCACTGTCGCCGATCAGCCTTTGACCACGGCGCTGACCTATGGGGTTACTGCCACTACCGGCACTTTCTCCATCAACGGGGTATCGATCGATTATTCATCTACCAGCACTTTGTCGTCGGTGCTTAACAGCATCAATGATTCGGCAGCCGGCGTTCAGGCTTCCTTTGATTCGAGCCAGAATCGCATCGTCCTGAAGAACAAGGAACCGGGAAACCGGGGTGTTGTTTTGGCTAACAACGGCGGCAATTTTTTGACGGCTTTTGGTTTGATCAGTGGCACCCTAAATAGCGGCACAGACTTGGAGTACAGCATCAACGGGGGGAGCACGCTCAAGGCCCGTTCTAACACCATCACCGACGCCGATTCCGGGCTCACCGGATTGACGATCACCGCCGCCAAGGTGGGAACCACCACGCTCACTTCCTCCAATGATAACGGCGCTGCCAAGTCAGCAATCGATGCCATGGTCACTTCGGTCAACCGGGTCCAGTCGTTGATTTCCTCGTTAACGGTGAGCAATCGCGATTCAGCCGGGAAGATCACTGCGGGAGTGCTGGCCTACGATCAAACCATCTTCCAGCTTGGGTCGAGTTTGCGAAGCCTCTTGGCCCCTCAATTGTCAGGTAGTCCTAGTTCGACCATCCGAGGGCTTTCCGATTTGGGTTATAGCACCTCGGGTTACAGCAATGAAATGACCGCAACCAACGCGGCATCGCTCACCACCGCGCTGACCAGCCAACTGTCCGAGGTTCAAAAATTCTTCTCCACCACCACCACCGGCCTGAGCGCCAAGATCACCACGTTCATCAAACCGATGGTGGATGAGATTTCTGGAACGCTGCCCCAGAGGCAGAAGGGTTTGACCGAGCAGTCTTCCCGGCTGGATGACCAGTTAGCCTCGATGGAGCGTCGGGTGCTGGCCAATAGGGAACGACTTCTGGCGGGTTTTCGAGCCATGGAAGCCGCACAAGCCAAGTCCAATTCGCAAATCCAATTCCTCAATCAAAAACTGGGAATCACCTCATGATCAGGCCGTTTTACGCCGTTCTTCTGGGTGTGGCCTGCGCGCTGGGATCGGGGTGCAGTTCCGTGGCCAAACGGTTGACTGACGGCTCCTACACGGGCCCGTTCCGATCTCACTACAACCATTGGTCCATTGGCCTTGAACAACTCAAGCCCGTTGGTCGGGTCGCAATTCTTCCGACCGCGCTACCTGAGGGAGGGTTGGGCAATACTCACACCGAGGCGGCCGGGCAGGTACAGGCTAGTTTGGTGGCCGAACTACGCCAAGAAGGCCCTTTTGAGGTCGTGTTCTACACCCCTCCCAACGGACGGTGGTTGCAGGGCGCCTCGGAACTCCGTACGACCGACACGCTTCCTAGCCACCTGCTTCAGGACGTTCAACGGCAGACGGCAGCGGATGCCATTTTGTTTTCCAGCCTCTCTGGCTACCAACCCTATCCGCCGCTTCGGGTCGGAATCAAACTGACCTTGGTACGCGTGCACGATGGCGTGGTGCTTTGGCAGTTTGATGATGGATTCAACGCCGGAGAGACTCCGACCTTAAATGATACCCGGCGTTATCTGAGAGAAGCCATGGGTATAGAAACAGATCCGCCTCCTGCTTTGTCGGTGGATAGCCCGCAGCGGTTCATCCGGTACGGTGTCTCCCAAGCATCACGGTTGCTGAAGAAGGCGTTCCTGCCCCCGCCCGTCGTTCCGCCCAATACTGACAACGCCAAAAAGGGCGCAACTCGGCCAGAGGAGAGAAAAAACTAGAATCAGTTTTTTTTTCTTAAGGCGCCGCCATTCCTGCCGCAGACCTTACGTTGAGGAGGATTAGTGAAAATAGAAGCCATCAAGACTCAGGAACCGACCGTCGCCCCCGAGGCAAAGGTCAAATCAGGGAAACAGCCCGAGCCGGCTGAATCCGTGTCCTTGCGTCCGGCTCCAAAGGTGAGTCGCGAGGAGCTGATCCACGCCAAGGCGAAGGCCGAGAACGACTTCAAAATGGTCAAAGAGCTGGTTCGGAGGGCCAGTCCCGATAGCGCTTATCCGCCACTGGACGGCGTGGATCGAATTGCCAACCTGTTCGGAGCAGCTAAAGCCTGATCCGCTCAGCATAGCACAATCGTATGTCTCAGGCCCGCTCAGCATTCGCGGCCTACCGGTCCGCCACCGAGGCTACGGTCTCCAAGCAGCGGATCGTCCAAATGCTTTTGGATGGAGCGGTGGCTGCCATTCAACGCGCCATCGATGGATTTGAAATTGAGGAATTCGGCCTGCGCCAGCAGACCATTCATAACCAGATCACCAAGGCCTCGGCCATTGTTTCTCAGTTGCGGTTGGCTTTGGATTTGGAAATTGGCGGCGACTTTTCCAAAAAACTGTTCGGTCTGTACGGCTACATCGGTGAACAGTTGATCCAAGGTAATTTGCGCAAGGAGGCGGAACCCCTGTTCGAGGCGAAGCGGCATCTGGCCGTCATACAGGAAGCTTGGAGGGAAATGCTCGCAGGGCAATCGATGGGGGCAACGGTGGAAACCTCCTCCTCACGACCTGCAAGCGCTCCAGCTGCCGAGCGTGTCAATTTCAACATGAGCGTCTGATGGATGAAGGAGACTTAGCTTCGGATCCGATCCGGGAAGCCTTTGAATCCTGGGAAAAACTCAACGGCTCCCTCAAGGCGGCTATCGGTCGGCAAGACTGGCTCGAGGTCGATGCTCTTCAGGAGCAGAAGTTCGATTGTCAGAGCGCATTGGAATCTCGATTGCCGCCCCCAGAGACACTCTCTCCAGGACAGCGCGTCTGCTTGCAGCGGCTCCTGAATCAAGAAATGGCGATTGGAGAGCAACTCCAAGGCGTTCGGGCGCATTTGGAAACGGAACGGCGGCGATGGGAGACCCATCGCAAACAGTCACAACAGCTCCGCAATAGCTACGGTAGCCGCCCCGCGGGAGAAGTTCTCTGGGAACACTTCACTTGAAGGCCCACCTGCTCACCGAAGGAGTCGCTGGTCTCGACGGAGCGCAGGGGTGAAGCTGGAATGATGTCACCAGCATTGGATGGAATCAGCCCGGAACACCTCGTTCAGGAGGAGATCATAATCGGGCGTGGTCGACGTCAACGACACCACCACGATTTCATGGTCAGGCAATTCACGTTGATCTTGAATTAACCGATCGATCGCCGCTTGCGGCGGCTGATTTAGAATATGGAGGATCCGGATCATCTGGGTGGCCTCAGAATTGGAAGACATAGGTGGCTCGGGCAGCCAGAGTGGCCCATTGGGAGTCAGTGATCTCCTCGAACGGCATCAATGGATCCCCGAGTTCAGCCAATTCGTCGGCACCCTGCTGAACATAGACGGGACGCCCCCATTCCTTGAGGATCGGTAGGTAGCGGCTGAAATTGTCTTCATCGATCCATTCGTCGGAGTACTCCGACAAGGACAGGATGGCGGGGCCTCGCAAATACAGCAGCACCTCGGCTTTCTTCCAAGTGCCGATGCCGGCCGCCACCCGAATGGCTTCTGCCGGGCGACCGCTCGTCCGAGGGTCGGATTCCACCACGATCAGTACCTTGGGTTTCATGGTGCGTTGAAGCTCACAAATCGGTCGGTGCTGGCGATGAGGTCGCTCACCACGGTGAGTCCCGCAAAAATGGCCCGATCGTCCACAGGAACCCCGTGGTGGTGCGCTCCATAGGCGCAGGCGTAGAACTTGAGTCCGCGCTCGCGCAGTGCCTGCAATTCCGGGTGGGCAATGCCTTTGACGGCCGTATCAATGCAATAGAGGTACACCGAACAACCGGCCGCGAGCGCCGTTGCCGCAAACCGGACCCCATGAAGAAAGGCCGGAGCCTCGGGTGGTGCGGAAATGAGGATTCCCAGTTTTTTTCCGTCAAACGACATGCGCAGACAAGAAACGGGAGGTTGAGCCCGAAGTCAAAGACCTCTCACGACCTATTCGTCTCGCGAGGCGGGCTTTAGAACCGTGCTATCCCGCCTGCCACGGGTTGGTGATCAGGCTGCTGGTGATCGTTGCAAACCCTGCTGTTGCTGCTCTTCCTGCTGCACCAAGATCTCGGCTTCAAGGTTCTGGAAAGGTTGGAAGATGTAAGCGTTGAAGAGGGCGTTGCCGATGTCGATCAACTGGATTTGCAATGCGTCGATGTACTGGTGCAAACCGAGCAGTTGGAACACTTCATCAATGGTACCAAACTGGAGTTGGGCCACCAACCGGCCGGCCAGCTTCTCGGAATCATTGCAGAAGCGACCATCGGATACCCCGGAAATCCGTCGCAGTGAACGGTTGAGGCGCTCGACACAGAATTTGACGGAGCGCGGGAAATTGTCGGACAGCAGGAGGAATTCAGCCACCAGACGGGGATGAACCTCTGCTCCATGGATGGATTTGTAGGCGTCCCAAGCACTGCAGGAATGCAGAACGGAGGCCCATGCCAGTGCATCCACCTGGCTCACCGTCGCTGGCACGCCGCGCTCCGGCAAGGTTCCGTGCCGCACGTCGAGAATGCGGGAAGTCATGTCCCCCCGCTCCAGAAACTTGCCCGCCTGCAAGAAGAGCCATCCCTCGTTGTGGGGAATCGTGGCATCCGTCAGGCCTTGAAGCGTCAGCGAGCTGGCTTTGACCTGATGCAGGAAATCAAACGGGCTGGTTTCCCAATCTTCCCGGGCCTTTTGGGAGTGCAGGTAGAGATAAAGTCGGTTGAGTTCTTCCCAGATGTCGACGGTCAACTGGTCCCGAACCATGCGGGCGTTCTCACGGGCCTGCGAAATGGATGACACCAGTGAGTTGGTGTTCTTGGGCTCGAACACGAGGTAGTCGGTCACCGTTTCAGCGGTTGCGACGTCCTTGAGTTTCCAGAACGCAGCGGAGTCTCCGGTGGCTTCGATGATAGGCAGCCAGTGTTCCGAGAACTGCTGCGAATTCATATTCCGATGATCGAGGAGCAACTGCAAATTGACATCCACGATGCGCGATGTGTTGTCGGCGCGCTCAATGTACCGGGACATCCAGTACAAGGAATTGGCAACTCGGGAGAGCATGGTCGTCGGTTGGGAAAATTGCGGTTATTCGTCGCCGTAGAGAACCCAAGTGTCCTTGCTGCCGCCACCTTGTGAGGAATTGACGACCAAGGATCCCTTGGTCAGGGCCACCCGGGTCAGACCACCGGGGATGATCACCGTTTTCTCGCCGTACAGGATGTAGGGTCGGAAATCGATGTGGCGGGGCTCGAAGTGGCCACCGCCCACATGGGTGGGATGGGTCGATAGATTGATCATCGGCTGGCCGATGTAATTGCGAGGATCTTTCTCGATGGCCCCACGGAAGCCCTCGCGTTCGGCCTTGGAGGCCATTGGACCCATGAGCATCCCGTAGCCGCCGGATTCGTTGGCTGCCTTGACCACCAGCTTGTCGAGATTCTCGAGCATGTATTTGCGGTCGGCCTCTTCGCTGGCCAGGTAGGTCGGCACGTTGGGGATGATCGGATCTTGGTCGAGGTAGTATTTGATCATCTTCGGAACGAAGTAATACATGACCTTGTCGTCGGCGATTCCGGTGCCAATGGAATTGGCCAGCGAAACATTGCCAGATCGATAGGCGTGAACCAAACCCGGGACTCCCAGCATGGAATCCCGTCGGAACACGGTGGGATCGATGAAGTCGTCGTCCACGCGTCGGTAGATGACATGCACTGGTTGCAACCCCTTGGTCGTCCGCATGTACACCCGGGCGTTGCGCACCACCAAGTCGCGACCCTCGACGATTTCGATGCCCATTTCCCGGGCCAAGTAGGTGTGCTCGAAATAAGCCGAGTTGTAAGCCCCCGGCGTGAGCAGCACCACGGTCGGATCTGCGACACCGCCAGGAGCGATGTGCTGCAGCATCTTGAGCAACTCCTGCGGGTACTGATCCACCGGCCTCACACCCACGCTCTCGAACATGGCGGGGAACGTGCGCTTCATGGCGCGTCGGTTTTCCAGCACATAGCTGACGCCCGAGGGGCAACGTCCGTTGTCTTCCAGTACCATCCATTGTCCGTCTCCACCGCGAATCAGGTCCGATCCGCAGATGTGGATGTAAATGTCTTTGGGGACGCTGAAATTGACGAATTCCCGTCGGAAGTGCTTGGCCGACAGAACGAAGTAGGACGGGACGACTCCGTCCTTCAGGATGCGCTGTTCGTGGTAAATGTCGTGGAGGAACAGGTTCAACGCCGTGATGCGTTGGATGAGTCCGCGCTCCAAGTATTCCCACTCCTTGGCGGAAATGATCCGCGGCATGAGATCGAACGGGAAAATCTTCTCGGTACCGGCCGAATCGCCGTAGACGTTGAAGGTGATGCCTTGCCGAAGAAAGGCCGTGTCCACAGCGCGACGGCGATCATCGAAATCATCCCGGGTGATTTGCTGAAAGCGCTGTGCAAAGGTTTCGTAGGGTTTCCGGAAGCTTCCGGTTTGCGGGGACATCTCGTCGAAGTAGCCGCTCGGGTCGTAAGCGCTCAGCACGTGTTACGATTACACCCGGACTCCGGCGAGGAGAACCACCGAGTTGTGTTGAGGTCTAAGAATTCTATTCATGGATTCAAAACATCCCATGCATAGGTAAATCTCCGAGTGCCTCAGACTCCCAAACCCGACACGCTCAATGACGATCTTCGATGCGGTAGAGGTGGGTTTGCGTGCGCACCCAGAGGGCTTCCCCAGCCGCGGCGGGTGAGGCCATGCAACCTCCGTCGAGCTGATTGTCGGCCAAACGGCGAAAATTCCGGTCCGCGGCGATCACGACCGCCGTTCCGCTTTCACTGAAGCAGTACAATCGATCCTGAGTGGCCAATGGAGAGGCTGAATAGTTGCCTCCCAAGCGCTCGCTCCAAACCAACTTTCCGGTGGTGGCTTCCCAGCAATTGGCCACACCGCCATCTTCCACTCCAAAGAGGAGATCACCCACCAAGGTGAGCGAGGGTTTTTTGGGAGTGCCGCGTTTGGACTTCCAAGCGAGTTGAACGCCTCCAGCGGGAGCGGGTTCAACATTGGCGTCGAGCACAGTGCCGGCGCTGTGGGGCCGGATAGCCAAGGTCTGCCCCTGAGACCAACCGCTGGGAACAAACACCAGGCCATGACCGATGGCCGGACGCGTTCCGGCGGAGTGACTGGTGCGTTCTTCTACTCGCCAGAGTTCTCGGCCATCACGGGCGTCCAAGCCGTAGACAGCTTTGGCACCTTGGGTGACGAGGTGGGGAATGCCGTCGACGGTGGTGACCGCGCAGGTGGCGAAGGCCTTGCGCATGTCGCCGTCGGCTTCGGGTTTTCCGTTGGCTCCCAAATCCTTGTAGTCGACGGAGCGGTCCTTCTGCCAACGCGTGGCTCCGGTCTTGGCATCCAATGCCACCATGAATTGCCGGTCGCTGCCGTCGAAATTCAAATACAGGAGGCCCTGATGCAGGATCGGAGAAGAACCCGCGCCACGGAAGTGGTTGCACTTCAGGTCACGCCGCTCCCACAGCTTTTTGCCCGTGCGCGTGTCCAGACAAGCCGTGCCCGCCTCGCCAAACGACAGGTAAATCCGGCCCTTTTCGATGACCGGGGTGGGGGATGCGTAGCTGTTGTACCGTTTCCAGAGATCCGGTTGATCGGCCTCGAAGACCAGCAGGTCGTGGATCACTTTGCCCGAGTTTCGGTCGAGGCACACCGCGTAGAGACGACGGCCGCCGTCGTTCGCCGTGGTCACCCAAACTTGGTCGCCCCAAATCACCGGGGAGGACCATCCTTTGTCATGGATCGCAGTCTTCCAGGCGACGTTCTGTTGCTCGGACCACTTCAGCGGAAGCTTCGCCGCGGTGCTGACACCATCGCCACGAGGCCCTCGGAATTCGGGCCAATTTTTGTCCGCGGCCAGAAGAGAACTCGCGGTCAGGAGGCTGAGGAAAAGAGGTTTCATGCCGATGGGGATTTCGCAGTGGAACCCATCAAGCGCAACGCGGCAAGCAGTCCGGCCAAGAGGGCGATGGTGGCACAGGCCAAATACGGTGCGGGCAGCCAAAGATCGTAGAGGGTCGTGGCCACGGTGGGCCCTAGCACACGGGCGAGGGTGCCGGCACTTTGCGCAACGCCGAGCGTGGTTCCCTGTTCATCGGCTGGGCTGAGTTGTGAGATCAAACCCATGGTTGGAGCACGGTTGATTCCAGAACCGATGGCGAACACGGCCAGGGCACCGAGCAGTGTGGCCAAGGTATTGGCCAAGGGCATGAGCACGAGGCTGATGGCCACCACGATGAGACTCGCCCCGATGAGGCGCCGCTCGCCGAAGGATTTCACCAGACGTCCGATACCACCGCCTTGAACCATGGCAGCCATGATGCCGCAGAAAGCGAAGACATAGCCGACGTGCTCTTCGTCAAACTTCAGTTTGGCATCCAGCAGCAGGGGGAGGGTCGATTCGAAGGCCGTGAAGGCAAAGGTGCCGAGAAAGTAAATGCCGATGAGGAATCCAACCTCCTTCATGGCCAGCACATGGCGGATTTGCTCGAAACGGGGACGGCGAACGGGTGGCGCAGCATCCTTTTTTCGCGTTTCGGGCAGGATGATGCAGCCGAGGACGAAGTTGATGGCGCAAATCACCGCAGCCACGACGCCCGGGCCGGCGAGACCGAAGTGTTTGAAGGCTTGCGATCCGAGGACCGGGCCCAGGATGAAACCCAAGCCGAAGGCCATGCCGATGAGCCCCATGCCTTTGGATCGCTTTTCCGGAGTGGTGACGTCGGCGATGAAGGCCGAAGCCACGGAAAGGTTGGCTCCGCAAATACCGGCAAAGACGCGGGAACCCACGAGGATCCAAAACCCGGTTTCGCCGACGAATTGAGCAGACAACCCGAAGAGTCCGTACGCGACAATTGAGCCAAAGTTGCTGACCAGTAGTACGGGGCGACGGCCAATGCGGTCGCTCAATTGCCCCCACCACGGAGCGAAGACCAATTGCATGAGCGAATAGACCCCCATGGCCGCACCGATTTTCCAACCTTGTGCGCCGTAGCGTTCGGCGTACTTGGGCAGCAGTGGCAGACAAATGCCGAACCCGATCAGGTCAATGAAGACCGTCAGGAAGATGACCAATAGCGGGGAACCGGACCTCATGATGTCGAACAGTCTGGATGGAGCCGTCGGCCAGCGGCAACCGCCGATTGGTGGGTTTCCACCCTCTCAAAACCGAAGGCGATGACCCTCAATGACCCGCCCGCAAGGTGCATTGCCCTTGGAGCAAGCGGACGCAGCAAGTCAGGCGGAAACGCTCCGGGTCTTTGTTCCACTGATCGAGCACATCCAATTCCTCGTCGGTGGGTGGCGAGAGGTTCTCCATACCGGAAACCACTTCCGCCGCGCACGTGCCGCAGGAACAGTTGAAACAACCGGCTTCCATTTCCACTCCGGCCAATTCGCCGGCCTCGACCAGCAACTCTCCATCGGGGACCTCGGCGGATTTCTGGGCGGGTAGAATGGTGATGGTGGCCATGGCGTTCGAAAAAGGACGGGCGGAGCAAAAGGGGCAGAAGCCCTGAAGTCAACCTTGGGAGAATCTTCAGCGGACGGATCGACTGGTGATAACGAGATCCGGCGCACGGCACACATCGATTCGAAAGGGTTGTCGGAAAAGCAAACAGCCCGCCCAACCACGCAGTAAAATCGGATCGCACCAGCGATCAGGCCATCACGCCGCGAATCACCTCGCCGTGGACATCGGTCAGGCGTCGATTGATGCCGTTGTGATAGAAGGTGAGCTTCTCATGGTCGACACCCAACAGGTGGAGGATCGTGGCGTGGAAATCCGGGATGGTGACCCGATTTTCGCCCACCGAGTAACCGATCTCATCGGAAGTGCCGTAGTGGTGTCCGGGTCGGATCCCGGCACCGGCGAGGAAGGTGGTGAAGACGCTTGGGTGATGATCGCGGCCTGAGGCATTGATGCCCTGAGTCGACGGGCTGCGTCCAAACTCGGTGGACCAGACAAAGAGGGTGTCTTCGAGCATTCCGCGCTGCTTGAGGTCCTGGATGAGCGCCGCCACCGGGCGGTCCATGGTCGCGGCCTGGGTGTCGTGGTTTTCCCGGAGGTTTTCGTGGCCGTCCCAATTGATGCGGGGGCTACCGAAGGCTCCGCCGTTGATGATTTGGACAAAGCGCACTCCGCGTTCCAACAGGCGGCGCGCCATGAGGCAGTTGCGGGCGAACCCCTTGTTGGCCGGATCATCGAGGCCATACAGGCGACGGATGGTCTCGCTTTCGCCGGTCAGTTGGGTGGCCTCAGGAATGCTCACCTGCATCCGCGCGGCCAGCTCATAGGAACGCAACCGAGCAGCAAAGGCTCGGTCGCCCGGATGGGCCGAAGCGAAGTCACCATTGATTTGGTTGAGCATTCGCAAGTCGGCGGAGCGGGCATCGGCGGAAACAGACGCGGGGGTCTCGAGGTCGACCACCGGCTCCTTGGACTGTGTGCGAAAGGGGACACCTTGGTGATTGGCTGGCAGGAAACCCGAGGTCCAGTTGATGGATCCACCGGCCGGGAGCCCCCGAGGGTCGGGCAGCACCACGAAGGCCGGCAGGTTCTCGTTCTCCGTACCCAAGCCGTAGCTCAGCCAAGCCCCCATGCACGGAAACCCGTTCAGCGTGAAGCCGCTGTTCATCTGGAACGTAGCTGGGGTGTGGTTATTGCTCTTGGCGAACATCGAATGGATGAAGCACAAGTCATCCACGCAGCCGGCCAGATTCGGCAACAAATCACTCACCCAAGCGCCGCTTTGCCCGTGTTGCCGGAACGGATAAACACTCTTCATCAGCCGACCGGGCTGACCAAAAAAGCCCAGATTCTCGCCGCGTCCTTTCAGTTCGGTGCCGTTGAGGCGCTCCAGTTCGGGTTTGTAGTCGAAGGTGTCGAGGTGGCTCACCCCACCGCAGCAAAACACTTGGACAATGCGCTTGGCGCGGGGCCGGTGGTGCAACTGCCCACCGAGTGAGGCCATGCCCGACGCAGTACCAGACTCCGCAGCGAACGCGCGATCCCGAGCCATCAACCAGGCCAGCGCGATGTTGCCGAGTCCTCCCACGCTGCTGGAAAGGAAATGGCGACGGTTGAGGAGAGTGGCGTCAGCGGACATAGACAAACTCGGTGGTGTTCAACAGTACCCAGGCGACATGGGGCATCCCTCGTTCGCGCACGGCCTTCTGGGCCATCTGGAACTCGCCGGAGTTGGGGTTGCGTCCCAGTGCCATCCTCCAGATGCACGTGATCGCCCGGTCCGGGTCTTGGGCGCACAAGGACATCGCCCGTTGGGCCAAATGCTCGGCCTGACGTTGCACAAAGCTGCTGTTCATCAATCCCAAGGCTTGGAGCGGTGTCGTGGTCACACCTCGACGCGGTGTTCGCACCGACGGATCCGGGCAATCCAAGGCGTCGAGAAGCGGTTCCTTTCCGGAATTGATGTTCATCCGGTAGACCGTGCGACGATTGAACTCCGGTGTGCCACGGTCCACCAGATGGTAGAAAGTGGCGCCGTACTCGCTGGTGGTGAACGGACGAAAACTGGGGCCTCCGGTCTGGAAGTTCAGTTGACCACTGATTGCCAGCATGGCGTCCCGGATGACCTCGCCTTCCAAACGGCGTGGAGGGAAGCGCCACAGGAACACCGCGTCGGCATCGACTGCCAAGGCGTCACTGCGCGCTTCGGACGACTGCCGGTAGGTTTCAGAGGAAACGATGATTCTGTGCAGTGCCTTGATGCTCCAACCTTGCGCGATGAATTCGCTCGCCAACCAGTCGAGGAGTTCCGGATGGCTGGGCTTGGATCCGCTCCGGCCTAAATCGCTGGGTGTGCTGACCAGTCCTTGGCCAAAATGAAATCCCCAGATCCGATTCACCAAGACACGGGCAGGCAGCGGATTGCGGGGATCAGCCAACCAGTCGGCAAAGCGGCGACGACGATCGGCCTCGGGTGCATCCGGGGCCAATCCCAGATTCCCGGGAAGAGAGCTCAAGGCCGACAATCCTGAGGGGCTGACTGTATCAGTTGGGGACTTCACATCGCCGCGGCGCAGAATCCGAGTTGGGGCCGGTTGCTCGCGGCGTCCGGCATAGACTTGACCCAGTGGTTGATCTTCCAATTGCAGCCGGCGCTGGGCTTCTTGAAGACGTTTTCGTGCGTTCTCTCGGTCTTGCGACTCGCGCGGAGTCAAGCGGGCCAGAACTTCCGAAAGCGAAGGACCTCCTCCAGCCTCTTGAAACACCGTTTCGATCTCCAGTGCCGAGAGGGCCCGATCGAAGAGGGCTGCCTGACGGATGGCCCCGGTCAGCCAAGGCTTCCCGCCCCCTTCGTGACGCCGGCCAATGACCACACGGGCATCCCCAGCGAGGAACGTGGTCAGCGCCGGGGCTTCGTAGGCCTCTCCGTAGGGCCGACCGTTCCGGTACAGGGCCACCTTGCGATCCGCGGAATAAACGGCGGCGAGGTGCACCCAACCACTCAGGGCCTCGGATTCTTCCGGAGCCTGCAAATCCCGGGTTCGTTGAAACCCTTCGCTGCCGGCCATCCATTTCCGGGGCTGCCGCTCTCCGAAAACAATACCATCGAAGACCTGTCCGTTGGACTTCTCGAGCGAAATGGCCGCACCACCGCTTTGCTGGAGATCAGAAAGGCGGACCCATACGGAGAGGGTTTTTTCTCGAATGTCTCGGGTGAGGGGCATCGATTGGAAATAGGCCCCCGGTTTGGGGAGTTCCAAGATGCCGCCGGTTACTTTGGCTTCGCCGCGCAAGTCTCCGGAAATTTCGGCGTTTTCCAGTTTTTCGAAATTCCATTGGAAGCGGGGCAGGGGCGCGAGAGGCCCTTGGGTTGATCGGCGAGGGACGCGGATCGCTCCCTTGGCTTCGATAGCCGCGATGGCCCGGGCCTGAGCATCCATGTCCCGGCGCCATTGTTCTTTGCGTTGTTCACGCAGGCGCACGTCCTCAGCGCCTTCAATGGAACGATCCCCATGGCGGACGCCATCGAACACGGCCTTGACCCGGTAGTAGTCGTCGATCGGGATGGGATCGAACTTGTGATCGTGGCATCGGGCACAATTCACCGTCAGCCCGAGAAAGGTTTGTCCGACGACACTCACCAAATCGTCCATTTCCTCTTCCCGGGTGATGGCTCGTTGCGTGGCGTTGGCCTGGGCATTGCCAGCCTGATCCCAAGGTCCCGAAACGAGCATGCTCGAAGCGATGATTCCTTCCGAGGTCACCGGTTCCAGCACGTCACCGGCCACTTGTTCCCGCATGAAACGGTCATACGGCACATCTGCATTGAAGCTGCGAATGACGTAATCGCGGTAATGCCACGCGTGGTCTCGGGGGCGGTCGTATTCAAAGCCCTGGCTTTCGGTGTAGCGAACCACGTCCAACCAGTGACGTGCCCAGCGTTCCCCATATTGCGGCGACGCCAGAAGGCGCTCTACCCACTCTTGATAACGGGGTAGGGAGGGATCTCGTTCAAAGTCCGCCACGACCTGCGGTTCCGGCGGAAGGCCTGTCAGATCCAAATGGATGCGACGGATCAAATCCCCTGGGGAGGCCGGTGGGTTGGGGTTCAATCCTTGAGGTTTCAAGGCCGACTGCACAAACGCGTCCACGGGATGCGCTCCGGCAGGCACCTTCGGACGAACCAACTTCTGAAAAGACCAGTGATTTGAGGCCCGGTCAGGCTGCGACTCGAGTGCGGCCACCGCAGGCGCAAGGCAGCAACCACTCAGGACCCACAGGAGCAGGCCTCGCCTCAACCATTGGAACAGGGACATCATCGGGAGAATGAGATGGATCAAGCCGCAGTCTTTCGGGCGACGCAAGCCGCGCAATTGGCCCGGATGGACGGTGGACGACTTGCCAGTCATGCCTTCCCCGCTGTTCTCTGCGATATTGCCCCCCCGGCAGGCGCCTACTCCTGAGCCGTCTCGGGCGTGGGCGATGGGCTGGTCAGCTTCGCCTTGTTGGCTTGATGGGCCATCCGATCCGCGCGGACCTTTTCCGTCGGAACGTAGTTGGCGATGAACTGGCGGCGGAATTCGCCGAAAGTGCCGCTCCGCAGGTGCATCCGCACATCGGCCATGACCTTCAGGAAAAAGTGGCTGTTGTGGATGCTGACCAACCGCAGGCCCAAGATCTCGTTCACATTGAGCAAGTGACGGATGTAGGCCCGGGTGTGATGACGGCACGCGAAGCATTCGCAACCCGGCTCGATGGGGTCAAAGTCGGCCTTCACAGCTCCGCCCTTGATGGCGAAGGTGCCTTTTGAAGTGAACGCCGTTCCATTGCGGGCAACACGGGTTGGCAGGACGCAGTCGAACATGTCCACGCCGCGGGCCACCAGTTCGATGAGCTGCGCTGGAGTTCCGAGGCCCATGGCGTAGCGGGCCTTGTTTTCTGGTAGGTGCGGTTCGGAGATCTCCACCGCGTGCATCATCTCGGGCTCCGGCTCACCGACACTCACGCCACCAATGGCATAACCGTCAAAGTCCATCTCCACGAGCGCTTCGGCGCATTTCTTGCGCAAGTCGGCATGGTGGGTGCCCTGGACGATTCCGAAAACCAACTGGCCCTCGGCGCGCGGTTGGGCCTTGCACTCGGCGGCCCATCGGAGGGTGCGCTTCACGGCGCGGTTCACCTCGTCGCGGTCGGCGGTGTGCGGCGGGCACTCGTCAAACACCATCGCGATGTCCGAACCCAGCGTACGCTGGATTTCCATACTCTCCTTGGGCCCGAGGAAAATCGGGGAACCATCCAGATGGCTCCGGAACTCCACTCCGTGATCCCGGATCTTGCGGATCTTGCCCAACGAGAAAACCTGAAACCCACCGGAGTCAGTCAGGATCGGTCCCGACCAATTCATGAACCGGTGCAGACCGCCGGCCTTGCGGATGATGTCCATGCCCGGGCGGATCGACAGGTGGTAGGTGTTGCCGAGGAGGATTTGGGTACCCATCTCCAACAGCTCGCGGTTGTCCAGGGCCTTGACGCTGGCCTGGGTGCCCACGGGCATGAACACAGGCGTTTCGACGACGCCATGCGCCGTGTGTAGGCGGCCCAACCGGGCCCGGGAGGAAGGATCCTTGGAGAGGAGTTCGAACACGCGGACGACTGTGGGCGAAAACGCCGCGACTGAACAGAGGGGTCCGTTGTTTCTCCAATCTTTCGAGATTGGCGACCAAGGCCTCTGCGGGTGATTCTCAGCGCGTTCATGAAATCCTACCGGCTCAATCGGCTGTTTAACGCCAAGTCCAACCGTTGCTTCGATGTGGCGATGGACCATGGTTTCTTCAACGAATACGGGTTCCTCAGCGGCATCGAAGACCTGGGTAAGGCGGTGCAGACCGTGGTCACCGCAGCACCCGATGCGGTCCAATTGACCGTGGGACAGGCCCGGCACCTTCAGGCGCTGCCCGGCAAGGAGAAGCCCGCGTTGGTCCTGCGCACCGATGTGGCTAACGTCTACGGCCAAGACCTTCCGCGCAGCCTCTTCAGCCGCATGATCGACGCTCCGGTCGAGCAGGCTCTGCGCCTCGACGCCACGTGCGTGGTGGTGAACCTCTTCCGTATCCCCGGACAACCCGAGGTGACCGACCAGTGCATTCAAAACATCCTGCGCATCAAGCCCGAGTGCGACCGGTACGCCATGCCGCTGATGATCGAGCCTCTGGTATTCCAGCCCAACGCCAAGGCCGGCGGGTACATGGTCGATGGTGATCTCCAGAAGATCCTGCCATTGGTGCGTCAGGCCGTGGAACTCGGGGCCGACATCATCAAGGCCGACCCCACCGATGACGTGTCGGTGTATCACCGCGTGGTGCAAATCGCCGGGGGCATTCCGGTGCTCGTCCGCGGCGGCGGCAAGGCCTCCGACACCGAGATCCTCCAGCGCACCGAACAACTCATCGCCCAGGGCGCATCGGGCATCGTGTACGGCCGCAATATCATCCAGCACGCCAACCCAGCCGGCATGACCCGGGCTCTGATGTCCCTGGTCCACGAGGGCACGACCGCTGCGCAGGCGGCCCAGTATCTCGCCGGATAGGTCGTCCCATCGACGGCGGTGACGCAGGGTGTTCTCGAATTCGAGAACACCCTTTTCATCTTTCAGGGTTCACATTTTTGGAAAACCGGAGCATCGTACCTAAGCTGACCCGGCAACCGACAGGTGAACTGTCGTTCAATCCATCGACTATCCATGAATCCGATCCATCCTGCTGAATTGACCGAACTCGCCGCTGGACTCAACCGACTCGCCCGGAACCTCTGGTGGAGTTGGGACCAACAGGCTCAGGAAGTCTTTCACGAGTTGTCTCCTCGCGGCTGGCAAAATCTCTATCACAACGCGGTGGCCATCTTGCGGGAAGTTTCCCCTTACGAATTGCGTGTTCGACTTCAGGAGCCAGGCTTCGCGGATCGGGTCCGATCGGTATTGAACCGGTTTGATGCCTACCTGTCCGACGCCGCCACCTGGGGAGCGCAAAATGCGCCTGCCTTGGCAGCCAATCCGGTCGCTTACTTCTCTGCGGAGTTCGCCTTCCATGAGACCTTGCCCATCGCCGCCGGCGGTCTGGGTGCCTTGGCGGGTGATCACGCAAAATCGGCCAGCGATCTGGGTCTCGGCTTCGTCGGAATCTCCCTCTTCTACCGCGAAGGATATTTCCAGCAGGCGGTCAACCATGAGAACTGGCAAACCGAGTTCTACACCCAGCTCAATCCGGCCAACCTGCCTTTGGAACCGGTTTTGGATGCCCGGGGTGAACCGATCGTCTGCTCAGTGAAGATCGCTGCCACGACGGTCCGCTTCCAGGCCTGGCGCGTGAATATCGGTCGGGTGCCCGTCTACTTGCTCGACACCAATCGGCCCGAGAATGAGCCCATGTACCGCGATCTCACATTGCGGGTTTATGGCGGCGACAGCACCACGCGCATCATGCAGGAAATCCTGCTGGGCGTCGGCGGTGTGCGCCTCCTGAGGGCGCTGGGCGTCAAGCCGTCCACCTTCCACATGAATGAAGGCCATGCGGCGTTCCTGACTCTGGAGCTCATGCGCGAGAAGATGGCTGCCGGCAAGAGTTACACCGAAGCCGGGGTTGAAACTCGCAAGGAGTGCCTCTTCACGACCCACACCCCGGTGGAGGCGGGTCACGACCGCTTCAGCAGCGATTTGATGGGCTACGCCGGACATCCCTTCACCACCGACTTGCAGCTCAGCCATGAAGCGTTAATGAATCTGGGTCGTGTGGTGGCGGACAATGTGTCCGAACCGTTCTGCATGACGGTTTTGGCGCTGAAGTATTCGCGCGCCGCCAATGGCGTGAGTGAACTCCATGGAGCTGTCAGTCGTGAAATGTGGATGGAGCTCTACGGAGCCAAGCATCCGGACCAAGTACCCATCGGCCATGTGACCAACGGCATTCACCTGGTCGGCTGGATGAAGGGAACGGTCCGCAAGGTGTGGCAGCGGAAGTTTTTCGAACTGTATCCCACGAAATCCGAGGTGGACTGGTTTGCGGATGCCAATTCCCCGGAATTTTGGAAGAAACTGGCCGATCCCAAGGTCGTTTCGGACGAAGAAATTTGGTCTATGCGGTACCGTCTGCGCCGCGAGTTGGTCGAGTTTGCGCGTCGTCGATTGCTCCTGCAGGGCGGCACATTCCACCATGGAGACTTCATCACGTTTGACTCCTTCCTCAACCCCGATGCTCTGACGATCGGGTTTGCTCGGCGCTTTGCGACCTACAAGCGGGCCCCGCTGATTTTCGATCACTTCGAGGCAGTGGTGAAAATGGTCAAGGACTCCGGCCACCCCATCCAATTTGTCTTCGCTGGCAAAGCTCATCCGCGCGACGACCATGGCAAGGCCTTCATCCAAAAGGTGATCCACCTCTCGAAATTCAGCGAACTCAAGGGGCACCTGGTATTCATCGAAAACTACGACATCCACGTGGCCCGTCAGATGGTCTCAGGCTGCGATGTGTGGCTCAACAATCCGCGCCGTCCGCTCGAGGCCAGTGGCACCAGCGGCATGAAGACCACTGCACACGGATGCCTCAACATGAGCATCATGGATGGTTGGTGGCGCGAGGGGTACAACGGATCCAACGGCTTCGCTATCGGGCCTGATTCCCATCCCGAGGACGTCCATGAACAAGACCGTGTGGACAGCGAGAACCTCTACAATGTCCTGACTCGGGATGTCATTCCCACCTTCTTCAACCGGGATGGAGATGGGGTGCCCCGCTTGTGGATTTCAAAGATCCGCGAGTCTTGGTCGACACTGGCTGCCGAATACAGCACTTGGCGCATGGTTCAAGAGTACACCAAGAAGTACTACACCCAGCGCTGATAGCGACATCGTCCTCCGGCTCTGGAGTCACTCCCGGGGCCGGGGGAAATTTCCACTGGCAATTCGATCCTTGCTCTTCAGGTTTGTCACCCATGAACCGATTGGCAATCGGGATGGTGGCCGCGGCCCTGTCCTTCGGCGGAATCCATGCTGCGGAGTCCGCGGCAAACCCTCCCTCCAAGAGTGACGCAGTGGTGGTGAAGTCCTCGCCTCGTTTGTTGCCCGATGATGCTGAAAAGGCGTGGGCTTTGGTGGAGGCAGACGGGAAACCTCCGGGGCCGCCCCCGGAATGGAAAGGGCGTCAGCCGACCTCCGACGAGGTGAAGGCTTTCCGCAAGCAGAAGGCCACCGGTTCCGGCATTGCCGCCGACAAGGCCCGCGAGTTTTTTGAACGCTTCAAGGATCATCCGAAAGCCAGCGAAGCGCGTCGGTTGTACCGGGAACTGCTGGAGGCTTCCGTGGGGTTGGGGAACGAGGACAAAGCCGCTGAGTTGCAGGCGCTCGGACCCGACCCGTTGAAGGCAAAAGAAGAGGCAGCCGCCGCCGCCTTGGGTGCCAAGATGCAAGAGGCCGTGGCCAAGGCCCGTAAGCTCCAGTCCCAAGGGATGGAGTCCGTGCTCATCGACTTTGAAAAGAGCCTGAACGATCTGGAGAAGGAGTTCCCAGGCCGCGGAGAGATCTATGGTGCCTACATGGAAATCGCCCAATTGCGCGGTGGTGAAAAATCCAAGGAACTCATCACCAAGATCCTGAAGGCGGACAACGTACCCGCACAAATTCGGGCCATGGCTGAAGGGATCCAAAAGACCCAAGAACGCATGGGCAAACCTGTGGGCATCGCCTTCACGGCGACCGACGGTCGCAAGGTCGACTTGGCTCAGATGAAGGGGAAAGTGGTGCTGATTGATTTCTGGGCCACTTGGTGTGGACCCTGCGTCGCCGAGGTGCCCAACGTGGTGGCCGCCTACGAGCGGTTGCACCCGAAAGGGTTCGAGATCGTTGGCATCAGTTTCGACGAAGAAGCGGATGCGCTGAAGGCCTTCACCACCAAGCACAAGATGAACTGGCCCCAGTTTTTCGATGGAGCGGGTTGGAAGAACAAGATCGGAACCGAATTTGGAATCCGCAGCATTCCGGCCATGTGGTTGGTGGACAAGCAGGGGAATTTGAGGGATCTCGAAGCCCGCAACGACTTGGCCAGCAAAGTCGAGAAGCTCTTGGGTGAGCCATAAGTGCAGCGTTGGTGAATCTTGATAGAAATTCCCGAAATATGAACGATGTGATCCACCCCCGCAGTCCTCGGGAAACCATGTCCGGATGGCTTTACCTGCCTCGGTTCTTGGACAAGGTACGACTCTCGCTGGCCGGTCGCCTGCATTCCGATTACCAGCAGAACTTCGCCAAGCGAGGCTTCGATGCGCAGTGGTTGACTGCGGCTGGTCTTGATGCCGATGCCTTCATTGAGGTGGTGCGCCACACGATCACCGATGGGCAGGTGGCGGATTGGGTTCGAAGCCATGTCCGGCGGCCGGCCGAGCAACTGGCCTTCAACCAGTGGTTGCTCCAGTATGGTTCCGAAGACGATCCGGAGCTGCGGGCCCGCTTGGCGCTGCGCAAGGAGCAGTCGGGCTTCGCCCACCGGAACGACATCACCACCTTCGTCGACTACATCGACGCCGACGAGGGCAGGCACCCCCTCTGATCCCATCGGGGTCAGTCCCGCACTTTTACACAAAAGGGGTCACTCCTTCATTGTTTGAAGAGCCGTCTACATCAGGGTTTTGGCGCTGAGTGACGCACCGGTTGGACGAGGTTCAGGACTGAAACGAACGATGTCCCGCCACCCGCTGAGCAGAGTCGATGCCGCTGGAGGACGTCAACTCACGCTGAGTTCTCGGCGAATACCAAACTTGTCGACCCGTTTGCGGAGGGTGGCACGCGTGATTCCCAACAACTTGGCCGCCTTCACTTGATTGCCTTGGGTTTCCTTCAGCGCCTCGATCACGAGTTCCCGTTCCACTGCCGGCAGCACTTTGATGCCACTTTGGAGACGAGCCCAGCGGAAGAGTTGAAGGGCCAAGGGACGGATGTCTCCGGTGATGGCGGGATCGGTGAGAGTCGTTTCTGGAGCAGGCGATGCGGGTTCGGTGGCCGGGCTGGTTGTTTTCGCCGAGACCGGCGGGGTGTTTCCAACCGGCGCGGGTATGGCTGCGTTGGTGGCCGGACGGAACGTCTGCGTGGGTTGGAGGATTTCGGCAGGAAGATCGCTCTCGAGCAGGGCAGGCCCCTTTGATACGACAACGGCCCTCCTCAAGACATTCTCCAACTCGCGAACATTGCCGGGCCAGTGGTACGACTCCAACACCGCGAGGGTTTTCTCGCCGATGGTCTTGGAACCCGCACCCGTACCGCTAATCTTGCGCAGGAAGAAATCCACCAGCAGACGGATGTCGCCCTGACGCTCCCGCAGGGGCGGCATGTGGACGCGGACCACGTTGAGTCGGTAGAAGAGGTCTTCCCGAAACTCCTTGCGGGCCACGGCCTCCTCGAGCGGCTTATTGGTGGCCGCGATGATGCGCACATCGACTTGCAGGGTCGTGTTGCCGCCAACCCGTTCGAAGGTGCCGTTTTGGAGGACTCGTAGGATTTTAGTCTGCGTCGCCGGCGGCATATCGCCTATCTCGTCGAGGAACAGCGTTCCGCGGTGGCATTGCTCGAAGCGCCCCGGCCGTTGCGCGGTGGCCCCTGTGAAGGCGCCCTTCTCATGACCGAAGAGTTCGCTTTCCAGGAGGTTCTCCGGAATGGCCGCGCAATTGATGGCCATGAAGGGTTCCTTGGCCCGCCGGCTATTCTGGAAAATAGAACGAGCTACCAATTCTTTGCCTGTGCCGCTTTCACCCGTAATCAGCGCTGTGGCGTCGGAAGCAGCCAATTGTCCAATCAGTTTGAAGACTTCCTGCATCGGTGCGCTGCGCCCGATGACGCCCAACTCATAGTCTTGCTGCTCCAACTGCGGCCGAAGGGCGACGGTTTGGCGCGTATCGCGAGCTGCCTTCAACGCGTTGGCCACCAACTGCTTGAGGCGAGGAACATCGAAGGGCTTGAGCAAGTAATCGTAGGCCCCGAGCTTCATGGCCTCGATCGCGGTCTGCGTCGTGCCGTAGGCGGTCATGAGGATGACGGGCAGCTGCGGATCCAACTGACGGATACGCCGCAGGGTTTCCAATCCGTTGAGGCCAGCCATGCGGATGTCACTGAGCACCAGATCCGGCTTCACCTTGGGGATGAGCCGCAGTCCTTCCTCACCGCTGGAAGCGGTATGAAGCTCAATGTCTGAGGCGTCAAAGATCCGGCGGAAGGAGTATTGGACGTCCACCTCGTCATCAATGAGCAGCAACTTTTCCATCGGATCAGCTGATCCTACGTGGTTCTTCCTCGAGTGGCAACCGGCCGGACATCCGGATTGTCGGCTTGCCGCTGCGGGCTTGTCTGCGTTGATGTTTTGATCCGTTCACACGGGGTGCCATTGGGCCTTCGAGTCGGATCCTACCAGAACTCCCATCGCACGGATCTGTAAACACCCGCCGGTTATATCGCGTTGAAAGGCGGGATTCGTACCTTCTTACCGAGGTAAACCGAGCCCTTGCGCTGGGACCCTTGGCTCATGCAAGCCGATGTTGGAGGCGGTGGCCGAGACGTGGTGGAACCCAGTGCTTGGTTGGTCGCCTATTGGATGGGGTGCTACCATGGTTTCATTGCTGCGCCCACAGTTTCGGAGCCTGAGTTGTTCCCAGTGGAACACACCCATTTTCGAGAACAGTGGTAGCGGAACCGCACGCGAGTCCGGCGGGACCCGGCGGGTTTTGAAACAGGAAGTGGGCTGAACCGCTACGGTCGCTGGATTTGGATGGCCAGTATCTCCGAGGTGGATGGATTCAAGCGGTGGAGTTCACCTCCAGAAAATCCCTCAACCCATGCCAGGCTTCCGCCGGCCAGTTCGAGAACCCAACGCTGGGCGCGTTCGGCCACGGGGATTCGTTGATTGATGAAGAGGTTCTGGAGGCGAGCCGGCTTGGACTGGCCCAGACGTTGGAATCGGTCGCCGGGCTGGCGATGACGGAGTATCGCTGTTTCCGGCACGGTTGCGGCATCGAGTTGTTCCCAACCATGGCCGAACGGCAGGGTGCGCTTGAGGCGTTTCCATAGAAAAAGGCTCCCATCGGGCAAGACCCTCTGGCCTCTCAATCCGCGAAAAGCCACCGACACCGTTTCTGAAGGTTCCGTCTGATGACATCGGGAGGCATCCATTCCGGAGGCCATCGCTTCGTTGGGAGCCGGATGGGCCGCTTTCGAAGTTCGACTTGCATCGCGGGTCAATCGTAACCGCTCGACCGTCTCAAACTCGGCATTGCGTCCTTGTTCGAGGAGCTCCATTCGCAGGATGGCTCGCTGCAGCGCGACGTGAAGGGATACCCAAGTAGCGGGATGGGCGGAATCCCGCCAACGTTGTGCCTGCTCTCGGAGGTAATCGGCCTCCTGCGCGGCGATGTCGGCAATACGCGCCAAGACACGGGGCAGGGCGGGGCTGTGGTGGGCCATCCAATCCGGAATCAATTGATGGCGGACTCGATTCCGGGGAATGGTCAAATCTCGGTTCGAAGCGTCCTCGCGATGCTGAATGCCCTGCTTGCGGGCAAAGGTTTCCAGCGTAGCCCGATCGAAGCCGAGGAAAGGCCGGAGCAGGGTAACCCGCCGGTCTGCCGGAGATGGAGATTGTTCCTTCATCCCGGCCAAACCTTCGGACCCGGCTCCGCGAAGCAATCGCAGGAGGATGAGCTCCGCCTGATCTTGTGCATGATGGGCCAAGACCACTTCCACGGAACCTGACCCACAGACGGAGAGCGCTGTGCGGGCAAGGAAGGCGTGGCGCAAACGACGTGCTGTCATTTCCACCGACTCGCGCGAAGCCTGGGCAGTTGCCCTCACCGGGACTCGTTCCACGACACACGGCAACCCCAAGGCCAATGACTCGGCCCGCACCCATTCCTCATCCCCATCCGCATCGGCTCCGCGGAGACCATGGTGACAATGGGCCACGGTCAATTCCCAGGGGAACTTGCGCCGCAATCGAGCCAAGCTGTGCAACAATACCATGGAATCAAGCCCCCCGGACACCGCCACCACGAGGTGCCGAGGTCCGGCACCAAAGCGGTTCGTCCAGTGCTGCCGGAGTTGCTGCAGGAATCCATCCATCCGCCACACGATAATGGATGCCGCCGCTCGCCGCCGAGACTCAAAGCAATACGAGGTCGATCTGACTGGTCCTTTTTCTGATCATTCACCCCCACCCAGCAGGGTGCGTAGCCGTCTCGACTCCACTGGCTCGACCCGCCTCGGTTTTCGATCGCACCGGCGCGTCGTGGAATCCCTGTTCATGGCTGCTTCCAGGGTCGCTGTTTCCGCGGCATTGGGGCGCTCAGGAATTCGAACCCAACCCAACCCGGCTGTGTTGGCCAAAAGTGCTGATTTGTTGAATTTGGTCAGCTTTGCGAGGCAGCGAACTGCCGTGTTGCCTGCAGGATCGTGCGGCTGGCGCATTGCCCCGGTCCCCGTTCCCACGGTAACCTGACTCCAGACATGAAGCTTACCCGCACTGGCGCATTGATCGCCTGGACGCTGACGGCCTTGGCCAAGGAAGGGGTTCCGGCGGCGGCCATCACGGATCCATCCGCGATTCGTATCGAGTCGCGGGATGGTTTGGGTGAGGTGGAATTGAGTCCGGATGCCCGCACGGCCTCGGCCAAGAACGGTGTGGTGGTGTATTGGAAGGGCAGCACGGTGAGCGCACAGACGGTCACCTTAAGTCAGGATACCGGTGAGGCTCTGGCCGAAGGCGATGTGGTTGTCGAGTATGCCGGAGAAACCGGACAGCGTATCCGATGGAGGGGGCAGAAAGTGCGTTTCGATTTCGACCAGAAGCGGGTGGAAGCCGGGAATTTCCGCTTCGGTGCCGGGCCGTTGTTCCTTCGGGGCGACCGGCTTTCGATGACTCAGGGCGGCACCAATCAGGTGGTTGTTGGGGGCGAAGTGACCACCGACGATTCCGCCACTCCAGGCTACAAGATCCGGGCCAAGACGCTGAGCATCAACAGCGACAAGACCATCTCGGCTGAAGACGCGCTGCTGTACGTCGGCAAGGTGCCGGTGATGTATTTCCCGTGGTATGTCCGCAAGGCCGACCGGCATCCGAACTTCTTCAGTATCACCCCAGGCTACCGCAGTTTGTACGGGCCTTATGTGCTCGGCAGCTATCATTGGTTGGCCAGCACCAATCTGACAGCGATGGTGGATTTGGATTATCGTCAGCGCCGGGGCGTCGGTGGAGGGCCGCGTCTCAATTACGATTTGGGTGATCTGGGCAAGGGCAGGGGAGGTTTCTATTTCATCCAAGATCAGGCTCCTGAGTTGAGTTCTTTCAACGGGCCCATTGATCCCGATCGGTACCGCTTCGATTTGAGGCACTCCATCACCAACGATTCGGGATTCGAGTTCAAGGGTGTCTTGCGCGGCCAAAGCGACCCGATGGTCTTGCGCGATTATTTCGAGGGCGAATTCCGGACGGATCCGCAACCCAAGACCTTCGTCGAATTCTCGCAGCTCAATTCCAATTGGAGTCTCGACTTTCTGGCGCACGCCCAGGTGAACGAATTTTTCCGCACCGTGGAACGGTTGCCCGATGTGCGTCTGCGGGGATTGCGCCAACAAATCGGTGTGACGCCGGTGTATTACGAGAGCGACAGCTCGCTGGCCTACCTTCGGTACCGTGATGCTCTCGCTGGAGGCACCAACTATGCAGCTTTCCGAGGCGACACCTACCACCAACTCGTGGCCCCACATACGGTCGGTGGGTGGTTGAATGTCTCGCCTCGCCTGGGTGCGCGCGCAACTTACTACGGTGATCCGGAAGGGCTCAATACGATCAACAGCGATCAGGAGCGCTGGGTTGCCAACACGGGCGTGGATGTCGGATTCAAGGCGTCGCGGGTTTGGCCTACGTATTCGAGCACAGTGCTCGACATGAACGGCGCACGGCATATTGCTGAGCCGCAATTCAGCTACGTGTTCGTGCCCGAGCCCAATAGGACGCCCACCGAGTTGCCGCAGTTTGACCGGGAACTCATCACTCCGAAGCTGCTGCCAATTCATTTTCCGGATTACACACAGATCGATTCGGTGGACAGCCAGAACACGGTGCGCCTGGGGCTGCGCAACAAGGTTCAGACGAAACGGGAAGAGCAGGTGGAGAATGTCCTGAATTGGTCGCTATTGACCGATTGGCGTATCCAGCAACGCACCGACCAAACCCGATTTTCGGACATGTACTCCGAGGTGGATTTCACGCCGCGATCTTGGCTCACGCTGACCTCAGAAACCCGGCTCAACACGGTGTCGCACGAATTCCGGGAATCCAACCATCGGGCTACGTGGTCGCCGACTGAGTGGTTTGACTGGAGCATCGGCCACCGGTATTTACGTGATGACTGGACCCTCTACGGCGCTGGCAACAACCTCATCTTCAGTCGGTTCCACGCCAAATTGAACGAGAACTGGGCCGTCCGTGGCGTTCATCAGTTCGAGGCTCGCGACGGCACGCTTGAGGAGCAGCAATACCAAATTTACCGGGATCTCCGGAGCTGGACGGTGGGACTCGGGTTTCGGTTGCGTGAGAACCGCGTCGGACCTCAGGACTTCACGGTTGCACTGACCATTTCATTGAAGGCGTTCCCCAGGTTTCACTTGGGCGACGACCGGGCCAATCCGTCGATGTTGCTCGGGATGTGATCATCTGGGTGAGTGGGTTGATTCTCGGAAGCCGGGGCGCCGCCCAGTTGGCGGGCTTCAGGTCTTAAAGATCATCCCGGAGATCCGGAACCGGCTTGGCCAATCCACGCAACGGTCACGATCGGCTTTGGGTGGGGAAGATTCAATCGAACGGCATATCGCTCAGTGTTTCGTGGAATCTAAAGTGAATATAACACACATTGTGCAATATTTGGACGCCTCAAAAATTTGCGAAATTCTGAGTGATTTCAAAGATACGGTCAGACTGGATCCGAGTATTCCAAGAACCGGACTTTCGGCCGATTCACGGAATCTTCTGCAACTCGGCTTGGGTCCAGGAATCTTCCCGCTTGGATTCGAGCGCCCGGACGACTTTGACGGCCTCGGCGGATACTGGCGCAGCGGTGTGGCCCCATTCGCGACGGATGTAGGTCAAGGAGTCGGCGATCTGGGCATCGTCCAAAGCCTCGGCCAGCGCCGGCATGTTCAATTCGTAGCGAACGCCCTTGACGGTGATCGCATCCCGCAACCCATGCAGGACCACCCGGATCAGGCGTTGATCCGATCCCAGGACCCACTCGGAGTCCACGAGCGGCGGAGCCAAGCCTTCCTGGCCGTTGCCATGGGGTTGATGGCAGGCACCACAAATGGTGGGATAGATCTCACGGCCGCGCTCGAAGCTCGCTTTGGCGGCCGGCGGCAAGGCCTGCACCTGAGATGCAGCCAGCGTGTCGGCACTGGCCGACTTGCCGGGCCAAAAGTACAGCGAGTCGATCTTCTGGATGCGTTCAACGATCTCGGTCCGAGTGGATCGACGCAGCGCCGACAGGCCCTCAGGTTCTGCCGGCAATCCGGTTTGTTTGATCTTGGGAGCAGGAGCCCCCTTGGATGCCACTGGAACCAGGCCAGCGAATCCGTCCAACAAGGCTGGCAGAGGCCACTCATTCTCCTTGAGTTTGGCCGCCAGGTTCAACGCTGCCGCAACTTCGGTGGGGCGCCCCGAAGCCGCGATGCATCGGGCCAGCTTGGACACCAAAGGCGCATGGTCCTGCTTGTCAGGCCCGCACTGCGCGTCGCTCAGCAATTGAGCCAAGAAAGCCAACTCACGTCCTTTGAGTCCGCTGATCGCCGCGTCCTGACGCAAGGGTGTGGCCGGACCGGTCATGAGCAGGAATCGCATCGCCGCGTCGGCCGCAGGCGTGCCGATGTTTCCCAGAGAACAGAGCAGGGCAATCTGAGCCTCTCCTCGAACGGACGGAGCACGTTGGATCATGCGCTCAACCGCCGTTTCCCGCACCGGACCCGGGGGCAGACTGTCGGTGATGCGGAAGGCCGCGGATCGAACTCCAGAATCCGGATCGTCGAGGACCGACAGAAGGGTTTCCAAGCTCACCTTCCCCTGCCCTTCAAGCGTCCAGAGTGCCTGAAGGCGAACGACCGCCGGCGTGGTGTCTCGCTGAATCACCAATTGCTGAAGCACCTCAGCCGCATCGGCCGTGGGGTGCTCCACCAATAGGCGCTGAGCCGTGTCGCGCCAGAAACCGTTGGCACTGGAGAGGCGGGTTGCCAACTCTCGGGTCGAAGCCTTTTCCGTTAGCCGCGCCTTGCGATCCGGCAACTTGCCGGAATGGACGATGCGATAAATGCGACCCAAGTCGGTCGGTGCCTGGAGTCCTCGCGACTCGATTTGCTTGCGAAGATAACTGGTCAGGTAGATGCGGTGCTGGATGAGCCCCCGAGCCATGTCCACCACATAGAG
>Ga0255094_1000050_pt1 | contig 62495 bp, 44 predicted proteins | sample Colum_Law_RepB_8_2_FD_188434 | JGI IMG/M metagenome (GOLD analysis project Ga0255094, IMG submission 188434) | Freshwater microbial communities from Columbia River, Oregon, United States - Colum_Law_RepB_8d | ecosystem: Environmental > Aquatic > Freshwater > River | place: USA: Oregon...
TACCGGCTCGCCTCTGGATGACTCCGTACGTGGTGTCCTTCGTGGTCAAAATACTTCTGCACACCGCACACTTCATTTTGCGTTGAGCCTTTTTCACCGCGTGGGTCCTGCCCGCCGAGTCCTGCCAGAAGGACACGGTCAGCCCTGACCAGCAGAAACCCCATCGCCCCAAGCAGCGGGCTGTGTCGCTCAGTCGTCGCCGCTTTCCGAAACGATTGTCTGGTCAAATCCCTGCTGCGGTGGCTTCCGGTCCCGCTCGCCACTGCCGACGGGGCCGTCGCTGGCGTTGTCCGCCATCGTGCGTCCCATCCGACCACTGCTGCCCCCCAGTTGCCCACGTTCAAATCGGCCCCACCAGGCATCGCCGTCGTCCACCGTCCATTGGCCGTGTTCCCGGCACTTACGCAGCAGGTTGGCCACATCACGGGCGGTCTGCGGACGATTGGCAGGATTTTTCTCAAGACATGCCAGCACGGCTGTCTCCAGCTCCGGTGAGACCGGACGTCCCAGTCGCTGCGAAGGTGCCACTGGAGGCTCCATCACATGCATCCGCAGCAGTTCCACAAGGTTGTTGGACACAAACGGCGGATGTCCGGTCAACAGGAAGTAGGCCGTCGCACCAACAGCATAGATGTCGCTGCGGGCATCGACAAGGGCCGGAGCGTTGATGCCCTCCGGTGAAATATACAGTGGCGTGCCCGTCAGCGAATTGGCCGCAGTCATGCCCGCCTGCTTCTTCTCATCAATCGCCTTCACCAGACCAAAGTCCAGCACTTTGATGACGTCCGAAAGTCCACCGCGGCGATTCAGCATGATGTTGGCAGGCTTGATATCCCGATGCACCAGGCCCTTGCTGTGGGCTTCATACAGCGAACCGCAGATCTGCAGCAGCAGGTGAATCACACGAGCCTCCGGAAGCGGCCCGGCCTGATTTACCAGATTTTCCAGATTGATCCCGTCGAGGAATTCCATGGCATAGTAGAACACGCCCTCCGGAGTTCGTCCGTAATCATAAATCGCGATTGTGTTCGGGTTATTCAACTGACAGGTGATCTGCACCTCGCGCTCAAAACGGGCAATCGACCCCGGGTTGATCTTCTCCAGATCCAGCAGTTTGATCGCAGTGGGACGTCGCAGCATCGCATGTCGCCCCTTATAGACCACCCCCATCGCTCCCTGCCCGAGTTTTTCAAGCAGCTCGTACTGACCCACCTGTTTGGCCGCCACGGCCGCCTTGCGTGCCTCCCGCTGCAGCCGCGACACAACAATCGTGAAGATGAAGATGGCAATCGAACTGAGGATCAGCAGACCAAACATGAACTGAAACGTCCGCTGCAGAATAGTCAGCGGCAGATACGCCTCTTCATGGTCTATCTCCGTGGCCACTCCGATCTCGTAACCTGTCAGCCATTTCCATGCCCCCACCACCGGTACCCCGCGGTAGTCAGAATAGCCGTCCAGATCATACGACGCCGTCCCGTCCAGAGCCCTCTGCACCATCAGCGTCATCGGCATGTCACGACGCATCGTTTTTGGACGAAACCCGGTCACCATGTTGCCACCCGGATCATGCAGCTGAATCGTCAGCAGTGATGCACCACCCTCATCCTGCGAAACCAGCCCCAGCAGCTTCAGATCATCGTCAAAACGACTATTTGAGATCATCAGCCCGTTTCGATTGAATGCATACGTTTCACCCGATTCACCCAGACGCCCCAGCTGCAGAATCTCGGTAAACTCCTCCTCCGGACGAATCTGCAGACACAGCGCTCCAATCACCTGAAAATTCTCGTCTCGCACTGGTGATGCAGCAAACATCACGGGCACCTGAGTGGTCATGCGACCGGTGGCGGATTTCAGCTGAAAATTGCTGCGAAACGGGGCCGAAACAATACTGATTCCATCCATCGCTTTCGTCAGAAAGTCATCAAATTCCGGTATCTCTTCCTGCCCTACCAGTTCCTGCGAGGAACTGGCCAGAATCGTCTTTTTGCGATCAGCCAGCAGATAGCCGGAATAGCGATGGGAACTCATGATCGGATTCAGGTGACGCTCCAGACGCCTGTGAGCCTCCTCGGCTGTCAGCGCCGTGCCCCCCTGTGGCTGTAACTTCGAGGCCTCGGTCGGATTGATCAGCACCTGAGCGATCTGACGAACTTCAGCACTGTTGGCCGCCGACTGCACATTCGATTCCTGCACCTGGAACCACGTCTGCAGCATCGCCACTTCCACGTCCAGCAGTGTCTGCAGACTGGAACGCAGATTGTCACGCATCGTCGATTCGATAGCCGAGCGTACCAGATACCCCACACCAGCAAGGACAATCACGGCGATGATTGGCCAGATCCAGAGATTCCGACGCAGGAACACATGGGTCGAATGAAACGAAGTCGACAGCGACGATTTGGCCCACGTCATATTGGCTGCCTGACGCGAACTGTGAACAGACTGATCGACGCGGGTTCGACGGAAGATATTGAAAGGATTCACAAGGCAATTCCTGATTCATCGGTGCTGCTGCCGGCGTTCCACTGGGGCTGCCTTTGCCTGAACGTGCGCGCAGATTTCCGAATCCTAACCTAGGTTGCCACTCCGCCAGCCTGCCCAATCCCCCGGAATTTGCCTGCTGTTTCAATGAAGAAGTGCGACTCTGCCCAAAAATCCCGCAAACCTGACATATCCTGACTCTGCACAAACTGCAGCAGCACCGGCCTGCGAAACGCTGCTACCGTCAGATTCTGCCGCAGGATGGCCTGTTCGGCATGCAGGGAATATGCGGAATCTGTCGATCCTGCGGACTTCGTATAGCGACGCACGCCCACGGTCGCCGAAGATCCTTTCAGAAGGGCATCTTGCTCAGCAGCACGCAGCAGAGTTCAAGCCGCCCGTTCCTGCTCTCAGAATCGCAGGTCGGCCCAGCCGATCAACCGAACTTCGGCTCTTACGCCGAAAAGGCAAATGCCGCGAGGGGACGCAACAGGAATCCTGGAATAAGCCCGTCAGAGCAATCTGACGGGCTTTTTCGTTCTCCGCAGTCGCGGTGCAATTGTCGGGTCAGAGCACTCCACGGATCCGCTGCAAAGCTTCCTGCACGTTCGCCAGACTGTTGAAGGCACTCAGGCGGAAATAGCCTTCACCCGCCGCGCCAAATCCGCTGCCCGGTGTGCCCACAACGTTGGCCTTTGACAGCAGCAGATCAAAGAACTCCCAGCTTCCCAGGCCGGCCGGAGTTCGCACCCAGACGTACGGGGCATTGACGCCACCAAAGACCCTCAAACCGGCCGCCGTTAAACCCTCGCCCAACAGCTTCGCGTTGTTCATGTAAAACTCAATCAGCCCCCGCATCTCAGCCCGCCCTTCCGGAGTATACGCAGCGGCCGCCCCCTTCTGCACCACGTAGGATGCGCCGTTGAACTTCGTGGACTGACGACGATTCCACAACTGGTGGATTGACACTCTTTCACCATCCGGAGCAGTCCCCATCAACTGCTTCGGTACCACCGTCAATGCACAACGAATGCCCGTGAAACCGATGCTTTTGCTGAAGCTGCGAAATTCAATGGCCACATCCTTCGCCCCCTCAATCTCAAAAATGCTGTGAGGGATACTCGGATCGGAAATGAAGGCCTCATAAGCCGCGTCAAACAGAATCAGCGAATTGTTGGCCTTCGCGTACTGCACCCAGCGAGCCAGAGTCTCACGAGAAGCCACCGTGCCCGTCGGATTGTTCGGATAGCAAAGATAAATCAGATCCACCGGCTCGCTCGGCAGATCCGGGACAAATCCATTCGCCTCATTCCCCACCAGGTACAACAGTCCGCCAAATCGCCCGGACTCGTCAGCCGGTCCCGTATGACCGGCCATCACGTTCGTGTCGACATACACCGGATACACGGGATCGGAAATCGCAATCCGATTGTCGCTGCCAAAGATGTCCAGAATGTTGCCGGTGTCGCACTTCGAGCCATCGCTGATGAAGATCTCATCCGCCGAAATGTCAACACCCCGCGCCCGAAAATCCTGCTCCGCCACTGCCTCACGCAGAAACCCATAACCCTGCTCAGGTCCATAGCCCTTGAAGCTGGACCGCTGAGCCATCTCGTCGACCGCCTCATGCATCGCCTTCGTGATCGCCGGAGTCAGTGGCTCCGTGACATCACCGATCCCCATGCGAATGATCCGCGCCTGCGGATTCGCCTGAGCAAATGCATTGACCCGCCGAGCAATCTCGGGAAACAGATAGCCGGCACGCAGCTTCAGATAATGATGATTGATGTGCACCATAATTCAGATCAGTCCGAGCCTTCAAAAGTCCATGACCATAACAGCAACTCGGACAGTCCTGCCCGAGGCCACCCCACCTTACTTCAGAATCGCAACGACCTCGGTCTGCAACGGACCACCCGTCACTCGCACACCACTGCCGTCACGCTCAATGTACACGTTGATCTCACTGCGAACCCCGAAATCCGGCAGATAAATCCCCGGTTCAATCGTGAACAGAGTGCCGGGAAGTATGCGGCGGGTATCGCAGGTTTCCAGATTATCCATGTGCGTCCCGTTGCCGTGCACTTCCTGAGCCAGATTGTGACCGGTGCGATGACAGAAATACTGTCCATACCCGGCCGCCTCAATCACTGCGCGGACCGCATCATCCACCTCGCCACCCGTGACCGGTCGCCCGGCAGCAAACGCATCCCGCGCACAGGACACTCCCGCATCCCTGGCCGCCGCAACCACATTGAACACCCTGGTAAAACGCTCGGGAACCTCGCTGCCCGCGTAACCGGTACGAGTCAGATCGCTGTAGCAGGAACCGGCAGGCTTCAACCGGGCCCAGAGATCCACCAGGACAAAATCCCCTTCGCGAATCGTCGTATTGGCCCCGGTGCCGGTGGCATAGTGCGGATTGCCACCATTGGCATTCACTCCCACAATCGGAGGACTGTAGGTGGTCGCTCCGTGCTCTTCAAAATGCTGCAGAATCTGATCACAGACTTCCTGCTCCTGCACCGAACCGCTGGCTCGGATCCGCGCCGCGATGAACGCCCACACTCGAGCATACGCGGAATTCGTGATCTCCGATGCTCGCAGATGACTTTCCAGCTGCTCCGGACTCAACACCGATTCAAACATCGATATCAGGTCGCCGGAAGACACGACGGTACTGCCGAATGATCGCACCAGTTCCACCGTGCCTGCATCGACTCGCGAAATATACGGATTGCCGTTCCGCGGTGAATACTCCATCGCTACCGTCCCGCAGCCGGACACCAGTTCCGCCACCCCCGCTTCCAGCTCCTGCCACCGCAGATAGATCGTCTTCTCGCCCGGCAGATGATCCAGCACATCCGTCTCAATCCGATGCACCAGCTTGCGTGGCTTGCCAGTGGCAGGGATGAAATAGAAATAACGCCGTGACCCGTGAAAGCCCGCCGGCATTTTCAGCACACGCTGAGCCAGAATATTGGAACCCCGAAAATCGTACAACAGCCAGCCGTCAAATCCGAACTGTCGCAACGCCGCCTGAATCGCATCCAGATCAAACATCCGCACACTTCCTGTCAGCTAAGCCTTAACACCTGACCACAACCGCAGTACCGGCGAGAACAAATCAGGCAGGATCCACCGGAGTCGTGTCGCTGTTTCCAGCCTGCGACCTCTGATCCTTCAGGATCTGCCGGCGATCCAGAACCATTGCCAGTACAGACAGCACCAGAATCAACACAAACTCCACCACCAGCAGCGTGTTCCCGTGACGGTTCAGCAGTCGGGGCAGGGGAGCCCGCTCGTCCCCGAACAACACCGCTATCAGCGCCAGAACGGTAATCACAAACACACTGGTCGCCGGCACAACCAGCCGAAAAAACAGTGTTGGTTTCGAGCCCGGTCCGCGCATGTCTGACCCCACCGCCACTCATACCCTGTGACAAACCCGACGTCTGCCAGCACCCCCGCAGTATGACCCCACACCCCGCGGGTTGCCAGGCATCGGCCTGATTTTGCTGACTCTTCGGAAACCGCAAAAATCCCACTTTTTTCGCCTCCTCGACCCGTTTTTGCAGTATGTTCCGCTCAGGAACCAGTGTTGCGGTCGTCTCTGGCACCGCAAAATGCAACGTTTTCGCAGAATTCTGACCGGTCAGTCACCATGAAACCCGGACTCCAGCAGGGAACCATTGCCGATCTGACATGGATCGTGGATGCGTCCATGGTCATCACACTCGGTGGCGATGCGCGAGCCACTGTGTTCTCCACTCCCAATATGATCCTGCTGATGGAAAGAGCAGCTCGCGAGGCTCTGCGACCGTACCTTGACGCTGGTGAGGAGTCGGTCGGCATCGACGTCAATATTCGACACCTCGCCGGAACAGGGATGGGTGACACGGTGGTCGGAAAAGCCACCGTGACGGCCATTGAAGGACGGAAGATACATTTTGCCGTGGAATGCCGGGCCGGCGATCGCGTGCTGGGGCAGGGCACGCACGTCCGCGCTGTCGTCCCGGTTGCCAAAATCATCGAAAACCTCAACACACTGACACCCCACACCTCTGCCATGAACCTGTCGGCCAGCACTGCTGAGCTGCCAGTGCTCAGCACCCTGCAGGTGAATGTCCGCGATCGCATCGCTCACGTGGTCCTGAATCGCCCGACAGCACTGAATGCCGTCGACCAGCGAATGACAGGTGAACTGGAACAACTGGTGGCCTGGCTGGCCGGACATCCTCAGCAGGTGCGAGCCGTGCTGGTCAGCGGTGCCGGGCGAGCCTTCTGCGCGGGCGACGATGTGCGTGAGCTGCCCTCGATCGCCATCGAAGACGCACGCACTCTCAGCCTGCGTCAGGCTCAGCTGTATCTGGCCTTTGAACGACTGCCGCAAACCATCATCGCACTGGTCAATGGCGATGCATTCGGCGGTGGCTGCGTCCTCGCCTGTGCCGCCGATCTGCGACTGGCCTGCCATTCCGCCCGCTTCGGCATGCCGGAAATCCGGCTGGGCTGGCCTCCCGGCTACGGCCTTGCTCAACTGACAGCCCTCGTCGGCAAAGCCCGAGCTCTCCAGTTATGCCTGACTGGTGATCCGATCACGGCGACGCAGGCACTGGACTGGGGCCTGGTCAATGAACTGGTTCCGGCCGGTCAATTGCAGGCACGTGGTCAGCAACTCTGCCAGCGTCTGCTGCAGTTGCCTGCGGAAGCCCTGCGAGCAACCAAGCAGTTGATTCATCTGGACGAGGGAACTCAGCCGAAAGTGGCCCATCGCGCCGACACGGAAGCCTACATCCGCTGCCTGCAAAGACCCGACGCCACCGAGGGCCTGCAGGCATTCGCCGCCAAACGCCCGCCTAAGTTTACAGAGCCGTAGTTCGGTCTGTGTCGACAGCCACCGCGAACTGCCGAACCATGTGCGGCAAGCCCGCAATTCACAGCGAGCTGACAGCTTCAGGTCCCACGCCGGACTCAGGTTCGTCGTCCGGGAATTCACTTTGTTGAACAGATTGCGATGCAGTCCGCGGTGCAGCGCGTTCTCCAGAGCCGGAGCATTTTCAGACCAAATCGGCATCGGCACCTCGCAGGGACAGGATACCGAAGGATCACCCAATACCCTGACATAACACGATCAACGCATTCAGATTCCCTCGGCATCTCTGTCGCAATTTCCACTTCCTCAGGAACCTGCTCGCGAATCTTCTGCCTCTGCTGCGCCTTTGCTTCATCACGACGCACAGCACTTTCCTGAACCGCCTGCAACTGCGTCTTAAGTTCCCGCTCGCCCCGGGGGCGGAGTTCCTATTCATCCTGCAGAACTCGATTGCCTTCTGGAGTTTGTCTTCGGTCGCATGGTAATGGTCGGAGCCAGGCTTCGAAGTCCACCATTGCCTTGTTTCATCAAGGAATCCTTCGGCCATCCTGTGGACGGCATTCACAGAATCGGCTGCTGCCTCAGGACGCGATTTCAAAGATCAAACGCTGCATTTCAACCTTCGGTGTTCCCGCAATCGCCGAATACTTTCATGGTCCCCACGGGTCTCTCGGCAGTGGTGAAAGATCAGGATCTACTCCCGACCCACGAGAATTCGATCAACGCGAAATCATGTGCCCAGCTACAGATTGCCTAGCCACAGTTGTTGACAAAAATGGTCTACACCGAACCGAGACGACCCCGAAAAAAGGGGCTCCGGCGTCCGGGGTTTCTCCCTTTGATTGGGAGGGCGAAGCTCCGGCTGAGCCGAACCCTGTCAGGCCGCTGGATGCCCACGGCTCGGCAGGAGCCTCGCCCCTTGGGAGGGCGAAGCTCCGGCTGAGCCGAACCCCGTCAGGCCGCTGGATGCCCACGGCTCGGAAGGAGCCTCGCCCTCCCGAGGCCGGAACTACCGAGCCCCAGTTCGGTGCCCCCCTTCAGGACAACACCCGTTGGCTTCCGCCGACGGCGCGCCTTCGAATGCCTCTACAATTGGACGCAAACCGCTGAGGCAGACGCAAGCCGATCAGTCGCCCGATTGCCGACCTCAAAACGGATCAGCCAACTCTGCTCAAAACCCCACTCCATCAACCACGTCTCACCGGACGTCTGCGGAAATCCTTCATTTCCCGCCCTGCCGGCGTCCTCCGACACCGAAATCCCCACGTTTTCTTCCCGTAAACGCCCGATCCGACGATTGTCAGTTGTCCCAATTCGCTTTGCCTGTCATGATTTCCAGCCCTCCGGGGCGTCGTCAGTCGTGACGCCCCCTTCTTTCATCAATTGCTCTTACCAGTGGTGCCACCTCATGAAAACTCGACTGTTTGTGATGATGTTTCTGGAGTTCTTTATCTGGGGGGCGTGGCTGCCACTGATCTTCGGTTACCTGCCGGCTCTGAAGTTTTCCGCGGATCTGCCTCCCGCACTGCTGGCCGGCCTGTTCAGCCAGCCCGGCCTCAGCTCCATCCAGCACCTGTTCTCGGAACAGGCGCTGATTCTGAACGCCTTTCCCATCGCCTCGATTATCGGCATGTTCTTCAGCAATCAGTTCGCAGACCGCAATTTCGCCGCTGAACGATTCCTCGCTTTCAGCCACCTCGTCGGCGGGCTCTCCATCCTCGGCCTGTTCTGGGCTACCAGTTTCTGGCCCTTCTTCCTGCTGATGTCCGTACACTGCCTGCTGTATGTTCCCACCATCTCCATCACCAATTCCGTCGCCTTCGCCAACATGCAGGATCCTCAGAAGGAATTCGGCGTGGTGCGTCTCGGTGGTACCATCGGCTGGATCTTCGCCGCGTGGCCCTTCACGTTCATTCTGGTGGACTGGGCGAAGGTTAAGGCTGCCAACCCCGTCGGCTTCGTTTCATGGCTGGGTACCGTTCTGGGCAGCGGTCTCACTGGCGAGCCACTCAAGGATGCCACAAGGTACACCTACCTCGTTGCCGGGATCGCATCGCTGCTGCTGGCCGCGTTCAGCCTGACGCTGCCACATACCCCTCCGAAAAAGCCCACGGATGATGGCAGTGGCAGCAAGGCATGGCTGCAGACTCTCAGCCTGCTCAAACATCCATTCGTGCTCGTCCTGTGGCTGGTCGCCTTCATCGACTCCTTCGTACACAACTGCTATTTCAACTGGACCGGAACATTCCTGACCACCGAGGCAGTTGGAGTGCCGGGTAACTGGGTTATGCCTGTCATGAGCATCGGCCAGATCGCCGAAATTCTCACGATGCTGGTGCTGGGCGCCACCCTGAAAGCCCTCGGCTGGCGGACCACCATGATCGTGGGCATCCTCGGCCACGCCTTCCGTTTCGCCGTCTACGCGTATGCCCCAAACCAGGCCCTGATCATCCTTGTCCAGATCGTGCATGGCATCTGCTACGCCTTCTTCTTCGCGACAGTTTACATTTTCGTTGACGAGTACTTTCCCAAAGACCTGCGATCCAGTGCTCAGGGGCTGTTCAACGTGATGATTCTGGGTGTCGGTGCCCTCGCCGCAAATTCCCTGTGTCCGTGGCTGCTGCAGACTGTTTACACCAGGGATGGAGTGACGAATTTTGCGAGTCTGTTCCGCGTCCCGATGATCTGCTCAATCGTGGCCTCCGTTGCACTGGCTCTCCTGTTCCACCCGCCGAAGAAGTCGGCGGAAGCATCAGGTCCGGTCGTTACCGGCCACTGAAGAACTCGTCACTGCTTTCGATCAGCTTCGCCTGCAGCCGGACGATGTTCGTCCGGCTGCGTTCTTTTACGGTGTCCCCATGTCAGGACGTTCTTCCCCGAACCCAGCCCGTCGTCGCGGTCCTCCCGAATTCGCGGCTGTCGCACCGCTGGTGGGACTGCTGCTGACACTGTTCGTCCTGATGGCAGACGTCATTCCGCTGGGTGTCCCGGGGGAATGGGTCTGGTCGCGGCAGCCACTGCCCGTGGATGGTGCCGCGCTGACCGATCGCCTGTTCTGGCCGCTGCTGGCCGGTCTGCTGCTGATCGGCGCTGCCATTTTCGGTGAAGTGGAACTGAGCAATCTGCGACTCAATCGGATTCAGTGCGTGATCCACCTGATACTGCTGACCGGCAGTACGCTGCTCTGGCACGCCGCAGTGCTGCAGTCGGCGTCATCGCCGCATCGCGAGCTGCGACCACTCTGGGTGCTGTATGATCGGTCGGCCAGTGGCTACTTTCTGCGGGCCCTTGAAGATCGCCGTCCGCTGCCGCAATTCCTCGCGGAATACGAGTCAGAAGCAGCCCAGGGCGATGTGCTGCACGCCGGCACTCACCCTCCGGGCCTGCTGTTGCTGAATCGCGCAGCACTTGCAGCCGCGCGATCACCCGGCTCCGGATTCGGCCGTCTCGCAGCTGCCGCTGTGTCACTGCAACCCAGCGAAGCTGTCGATGCCTTTCGGCTGGTGGAAACTGAGGCCGCAATCGCGCCGCGTCTGACGGATCCGCAACTCGCCGCCCTCGCCATCACTTCACTTGGCTCGCTGATGATCTGCTCGCTGCTGCCCGTTGCTGTGTACCTGCTGACATCCCGGTTTGTGCCACGCCGCGATGCGTGGCGTTCCGCAGCCCTTGCTGCCGTCATTCCGTGCATTGACATGTTTCAGCCCCGCTCAGACGTTCTGTACCCCACATCCAGCCTGCTGTTGCTGACCCTGCTGACCGGCAGCCTGCTGCAAAACCGCATGCTGCCCCGCCTGACACTGGCAGCCAGCGGGGGCATGCTGCTGGCCGGCTGCCTGACAATCAGTCTCGCCCACCTGCCCACCGTGGCAGCAGCCCTGCTCTTTGCCGTCCTGCATACATTAGCTCAGCAGGAATGGAGAGCCGGCCTGCGGCAGACACTGATCAGCATCACCACAACAACAGCCGCGTTCCTCAGCTGCGTACTGCTGCTGCAGTGGCTGACCGACTGCAGCCTGCCACGAATCTGGCGGCTGAATCTCAGTAATCATGCCGGCTTCTATCTGCAGTATCCCAGAACATGGTGGAAGTGGCTGCCGGTAAACGTGGCAGAAATGTCGCTGGCCACGGGGCTGCCCGCCATGCTGCTGGTACCTGCGGCGCTGAAACGTGCACTCCAGTCTGTGACCGGAAGCTCCGCAGCAGCTCGACCAGCCGGACTCCTCTGTCTGGCTCTGGCGACAACGTGGTGCCTGCTCTGGCTGTCTGGAAAAAACATGGGCGAAGCGGCTCGACTGTGGTGCTTTGCTGCTCCGTGGTGGCTGGTCTGTCTGGCAGCCCCGGCGAGGAACAGTGGGCAGGCTCCCCTGAAACGCAGCAACTGGCGCATGCTGCTTGTCTGTCAGTTGCTGGCCTGTCTGGCCACTACTGCGCTGGTTTCCGGCTACCATCTGCTGCAGACAGACATTCCGGGCTGAGCAATCGACTGCAGCCCGCCGCCGACAAATTCGCCTGAACTGCCAGAACTTCCCAGCCATCCAGCCGGCCTCAAAACTCGGCTCGCGATGTCCATCACGGTTGTGATACGCTGCCATTGTCGCGAAAGGAGATTGCGACAGTCGACCAACTGATAAGGACAAGGAACGGGTCCATGAACTTCTGTACTGCACTGACTGTTATACTTCTGGCCCTGCAGGAAGCTCCGAGCGGCAGTGTTGAAGCCCCTGCTCAGCCCGCTACTGCAGCGACTGCCACCGGGACTTCCGCAGCAGCACAGACGTGGCCACTGAAGTATCAGTTTCACCACGGAGAGCAACTGCGGTATCAATCCCGGCAGCAGATGACCCTGGAAGCGCAGGTGGGCGAGAATCATCGATTGGATGTTTCGCAGGTGCGGCAGGTGCGCCGCTATACCGTGTCAGACACCAATGGTGATCAGACGAAGCTGTCAATGCAGTTTGAAGATGTCTGGATGCAGAGACAGGTTGACAGGGAGCCTGCGGTGGAATTTCGTTCGACGATGAAGGCGGGCGAAGTCCCTGAAGTCTTCAAAAATGTCGCACACAGTCTGCGTGGGGCTGCTCCGGTATTCCGAGTCACCAGCACGGGACGATCAGTTGCCACTGCGGTGGATGCAACAAAGGACCAGAAAACACTGGCTTCGCCGGCGGAACCGGCCGCAGACCCCGCCGGCTCTACGGCTTCGACAACTGCAGTCACCGCCCGCGATGCCGCTTCAGACCCTGGCTCATTTCTGATGCTGCTTCCGGACACACCGATTTCGATCGGCGGTACGTGGAAGGAAGAATTTCAGGTGCAGGTGCGAGGTGGCGAGAGCCTGCAGTTGCCGGTGCAGATTCTGCGAACCTATCGTCTGGAGAGCGTGGAGGACGGCATAGCGAGGGTCACCTTTCGCAGCTCTGTACGGACACCACTGCGAGGCACGGTCATCCGTTCGCAGTTGATTCAGGCAACTCCCTCAGGCAGCTTCCTGCTCGATATCAACCGCGGCCGGATGCTGCAGCGCGAGTTTCGCTGGAACGAAACGGTGATCGGTGCACTGGGCCCCGAATCAATCCTGTCATCGCATGGAACGCAGACTGACGAACTGCTGCAGTCGGCAGCGGAGCCCGTGGCAAACTGATCGGGCACAGGATGTTGACAATCTGCAACATCCCGGCACAAACAGACTCAAACCACAGTTTTTTCGCAGTGTCCGAAAACCCGCACAGTCTTTTTTGACTCACGATTTTCCTGACCTAACTTCAATGGCACAGTCGCGGTCGAATGCACGGGCCGGTAGTGAGTGTCGCGTGTGGTGGCTGTGATGACGGAACACTGAAGGTCAGTGGTCCGCCCGGGCGGTGCACCGCCGTGAAGTCCATTGCCCTCATGAGGGCACATCAGGAAGGAAAGCGCAATGTCGAAGTTCACAGCAAGTGTTAAGAAGTTTCTGGTTTCAGAAGACGGCCCGACCGCAGTCGAATATGCAGTGATGCTGGCCCTGATCGTCGTGGTTTGTATTACTGCTGTCACTTCCGTCGGCACCGCAGCAAACACCAAGTTCAACTCAGTGGCCACCTCACTGAAGTGATTCAGACCCGCAGTTGCTCGACTGCTTAAACAGGGAACTCGGCTCGGCTGAGTTCCCTGTATTTGTTTACGCGCGGCAACTGGGTGATTTTCGTCAGCTATCGACGCATCCGGTCAACAGGCCGACCCAGTTAATGTCTCCGGGAAAACACGCGATTCGCAGCGTTTTCGAGCAACGCAGTCAACAGATCTGCACAGTCGGAATTTCCCTGCCATGTTTTCGTACAGTCCGAAAACCCACAGTTTTTTTTTGACGCAATCATTTCCTGACCTAGCTTCAATGATGCAGTCGGGAGATCGGACGCAGGCCTGAAGTGAGTGCCATGTGTCAGGACTGCAGTCGCGGGACGCTGAAGGTCAGCGCTCCGTTAGTGGCGGGAAACCGCCGTGAAGGCTTTGCCCGTGATCGGGCTCACCACGAAGGACAATAGAGATGTCAAAGTTCGCCGCAAGCGTAAAGAGGTTCCTGGTTTCTGAAGACGGTCCAACCGCAGTGGAATATGCGGTAATGCTGGCCTTGATTGTCGTCGTCTGCATCACCGCAGTCACTTCCGTCGGAACCGCAGCAAATACGAAGTTCAATGATGTGGCTAACTCACTCAAGTGAAGCAGGCCGCGTAACAGCTGCTGAGTCCGGGAGCAGAGAATTTTCTGCTGCATTCTCTGCTGCCTGGCTTCTGACTACCTCCAGAAAAATCCCCCTTTTCCTCCGGTTACAGGATTTCACTCATGACTGTCACGGATCTCATTCTTGAAAACTGGCCTGTTCGCCTCGTTTCGCTCGTACTGATCCTCGCCGCGTGGATTGACGGACGCGACCTGAAGGTTCCCAACTGGATCACCTTTCCGATGGTACTCGCCGGACTCGCCTACTCCACCGCTGTGGGTGGGCTCCCCGGGTTGACTGCCGGACTGCTGGGAATGTGCGTGGGGCTGCTGACGCTGTTGCCCCTTTACTCCGTCGGTGGCATGGGTGCGGGGGACGTCAAACTGATGGCCGGAATCGGCGCCTGGATGGGCTGGCAGATCACACTGGCAGCCTTCGCCGTGTCGGCTGTGATCGGGGCCATTATGGCAGTCTGCATGGTGCTGTACCGTCGCACGACCGGACATCATTACCAGCAGTTTCTGCTGATTCTCAGCGAATGGCTGGCCATCCGCAGTCCGGAAAAACTGTCTGCAATTGCTGCAGAACGGAAACCCCGCATGCTGCTGCTGCCGTACGGTATTCCCATCTGCTTCGGAACCATTGGCTACTTCTACTACCAGAACATGATCTGAACACAACGGGTTCGGTCCGCCACGTCGGCAGAATCCGCTGAAAACTGTCTGCACCGGCCGTCAATTCTGACGCGCCGGTTTTCTTCACAGGACAGGGAAGTACCTGACTTTAGACAATCCTTGCAGCATTCGGTGAAGCAGGGAATTCGCTATGCCGAAAATGATGCTGGTGATGGCTGTAGCGTCTGAAAGAGAATTGACGGTTGTAATGGTGCCGCAGATCACTGGTATACCCCAGTGGAGTGAAACACCATCGCTGTCAGTATCCCGCGGACGCTCAGAAAAGTGACTGCGATGAAGCCACAGAGTCTGATTATGCTGGCCGTTGCCATCGGTTGCGGCCTGATTTCGATGCTGGGTATTCGACAACTGCTCAACAGAGAAGATGTGAAGAAGGAGCCTGTTCGGGAGATCGTTTCAGCGCTGGTGGATATCCCGGCCGGTGTTCCGCTGGACAAAAGCAACGTGCACTTCGTATCCGTTCCAGAACACCTTGTTCCACAGTTCGCCGTCGTTTCGATGGAGGAACTTGAGCAGCGTTCTCTGAAACGGCCGGCAAACGCCGGAGAATGGATTCTGAGTAATAAACTGGGGGACAAAGGGCAGTTTGGAGCAATCGCCAATCTGCCCGAAGGTATGGCTGCGGCAACCATTCCATGTGATGACACCACAACTCACAGCGGAATGCTGACGCCTGGAAATCGCATCGATCTGCTCCTGACCTACCGTCCGGAGGGCAGCAGCAATCAGAAGACCATCACGGTTCTGGAATTCGTCGAAGTCTTCGCGATTGACAACAACATCTACGGCTCTGACATGAATCAGGAGAATAAGGCAAGGAATCTGACGCTGCTGGTAACACCCGAGCAGTCAAAGGCCGTGGCTCTGGCCAAAGAACTTGGCAAGCTGTCCACAACTCTGCGTCGCCCCGGTGATGCACCTCCGGCAGATCCAAAGTCCATCTCTCCCGATTTTCTGGAAACAATGCGAAACAAATCCAATCTTGACAAACCAGGGATCGCCGGTGCAGAGGATGAGTCGGATACATCCGCAGCCGCCGGAGCTTCAGTTGGGACAGGGATTTCCGACCTGCTGGACAGAGAACTTGAGAGAAACGAACGAAGTGCCGAAGCGGACACAGCACAGCGGGCTGAAAAGTCAGACGCACACTGGGTTCTGGAGATTCATGAAAAGGAAAAGGTTCGAATGGAGCGGGTGAAGATTCCTGAACCCGCTCAGGTCAGTGCAAAGCTTTAAGTACAGTGTATCTGCAAAGCTCTGTATGCATCACGCTGCCGGTCGCAGCAGTCAACAGTAACGGCCGGACAGCAGCCGAAGAGGCGATACTTCGGTGATGACAGACGCAATGCGTGCGATATGCCTGCAACCGGCAGGATTCCGGGGCAGGCGCATCGCGGAAAGAAGTCTTCCAGCGATCTGCGGCAGTCACAATTGGCTGCCGCAGCATACGCGTTTCAGGGGTGCAGGGATGCAGCTTCAAAAACTTATAACCGTTCTGCTGCTGACAGCCGGACTGTTTGTACATGTGGAAGCGTCAGCACAGACATCACGCTCCTCGCCCGTCTACGAGACCCGTGCAGGAGCCAATGAAGTCACACTTATCGAACGCTTCTCGCTGTTCATCCGGCACAATTGCCGCATTCGGCGAGTGATGGACTTTGATGACGAAGTCCTGACCGTACAGCCGGTGGAGGAGCATCCTGAGCAGATCCGCGTCTACGCACTCAAGGCCGGCGTCACATCGCTGACCATCGTTGATGAAAATGATGCGGTGACCGAAGTTGAGGTTCTTGTCCGCGGTGATGTTCGGCACCTTGACTCAGTCATCCGACGGCTCTACCCGGATGACGCCATCAGTATCGAAGCCATCAACGAAAACTCCGTGCGACTTGATGGCTGGGTCAGTCGTCCGGAACACGTGGCTGAGATTGAAGCCATCGCGCAGCAGCACTATGACGAAGTCCTCAACCACATGCAGACCGGTGGCGTTCAGCAGATCATGCTGAAGTGCACTGTGATGGAAGTTCAGCGATCCAAACTGCGACGACTGGGTATGAATTTCTCCATGGTTCGCCCGGATGGATATCTCGCCTCAAGCCCCGGGCCCATCACACCCGTCTCCGCTCTGAGTATCGGCAGTGGCGGCGCAACCATCGGTCACAACAATCTCACCAACTCAACAGTCACGTGGGGATTGACTCGCCCAAACGGCGTATTCCAGGGTTTTGTACAGGCCATGCTGGATGAAGGCATTTTCAGAACCCACGCCACTCCCATGATCCTTACACACAACGGTCGCCCGGCCACATTTCTGAGCGGCGGTGAAGTGCCGATTCCGGTTGCCGGAGGGCTGGGAACCAGCGGAGTCACCTACAGAGAGTTCGGCATTCAACTGAATACTGTTCCCTATATTCTTGGTAACGGACGAGTGCGTCTGGAGGTCGAGACAAAGATCAGTGATCAGGACTTCTCGAATATTGTCACGATCAATGGCAACGCCACTTCGTCGTTTCGTACCAATAGCGCCAATACTCAGGTGGAAATGAATTTCGGAGAAGTGCTGGTCATCGCCGGACTGGTCTCGCGGAGATCCTTCGGGACCACCAATAAAGTGCCATTCTTCGGTGAAATTCCATGGATTGGCGCAGCATTCAGCAGTAAGTCCCACACCGATTCGGAATCGGAACTGATCATCCTTGTGACCCCTGAACTGGTGGCACCGATGTCCGCTGACCAGGTCCCCGGAATTGGGCCCGGAATGTCCTCCGTGTCACCGGTGGATCGTGAACTGTTCTTCCACGGTCTGCTGGAGGTCCCGGCAACCGGACAGACGTGCGATGACTGCCTGAAACACCAGACGACAGCGGGACAGTGCAGGAATCCGGAGTGTGTCAACTGCGAAGGCGGTATCAACTGCGTGCAGACCCCCACCTCAGAACGCGTCAAACAGGATCCGACTTTGGAACCTGCCACACGAGCCAATGCGGGGACTGCACCCAAAGCAGGCCCTCGGCAGCAGAACGCCATTAAACCGGCAAGCTCTCCGAGCCGAGCCATCGATCGCAGGCCACCGGCTCGACGCACCAGTGACACCAGCGGACGCAGTGGGCTCATTTCACCCGCACTTCGCTGACCGCCACGACAGTTGACACCAGAGTTCAGAACATCGTCGGAGAATCGGAATCATGAAAAGTGTACTGCGACTGGCAACTGTTGACCCGGATGAACGATCACGTACGGTGCTCAAATCCATGCTGGTCGGCGTCGATACCGTCTGGCTCGAAGCCGAATGTGCCCGCTACGAAGTCTTCATGGAAGTCGCACGCCAGACTCTGCCGGACATCGCTGTCGTCAACCTCGACTCCAACCCGCAGCGAGGCCTGCAGCTGGTCGGTGAACTGGCCAGGTCGCAGATCAGCTGCGCTATCCTCGTGGTCAGTTCGTCCCAGGAAGGCAGCCTGATTCTGCAGGCCATGCGAAATGGTGCGCGCGAGTTTCTCAACCTGCCGCTGCAACTGGAAGACTTCGTCGCAGCTCTCGACCGGCTGCGAGTTTCGCTTGGAGGCGTTGGTACTGAGGGCGCTTCACGCAGTGGAACCATTGTAACGGTCGCCGGAGTGTCAGGCGGAGTTGGCTGCACCGCTCTGGCAGTGAACGCAGGTGCCGCACTGGCCATTGACAGTGAAAATTCTCCAGTCATTATTGACCTCGACCTCACGCTCGGCGACGCCGACGTCTGGCTGGACATCATTCCCGAATACACAATCAAGGACATCGTGGAAAGTATCAATCGCCTGGACTACGGACTGCTCAAAAGATCGCTCACACGGCATTCGTGCGGCGCATTTCTGCTGCCCCGCCCAATCGAACTTGAACACGCGGAAATGATTCGTCCTGATGACCTGCGACGAATCCTGTCTCTCCTGAAAGCGACATTCTCACACCTCATCATCGATGTCAGCAAATCGTTCAGCCGGCTCGATATGGCTGTTATGGAAGTATCGGACCGTGTGCTGCTCGTCACACAACTCGACCTGTCCTGCCTCAGAAACGTGATCCGCATCATGCAGTTGCTGGACCATTACCCCCTGATCAAGGGTAAGGTCGAAATCATCGTCAATCGAGTCGGTCTGGAGGACTGCGATATCAGCCTCAACAAGGCACTGGAAACCATCGGTCGCAGCGTCTACTGGCAACTGCCAAATGACTACTCGGTCATGTCCGGAGCCCGCAACAATGGTATCCCTCTGGCACAATTCGCTCCGCGGGCAAAACTGACGAAAGCGATCTCCGAAATGATCCATCGGCTCACGGCTCCGGTCGACCCCGCCGGACGGCCTGTGGAAGAACCTGCAAAAAAACGGGGAGGCCTGTTCGGGCTGTTCGCTGGACGCTGACGGAATGTGGACTCGAGCTACCAGATATGCGGACACTCTGACGCGGCTGCCTTCCCTTGATACGAATTCCATCCCCTCTGTTGCTGGCCCTGCTGACCTCTCTCAGCTCGTTGCCCGGGAACCTCGCCCGCGGCAACGATGCCGCGAGTGACAGGGCAGGGCTGCCAACAGCAACCGCAGATGACTCCCCCACGACCACGGACCGCGACACGCCGACAGCACCCGCTCCGGATACGGAAAAACTGCTGGCAGATCTCCGGCAACGGCTCGAACAACTGGAACAGGCGAGGACAATCCCCAGTACCGGCAGTGGTACGACCGCCCGAGATGTCCCAGCGGATCGCTGGAACGTCAGGCTCGGTGGACACGTTCAACTGGATTATATCAACTGGGCAGCAGCCGACCCCGCTATTGGTGGCAATCCCGGTCCCCAGGATTACTTCGAATTTCGGCGTCTGCGGCTGGTTGCTGATGGCGTCGGCTACGAAAACTGCGACTTCCGACTGCAAATGACGCTGGAACCTGAAACCGTCGGCGAAAGCCTCGGCAAGGCCACCAGCCCGGATGTCAAGGATGCCTACTTCTCAGTCAACGACATCCCCGGACTCGGACGATTCCGCATCGGCAACTTTTTCGTACCCTTCGGACTCGAACAGGTCACCAACGACACCAACAACGTTTTCCTCGAACGCTCCATTCCCACGCAGGGCATTTTCACCCCTGACCGCGAGGTCGGTGTCGCCCTCTACAACTCGACCGATGATCAGTCCGTCACGTGGAGCACTGGTGCATTCTTCGATGGTATCAATGACACGCTGAAGGAACGCATCGACGACAATCAGGGCCTGCGGCTCTCCGGACGTCTCACCTGGAACCCCATCTTCGAAGATGATGGCAGCACCGTACTGCATACCGGTGCAGGACTGCTCTACACACAGGACCAGGACGACTCCATTCGCTTCAGAACTCGCCCGCAGATCCATGAGGGCCCCAGACTGCTGGACAGCGGAATTCTCTCCGCAGATGCCTTTACCGTCGGTAACCTCGAACTGGCAGCCGTTATGGGACCGGTGACACTGCAGTCTGAAGCGTATCTCGCAACGCTGAACGGTGGACAGCCCGGCAGTGCCGGGGGCTGGTACGCCCATGCCAGCTGGTTTGTGACCGGAGAACATAGCCTTTATGAAAAATTCGGACAGCACGGCCCGCAGTTCGGTCGCAACAAACCATCACGCAATCTGTCCTTTCGCTCCGAGACCCTGGCCCCCGGAGCCGTGGAACTGAAGTCGCGATACTCAACACTGCTGCTGGATCAGTTCGACCGTGGAGCCTATCACGATGTCACCACCGGAGTGAACTGGTACTGGAGCGACAGAACCCGCCTGATGTTCGACTGGATTCACCCCGTCACCTCGAAGGATGCCACCTTCGGTGCCGTTACCGCCGATCTGCTGGCCCTGCGATTCGACTTCAACTGGTGACCTCAGCCTCCACCGTCACCGGTACGGACTTGAACGCCGGAGTCTTCGACAGAGGATCCACCTCCGGTCCCGTCAGCACATTGGCTTCCGGATAATACATCGCAGCATTCCCCTGCCGAATATCCAGCGACCGGGCCAGCAGCATCCGCATTTCCCCGTGAGCACTGCGGACTCGCACCCGCTGATCCTCCTGCAATCCCAGCCGCTGCAGATCAGCAGCATTCATCAGAATCACATCACGCCGCTCCTGACCGCGGTAAATGTCCTCTTCATCGTAAACCACACTGTTGAACTGACCTTCAGATCGCAGCGTCATCATCTGCAACTGGCGATTCTGCAACGATCGGCCCGGCAGTTCACAGGCATGAAACTTCGCACGACCGTCCGCAGTGGGAAACTGATAATCCCGAATCGCTCGACCCGGAACATGAAACTCGCGACGATCCCGATCGATCGTCTTCAGATCCTCGTATCCCGGCACCAGCTCAGCCATCAGCTCACGAATTGCCTGATGACTTTCCATCTGCTTCCAGTCAATGCGGGAATCCCGATCAAAGATCCGCTGACCCAGGGCCGCCAGTATCGAAACCTCACTCCGCACATTCCGATGCCTTGATGGACCGCCATTGCTGAGTCGCACAAAGCTGAACATCGATTCCTGAGTCGTGGTCTGGCTTTCTTCATCACGTGCCAGGACCGGCAGAATCCAGCATTCCTGACCCGTTCCCCACGCATGACCGGTATTCAGCGTCGTGGACAGATAAACCACAGACTTCAGTTTCGACATCGCATCATAGGCCCGCGCTGCAGCCGGGTTGCTGCCGTACAGGTTACCTCCCAGACACAATGCAAAATCCATCCGGCCGGCATGAGCCGCATCCATACAGGCCATCGTATCCAACCCCGGACCCTGCGGAATCTGCAGCCCCAGACGCTGCTCAAAACGCTGCAGCATCTGCAGCTTCAGACCCGGTGTCACACCAACGGTCCCCAGCCCCTGCACATTACTGTGGCCCCGAATCGGCATCAGACCGGCATGCTCACGCCCCACCATCCCGCGGAGCATCGCGAGGTTGGCGATCGCCTGCACGTTGCGGGTCCCGTGCAGATGATGAGTAATTCCCATGCACCAGCCGATCACTACGTTGCGAGCACTGCAGTACTGCTCCGCCAGCCGCACGATGGTCGCCCGATCCACTCCCGCTTCCGCTTCAATCTGCTGCCACGTCATCTGCTGCAGAGATTTTACAAAGTCATCGAAGCCCGTTGTATGGCTGGCAATGAACTGGACATCCTGACCGCCACGTGCCAGCACCTCCTTCGCGATCCCACACAGCAGAGCCAGATCTCCACCCACATGCGGCTGCACATAGTCGCTGGCAATCTCGGACCCGAACAGCATACTGCGCACATCACTGGGCACGCGGAAATTTGTCAGCCCCAGCTCGCGAACCGGGTTGATCACAACCACCCTGCCACCCCGCCGACGAATCTGCATCAGCGATCGCATCAGCCGCGGATGATTCGAAGACGGATTGGCCCCGATCAGCAGATACAGGTCCGTATGATCCAGATCCTCAAGACGTACAGTACCGGCACCGGTCCCCAAAGCCATCCCCAGTCCCACACCGCTGGCCTGGTGGCAGTAGTACGAACAGTTATTGACGTAGTTGGTTCCAAAGACACGGGCCATGGCCTGAAACAGAAAACCCGCCTCATTCGACGCTCGACCGCTGGCATAAAAGAAACTTCGCTGCGGCCCCGCAGCCGACATCTTCTGAGCAATCCCGGATAACGCATCATCCCAGCTGACGACACGATAACTGCGGGCTCCCGGAGCAAGGTATAACGGCTCAGACAGGCGACCGGCCATCTCCAGATCACGAGCTGACATCGCTCGCAGCTGCGGCAAGGTCGCCTGCTCGATCCACTCGCGACGAATCGCCCCCTGCAGGTCGGAAGCCATCGCCTGAAACGACTTCTTGCAGACTTCCGGAAAATGACCTCCCTCGTTCACCATCCCACCCAACTGGCCACCCATCCCCACTGCACAGGTCTTGCAGGTGTTCTTTGAACTGGCTGCCTTCCAGAGCTTCCACCAGCCAACCCTTTGTGCCAGACGAAAACTGTACGCGATGGCCTTCCAGCCACCACCACTGCGGGGGCGTTTGATGGACATGAGCTATTGCAGCCTGCAGAAAAACACAAGGTGAGACGCCTCCGGTTGCATCCGGATGACAAAGCCCAGTATACCCGAAATCAACGCGGGATTTGAATCGGAGATTTCTCGGATTGTCCGAATGGCTCAGGATTGATCCTCAGCACATTTCCAGCGACAATTCACAGCTCAACAAACTGAACATCCGTTGCACAAGGTGGCTCTCATGGATCCCTACAGCGAATACTGCCTGCAGGCCAGCCGACGTCAGTTCTTCGGCACGTCCGGGCTCAGGCTGGGCACAACCGCCATGGCCACCCTCGCACTGCCCCGGCCGCCTGCCAGCGAATCGCCGCCACAGGTGCACCCACCACTGCCCGGCTTCCCGCACTTTCCCGCAAAAGCCAAAGCCGTGATCTACCTGCACATGAACGGTGGGCCCTCCCAACTGGACCTCTGGGACTACAAACCCGCACTCAGGCAGCATTTCAACGCCGACCTGCCGGATTCCATCCGCCGAGGACAGCGGATTACCACCATGACCAGTGGGCAGTCCAGGCTCCCCGTCGCTCCCTCCATGTTCCAGTTTCAGCGGGCAGGACAGTGCGGCACATGGGTCAGCGAACTGCTGCCGCACACTGCAGGCTGCGTTGACGACCTGGCCCTCATTCGCAGTGTTCACACCAACGCCATCAATCACGACCCCGCCTGTACGTTCGTCACCACTGGCAGCGAAGTCCCCGGAAAACCCAGCCTCGGGTCGTGGCTCTCCTACGGGCTGGGCAGCGACAGCAACAATCTGCCCGCCTTCGTCGTGCTCACTCCACGCTGGTCCTCGAAACAGGCCGCTCAGGCCCTGTTTTCCCGCATGTGGAGCAGCGGCTTTCTGCCTTCGCGATTCACCGGCGTCGCCCTTCGCAGCGTCGGCGATCCGGTCCTCTACATCGAAAATCCCCACGGCGTCGATGCCGAAAGTCGCCGCGCCATGCTGGATTCACTGAACCAGTTGAATCAACTGACCCGTCAGAAATTTGCCGACCCGGAAACCACCACACGAATCGCCCAGTACGAGATGGCGTTTCGGATGCAAAGCAGCGTACCGGACCTTGTGGACCTGTCCGGGGAAACCCGACAGACACTCGACCTCTACGGCCCCGCAGTGCAGCAACCGGGAAGTTTTGCCGCCAGTGCTCTGCTGGCCCGCCGCATGGTCGAACGGGGTGTGCGAGTCGTTCAGATTCTGCACCGCGGCTGGGATCAGCATGGTTCACTGCCATCAGAAATCCGACACCAGTGCTCCGACGTGGACCAACCCTCCGCTGCATTGCTGCAGGATCTGAAACAACGGGGACTGCTGGACAGTACCCTCGTGGTGTGGGGCGGAGAATTCGGACGCACAGTGTATTCCCAGGGCACTCTGACGGCTGTCAACTACGGTCGTGACCACCATCCGCGAAACTTCTGCATGTGGATGGCCGGAGGCGGGATTCGCGGCGGAACGGTCTTCGGTGCCACGGATGACTTCAGCTACAATATCGCCGAGAACCCGTGTCACGTTAATGACCTGAACGCCACGATCATGCACTGCATGGGCATCGACCATGCTCGCTTCTCCTTCCGCTATCAGGGCCTTGATCAGCGTCTGACCGGCGTGGAAGAGCAGCACGTGGTGTCGGAGATTCTGGCCTGAGCATTCTGTTTTCGGACCTTCCGCATGAATCCCGCTGCTGCCACTCACTCACTGTTCCCCCAGTCCATGCTGGCTCGACTCCACTCCACCGCCGTTATCGCGGTCCTGGTGGTTGAACAGCCTCAGCAGGCCGTGCACATCGCCCGGGCTCTGCTGGCCGGGGGTGTCGCAGCCATGGAACTGACACTTCGCACACCCGCCGCACTCCAGTGCCTCAAGGCCGTCCGCAGTGACGTGCCGGAAATGATCGTGGGAGCCGGCACCATCATTCAGCCGGCTCAGGTGGAGGCAGTCGTCGAGGCCGGAGCCGCCTTCGGAGTGGCCCCCGGCACGAATCCTGAAGTCATTCGCGAGGCGATCGGAGCCGGCCTGCCGTTTGCCCCCGGTGTCGTCACTCCCACAGATATCGATCAGGCACTGCGAGCCGGGTGCCACGACCTGAAGTTCTTCCCGGCTGAACCCTCCGGCGGCCTGCCGATGCTGGCCAGTATCAAGGCACCTTACGCACACCTCGGCGTACGCTACATACCTCTGGGGGGAGTGACTGCCACCAATCTGCACGCATGGCTCAGCGATCCGGATGTGCTGGCAGTGGGCGGTTCATGGCTGGCACGCAGGGAACTTATTGACGCGGCGGCATGGGACCAGATCACGAAACTGGCTGCTCAGGCCACCGAAATTGCCCGCACCATACGCCAACGAGAGACTGCAGCGACCTGATCTTCCCGCCGCGACAGGGCAGATAGTACAGTCCGCCCGCTTTACCAGACCACTGCCCTCGGTCCCAGTCTGCGCGACCGGAACACTCAACCCAGCTGTTGCCAGCGCCAGACTGCAACGACCATCGGCAGCGATTATTCCGACGAATCCGAAACGGTCTGCTTCACGAGTCCATTCCTGACGAAAACCAAAGCAGCAGCATGGCCGCTGCGCAACGCCTGCTCCCTCGAGCCGCTGAGTCAGGATGACTTCCATGAAGTGTTTTTTGCCGCTGTCTGTTTTTGTGTTTGCAGTGCTGGCCGTGCAGATGGCCGCCGAGGCTCAGGAACGGCCTAATTCGCCGTCCACATCGGCTGCACCGACAGGCGGAACGATGGGGTATGTCCCCAGCCGAAACTCCCTCGAAAAATTCGCCCAGAAACGTACGGGCGGACCAATGATGCCCCAGGGGGCTTTCAACGGCTATTCCGCTCAAAGGCTGGCACCGGATTATGGTGCCAATGGTTCGGGAGGCCAGGGATTCAGCCACTTCCCGGCCCCGCTCAGCCGCTATTCCAGCTGGTACCGCCCGCGAGCCTCCACGCTGCAGCGCGAACAACGCTGTCAGCCGGATGCCTTCCGCCCCCGCGGCCTCGGGACTCTGTTCGCCGAACAGCGTGACGGCTATCGCATGGATTATCAACCCTACGCCGTCGGTGATGGAAATTCCGAGTACGGCCCGGCGTACTTCGCCCGGCAGCAGGATCCACGCTGCAAGGGTGACTGCCTGCTGGAATTCGACGATGATCAGTGTGAGGATTGCCGGACCGGTCGCTGAGTCTTTCCAACCCTGCGCCTGATCAGTCGAACGGGATCTGCGATGCAGACGGAACGCACGCTGGTAATTGTCGGCGTCGGCCTGATTGGCGGATCAGCCGCTGCCGCGGCCCGCAAAGCCATGCCGGAACTCAGAATTGTGGGCATCGGCCGCAATCCGCAACGGCTGCAGACCGCAGTTGATCAGGGACTGCTCGATGCCTGGCACCCACGGCCCGCTGCCGGACTGTGGCCCGCAGATGCCCTCGGACTCGTCTGTCTGCCTGTGGATCAGATTGCTGAATCCGTCAAACAACTGCTGCAGGCCGGCTGCTCAGTCGTCACTGATGCCGGAAGTGTCAAGGAACCCATCTGCAGCCTCCTGCAGCACGAACCGCGATTCGTCGGTTCGCACCCCATCGCTGGCAGTGAACAGAGCGGATTCGAACACGCCACAGCCGATCTCTTCCAGCAGCGAGTCTGCGTGGTGTGCGGCGATCCGAATCAGTCTGCGGCCACGGCCCGCACCGCCGCATTCTGGAACCGGTTGGGAATGCTCGTTCGCTTCATGAACGCCGCCGAGCACGATCGCGTCCTGGCTCGCACCAGCCACCTGCCACACGTGCTGGCTTCAATCGCCACTGCCTGTGTCAGTGACTCAGAACTGGAATTTACCGGCACCGGTTTTCGCGACACCACTCGCATCGCTGCCAGCAGTGCCGAAGTCTGGACTTCCATACTGCTGCAGAATCGGGCCGGCTGCCTGAACGCCATGGCAGCCGCCAGTCACCTGCTGGAGGAGTTCCGGCAGGCAATTGAACGAGGCGACACCGCGCGACTGACCGAACTCTGGAACACCGCTGCCACGCGACGAAGACGACTGGACCCGCTGCAGACCTGATTTCGCGTGGATCAGGACCTTTGCAGAAAGCAACAAAATTCCACTTTTGCACTGCGTTTTGCGGAGTTGAGATTCCACGCAATCCGGCCGTGTTTTTCTGCAGGGAAACAGTGAGCGTGATCGGAAAATCAGTAACCTCCGGCAGGGCTCCTGTGTCCCTGCACACAGAACTTCGGAATTTCTCCGGGTTTTCCCGGGCTGCGGCGATTTCCCCTGTCTCCGTAATTACAATCCTGGCAGCGACAACGGCGGTCTGGCAGCAAACAGGAAGCAAGCATTGGTAAGCAATTCTGGGACGGCAGAGCCGGCTGGGCCGGGCGGTGCAGCGGCGTTGACAGGCTTGACACCTGCCGACTACGAGCGAATTGTGCCGTTTGAAGCTTTGCTCGACCGCATTGTGACCGAGCGTCAGCAGGAGTGGCGACAGTTTCGGCGTCGTCTGCACCGTCAGCCTGAACTGAGCGGTGCAGAAATCCTGACCACTCAGATTATCTGCAGCCAGTTGCAGTCACTCGGGCTGCAGCCCAAAGTGACGTCTCGAGGCGTCGGTTGTTTCGCCGACCTGTCGACAGGGCCGGTGTGTGATGATCTGCCACTCATCGCCATCCGGGCGGACATCGATGGTCTGCCACTGCAGGACCGCAAGCAGGCTGAGTATTCATCGAACTGTCCCGGCAAGGCGCATGCCTGCGGGCATGACGTGCATACCACAATTGCACTGGCAGTGGCAGAAATGGTCGTACAACTGCAGCAGCGGCTTTCTGAATCCGCCATGCCTGTGGCTCGACTGCGCCTGCTGTTCCAGCCGGCCGAGGAGATTGCCGAGGGGGCCGGGTGGATGATTGAAGACGGCGCACTGCAGGACGTCCGCTGGGTGCTGGGACTGCACGTTGATCCCACGCTTCCTGCGGGAAAGGTCGGTGTGCGGTACGGCGTCCTGACGGCGCATGTGGACGAGGTTGCTCTGTCGGTTCAGGGACGTGGTGGACATGCCGCTCGCCCGCAGCACACCACGGATCCCCTGCTGGCGGCCGCCAGTCTCGTGACAACCCTTTATCAGCAACTGCCACGGCATGCAGATGCACTGCACCCGACGGTGTTTTCCATCGGGTCGATCCACGGCGGAGCCGTTTCGAATGTGATCCCGGATGAGGTGCAGATGGCAGGCACTCTCAGGACCACCAATCGTGCGGTTCGCGAACGTGTGATGTCCGCTATCCGCAGCATCTGTGCCGGACTGGCTCAAGCCACGGGAAACCGCATCGAAGCTGCGTTCTATCGACCGCTCAGCTCCGTAGTCAATCACGATCTCGCTACGGCCGCCTGCGAACAGGCAGCGATGCAGGTCGTGGGAGCGGACCGAGTTGTGCGGATCAGCCACCCCAGCATGGGTGGCGAGGATTTTGCCGAGTATCTCAATGTGGTGCCTGGAGCCATGTTCCGTCTCGGTTGTGCCGGCGGAGAAAACTGGCCTCTGCTGCATTCACCGGTTTTTGATGTGGACGAATCGGCGATTGGCATTGGTGCTGCAGTACTGGCCCGTGCCGCACTGCTGCTGGCCCTCAGGCCTCCCGAAGAAACCTCCTGAAATCTGTAGCTTTCGGGAAATCCGAGCCGTACCGGGCCCCGTCGACCAGTGCAGGTTTGGCAAACCGGGGCCCGCACGGTTACAGTTCCGGTTCCAGCGGGTCCATCGGCTTCCACCGACGGTATCTTCGGCACCTGCCCGCGCCCCGGACATTCCGACCCGGTTGCAACACCCGGTCAATCGTTTTTTCCTGCGAAGTATCCTGATCCATGGCAGACATGCATATTCAACTGGCGGTACTGGGTGGTGGACCGGGTGGCTATCCGGCAGCGTTTGCTGCTGCGGATCACGGTATGCAGGCAGTTCTGATCGATGAGGGCAGCAAACCCGGCGGAGTTTGTCTGAACCGCGGCTGCATCCCCTCAAAAGCCCTGCTGCACGTCGCCAAACTGCTGCACGAAGCGGAAGAAGCAGCAGAGTGCGGTGTGGTGTTTCAAAAGCCCGTCATCGACCTCGACAAACTCCGCTCGTTCAAAAACGGCGTCGTCGGTTCACTCTCCGGAGGCATTGAAAGCCTGTGTCGGGCCCGTGGCGTGGAACTCATTCGGGCTCGCGGAACCTTCGTGAATTCCCGGGAGCTACTGCTGCAGTACCCGGACGGAACCTCAAAAACGCTCAGCTTTGATCACTGTATCATCGCCACCGGATCCCAGCCGGCGATGCCCCCCATCTTCAACATCGGTGATAATCGTGTGATGGATTCCACCGGGGCACTGGAACTGCAGGATATTCCGCAAAGACTGCTGGTCATCGGAGGTGGCTACATCGGCCTTGAGATGGGTACCGTCTATGCCGCACTGGGCTCCAAAGTGTCTGTTGTGGAGATGACGGCCGGCTTACTGCCCGGTGCAGACCGTGATCTCGTAACTCCGCTGCAGAAGCGATTGGCTCAAGCCTTCCACGCCATTCACCTCAATACAAAGGTCGCGAAACTGGAGGCAACTCCGGAAGGCATTGTGGCATCGCTGGAGGGCGAGGGTGTGGAACCGCGCCAGACTTTCGATCGAGTCCTTGTTTCGGTCGGACGCCGTCCCAACAGTCGGGGTCTCGGTCTCGAAAACACACAGGCGCAGATCGACGAAAAGGGCTTTATTCGCATCGATAAGAATCAGCGTACCAGTGATCCGCTGCTGCTGGCCATCGGCGATATCGCCGGTGAACCCATGCTGGCCCACAAGGCCAGCAGAGAAGCTCGGATCGCTGTCGAAACTCTGCTGGGCGAACCCGTGGAATTCGACAACATTGCCATCCCGGCCGTGGTGTTTACAGATCCGGAACTGGCATGGGCCGGGATCACCGAGGCAGAGGCCAAAGCTCAGAATCGTGATGTGACTGTTTATCGATTCCCGTGGGCTGCCTCCGGACGCGCTCAAACCCTTGCTCGCACGGAAGGTCTCACCAAAATCATCGTGGAAAACACGAAGCAGCGAGTCATTGGAGTGGGGCTGGTGGGCCCGGGCGCAGGCGAAATGATCGCCGAAGGTGTGCTTGCGATCGAGATGGGAGCTACGGCTCGCGACATCGCTGACTCCATCCACGCCCACCCCACTCTCTCAGAAACTCTCATGGAAGCCGCCGAAGGAATCCTGGGGCAGCCGACACACGCCTTCAAACCGAAAAAGAAACACGCCTGAAACTGCAGGCTGAACTGCAGCCCGGGAAATGTCAGGGAGTGACATGACGATCAAAGCTGTTCAGTTTACTGCCCCCGGTACACCTGCAGACGTCCTGCAGGTGCGCGATCTGGCGTGTCCGGAACCCGGCCCCGGTGAGGTGCTGGTTCGGATGCTCGTCAGTCCAGTCAATCCGTCGGATATGATGTTCATCCGCGGACATTACACACTGCAGGCCACCTGCCCGGCTGTGCCCGGGTTCGAAGGTGTGGGTGTCGTGCAGGCCTCCGGTGGCGGTCTTCGGGGCCGATTGTTTGTGGGCCGGCGGGTTGTGGTACTGAATCCGCGGGGAGGCAACTGGGCGGATTATGCTGTGGTGCCGGCGACCAATGTGATTCCCATCAGCAGTACGCTCAGTGATCAGCAGGCAGCCACCTTTTTTGTCAACCCGGCTACGGCGTGGGTTATGACTCGCGAAGTGCTGAAAGTGCCCGCTGGTCAGTGGCTGGTGCAGACGGCCGCCGCTTCAGCACTCGGGCGAATGGTGGTTCGACTCGGCCGGACCTGCGGTTTCCGGACTTTTTGCATCGTTCGGCGGGCAGCCCACGCGGATGAACTCAAAGCCCTTGGTGCGGACCATGTCGAAATTTGTGCTGATGCAGCGGAAGTCCAGTCACTGGCCGATCGCATTCGCGCTGTCACAGGGCAGGGCGGAGCGAGATTTGCAATTGATGCCGTGGGTGGCCCCCTCGGTTCTGCGGTGGTCAGCAGCCTCGGTCGAAACGGTCGCATGCTGGCATATGGAACACTCAGCGGTCAACCCCTCAGCTTTCACCCACGCACACTGATGACCGTCGGCAGTTCGGTCGCAGGATTCTGGCTGGGGAACTTCATGGCCGAAAAAAACCTGCTGTTCCGACTGAGCCTCGTGCGACGCCTCACCAACCTCATTCGGTCAGGAGTGCTGCACACAGACATTGCCGGGGAATGGGCACTGGCTGATGTGCGGACTGCCGTGCTGTCTGCAGAGGATTCCTCTGTAAACGGAAAATGTCTTTTGAGAATCAGTTAGTCGTCCCGTCCGGAACAGCTCGGAGTGATCGCAGTGATGAATCTGAGAACGCTGCTGAAAGTTTTGCTTGTCTCCCTGCTGGCCCTGCGTGTGGCCGCTGAGTCCGAACGCACCGCTGCTGCCGCCGACCCGCCCAACATTGTGTTCATTCTCGCCGATGACATGGGATACTCGGACGCCGGTTGCTACGGCAGTGAAATCCACACACCCAACCTCGATGCACTCGCCGCAAGCGGCCTGCGATACACTCAGTTCTACAACACCGCCCGCTGCTGGCCGACTCGAGCAGCCCTGCTGACAGGATACTACCCGCAGCAGATTCACAGGGATGCTCTGCCCAGCCTGCCCGGAGGCAGTCAGCAGCGACGCCAGACATGGGCCCGCCTGCTGCCCGATCTGCTGCGACCGGCCGGGTACCACTGTTACCACAGTGGCAAGTGGCATGTTGACGGTGAGGTGCTGGCAGGTGGCTTCGAACGGTCACTGAACGTCCGCAACGATGGAAACTTTTTCACAGCCAAAGGCAATCTGCTGGACGATAAACCACTAGAGCCGAATGCCGATGAGCGTGGCTATTACACAACCATCGCAACCGTGGATCACGCAATCGACTGCCTGCAGCAGCATCAGCAACAGGCTGCAAAGACCCCGTTCTTTCAGTACATCGCGTTCATTGCACCGCACTTCCCGCTCCACGCTCTGCCGGAAGACATTGAAAAGTACCGGGATCGCTACCTCGCTGGCTGGGACGTGCTGCGGCGGGAACGGCATCAGCGTCAGCAGGCTGCCGGGCTCGTGAACACTCCGCTGTCTGCACTCGAGACCGACATTGGCCCTCCGTATCATTTCCCGGAGGCACTGCAGAAACTGGGCCCCGGCGAAGTCAATCGCCCACTGCCATGGGACAGTCTGACGACTGAACAGCAGCGCTTTCAGGCCACAAAAATGGCGATCCATGCCGCCATGGTTGACAGAATGGATCAGGAAATCGGACGCTACCTGCAGGCGCTGCAACAGACCGGTCAGCGTGAAAACACCCTGATCTTCTTTGCGTCCGACAACGGTGCAAGCGCCGAAATCATGGTCCGGCATGGTGGGCATGACCCACAGGCCGCCCCCGGAAGTGCCGCTTCCTACCTCTGCCTTGGACCTGGATTTTCCAGCGTTGCCAATACCCCCCTGCGACGACACAAGACGTGGGTACATGAAGGTGGCATCAGTTCGCCCTTGATCGTGAACTGGCCAAAGGGGATTCGTCGGGCCGGGGAACTGAATACCGCTGCTGCCCACATGATCGATATTGTTCCAACCGTGATGGAACTGGCCGGACTGACTGTTCCGGATTCCTGGGAGGGCGAACTGCGCCCACCCACACCCGGAAAAAGTCTCGTCCCCACATTCGCAGCCGATATGCCAATCCCAAGAGACTGCCTCTGGTGGCTGCATGAAGGAAACCGAGCAGTACGCGTCGGTGACTGGAAGCTGGTCGCTGCAAAAAACGATCCGTGGGAACTCTACAACGTCGCCTCCGACCGCGCTGAACAGACCAATCTCGCCAGCCAGCACCCTGAGAAAGTACGGGAACTCGAGGCTGTCTGGCAAAGCCAGACAGACGAATTCACTGCCCTCGCGGAAAAAACTCGACAGGAACCCGCTCAGGGAAGACAGAAAAAGAAACAGCAGTGATGCAATTCTGCACCGTCGTGGCTGGCTGAAAACTCGCTGGACTTCTGACGGCCACGGGACAACTGGCTGTCGCGAACGCAATCAGGAAACAGCCCCTGCCGGGAACCAGTTTCTGAATTCTTCCGGGCTCCCACGCTGATTCCAACCGTGCTGCATCTTCCAGCCGCGATCCATCGGCCCCCTGATTTCACTCTCCGGGCTCAGATGTTGCCCAGCGGACCCGTGCTGTCTCCCAGACGGTCCCATGACACTTCCATGCGGGCCAGCATCGAAAGCCACAGATTGCTGAGCGGAGTCTCAGTCGCGAATTTCACGTGACGGCCCGGAGTCAGGGTTCCGCAACCACCCCCGGCCAGCAACAGCGGCAGGTCCTCATGGTTGTGCGCGTTACCATCGTGGATCCCGCTACCGTAAGCCAGCATGCAGTGATCCAGCAGAGTACCATCACCCTCCTCAACACCATTCAGCTTTTCCAGAAGATATGCCAGTTGACGCATATGAAACAGATTGATCTTCCGGATCTTTTCCTTCTTCGCAGCATCATTCCCATGATGCGACAGATCATGATGCCCTTCCGGTACTTCAATGAACGGATACGGACGATTGCTGCCCTCATTCGCCAGCACAAATGTGACGACGCGAGTCACATCCGCCTGAAAGGCCAGAGTCATCAGATCACACATCAGCCGAATGTGAGTTTCATACTCCGCCGGAATACCGGCCGGGGCAGGGTAATCCGGAGTCTTCACTGGAGGCAGCTTCTCTGCCCGCTCAATCCTCAGCTCAATCTCACGAATCGCAGTGAAGTACTCGTCCAGCTTCCGGTTGTCATTCACCGTCAGTTGCAGCGACAGCTGTCGTGAATCTTCGCGGACATAATCCAGAATACTGCGACGGCGAGCATCCCGGCGGACACGGTCCGGCGATTGATCGGACGCAAACAAACGGTCAAACACCAGCTTCGGATTGACTTCCTTGGGCAGGGGCTGAGTCGCTGAACGCCACGCCATCGTTGAGGAATAAACACAACTGTACCCGGAATCACAATTGCCGGCCATTGCCCCCTGCTCACAGCCGATCTCCAGCGAAGACAATCGGGTCCGATCACCAACCCGCGCAGCGGCTGCCTGATCCACGGAAACTCCGAGACGAATATTCGTGCCGTCAGTCTTGAACGCCTGCGACCCCGTCAGAAAGGCCGATAATGCCCGCGCATGATCGCCACCCCCGTCCCCGTGTGGCCGCGCTTTGTCTGCCGTCAGGCCACTGAGCACCTGCAGTTTCTGACGCACTGCCGATAATGGCTCAAGTATCGCCGGCAACTGATAGTCAACACCCTCCTGCTGCGGCGTCCAGTCCGCCATATTCACACCGTTCGGCACGTACAGAAATGCCATACGGTTCGGTGCCGCTGTCTCGGCAGTGCCACCTTCAGCCCACGCCAGACGCGGACCCATCGCCTCCAGCCACGGCAGCGAAACCACCGCTCCAGTACCACGCAGAACTGTCCGTCGAGAAATCCAGGACGATGAACGAGCCATGAATCCGGTTCCTGTCTGTCTGTTACCCTGCCAGTATCACCGCAGTACCCGCGTCTCCAGAGACCCCTCAACTACGGTGCTGTGTCCAGTCCCCGTCGCAGTCGAAAGGCCTCACTCTGCACAATCCCCTCGATCACTGCCGACATTCGATAGTCCTCGGACTCCAGCCTTCGCAGTATCGACTCCACAACCGGCCGATCATAGTACTCCAGTCCACGGCCAATTGCATATGTCAGCAGCTTCTCCGTGACACAGCGAGCAAATTCCTGACGACGCTGCAGAATCACGGCCTTCAGTTCCGCAGGACCCGAAAAAATCGCCCCATCCGGAAGCTCTCCGGTCGCATCCACATCGAAATTTCCATCCTTCGTCCGATACCTGCCCACCGCATCAAAATTCTCCAGGGCAAACCCGATGGGATCCATCTTCGCATGACAGTTCGCACAGGCCGGATTCGCACGATGCACCTCCAGACGCTTCCTCAGAGGTGCCCCCGCAATGTCCTCCGCTGCATTCGGTAGCTCGGGAACATTCGGGGGTGGTGCCGGAGGTGGTGCACCAAGAATCTGCTCCAGCACCCACCGACCACGCTTCACCGGAGAAGTGCGAGTCGGGTTGGATGTGACCGTCAGTACACTGGCCTGCGTCAACAGACCTCCACGAGCTGACCCCGCCAGCGACACCCGCACAAACTCAGACCCCTGGATCGGCTGACCCGCAGGTTGCGTCGGCGATTGCCCCTCAGCATTGCCGTTCGTGTCCACGATCCCATAATGCCTCGCCAGCGGACCATTCAGAAACGTATAGTCCGCACCGATAAGCTCCAGCAGACTGCGATCCTCCCGCAGAATCGATTCAATAAACAGCTCCGTTTCCCGCCTCATCGACTGACGCAGTTCCGAATTCCAGCCAGGGAAAAGTGTCGCATCCGGCGATACCAGATCCAGACGCTGCAACTGCAGCCATTGCATCGCAAAACTCTGCACCAGCGTCCCCGCACGCGGATCCTGCAGCAGCCGCCGCACCTGGCCCTGCAACTGTGCCGTCAATTGCCCCGCATCCGCCAGATTCAGCAGTTCGTCGTCCGGCATGGAACTCCATAGAAAATATGACAGCCGACTCGCCAGTTGATGCTCAGTCAGCGGCCGAATCTCCGCACTCAATGGCTCCACGTCCCGCTCAACACGAAACAGAAATGATGGACTGCACAGCGCCGCCTGCATCGCAAACTGAATACCGGACTCCCACGATTCCCCGGCAGTCATCGACTGCTCCACAAGACGCACGCTGCGGTCCAGCTCCTCCGGCTGCACCGGTCGCCTGAAGGCCCTCCGCAGAAATCGCGACAGCACCTCACGCGTCTGCTCAGACTGCGACTTTGCTGCGTCACACGCCAGCAGCCTCCGCTGACTGGCAGGCCGAGTATCCAGCGGACCATCCAGAGCCAGATACTCAACCCAGAGCTTTCCGACCGGCTGGCCCTCTGCCGGCCGCATCTGCCCAATCATCATCCGCTCTCGTCCCGCAATCGCAGGTACCGAAACTTCCAGAATCTCTGCCTTTTCACGCGAATCTGCAGCAACATCAAAAATCTTCAGAATCTTCGCCGGACGCAGCACACTGCCAGCAATCGCCGCCAGCTCCTCCTCCGACGATGTCTCCTGCAATCCCGCCCCATGCAGCAGCACCGCAACACGCAGCGGAACTCCACTGCCACTCTGCCCGTACACACGAGCACGAAAGACGTACTCGCCGTCCTCCCACTTGTAGGGAGTATGCAGAGGACCGGTCGCCACACCATCCACACCGTCAGTCGCCAGCCTGCGAAAGCCCTCATCAATGAATTTCCCGGCCACCTCACCGGACGCAGGCTCCGTGTACACAGATGCCAGACGTCGTGTCACAACCTGCGGAGGCACCGGCAGAATCGCCTGCGACATAATCGTCTCCGCAGCTTCGAAATACCGCTCCATCAGCACCGGCGACAGCGACAGCACATCACCGATGTTGTCAAACCCATGTCCAATATCGTCCGCCGGAAAATCAGCAGCCGGATCAAAGGACACGCCAATCAGATCGCGAATCGTGTTTCGATACTCCGCACGATTCAGTCGCCGCATCGTCACTCGCCCCGGATCAGGCTTCGCCGTGCGATCCGCGTGATCCAGAATTGCCGCCAGTTCGCCCGTGAATCGCTCAGCCTCCGCCAACTCCGGACGCTGCTGATCGGCCGGTGGCATCTCTCCTGATGTCACCACACGCAGAATCCTTGTCACCGCCTGGCGACGGCGTACCAAAGCCGCATTATCCGTCAAACCCTGCAGCGACAACTCCGCACTGCGCTCCTGATCGTTGTGACACTTCAGACAGTACTTCCGCAGAAAGGCACTGCCGGATACTGCAAAATTCGGCGGCTCAGCAATTTCTGCAGCAGTCACCCCATCACTCATCAGAATCAACACAGGCAGGACACAGACGAATACGCAAATCACCCGCCCCATCAGTCTCTCCCCGCACTCTTGAGCTGACCATCCTGTGCATCAAACTCCGGTATCACGTCCGCCTCGCTGAACTGCGAACACAATCGAATGTCCGCATCAAACCCCAAAGACAGCAGATTGCGGCCACCGCGAGTCTCACGCAGAAACTGCTGCACTGCATCACAACAATCAGGACTGCCGTCCACCACACTGCGATACAGACGCACAGACATTTCAGTGCAGTCATTCGGCTCCCAGTCGTCCGCAGAACCATACCCCAGCTCTGTCGCCACCGCTCCGGCAAACAACACATCCTCACCCGTCACTACACCGTCCGTCCCCGCACAGACCAGATGCAGGTCCCCGGTCTCTCCCCGCAGTCGCTGCACAATCGCCGACAGATTCAGAAAACAACCGATCAAAATGCTGCGAGACGACAGAGACCGCAGCAGGGCCCGTGTTCCATTCGTGGTGGTAAACCCCAGCAAACGACCGGCAATCACTTCCCGAGTGTACTCTGCCGGCGAGTTTCCCAGATCAAAACCCTCAATCCGCACTCCCCCACGCTCACCACCAAGCAACACCTGATCCGCACCATACTGCTCACGGATCGACTCAGCTTCCTCCGGTGAACCACAGGGACTGACAGCTATCGCGCCATTCTGCAGCGCCGTAACAATCGTCGACGATGCACGCAGGACGTCAATCACCACCGCCGTCCCACCCCGCAGAATCTCCGGAGGACACAGATCGGGAAGCAGATGTACACTCAGTTTTCGCCCCATGCCATGACTTTCCCGAAACCGCCTGCTATAACACCAAACCCAGTATCGTTCTGACTGCATCGAACTATCGCAGGTTCCTCAAACTGCCTCAATCTGCAGTCACCTGTTTCCTCCTGCGTTTCAACTAACTGCTGTTTCCATCATCCGTTCATACGTTCAGGATTTTCCCCATGCACATTCGCCACTGGTCCATGCTGCTGCTGTGTTTCAGCCATGCGTCCCTCGCTGTCGCTCAGACACCCCCAGCCCATTCCCCGGCAGCCCGCATCGACGGAACCGGACTCGGCTGGGTCGCTCTCGGCAAAGCGGACTTTGTGAACGTCAACTGCGATGAAAACACGTGGACTTTTCCCAATTCGGAAATTCACTGCACCGGCAACCCGGTGGGCGTGATGCGCACCGTGAAGGAATACCGCAATCTCGAACTGGTCGTGGAATGGCGACACCTCAAACCCGCCGGCAACTCCGGCGTCTTCCTCTGGGCCAGTGAAAAGAACCTCGCGTCACTGAAACGCGGCGGACTGCCGGAAGGCATCGAAGTCCAGATTCTGGACCACGGCTATACCGACGCCTACCGCAAAAGCACAGGCAAGGAACCGGACTGGTTCACCACCAATGGCGACGTTTTTCCGACAGGAAATGCCCGCATGACACCATTTCCGCCAGTTGCCCCCAACAGCAGTCGCAGTTTTCCGCGAAAGAACACGACGAAGGGATCACCGGAATGGAACCACTACTACGTCCGCGCTATCAATGGTGAAGTCCGCCTGTGGGTCAACGGGGAAGAGGTCAGCGGTGGCAGCGGGTGCAATCCGGCCGCCGGCTTCCTCTGCCTCGAATCTGAAGGCTCACCCATCGAATTCCGCAATCTGCGGATTCGCGAACTGCCATAAGCCTTCAAAAACGGCCGACTGTTGTTCCCCGAATCCTCCCAGGAAACTACAATTCCGGCAGACTGCCGTCGCTGGTGACAGCAGCCGAAATCACCCGACTTTTCCCCGCTGCGAGCCCTCTGGTCGTTCGCCTCATGATTTTCAATCGGCTACTGGTGGCATGGAGGCAACCAGCGCTGCTGCTTGGCTGCGCGATGGTCCTGATCGCCGGCTGTACACCAACTCAGTTCGTGGAAGTCCGACATACCCCCGAAAACCGCCTGAATTCCCGACTGAATCGCTCATGGGTCGGGGCTGTTCACCCATCAAATCGGACAGTCCACTTCCTCAGCACCACCGATTTCCATGGCCCCTCAGACTCCGCTCAGATGATTGCACACTGCCTGAGACAGCAAAGGCAGCCCGAGCGGTTTGCTGATGCGTCCCATGCACTCGCCGAATTGCAGTACCTCGCCGCTGATGCCGTTCGCAGTCGCGATCCGCAGCTGGCGATGGAACTCTACCTCGATGCCTGCCACGACGCATGGAAATACTTCAGTATTCCCTCAATCACCGGATCCTCGGCCGACCCGGCCGACCCGGATCATCGAGATACCGCAGAAACCTACAACGCCAGCGCCGAACAACTGCTCCGACTCATCCGACAGCACCTGCAGATCAGCACCGATGACTCCATTCGCATGCCACTCACCGGACGGCGAGTGACACTGGAAATCCCCAGTCCCAGCCGACAGTTTGCCGCAGAGGACCCCGGGGAATTTGAGTTCGTTTCCGACTATCGAGTCCTGAACCTGCGAACACGCCACACCACAGCCGGACTCGGCGTCCCCGTCATCATCAATCGCACCAAACAACGACTCCCCGAACCACTCGAAAAATACTACACCAGCAGCATGACCTTCCCCGGAACTCTGGTCTTCAGCTTCCCCACCGATGTCGCACGCCCACGAGACATCCGACTCCAGCTGTTTGACCCAAGAGAATCCGAAACCATGGTCATCGGAGACCACCTCGCACCACTCGAAACAGACATCAGCACACCACTCGCCCGACAGCTCAGCAATCGCGATCTCAGCCTGCTCGATACCTGGGCCCTCATCAGACCGGACCTCGCCCAGCAGATCGAAGGACTCTACATGGTCCAACCCTACGATCCGGATCGCATCCCCGTCCTCATGATTCATGGATTCTGGTCATCCCCCATGACATGGATGGAAATGTTCAATGATCTGCAGGCTGACCCCGAAATCCGACGTCGCTACCAGTTCTGGTTCTATCTGTACCCCACCGGTGAACCCGTGGCCTTCTCCGCCGCAAGGCTGCGCGAGACCCTGAAAAAAGTTCGTCGCGAATGTGACCCCGAAATGCGCAACACAAAACTCGACGAAATGGTCGTCGTGGGGCACAGTATGGGCGGAATACTCGCTCACTCACTCACAATCGACAGCGGAGAATTCCTCTGGTCAGCCGTCAGTCGACAACCCATTGGCAGACTGCGCGCTGACCCGGAAACTCGACAGGCACTGCAGCAGGTGTTCTACTTCCAGGCCAACCCGTCCGTCGATCGAGTTGTCACAATCGCCAGCCCCTATGCCGGCAGCACTCTCTCCAATCGCTTCACACGCTGGGCACTCGGATCCGTTATCTGGCTGCCCACTCGCACCATGAAACTCAGTCGAGTCCTCTTTGAACACGCCCCCGAAAAATCACGCGATCAACTGGAACTGCCACGCACCAGCATCGACTCTCTCTCACCCAAATCCGCGATCCTGCGACTGGTGCGAGGTAACCCGGTCCCCCAACCGGTACACCACCACAATATCGTTGCCATTAACCGAGGCAGAAATGCAGACACCTGGACCGACGGTGTCGTTACATGGAAGAGCTCGCACCTCGACGACGTGGACAGCGAACGAGTCATTCAGGCTGGACACAGCGAAGTGGTGCGCAGCCCGGAAACCGTCCGCGAAATCCGCCGAATCCTGTTCGAACACATCGCACAGATCAATCGCCGCCGAATTCCCGCCATCCCGGCCACACAAACCGTTGAAACACAGACTGATAACCCGGCCGAACACGCAGTCCAGAACTGAGACCAGTGGAAATTACGTCACCCAACGGCCCCCCACGTCCCCATGCCACATCAGGTTCCCATCATGACAACCGGCGTCCTCGCGACTCTGCTGACACTGCTGATCAATCATCCCGATGTCACTGTCACTGACTCCGGAAAACCCGGCCCCACCGTGATGGTTGTCATCACCGCTCACCAAAACAGCGCAGCAGTATCCACCCTCAGCCAACTTCGCAACTGGCCACTGCAGAACGGACGGCTCATCTGCGCTGCAGGACCTGCACCCGCTGAAAGACTCGCCGGAAACACAGTGGACTGGCTCGTGGAACTGCACGAAACAGCCAACGCCCCCAACAGCTCGACAAATCCAGGACATGCCGCCATCACTCCTGGAAACTCCAGCCTCGCGGCAGAACTTGCTCCCCAACTGATCACTGCCGTCAACTCAGAAATCGAAGCACCATCCCGCAGATTTCAGATTTCAAACTCCGTCCCGGCGGACAGCCTGATCGCCGCACCCGAGGACCATTCGTGGATCCCCGAAGTCACTCAATCCCTGCTGATTCAGACACCACGCGAAGGTCAGCCACTCGCCGTTCGCGCTCGCCAGCAGCGACTCATCATTGCCGCACTCCTGCACCACCTGAAACTCATCGAATCCACCTCCATCGCCAGCCAACTCGTCCCAGCCGAACTGCAGAAACAGTTCAATATCGCCCTCCTTGATGATGCCGGGGTCGCCGGACGCGGCGTACCATCACTCATGGAAATCTGGTCAGCAGAACCGGAAGTCACAGTCCACCGCATCTGCTCAGCAGACATTCGCAGTGGCTGCCTCACCCAGTTCGACCTTCTCTGCTGCAGTGGCGGATCGGGAAGTCGACAGGCCACCACGCTCGGGGAAAACGGTCGAGCAGAAATCCGCCGCTTCGTAACCCAGGGCGGCGACTATGTCGGCATCTGCGCCGGTTCATATCTCGCCTGCAGCGGCTTCTCATGGGGACTGGGAATACTCGATGCCAGAACAAAATCCAGTAAGTGGAAACGCGGACGCGCAAATCTGCCCCTGCAACTCACACCCGCCGGGACTCTGGTCTTCACCACAGGACCCGAAACCGCCACGATCACCTACAACAACGGACCCATCATTCAGCCACATCAGCAACCCGACATACCGGATTTCGAAGTCCTCGCAAACTTCACTGCCGAAGTCGCACAAAATGAAACACCCACCGGCATCATGATCAACTCACCCGCAATCGTCATCGGGAAATTCGGCGAGGGCGATGTTCTCTGCATCAGCCCGCATCCCGAACAAAGCGGAGACGTCGGACGCCAGTGGGTCATCGCCGCACTCAGACACCTGCAATACGCAAATGCCGGCAGCAAAGCACAAACACCATAAAAAGAGGCTCAACGCGAAATCCAGTGCGCAGGTGTCGATTGCATTGTGAGGGGTGTTGACAGAGAGTGGTCCCGGCAGAACTGAAACGACCCCGAAAACAGGGTTTCCGACCTCAGTTTTTTTCTCCTTCCGGGAGGGCGAAGCTCCTGCTGAGCCGAACAGCTCAGCACGCGCACTTTATTTTACATTGAGCAAAAAAAAGACCGGCAGTCTCCTGCCGGCCCGCTGCATCGGTCGCCTTGGCCGAAAATCCTGTCAGGGCATCGCCCCCGCCGGTATGTACAACTCATTCAGCTTGTTGGCCGCCACCTCCTCCGGTGTGCCCGAATTCCACGCGACAGGTGCCGTCTTACCCGCCTCATAAAGTGACTCCATCGGAGCCCACACCTCGTCCACCTTGTCCTCAAACAGATCCCCTATCAGCAGATCCGTGATCCGACCCTTCAACTGCGGATAGTTGCGGACAAAATTGCCAAAGTTGAACCCATCATAAAACTCACAGACCAACCGCCGAATGCGATCAATCCCGCGGTTCAGGCCCGGACCCCAACTGCCCAGGCGCTCTTCCGAAAAATCCTGACTCTGAAACGCTTCATTGATCGAATCCGCTGCCATCTCACCTGACTTGAGAGCCAACAGCAGACCTGAGGAATACAGAGGGTCCAGAAACCCGAACGCATCACCCACCAGCACCCAGCCAGGCCCGGACACCTTCGTGCACCGATAGGAAAAGTCACGAGTCGCAAAGTAACCGGATACCCGATTTGCCCCCTTGAGCCGCTCTGCAGCCCCGAGACACTTCTGCACCTCCTCCTGATACACCTGCTCGTGCGTGCCACGCCCCTTGAACAGGTATTCAAACGGAGCCACAATACCAACACTCACTCGGTTGTCGTGCAGCGGAATGTACCAGAACCACCCCTGACGGTCCGCCGTCTGCAGAATCACCGTCGCACCCTCGTCCCGACCCGTATCCTGATGTGCGCCCTCCCAGTAAGTCCAGATCGCTCCCTTGTTCAATACCGGGTCCCACGTACGCAACTTCAAACGATTCATCAACATGCCACTCTGCCCGCTGGCATCCACCACCACTGTGGCACGCACAGTTCGAGTCTCACCACCCTCCAGACGCACACGAACTCCCGTTGCCCGATCACCCTCAAACAGCACGTCCAGTACACGCGCACCCTCATGAGCCTCCACGCCGTGCTCACGTGCATTGTTCAGCATCAACAGATCAAACTCACTGCGCACAACCTGCCACGTCTGAGAACACTCATGGGGATTGTTGTCCTCGAAATAAAACGGAGCAGATGCCTTACCGTTCGCACTCACAAACTGCACACTGCGCTTCTTCACAAAACTGCTGCGTTTCATCTTCTCCAGCATGTTCAGTCGCTTCAACGTCCAGTAAGTCTCCGGAATCAGCGACTCACCAACGTGAAAACGCGGAAACTTCTCCCGCTCAAACAACTGCACCGTACGCCCCTGCTGAGCAAGCAGCGTCGCCACTGTGGCACCAGCCGGACCACCACCAATCACCACGACGTCCGCTGCACACTCACTGGCCTCGGAACCGCCCAGATTCGCCACACCCGCAGCATCCAACATGGACTCTCTCCAAATCTTCGCCACCAATCGACGTGATCCCCGACAGCCAGATATTAGACAGCAAAACAATAGTTGTCCACACAACTATCGCCACCGGAACCCCTTTCCGCTCACGGATTGTGTGTTTTTTCCGCCGAATCGTTCATTCGATTGACGAAACAGCGTCCCCTGCACAGGATAGCCCCAAACCAACCAAATCCAGCCCAATGTCCTTCCGCTCCCAACACAGCCAGCACAAAAACTGTATGCACGATCACACAAAACGACCGTTTTGGATCACACTGGCTCTGCTGCTGCTCACTGCCACTGCCGGTTGCACAAAGCAAACCTCCAACCAGTCCGCCACAACAACCGCGCCTCTCGTTGTTGCCACCACGTCGCCCATCATGACGGAACTGGTCACTCAGATGCTCGGCAACAACACCGACGTGCAACTGATTGTCCCCGCGGACCGCTCCTCACGCGATTGGCGTCCTACCAGAACCGCCGCCTCGGAATTGCGCGATGCTCAACTGGTCGTCCTGACCAACGCTGGCTGGGAACCGTGGAGCGAACGTGTGTCCCTCGCACCCACTCGCACTGTTGACCTTTCCAGCGCCATCACGCAGTTCCTGATCGAGGTCCCGGACGCAGTGACTCATCAGCACGGCCCCGACGGTGCCCACTCGCACAAAGGCTTCATACCCCACACGTGGCTCAGCCCCCAACTGCTGCTGCTGCAACTGCCGAACCTCGAATCCGCACTCATTAAAGCTCAACCCGACAGGCGCGAAACTATTCAACGCGAAGCCGGACGACTGCGGGCATCCCTGCAACCACTGGCCAACCTCGCAGCCGACCTCAAAACACAACTGGAAAAACAGCAGATCCCGGTGGTCACCGATGGACCGGAATTCCTGTACCTGCTGCGGGACCTCGGAGTGGACCCAATCCGCATCCGCTGGCCAGTGAGCAGCCCGGTCAATGCGGCGATCTCCGAACAGATTCAGCAGGCAGCACAGAAGTCCACCGGCACAGCCGGCGTGTTCATCATGAACAGCCGGCGCCCGGCCGGCGCCGAACAGACGGCAGTTGATGCCGGGTTCCGCGTACTCCGCCTCGACGACCTCGAACAGCCGTCGTCCGCACTGACAGCCGTGGCCAGATTGACCGCCAATCTGCAGACCCTGCAGGCATTGCCCGCAGCGGTCCCGCAGAATGCACAGCAGTAGCCACGGTCCGGCCACTCAGACTTCCAGTGACCACGCCACAACACGCAGCTTCCGCTCCACCGTCTGCCGCACCTCGCGGGCTTCCCGCGCACTGCGACATACTGCAAACACAGTCGATCCACTGCCCGACATGAATACCGGCTTACCAACAGCATGCTGGAAACGAATCTGCAGATCCGCCATCTCAGAATTCAGCCCCGCAGCGGACTCTGTCAGGCGGTTGAAAATACACGATTCCAGCAGGTCCGCACGCCCTTCCGTTAAACATCGAGCGACCTCTGCCGACGTCCTGCGCTCGGTACCTGCCGACGTGCGGCGAAAGACTTCCGCAGTACTGTTGCCCCGTCCCGGTCGCACGGCCACGAAATACAGACTGCCTGACAATGGCAAAGGCTGAATCTGCTCACCACGCCCCCGACACACCGCAGCCCGCACACCACTCAGCAGAAAGTTGATGTCACTGCCCAGTCCCGCCGCAATCTCGTGCAAACGCTCATCCGACACCGACAGCTTCCAGATCTGTCGACAACCCAGCAGTGCAGCAGCAGCATTCCCGGAGCCTCCCCCAAGACCGGATTCCGGCGGGATGCACTTGTGCAGGATGATCTCCGCACCACACCCCGAATCCCCCAAACCACGCAACTGCTCAGCCGCTCGAAGAATCAGATTACGACCGTCCAGTGGCACCGCACTCCTCAAAGCCACAGGTGTCGAGTCACTGAATCGCAACCGCACTGAGCCACTGAAATCCGGAATCAGCGTCAATGTATCGCAGAAACGCGTGCGAACCATGACCGTATCCAGCTCATGATAACCATCCTCACGACGCCCCAGCACCTCCAGAAAAATATTCAGTTTGGATGCCGACTGCACGACCAGTCGCTCACCGGAAACAGCCCTCCAGCCACAACCACCCCCAACAGCTCCTGCCGTCGCATCACACTCCGACATCACTGAACCACCCTTCCCGGATCACCAAATCACAATCCAAACTCGCGGAATACAGCTTCTGCAAATCGGCAGATTCTGCCATAATCTCCCCGCAGAGCAAACAGAAACGGATTTCCGAGTACTGCTGGATGCGGTCAGCCAAACGACAACCATCAGATCACCTGCTTTCCCTGCTGCGGGCTGAAGGCCTCGCCGCGCAGTGCGACCTCGACCGCTGCCTGCCCCTCGTTCGCAAACTGGCCTCAGAACTTCCGGACTTTGATTCCGTCTGGCTGGATGCCATGGTTCGCCTGCGACAGCTCACACCATGGCAGGCCAGTCAGCTCCAGCAGACTCCCCCCGGTGCACTGTCCGTCGGACCGTTCCTTCTCTGTGACCAGCTCGGCGAACACTCACTGCTGGCCATTGATCGCCGATCCGGCCGTCGCTGTGTCCTTGCCGATATCTCCACTGCCGCCAAACCCGCCAGCAGCGGACTCCGCAAAAGTACTCAGGAACTGCTGGAACGACTGCAGACACTCCAGCCACGGCCACCTGCCACCTGCAGCCTGCCCACAGAATTGGCTGAAGACTGCCACGGTCGACTCTGGCTGGCTTCCCCACACGCCGGCAACTGGTCGTTCGACGACCTCGTGATCCGCGGTGGCCGGCTGCCATGGCAGGCTGTTGCCGAAATCGGGCGCGAACTGCTGCTCTGCCTCGCGTGGTTTGAGCAGTCCGGACTGACCCACGGAAACCTGACGACCTCCTCAGTCCGCCTCTGCCACAATGGTCAGATTGTGCTCACCGCAGCCTTTGCCCGCCGACTCCGCCGCCCCGGATTCTCCATCGGTCAGCAACTGACACTTCGCGACTGCGAAGGATTCGCTCCCGAACTCTCTGAGTCAACTCGACAACCGGATCGCCGCAGCGAGCTGTACGCCCTCGGCTGCCTCCTCTGGCAATTGCTCGCCGGTCGACCGGTGGTCATTTCCGCCGATCCCGTCAGACGACTGATCAGCCAGCGCGAACATGACATCACCGACATTCGAACACTCGTTCCCGAATGTCCGGAAAGCCTCGCTCGCGGCATCCAGATGATGACTCGCCGGTTACCTGAACTGCGACCGGACTCAGCCACTGAACTGCTGCGTCTGTGGACGCCACGCCCGCACGGCAGCTCTGCACTCCGCCAAATCGTCAGGGCACTGCCCGAATCACGCACGACTCTGCAATTGCCAGCTTCGGCAGCTCTGCCACAGTCGTTCCCGGCTCGACTGATGCGACGCGCCGCATGGCCTGCCGCAGCATTTGCTGCCCTCGCCGGACTCGGAATCGCAGCCAGCCGGTCTGACACCAGCCTGATCCCCCTGACAGCCTCCGGGTGGCGTGAATTGCTGGCCCCCGCCCCATCCACCGTACCCGAAAACGCCTCAACATCACCTCCCGAAATCGTGGCAGGCGACATTGTCCACGACATGCCACAACCGGATGCCGATGGCATCATCCGCCTGCAACCAGGCCACACCTATCGCACCCGTGACCTCCGAGTCCCCGGCAGACTCACAATCGAATGCACGGGACCCGCCAGCGCCGCAGTGCAGGTCCCCGCAAACGGACAATGGATTCTCGCCGCGGCCACTGTCGAATTGCGAGGACTGCAGCTGCATCGAGACAGCGGACAACCCACTCCCGCCACACCTCGACAACTCGCCGCTGTCCAGTGCCAGTCGCTCCTGCTGCAGAACTGCCACGTGCAGTCACCCGCCACCTCCGATGACTGCACGGGACTCGCATGGTTTCGCCCCGCAGCACAACCGGGCATCATCGAACTGCAGAACTGCGTCTTTGCCGGTGGAGGTTACGGGATCTCCTGCAATCATCCGCCCCGCAGACTGCAGCTCGACAATGTCCTCCTCGCCTGCCGCGGCGGAGGCCTGCTGCTGGAGTTCGGCCAGACGGACTCCGCGGACTGGCAGGCCACTCTGAAAAATGTCACCCAGCGCTTCGGCTTCTCGCTGCTCGACGCTGTTGTGCACCCCGACGGACCACAGAATCTGGCCCTCCGGATCGCTTCACAGGACTGTGTCTACCAGCCACGCATGGCCGTCGCTCGGATTCGCCCGCCCGAAAACTGGAAACCTGCCAATATGCAGATCCGATTCCATACGGACAGCGGACACCCGGCCATCGTCAACCCGACAGCCGAATCCGCCGTGTACATCGACCGCTCTCTGAATCAGACCGTTGCCCTGCCCACAGCCAGCCTGCCGGACAACATGCTGCTGTTTGTCGACAGCACCTTCGCTGACGCAGAACAGCAAAGCTTCCGCACACCGTGGGAAGCATCACTGCTGCTGGACTTCGATGGACCCAAACTGTCACAGCAACTGCCCGGCATCATCGCCGCACAACTGCCAGCAAATCCGGCTGCAGACTACTTCACAAACTGAAACTCACGAGTATTCAGGATGGCCCAGATCACATCCTCCCAACCCTGCTGACGATTCTCATACTCCGCCAGCTTCCGGACCACAAACTGCAATTCCTCGGCACGCGGCGGTCGACTGAACGCCGCCAGATACAGTTCCGTCAGCTTCTCCTCCGCCGCACGCTGCTCCTCACGAGCAAACTTTGCGGCACGACCCTGACCACTCTGCAGACGCCCCTGCACATCACTCGAATTCAGCAGATGCAGAGACTGCGACAGATTCGCCTCCGGAGAACGCTCGCACTCACACGCACTCTCCGCCTCAGGCTTCCCGAAAACCTGCAGAAAGTAATTGTTGAAACCATTGTCCGGCAGCTGCACCGCCGTCGTCCCCTGCGGAATCGTTCCAAAATTCGATGGCGTCTCAGCCACCGAGTTCACCGCATCATACAACACCTCAGCCGTCAGACGACGAGGATAAAATCTGGAAAAATTCTGCGCGTCCGCAGCGTTGAATTCGGACGGCTCAGAACTCAGCTGATACGCAGATGAACGACAAATCGTGCGCACCAGATCCTGCAGATCAAAACGATGATCCACAAAGTGCTTTGCCAGCGCATCCAGCAACGCCGGGTTCGATGGCGGATTCGTCACACGCAGATCGTCCTCCGGATCCACAATCCCGCGACCAAAGAAATGCTTCCAGTACCGGTTCACCAGCGCACGGGCAAAAAAAGGATTCTCCGGAGCCGCCATCCAGTCCACCAGATGCTGCCGTGCATCATCGTACTTCGATATCTCAAGCGCCGGACTGCCCAGACCCGCCGGAACCACGTCCTGCTGCGTCCGCGGATTTCGCGACTTCGGCTCTTCTGCCTTCACATACACCATGTCCGGCTGGTTCAACTGCATGTTGTAGCGTGAATTCTTCAGCCCCACCTGAGAAAAGAATGCCTCAAAGCCATAATAGTCCTGCTGACTCCAGCGCTCGAATGGATGATGATGACACTTTGCACACGCCAGACGCATCCCCAGAAACAACTGCGCAACATCCTCCATCTGCTGAGTCGATGTCGCAACCTCGCGATACCACGCCGCCGGTGGATGAGTCTCCGCATCACCCGTCGCCGTCAAAACCGATCGCACAAACTGGTCATACGGCATATTCTCACGCAGCGCGCGACGGATCCAGCCGTGAAATCGAAATGTGTACTGAATATCAGTCGCCTGACGCCGCTTGTTCCGCAGTACCGCCGCCCACTTGTTCGCAAAATAGTCCGCATAACCCGGACTGGCCAGCAACCGATCAATCAGCCGATCCCGCTTCCCCGCATCCGTATCAGCCACAAACTGACTGGTCTCAACTGGTGATGGCAGCCGACCTGTAATGTCAATCGATACACGTCGAATGAATGTGGCATCATCACACAGCGGAGCAGGGGGGATGCCAAGCTGCTTCAGCTTGCCGAACACCAGCGAATCCACAAAGGTCTTTTCCGCCGGAACACTCGGCACCGGTAACCCCTGAGGAATCACCGCTCGGAAGACTCCCACCTCTCCCTGAAATCTCACCATCACCGCCACTTCACCCGGCACGTCCTCCACCGTCACTCGGCCAGCAGCATTTGTAATGGCCATCTCCGCATGGTTCGGCTCATAGGATGCAAGACGCGTCACATCACGCACTGATCCGTCACTGTAATGCGCCAGCACCGACAACTGCTGCCGCCCGCGAAAATTCATTTCACGAACTGCCGGAACAGCCTCAATCCGCTGCAGCACCGGATCCTCCTCCGAACCATACGGCATGCCCTGCTGGATCCAGCGACTGACCAGGTCCCACTCGTAAGTGCCCGGGGACATCCGCTGACCACCGCCATGCGGCAGAATGTTGGCCGGCTTCTGCAGCAACAGACTGAAACCCGGATCCGCCGGAAAAATCCGACGGCCACGATCTTCATGCACCAGAAACTCGTAATCCTCGTCCGGATAAAAACCCAGCAGCGAAAGCCGAAATCCGTTCTGACCATCCGCCTTACCATGACAGCCACCGGCATTGCAGCCCAGCTTCGTGAAAATCGGTACGATCTCGTTCTCAAAATTCACCGGCAGGTCCTCACCACAGCGAGCTGCCGTAAGCTCGATCGTCGCTGTTCGACCCCCAGGCTCCGTCGCTGTCACCCGACTGACGCCGTCAGTCAGCGGAGTCACCAGGCCCTCAGCATCCACCCCCAGCACACCCGGGGCCGACACACTGTAAGCCACACCATGCGTCAAATCGTGACGCTGACCACTGGCATACACACCTGTCACCAGCAGTTGACGACGGGCATTGCGACCCACCAGAGTCACCGGACCAGCCGCCTCAAACTCAATCCGCTGCAAGTCGCCCGCCGGGCCCAACCCCGGAGGCTCAGCACGCAGATCCGGCCGCACACCCAGTACCAGAAAAATGACCGCAAACATCATGCTGGTACGATTCGCTGCACTCATCTGCAGGACTCCTGTGACAGCCAGTTCAGCCTCGTGAAACCAGCCCAATTCTGACGCGTGCCAGCCAGAAACGCAAGAAATCTGCCGCGAAATCGTGTCTCGCACGTGATTCAGAGGATGGGTTTTCACCCATTTTCCAGAAGAATCCGCCCCGCCAACAGCCGATTCTCGGGAAAACTGCCGATCAACACCCACCCACACACCGGTGGCGATCTCCCGCACGGCAGACTAGAATTCACCGACAAGACAGTCCGGACAGCAACTGGCGGAGCACTCACATGCGTGCAGATCTCAGTGAACAACAGGCACGGCGGGATTTTCTGCGGGCAATGTCAACCGCTGCTGCCGCCACACTCGCCGCAGCAGCCCCTCGAAGCCTCGCCAAAGCAGACAACCCGGAAACAATTCCACCTGTCCCCACCGCAGACTCCTGCATCCTCCTCTGGATGGGTGGTGGCATGGCTGCACCCGACACCCTCGATCCCAAACACTATCACCCGTTCCGACCCGGTCTGCCGGTCGCTGAAATGCTCAGCACCTTTCCGGCAATCGACACGGCCGTCAGCGGAATTCGCATCTGCCACGGCCTCGAAAAAATCGCCTCGGTCATGGATCGCGGCACGCTGATCCGATCCGCCGTCCAGCCGGACCTCGGCAGCATCCTTCACTCCCGCCATCAGTACCACTGGCACACGGGCTACGTCCCGCCACAAACTGTTGCCTGCCCCCACATCGGATCGTGGATCGCCCGCATGCGCGGCCCCCTCAACCCCGTGATCCCCGCCTTCATCAATATCGGACAGCGACTTGAAGGCGTCGGCGAAAGTGAAGAACTGAAGGCCTTCACAACCGCCGGCTTCTTCGGCAGTGAATTCGGTCCGATGAACCTGCCATTCCCGGAAGACGCTGCAGCGTCCGTTCGCCCTCCCAACGGCATGACTGCAGGACGCTTCGGCAGCCGACAGAAACTGCTGCAGAAACTCGTTGACAACAGCCCGCAGAGACAATTCATGAGCGACTACCAGCAGGAATCCCTGCTGCGATCCATGGACAACGCATGGCGACTGCTCAGTTCACGCGATCGCGATGCCTTCGATATCCAGCTGGAACCGGAAGACACTCGCCGCATTTATGACACCGGAAGATTCGGACGCGGCTGCCTGCTGGCTCGCAGACTTGTGGAAGCCGGTGCTCGCTTCGTCGAAGTCACCACAGAATACGTCCCGTTCCTGCACTGGGATACCCACGCCAACGGACACGATACCCTCGCCCGTATGCATTCCGAAATCGATGCCCCCATCGCACAACTCATCCGCGATCTGGAACTGCGAGGCCTGCTCGACAGAACACTCGTCATACTCGCCTCAGAGTTCAGCCGCGACGCCCTCATCGAAGGCGTACCGGGATCCTCCGCTGCCGACCAGGCGACTGAACGAGTCGATGCCGTGACCGAAATGAAACACTATGGGCTGCACAGACACTTCACCGGTGGCACCAGCGTACTGATGTTCGGCGGTGGCCTGAAACGCGGCTTCGTCTACGGACGAACCGCCGATACCCGACCACTCATTGCTGTCGAAAACCCGGTCTCCATCGCCGACCTGCATGCCACCATCATGACGGCCATGGGAATCAGCCCCCAAACCGGCTTCGATATCGAAGGACGGCCATTCTACGTCACACAGGACGGACACGGTAAACCCGTCATGGATCTGTTCGCCGCAGGCTGATCTCGACAGCCGGGCTTCGCATTCACCCGAATGGAGTCCCCCCGAGTGCCACAGGACCGCAAACGCCTGCCGTGGCTCGTTGTTCTGCTGCCACTGCTGGCAGCAGTCGCAGTGCCACTGCTCCTCAGATCCGGCAGCCACATTCCAACCGTCGTCGTCTACTGCGCACATGACTCCGTCTTCGCCGACGGTATCCTGCGAAAGTTCGAACAGCAGACCGGAATCCACGTCGATGTGCGTTACGACGAGGAAGCCAACAAAAGTCTCGGACTGACCCAGATGCTGCTCTCCGAAAAACAGGCCCCCCGCTGCGATGTCTTCTGGAATAATCAAACCCTTGGAACGATTCGGCTGAAAAACGCCGGAGTCCTTCAGCCAGTACCTCAGAAGCTGCTGCAGAGAATTCCACCCGAATTCCGCGATCCCGCAGGCTACTGGTGCGGCTTCGCTGCCCGCCTGCGAGTCTGGATTGTCAACACCCGAAAAATGCAGTGCTCTCCGCAGGCTATCGCCGATGCACTCGATCGCCCCGATCTCTCGGATGCCGCCATCGCAGTCCCGCTCTACGGAACAACACTCACACAGTACGCCGAAATGTGCCGCGAACAGGGACTCCAGGCACTGCAGGCATGGCATCACTCACTGCACGCACGCGGCATCCGTGAAGTGCGGGGAAATGGTGCGGTTCGAGACCTCGTTGCCGCAGGCGTCTGCAGCTTCGGACTCACCGATACCGACGATTTTCATGCCGCACTGGCCGCCGGCAGCCCAGTCGACATGCTGCCCTTCAGACTGCAGGATGGCTCAACTGTCTGCATCCCCAACACCGTGGCCATGATCCGCAATTGTCCACATCCGGAAACAGCCACAAAACTCATCGAATTCCTGCTGTCGGCCAGCGTCGAACAACAGCTGGCTGAATCCCCCGCACGCCAGATCCCGCTGGGACCCATCGAGCCTTCACGCCTGCCACCGCAGGTACAGCGGCTGCTGCCATGGTCCGCCGACGCCACCAATCCGGCGGCCGCCGCTCTGTCTGATCAGCAGGTCCTGAACTGGCTCTCCAACAGCCGCTGAATGCAAAAAGCCCGGGCCGCCGAGCAGCACCGGGCTTTCCGGAGAACTGATTCAAACAACCGGCAGATCACTTACCGGTTTACTCGCAAATCACGGACTGGCATCTTCCAGAGCCTCAACTCGCTGCTCAAGTGCCGTCAACTCGCTCTGCAGCGCTGTGGCATCGGCCTGCGCCTTCAATGCCGCCGCATTCGCGTCCTCTGCATCGTTCCGAGCATCAATACCAATCACCACCGCCGCAATCGCCACACCGGCGTACACCAGCATCGGCAGGTTGAAGGCACCAAACTGCCCGCGAACCAGACGCACGTCACTGACGACAGCCGGAGTATTCACGGCCGTCGGCGGCGCCTTTTCAACCGTCCAGAATCGGCAGGATGTTGCTCCACCCGCCGTGATCAGACGATGCTGACCTGCTCGCAAACCGCGAAATGCCGCCAGTCCGTCAGCATTCGTTTCCGACACCGCCACCGCTCGACCCTGATACTCCACTGTCACCTGCGAGCCCTCAACGGGCTGCCCTTCCAGAGTCACTACGCGAGTCGTCAGCAGGCCACCTTCACCCAGACGCACGTCCTGAACTCGCACGCCAGACTCATCAGCTGCCGCACCGGCAATGGCCAGAGGGCCCTGAAACAGCACGGCGGCGGCCAGCACCAGCGAAAACACTCCCTTCACATTCTTCAACGCAGCCATCGTTCCGTTCCTTCGTTACTGCCGTTCTGTTTTTCAAATCAGTAAAAGCCACCGGTCCCCGTGGGCGTTTCAGCAACCTTTACTCTTCACTTGAGGCAAAGGTTAGAGGAAACGTCATTTTCCGGAAATAGGAGTTTGCACGGGAAAGCACATCTGAGTTTTCCGCCGCTGCATACTCACTGAATCTGCCCGGCGCCTCCCCGCGATGAATCTGCCGCACATAGTTCTGCAGTACCTGCCGACTGACAGCACTGTCGTTGATCAGAAAACACACCCACGCCCAGCTGTTGCGGTACTCCTCAGCTCCCATCGACTCAGCCGAACGTATCCGCTCCAGTGATGACAGCGTTGGAGATATCCCGACACGCGCCTTCCAGCGAACCGCCTCACGCCGGGAAGACCGGGGACGAGCCGCCTCCTCCTCCTCAAAATACTCAGCCAGCCCCTCATCCAGCCACAAAGGCGCGTACGGCAGATGCTGATGCACGCGCACATGCGTCAGCTCATGACGCAGATCCACCACCAGACTGCGACTGTTGTACGCGTAAATCTGGCTGATTTCGCCATTCTTCAGGAAAATCGCACGCCGCGCCGCAGCCTGAGGAACACTCGCACTCAGATACTGCAGATAACTCTGCCGACTCGCAAACAGCACAATCTCAACACGACCTGCGGTCGCCCGAATCCCGGTCGCCTCCAACAACTCAGAATCCACCTCACCCAGCTCCGCCCACATCCGCTCCGTATCCACTTCAAACTCGGAATACATCAGCAGGCTGCCACGCTGCTCCTGAACCACCCAGCGGTCACGACCAAAGGCCGGCACACAACACAGTAATACTGCACACGACAGCAGTGTCCGGAGCCACGTTCCGCTGCTGCACCACATCATGTCCGCTGGTTCCACTTCCGTGACATTACAAACCACGAAAGATTTCAGAAAATGAAAATTCACCGCACAACACACTTCGGCAAATCGTGCCGGAAAACCGGGGTGCAGGTCAACACCAGTCTGCAATATCGCTGCTGACTGCCTGCCGCAACCGGAAAAACTGAGAGATACCGGCAGAGGAACGATAAGCCGGGTTCTGTCGCGGGTGTTCATTTCTCTAGGATGCCAATTACTCGACACCTCCAGCAGCCTACCCGAAGGTCAGCGAATCGGACCGATTCGAGGCGACAAATGCCGCCTTCCCTTCTGCTTGGCCTTGCTCCTGATGGGGTTTACCCAGCCAGACGGTCACCCGAACTGCTGGTGCGCTCTTACCGCACCGTTTCACCCTTACCACGACGCAGTGCGATGAACATGCCATCACACCGCCGTTCGGCGGTTTGCTTTCTGTTGCACTTTCCCGATCCTCGCGGACGGTGGGCGTTACCCACCACCATGTCCTGTGGAGCCCGGACTTTCCTCTGAATCCAAAGATCCAGCGAACACCTGTTCCTCTGCCGATACAACACGATTGTATCAGGTTTTACGACACCGGGAGGCTGCAAATCCGGCATTCTCGGACCGTTCTGAAGGAAACAAACCCGAGGATACCGATTCACCCCTGGGTGCATTTTTCCATTGCGTCGATCTGTGATAGCACAAGCTGGCCAGATTCGCCCATCACCCGGAAAACTGCAGCAATTCTCATGCGAAAATTTCCAGTCCTCGTCGCCATCTGCTGCCTCCTCGGCAGCTCCCTCCTCGCCCGCCGCTGCGCACTCCGCACTCCCGCACGAATCCATGCGCGCCCAGCCGAAATCTTCAGCCTCCCCGAAAATCACCTCCGCGCCAGACAACTCACCAGCGCCCTTCAGAACGCCATCCGCAATCAACAGCTCACTCAGGCACTCAAAATCAGTTCACAGATCACTCAATACACCCCCGCAGACCCCGCAGCATGGTATCAGTACGCCTGCCTGCTCGCACTGAACGGAAATGATGACACTGCCCTCAGCGCTCTGACGACCGCAATCCGGCAGGGCTTCAGTCAACCGGAAAACCTGCTGCAGAATCCTCAACTGGCCAGCCTGAGATCACGCCCCGGGTTCTCACTGCTGCTGCGTCAGGCCAGTCGCAACTCCACCGCACCAACTGCCGATCCCCCCGGATTCTCTCCCACTGTTCTCACCGGACAAACCGCCACGGTCTCCCCCGAGAATACCGTCTGGGTCCCCGCTGAACTCAGCCTCATCACCCACTTTCAAACACCGCCGCAACACCACCAAAACCACACACAAACTCAGATCGCAGCATCCGCACCCGCAGCCGCCATGGTGCAGCAGTGGATTAGCGAAGGCTCTGCCGCAGGATTTCACGGGCTGCTTTATGACAATCGGGATCGCGACCACAGCACTCTTCAACCCGCGGAATTCCCCGGACTCGCTTTCGTCGAATACGCCCCGGAAGCACGCGCCGCCAATGCCGATTACGGCATCCGACCGTTTCAGAGATTCAACCTTCCCACACTCGGAAACGCCTCCACCGCGTGGGTCGATCCAATCCTCTGGCGCAGTAACCCCCGCATGCTCCTGTCATCCGAAATGCACGCTGCGCTCACAGCACAAAGCTGGTATCGCAACCAGATGTACTGCTACCCTGAACATCGGGACTATGACCCTGACAACGGTGACATGTTCCCTGTCAACACCCCATTCTGGATCATCTCGCAGGGATCCTCAGGATCTGATCAGCCCTTCATGAAGGCCATACTGCTGACTCTCGCTGCTCTCCAACCCGAAGTTCGCAGCGAACTCGAACAGTCAGGCCGACTGATGGAAATCGCACAGTGGATCCTGCGACGCAGCCTGAAATTCGTTGACACGGCAGGCATGCAATACATGTCAGGACGAGCCCACCCGGTCGTATTCCAGGAACATGACCTCGATCCGGTACGCATGGTGCAAATGGCTCACAGCCTGCAGCCGGATCAGTTGCCTGCCATCGCAGAACTTTCCGTCATCAGCGAAGATTCCGCCACACCCGATACGGACTATTTCTCCGGACAACTTACCGAAGCCCTCCTCAACACGCCCGTCGCTGTCGGTCGCATCTATCGCACACTGCAACACAGTCGCAGCATGACCGTTGAGGCCACTGCCGGAAAGCTGCAACCCGGTCGCAGTCCCCGATTTCACTGGGTCGTACTCCAGAGCGCCCCCGATCAGGTGCACATCACCCCCCTTAACGCCGATCGCTCACGTGTCGAAATCACCGTAACATGGGGCCCGACCTTTCAGGTCCCGTGGCAGCCGGAAATGAACAGCCGACGCGTCGATGTCGGAGTGTTTATTGATGATGGCGCCACCGTCTCACTGCCCGCCATCGTCAGCACACTGCTGCCACCCCGCGAATCTCGCACCTATGCCGGTACCAGACTGATATCGGTGGATTACAACTCACCCCAAACTTCACCACCCGCTACTGACCCGCTGCTGTTTCCCACCCGCAGATGGCGCGACGATTATCAGTACGCCAACGAACAACTCACCGGATGGATTCGACACACACCCGGACAACGCCCAGCCGAATTCAATCACCTCGGGCAACTGAAAAATCGCACTCAGGACGGACAACACCTGCTGCTGCCGGTAGAATATCTCCACTCCACAGCACCCGGACAGACCCCGGAACTGCTCTGGCAAACACGGAACACTCAGCCCTGAGCCGCCCCGAAAGACTCAGCTATGCCCGTCGGAAATCAGTTTCGCCATCAGTCCTACCCCACACACCCGGTGATTACGCCCTCCCTGCACACCCTCAAGTCCACACCACCCGTCTCGGGAAGTGCCGCAGAACTGCACACCACTCTTGCCTTCGATCAGGTGATCCTCGTCCACGGCACCTTCCTCGGAGACGATCCCTTCGGCATCAGCGCCACACTCCAGGCACTCGCCCAGGATTCCCCCGCACCCGCTGCCGCTGCACTCAATCGCACCGCAGAACTGCTCCTTCGCACAACCCGCCCCATCCTCGCACGCTCTGTTCGCGATCTTGGTAACTACACCACCGAATTTCGCGACACCTTCCAGTCTCTCGTCGGTGATGACCCTCAGATCGAACTGCTGCAGCCAACATGGAGCAGCGAAAATCACCATTTCGCACGCGCTGACCTCGCCATACGACTCATCCACAGACTCCTGCAGCATCCCCCCGCCCCAGGACGTCGCACACTTCTGTGGGGACATTCGCACGCCGGAAACGCCTTCGCTCTGCTCTCAAACCTGCTGGCCGGAGGACCAGCGGTGCAGCAGTTCTTCAATGCCGTCGGACCACGACACGAAACACACTGGCAGGCTGTCAAAACTGCTCTCGCCACCGCACCACAACCACACCCGCTCGCAGACACAGTTGCCGCCGTCACCTTCGGTACACCCGTACGATACGGCTGGGATCCTTCCGGACTCAATGCACTCCTGCACGTCAGTTTCCACCGCCCCTTCGATCCCGATCGCCCCACAATTGCCCGACCACTGTTCCCACTCTACTCCCCCGTCGATGTGGCCACCGCCCGCTGGGGAGACTGGGTGCAGACCTTCGCTATCGCAGATACTGATCTCAACACCGGAAAATCCGCAGAAATCAATCAACGCCTCAACGCACTCCTCGAATCCGGACTCGACGAACCCCCACCGGAACCCGAAACTCGACTGATCATGTCACGACGACTTCGCAGACTCTCCAGCCACTGGAAACACGGCACCCGCTGCCACACCGACGGGCACAACCTGCTCGTCGATTACCAGCCCTCCGGACAGTTCACTTTCCCCGCGCTGCCCATCGAACTGGCTGCCCTCGGACACGGTGTCGCAACAGCCGTCCATTGGCTGCCCGCACACCTGCAACTGATTATCACCGCCCTGCGCTCGTCACCGCCGGCAGGACAGTGACCGGAACGGTGGCCGCCGGAGCCGTCTCAGGTTCAAAGGACAACAGCCGCTTCGACTCCTTCACCAGAAACTGAGTATTCATGAAGGGCTCAAAACTGATGTCCTGCCAGCGAACTCGCCCCTTCGCATCCACCAGAAATGTCCCATGCAGTGCGACCTTTTCAAAGTCGTCATAACATCGATACCTGCGAAATACCTCCAACTCAGGGTCTGCAGCCAGCGGAAACGGAAATCCCCCCTCCAGATTCTCCAGAGCCCGCTTCAGGTTCACCTGCTTGTCAGTACTGATCGCAATCACCTCCAGACCCGCATCACGAAAACTCTGATAATCCTTCGCTATCGCCTTCAACTGCTCGGCACAGTGCAGACACCCATACCCCAGATAAAACACCACCACGACCGGACGACCACGATAGTCAGACAACGACCGCGGCTTTTCCTCAACATCCGGCAATGTCCACTCCAATGCTGCTGAAGGTGACCACCGAAATGGCCCCAGAGCATCCGGTTCCGGACGGACACCGAGGTCACCCGGGTTCTCTGCCGGCAGCCTCCAGTCCACAGGAAATCCAAACTCCGCCGCGATCGGGGCCAGTCGCGCCATCGGCGGAACTGCCAGATCAATCGTCGATGACAGCTTCCTCAGCTTTTCAAAGCTGGCTTTGGCTTCGTCACGACGCCCGGCCGCAAACAGAATTTCCGTCTGAGCCGCCAGAGGCAGCACTTCTCCATTTTTCGAATTCACCCGGTCACCGATCTTCCTGATCGCATCATCCGTTCGGCCCGCCTTCTGCTGCAGCAGAGCCAGCTGCTCCGCCGGAATCTCCGCCGCTGTCAGCAACTCCAGCGCCTTCGCCGGATCCCCCGCAGCCAGTGCCCCCCGACCGTCAATCTCCTGAATCGCCTTCTCCAGACGACGCAGATTCCCCGCAAATCGCTGCTCCGCATCCTTCCGAGCCTTCTCGATCGCCTTGTCGTCAGACTTCGCCTCCCGAGCCTTCTTTTCGGCCTCGGCCACAGCCTCCGACTGCTTCTGCTTCTCTCCGTCCAGTGATGCCTGCAGCTTTCCCCGAATCACAGCCGCCTCCGCTGTACGACCCAAAGCCGCCAGCGCCGCTCCAATCGCCCGGTCCCGCTTCAGATCCTCCTCGCTGTTCCCCGAATCCGCATACGACACATCATTCTGCAGCGCAGCAATCCGATCCCACCGCTCAAATGCCTCCAGAACCTCCAGTAATCGCTCACGACCATACCGAAAACTGCCAATCCGATTGATGTCGTTGTACTTCGGATGCTGCGGCAGACTGACCATGTTGCCAGCCAGAGCCTCTGCGTCATACGCACGACCAATCGCGATCATATTCCGAATACACCACTCATTGTTATGCGCAAAGTTGTGGATCTGATCCGGCAGCACCCGATCCCGCATCATGTGCGCATGGTCAACACGCGCTGAAGCCTCCTGCTGCCATACCGCATCGTGATAACGACGCAAACGAGAATAAATGTGGCCCGGCATGTGCCACATATGCGCTATACCCGGCGAAGCCAGACCACCCAGAGCTGACGACTGCAAAGCCTTCTCCGGCTTGCGACCATCCCACAGATGAATCCGAAAATGATGCACCGGATGCAAAGGCTCAACGTCCAGTACCTCCTGGATCATCGCGTCCACCGCCAGTTGCGATGGCATCTTCAAACCTTCCCGACGCCCCGCCCAGAAAAATTCACACAATATCGTCTTCGTCTCAATGTCGTCCGGAAACTCCAGCAGCAGATCCTCAAGGTCCGACACATAACGATTGGCTCGCGACTCCCGCTCACCGTCATTGTCCCCCTTCGCGTTGATCAATCGGTCAAATGCCTCAATCAACAGCTTCTCCCGACGGCTCGACTTCTCACGACGCTTCATCGCCTCAGCGATGAAACCCTTCGCACGACCCGGATTGCCCCGATTCGACATCGCCATGCCCCAGTAGGCAATCGCACACTCCGGATCCAGCATCGCCGCCTGACGAAATGATCGCTCAGACTCAAAATACCAGTACCCATGCAGCTGGGCTACACCCTGCTGCACAAACTGCTTAGCCTCCTCGCTGACCGATGTCGTCGGAAACCGAACAGCACCCATCCCCGGCATCAGCCACGCTGCCTGACGAGGCCCCTCGTTGAATACCTCGCCATGGACCGAATGCCCCTCCTTCACCGGCTCAGTCTTCGCAGCCTCAGTCTTCGCTGCCTCAGTCTTCGCAGCCTCAGTCTTCGCAGCCTCAGTCTTCGCTGCCTCAGTCTTCGCAGCCTCAGCCGTCGCAGCTGCAGCCGGGGCTGTCGCCTCCTGACCACCCGCTGCCGCGGACATCCACGAGACCAGAACCACCCCCGAAAACTGCAGAAGCCCCGACGACAAAAGAACAGACCGCATGCTCATGGGCATAACACTTTCGTAACTCGGCGGGATCTCAACGGCAGGCACACCACTCACTATTGTGCGGACGAAAACAGGGTTTCGCAACCACCCGGACCTGTCGGAATGCATTCAGCCATTATTTTCCGAACTGAACTGCCCCTCCAATTCCTGCAATCAGCCCACGGAATCAGTCAGTCACCCCTGCCTTCCACTCCCAAACCGGACCACGGCAGACCCCAGAATGCCTCCGGATTCGCACGCACCCGCCGCTCCACCTCCGCCGCATTCCGCCAGCCCGCCTCCTGCTCCGTAAAGAACTTCGCTGACGGATTGATCCCACGCCCCTCCAGAAACTCAATACGCTCCCGCACCCCGGGACGCCGACCCAGCGCCGGCAACACGCCACACCAGACCAGTGTCAGCAGCACAGACACCACCCACAGACGCAACCAACCGCCCCGACTGGTCGCCACAGCCGACAGATCCCGCTCACTTGCGCAAGACATCAGCAGCCCCCGGGAATACAACCTCAAACATCAGCAGACTCATCAGCAGAGACAGCACCAGATTCAGCAACTGCCCGCAGACATACAGCGTCAATGGCTTGCCACCACGCAGAAACTTCGCCAGCGTTCGCAGATTCGTCTCCAGCCCGATACTCACAAACGCCATACAAAAACACCAGCTCCGGACCGTCTTCGTGCCACCGTCCACAACAGCCTTCACAAAATCCGGGCCACCACTCAGATTTTCATAAAGCACCGACACCAGCACTGAAGCCCCCAGAAAACCCAGAATAAACCGCGGAAATCGACGCCAGATCTCACTGACGTCCGGCCTGACACCCGCGGTCCGCTCAACGCAGGTCACCCAGTAGACGGCCACTCCAAACGCCACGACCCCGATCAGCATATTCTGAATCATCTTGATCGTTGTTGCCACCACCTCCGCTTCCTTACCCAGCATCGCACCAGCCGCACCCACCGCTCCAGTC
>Ga0255094_1000055_pt1 | contig 58751 bp, 38 predicted proteins | sample Colum_Law_RepB_8_2_FD_188434 | JGI IMG/M metagenome (GOLD analysis project Ga0255094, IMG submission 188434) | Freshwater microbial communities from Columbia River, Oregon, United States - Colum_Law_RepB_8d | ecosystem: Environmental > Aquatic > Freshwater > River | place: USA: Oregon...
GAATTTGTTCGAGTCGAATATCGGGACACACCGCGACCGCAACTGGCGGAACTGAGCGTCGTGAAATTCCCGCACACAATTGAAGTGGCTCCCTCGGCCGCCAATGGATACCTCTTCGCTGCAACGACCGATGGACGACTGCTGATGATGCAGGCATCCAGCCTCGAAATTCTCGCTGAAGCACAACTCGGAGGTGTCCCCAGCGCATCACCAAAGGTCGCCGGACAGGTGGTCATTGTGGAGGTCGCCGGACAGGCCGCTAAGGTCTTTCGAATTCAGGGCGGACTGGCGCCGGCATCCGAACTGCAACTGGCTGGCTTCGGAATTGCCGGAAACCCACTGGCGGTGGATGACGGAGTACTGGTCGCTCGCACGGATGGCATGCTCACAAAACTTGATACAGCCGGGGTTCCAACCGGAGCTTCGATGTCCGTAGGCCAGGCGGTGCAGTCCGGTCTGGTCCGCTTCGGCAATCAGATCGTGATCACCGGCATGGACGGCAGCTTTTACGCAATTGATCCGGCACTCAGGCGATAACGCGGGTTTGTGTTCATGAAACTCAGATTCCTTCAGTTCCCCGAAATTCGTGGCGCAGCAACACATTGGCTTAAAACCATGGTGGTTGTCCTGCTGATGCTGTGCAGCGCTGCGGTCAGTGGCGACGAATCAGTCGGACGAACCGAACTGCCGAAGCTTTCCGAAATGCCGTTGCCCACAGCCGAGGCACTGTTGCGCGCGGATCTTGACGACAGAGAGTTTGACTGGGTTGTGCTGAAGGCCGGCACACCGGAAGACCGGCGAGTTGTGGTCGTCAATCCTCTCGATTCAAGACCCGACATCCTTGGAAAACAGGATGCAGAATACAAAAAACTGGAGGCCTCAAGGCCACAGAATCAAAAGGAACGCGAGGCTCGGACAAAGCGTCTGAAAAGCCTGAAGAAACTGATGTTCACGCTGCCCGGCGATCTGACTGAGTACGCCGTTCCTGTCGAACAGGTCGATCAGATCCTGTACTTCGAGGATCTGATGCTGCTGGTGGTCGACCAGTTGCTTGAGAAAGCGGATTACCGCACATCCTATGAATTGCTGCTGCGAGTCGAGACAGAACTGCCAGGCTGGGAAAAATCAGTTCCTCGATTCGAGCGACTGCTGCTGAGCGAAGCGGCAACGCGGGCTGCCGCCGGAGAAATCTATGCGGCGCTGGCTCTGCTTGATCAGGTCTTTCAGCGAAATCCGCAAAGCACTGAACTGCCCACCCGATTGGGTGAACTGGTCCGGCCGATGATCAGTGATGCAGTGGGCAAAGAGGATTTTCGCAAGGCCCGCTACCTGATCGATCGAGTCCGCCGGCTGTTTCCGCAGCATGAAGTGGCCGTTGCGGCACAGACCGAACTGCAGACACTCAGCCAGACCCTGCTGGACAAAGCCACGGCCAGCAGCCAGCAGAAACAGCATGCCGAAGCCGCTGAACTGGCTCGCCGTGCCGAAGCGGTCTGGCCCACAGCAGGAAATGGTCGTGCCACATTCACTCAGCTGTTTGCCAGACACCAGGTCCTGCGAGTCGGCATCAACGACCCGCAGGGCCCCTTCATTCACCCGGCTCCACTGGAGTCGGACGAGCGACTGCAGGAGCTGGGGCAGGTCAGTCTGTTTGAGCCTTCTTCAGCCGACGAACTGACGTATTTTCGCTCTGGCTTTTTCGAGGTCTGGGATCCCACGGATCTTGGTCGGGAAGTCGTGTTCACACTGCGTGAAACAAAACCGTCGTGGCAGACACAGCCACTGCTGACAGCCAACCAGGTCGCCGAATCGATTGCTCAGCGAATCGACATCGCTCACCCGCTTTACAGTTCGCGGCTGGCCTCCTTCGTTTCAGAGATCTCCGTCAGATCTCCGTCGCAACTGAGACTTCGATTTTCCCGAGTCCCGCTGAGCATCGAATCTCTGCTGAGATTTCCGGCAACCCGCAGTGTCCCACCAGGTGGTGACGAGGCTGCTGCTGCATCGGCCAGCGGAACAACCGCTGTCATCGCCACGCGTTTTCAGCAAAAGACTGCGGCCGGAAATGCAACATCCTGGCTCAGGGGTGTTCCTGAGCCCGATGGGCTGGACGCCGGCAAATATCATGTCGCCGAGATTCAGGAACAGCGATTTGATGACCGAAATCGCATGATTCAGGCCTTCAACCGCGGCGACATCGATTACATCCCGAAGCTGCTTCCGTGGGAGGTGGACGCCTTCCTGGCATCAGATTTTCAGGTGAAGAAATACGCACTACCCATGACGCACGTGCTGATCTTCAACCCCCGTTCGGAACGTATCACAAACGCTCAGACACGCCGTGCACTGTCCTTCGCAATCAATCGCGAAGGCATCCTGCGTTCCACAATCCTGCGGGATGAATCAATGAAGCATGGCCGACCAACAAGTGCCGCATGGCACCTGCGCAGCTATGCCACGGAACCTCGTGAGCCGGCACCACGATTCAACCTGCGACTGGCTTACGCCCTCCGGTTCGCCGCCGAACAGCAGTTGAGAATTGCCGAGCTGATGAAACTGACGGAGGCTGCAAAGGAAAAGGCGCGGGTTGACAAAATCAATTTTGACCCCGAACAGTTCCGCAGGAACACCAAAGTCGACTACGTCAAACTCCCGCGCCTGCGATTTGTGGTCGAACCTGGTGAAGTGCCCAAAGCTGCAGCCGAACGCCTGCTGAGCTACTGGACTCGAATCGGTTTCGAAATCGACGTGATTCAGGGCGATCAGCCCGGAATGCCACTCTCAGACTCTGACTGGGACTTCTGCTATCGACAGGTACGGATGGAAGAACCACTGCTGGAACTCTGGCCGGTCCTCGCAAATGACACGACTTTTGATATGTCACGACTGGGACTGTATCCCGACTGGATGCGCCAGGAGCTGGTGGGCCTGGACTATGCCTCCAGTTTCCTCGATGCCCAGGAAAAACTGTTCACGATTCATCGACATATCGCTGCTCAGGCCTTCCTGATCCCGCTCTGGGAAGTTGATGAGTACGCAGTGCTGCGAAAGAACGTTTCCGGGACACCGGCTCAACTGATGTCGGTCTACCACAACGCAGAGCGATGGATGATCAAGCCATGAGAACAGCTGTAATCTGCCTGATGCTGTCAAGTGTGCTTCCCGAAGCACTGCTGTTTGCCCAGCAGACTTCGCCGAATGCAACAGCCGGTTCCGTCGCCCAGGCGGATGCACCCGCACCGGCACCCACCGCTGCTCCGACACCCCCCCCGGTTGACCGGACACCGTTTCAGCAGCGCCCCTATCGTGTCACCGTGGAAGTTGGTTTCAGTGGCCCAGACGCCGTCGATCCTCAACTGCGGACCGAAATTGTGCGGCAGATTCGCGACGGGTTTGATCGCCTGTACGGGGCAATGTGGATCACCAGTGTGCTTGAATCCTCGTGGTTCGTGCCCGGCAGCAGAGAATCCCTTGAACGCCTCGATGCGCCGCAACTGGAGAGCCGGTATGTCGAAAGCGAAACCGAAAAAGCCCTGCTGATCGCAGTGGAATGCAACCGTGATGGGTTTACCGTCAGTTGTCGTGAACACGATGTTCGCATTCAGGAGCTGACACCCGTGATTACACGTACCGTCTTCACTGCAGACGCAGCGGCACATGCTGCCTGCGAGCTGGGGCGCGACAGCTTTAGGCCCATCCTTCTGTACACATCACAGACACTGGACAAAACCGAACTGGAATTCGTGGTGCAGGCTGGCTTGATCACCCCACCGGATCCCAGTGCTGCCCAACTGCGGGAGGGCGACGTGCTCCGCACATTCCTGCGACAGATGGACCGAAAAAATCCCGGCAAGGTAAAACTCCTGCAGAGACTTGATCTCTGTTATGTTCGCATCACCGGATTCAACGATGTGCTGGGCAGTGGCGGACTGTCAGCAGACGAACAGCCGGTGCGGGTTGAAGGCGTGGATACCCAGCCATCACAGGGCTGGCAGGACACCAGCCGAGCGCGTGGAGTCCTGCTTTCACACGGCCTCGTACCATTCGGAACCAAAGGGCGCAACCTGCAGCAGATCGGCGTACGCCAACGCCCCATTGCAGCCTCCAGTCGCGTGCGAATGGTGCTGCAGAACCGACCGGATCGACCGCTGATCTGCCTGCGAGTGGACCAGGTCGCAAAGCTCCGACAGACTGATGTCAGTGCCCAACCACCGGTTCGGGTACTGACGGATCGCAGGGGCGAACTCACCCTGCAGACCGATCCCAAAAATCCCACGTTCTGGCTCTACGCATACAGCGGCAGCACGCTGCTTGCTCGAGTTCCATATGCTCCGGGACTCACCCCCGTTGATACCGTGAAACTTCCTGATGACTCCATTCGCCTCGGCGTTGAGGGGGATCTGTATCTGCTGCGAGACGAACTTGTGGATATGGTCGCCGAAAAAGCCGTCCATATGAGTCTTGCGAAAAAGGCGTCTGAAGCGAAAAACGGCGAGGGTTTTCTGGAGGCTGTTGCAGCCATGAATACCCTGCCCGGTGACGAAGCCTTCGGCCTGAAGCTGAATGAAATCCGGGCTCCGGCCATTGATCGCGCCGACAAAGCCAAAAATTCCGCTGCAAAACGTCGCATTGAATCTCTGATTGGCAGAATGTCAGACTCCCTCGTGAAATACTTTGCTCCGGAGAAACGGGTGGCTGAAGCCGACGAACTGCTGAAACTGCGTCGAGCCGCCGGATTGCCGGATGAAGCCCCTGCCGGAAGTTCGGGCAGCGGCCGCTGAGACATCCAGCATGCAGGTCATCTACGAGGATAATCACCTGCTTGTGATCAGCAAGCCGGCGGGACTGGCCACCATGGGGGCATTGCCTGGTATCCCCACAGCACTGGAGCTGGCACGCAACGATATCGCGCACCGCTACAGAAAACCGGGAGCCGTGTATCTGGGGGTGGTCAGCCGATTGGACTCAGCCGTCACTGGAGTCCTTATCTTCGCTCGAACGTCAAAGGCCGCAGCCCGCCTCAGCGCACAGTTCCGGGAACGTTTGATTCGCAAGACTTACATCGCCCTGACGTCACGGACTCCGCAAAAGTCGGCCGAACGTGTTGACTGCTGGCTGCGACGAGATGATGACAGACATCTCACAGTACCCGCGGCTGCGAATTCAGCCGGCGCCCAGCACAGCAGCCTCGACTACCGCTTACTGGGGCAGGGTGACGGAAAGTCTTTGCTGGAAATCACACCGCACACGGGGCGAAAGCACCAGATCCGTGCTCAACTGCAAGCGCTCAAAATACCCATCGTCGGAGACAGAAAATATGGCAGTGACACAACTTTTCCATCCGGAATTGCCCTGCATGCGCTCAGCCTGCAGTTTAAACATCCAGTCCTGCCGGAACTCCTGCACATTTCTGCCCCGCCTCCGAGCCCCTGGCCGACATGGACCAGCGGTCTGCTGAAGGACATTTATCCTAAGGACGCTGTCAGACGCCTACCGCTTCCAGATTGAACTGAGCAGGATTCAGAAAAGGACGCAGTTTCTCCAGGGCCTTCAGCTGCAACTGCCGCACTCGTTCCTTGGAAACTCCCAGATCTGCAGCGATTTCACGCAACGTACGAGCATCTGTCGAGGCTCCGCCAAGCCCGAATCGATGCAGCAGAATCTGATGCTCCCGTGGATCCAGCACGTCCGGGGCCTGTTGCAGCAGTTCCTTCACAACGGCCTGCGGGTCAGCGCAGATTGGCTGTTCACTGTATTCCTCCGGAACCTCTGTCAGAATCTCCGCAGATGTGACCGGAAACCGCTGACGGCGACGCTGACGCACCTTCCACGCGCGAAAGAAGTGTCTTTGAATCGAATGCGTGGCGTAAGTACTGAACCGAAACCTCCGCGAATAATCAAACCTGTCAATTGCTCCCAGCAGAATCATACTGCCATCACTGCTGAACTCCTCAACATCCTGAACGGAAGTCGAAAACTTACGAGCAATTGAGGCAACAAGACGCAGGTTGGACCTCACCAGTTGACCGCGAATCTGCTCCGACTGCTCCAGCATTCGGCGGATCTCCGGTATCAGTTCCGCTGACGGAGCCGCTGGGTCCAGACGACTCCGCAGACAGTTCGCACGATACCGCAGCAGGTTCATCGCCCTGAACAATGTCTGCTCCTGCGAGAATGTCAGCAGAGGGTCACATGCACTAAGACCTGTCCCGGCATCGCTGCTGTTCTCACAAACTGCCCTGGAAACTTCCGCAGTCGACAACTGTAATTCTTCCAAAAGCTGCATTGCAGCGGTGACAGGCTCCGAATCCTCCTCAAGCTCTTCAAACTCGGACGCATAGATGAAGCGAATCTCTGTCTGCAGCAACTCCTCGGCAGCGATTCGCAGGGCCTGCAATTCGGCAGGGCTGGCGACTCTCCTTCTGGAGGAGCTGGGTTTTGCCTTCGATTCCCGTCGTCTCGCTGAACAAACGCTCATCTCTCAGCTCCGTTGAAGATCGTTCACCTCAGGCCCTTAATCGGCCACCCAATACGTCCACATGATACATAATCGTTCACTTGCATTCAACCGTGAACGATTCTGCAAATTAACTTCCTCGACAAAAAAAATCGCAAATACCCCAACAAAAACGACGTTTCCGTATTCAAAAAACCAAACCTAGACAGACAATACGGTCACAGTGATCACAAAAACGGTCACCAGCAGCAACCAAAACAGTCGGCCAAAAGAACGTTTTGCAACCAAAAACGTTCCGCACGGGCCGAGTCAGCCACATCAGGGAAAGCAGACAGATGCAGTCAGTTCCGGACATCCGAATTCGCAGGATCAATGATCAGGGAATTCACAGTGCGGGCGAATTCGTGGTGTACTGGATGACTGCGAATCGCAGACTCCATTTCAATTTCGCGCTCGACCGTGCACTGCAGCACTGTCGCGCGCTGCAGCGGCCCCTGCTGATATTTGAGCCCCTGCGCTGCGACTACCGCTGGGCCAGTCGCCGGTTGCACGCCTTTGTGATCCAGGGTATGCGGGACAACGCCGCGGAAGCCCGTCAAAACGGTCATGCCTATGCCGCCTGGGTCGAACGCGCGCCGGGGGAGGGCAGTGGACTGCTGCAGCAGATAGCAGCCCAGGCCTGCGTCATCGTGACCGATGATTATCCCTGTTTCTTCCTGCCCCGGATGATTCGTGCCGTTGGTCGCCACCTGCCCGTGCTGCTGGAGGCCGTGGATTCCAATGGGCTGCTGCCCATGCGCGCAACCGAACAGGTTTTCCCTACCGCGTACGCATTCCGCCGATTTCTGCAGAAACAATTGACTCCGCACCTGTCTGACTGCCCGAATCAGGAACCCCTGGCTGACCCCGCTGTGCCACGCCTGCTGCAATTGCCGAATCTTTTCGAACACCGGCCCGGACTGTGCTCGGACAGTGAACTCGCTGACCCTGCCGGCTGGCTCGACACAATCCCCATCGATCAGTCTGTTCGCGAAACCAGTTCCACTGGGGGAGCAGTTGCAGCCCGCCAGTGCCTGTCTCTGTTCCTCACCCGAAAACTTGCCCGCTACGGCGAGGAACGCAATGAACCCGATGCCGACGTCGCCAGCGGACTCTCACCATGGCTGCACTTCGGTCAGATCTCTGTGCATGAAGTGTTCCAGCAACTGGCCGAACGGCAGAAGTGGAACCCCGGACTGCTGGCAGATCCCAGACAGACACGCGGCAGCCGTAATGGCTGGTGGGGAATGTCGGAGTCCGCAGAGTCCTTTCTCGACGAACTGGTCACATGGCGGGAGCTGGGATTTAACATGTGCTGGCAGGATCGCCGGTATGATCGCTGGGATTCCCTCCCCGACTGGGCTCGAAAAACTCTGCAGGAACATGCCACGGACCGACGGCCCGAGATCTACACCCACGAACAGCTCGAAACCGCAGGAACCAGCGACCGAATCTGGAACGCTGCTCAAAGACAACTGCTCGGCGAAGGTCGCATGCAGAACTACCTGAGAATGCTGTGGGGCAAAAAAGTGCTGGAGTGGTCCCCGCAGCCCCAACAGGCACTTGCCTCTCTGATCGAACTCAACAACAAGTACGCACTCGATGGACGTGACCCCAACTCCTACTCCGGTATTTTCTGGGTGTTTGGTCGCTATGATCGCGCCTGGGGACCCGAGCGAAAAATCTTCGGAAAAATCCGCTACATGACCTCCGACAGCACCGTCAGAAAACTGGACCTGAAACGCTACCTGCAGACGTGGGGACGCTGACCCTGGTCCGTCCAGCAAAGCCCCATTCGGCAGAATCTGCTGCCACGACCGCTTGCCGGAACCCCAATTCCGATTCCCACACGAATCTTGAGTGGAGTTTCCGGAATGTGCTGAACCACCCCGATTTTGCATTCCGCAGACAGCGAAAGTGACGATAAGGCGAACACGGTGGCCTGCAGGTCGCCATGTTTTTCCCGGATGGTCCTGAAAGCGAGCCTACAGTGCGAGACTTCAGCGCTCTCTTGCCACCAAACACGGTGGCCTGCCTGAAACTGGCCAATGATGGTCGCCGATTTCCATTTCGACCGCTGACCGCCGGACACTGCCTGATCGGCAGCGGCGCTGCCTGTGATCTCCGACTCGGTGAAACCGGCGTTCCCTCCCTGCACTCCTCCATCGAACTCAACGGCGCCGCCGCCCGTATCACCCTCCTCGCCTCCGCTCCGGCACTCTGCATCAATGGACAGGCCGTCAGTCATGCCGATCTGCGAGACGGAGACCTGCTGGAAATCGGCGATTTTCGGGCCGTCTTTCACTTCTGCCTGCCAGCCAGCGATGCCGCAACACCGCCCATCGCCCGCCACGAAGAACTGGCTGTCCGCAAACAATTACTCGAACTGGCTGCCTCCGCCCGCTCGGCTGCCAGCGAGTCTGATTCCGCAATGTGTGAAGCCCAGCTCTTCGGCGATGAAAACCACGAAGACAGCGACGCCGACGCAGACGATCTCCTGCTCAGACTGGACCTGCTTGACAGACGCATGGATGATTCTGCTCGAGCCCTGAAGGAACTCGTCAGACAGCAGCGAATCGTCGCAGACGTGCTGCAACGGATGGCGGTGCAACTGGAACAACTTGCTACCGGCAGCCACGCTGGAAACACGACTCGCCGCGCCAGCGCTTGAAGCCCGGGAAGTTGAACACCCGAACAGTGCACGAAATCTGAACAGACCCATCGGTCCGGAATTCCAGCAGTTGGTGTTTGACTAAACCACAGTCAGCACTGCAGGTCGGTCGATTGACAGTCCGGTTTCCTGATGCCATATATGATGCGGTTCGAGAGGATTTCGTCAGTATCCCGTTGATTCAGCAGCGGATCTGACGAAGACTTCTGTGTCCTGCCGTGGAAGTGTGCTGCCGGTTGCCTGCGGTGGACATTGCCTGCGGTGGTACTGGTAACTTTGGTGGATTATTGAACTTCCGGTGATCTTGATGTTTCGGGATGAAAGAGAGAGGGCGATGAAGAACGTATTGAAGTTTGTGGCGGTCGCCGCCGTGGCTGCCGGCCTGTTTGTGACCAGCGGATCACAGGCCGTTGCTCGTCCGAAGTACAAGGACGTGATGAGTGCAACCTACGCTGAACTGGCGAAGAAGCACGGCACGGACGGTAAGTTGACCTGCGCCGTTTGTCACCCGGATAAGGACAAGAAGATCCGCAATAACTACGGCGCGGAATTCGGCAAGGCGCTGACAAAGAAGAACGAATCGGATGAAGCCAAAATCAAGGAAGCTCTGACCAAGGCAGAAGCCGGCAAGAGCGCCACCGAAGGCAAGACCTTTGGCGACCTGATCAAGGCCAACGAGCTGCCGGGCACCGCCGAAGCCGCAAAGTGATTGGCTGCGGAAAATACGAGCTGGAAACACTGGGGGGCTGATGTGAATCAGCCCTCTTTGTCATCCAGGAATTGCAAAAAACCTGAATTTCCGCATCTTTTCTCGATTGAACGCCGATACCGGGCGTGATATTCTTCGCGGTCCGGGTGTACCTGCAACTGCTCCGCTTTCCGGTCGCAGCTTGCAAAAACTGTTGTGTGTGCCCTTTTTTTGTGACTCTTTTTGCGTCAGCGTTCAGGTTCCGATTGCCTGTCAATCCAACCGCTCGCGGGAAATCTTGAACAATCATGAGCACTCTGAAAAAGAACAAGCGGATCAAGCGAGCGTCGCTTGCGGAACTTTACGGTGATCTGAAGCCCGGTCGGGGCAATAAGAAAACAGAGCGCGGCAAAGCCAAATACCTGGGTGGTAACGGACGCAAGACGACCGGTATCTCCAAGCGTGTCTACCGCAGGAATCTGAAGCGAATTCAGGTCGTTGAAAACGGCGCTGTCGTGTCTCGCCGAGTGCCGGTGCGCCTGATCCGCTCAGGCGCCATCACGAAGCCACTGGCTCAGGACCCGTTTGCCCTTCCGGAAAACAACTGAGTCTCCGGCACAACCTCTGCCAGCGCGCTCGGTCTTTCTGCATCAACCCGCGACCACTGGTCGCGGGTTTTTTCGTAACTGTTGCTGCAGCCAGCAATTCCCGTTTCCAGCCTTCGAAAAGTTTCATCGATTCGGCAAATCGCAGCCAGTGCCGGGCGTGGTCTGGTTGATCTGACGTCCATGGAACCTAGGATGATGCAGCAACGGCAGAGTCGCTCACAGGGATTCTCAGGGGCTCTGCCTGTACTTTCCCATCCGGAATCGCCCCGGTGGACTCGTATTCATTTTCTCAGACGCAACCGACTATGCCGACCGCCGAGCAACTGCAACTTCTTGTTTCAAATGTTGTTGAACCACTCACCCAGCGATCACTCGGTGAACTGCGGATGGTTCGTGACACCTTCATCAACGGCAATGACGCTCGCGTGCGACTCGAACTGCCGACTCCGGCATGGCCCAACCCCAAAGGCCTCGAAGAACTCGTGCGTCAGCGAATTCGCTTCGCGGCTCCTGACCTCGATGTCCGCATCGAAGTGCACTCAACCGTCCGCGGTAAGGATACCGGCGGTCGCATCGGGCTGAATGTGCACAATGTCATTGCAGTCGGCAGTGGCAAGGGTGGAGTGGGCAAAAGCACAGTCGCTGCGGCGATCGCCTGCGGACTGCACTCCTTCGGTTGTCGCGTGGGCCTGATGGATGCTGATGTCTACGGTCCCAGCATCCCGCACATGATGCACGCCGAGGGTCGACCGGCGGCCAGCGAAGTCACCGACAGCGAAGGGAACCGCATGATGCGGATGGAACCGATTGATGCCGGAGGCGTCAAGCTGATGTCCATGGGATTCTTTATCGATCAGGGCCAGTCCGTCGTCTGGCGCGGACCGATGCTGCACAAAGCGCTCACGCAGTTCCTGAAGGACACTGACTGGGGCGAACTTGACTATCTCATCATCGACCTGCCTCCGGGTACCGGAGACGTTGCTCTGACACTCGCTCAGCAGGTCGGGCTGGCCGGGGCTGTTGTCGTCTGTACTCCGCAGCAGGTTGCTCTGCTGGACGCCATCAAAGCCGTTGATATGTATCAAAAGGTCAGCGTGCCAATCCTTGGGTTCATCGAAAACATGACCGGTGAGATTTTTGGCCGTGGCGGTGTGCAGAAGGTTGCCGCGGAAATGAAAATCCCGTTCCTCGGTGAAATCCCACTCAAAGCCTGTATCCGGGAATACGCCGACCGCGGACAACTGATGCAGATGCTGCAGGAAGACAACCCGGCTCGAGACGACCTGCGAGCGGTCTGCCAGAATGTGGCAGTTCAGATTTTCCGGGAACTGATCCGATCGCCTGCCGGCCCGGTCCTCGAAATCCTCTGATCTTTGCCACAGGCCACACGGTAAACACTGGGGGAATGAAATGGGGCTGCCACTCGCGGAGATCTTCGAAGAGTTCTCCGACCTGGACCGCGAGGACCAGTCGAAATACCTGCTGGAGCTCGGCGACGATCTGCCGCTGTTCCCCCCGGCTCTGCGCACTGAAGCAAACCGTGTCTATGGATGTCAGAGTCAGGTGTGGCTATCGGCTGACGTCAGCGGTCACGGAGACAATGCGGTCATCCGAATTCTGGCGGACAGCGACTCCAATATCGTTCGGGGGCTGATAGCAATCCTGCAGTCCGCCTATGACGGAATGACCGCCTCTGAAATACTCAGCTATGATATTCAGGCCGTGTTTCGGCAGCTGAATCTGCAGCAGCATATTTCACCGCAGCGTCGAAACGGACTGCGCGGGATGGTGGAACGCATCCAGCTCCTCGCCCGGAAACACGCCGTCAGTTTCGAGCTGTCTGCAGAAGAATCAGCCAGTGTTGCAGGCGCGGTGCTGCCCCTGTGTCCGGCCCCGCGATTTGATGTCCTGCAGATCCGCAGGCAGTTCCCGGTGCTCAACAGACCCCTCGGAGATGGACGGTTTCCTGTTTATCTGGACAGCGGAGCCTCCTCACAAAAGCCGGCCTGTGTCATCGAAAAGGAACGCGAGGTTGAGGAACAGTACTACGCCAACGCGCATCGGGGCACTTACCAGTTCGGGGTGCGAATTGATGAGGAGTTCGAGTCAGCTCGTGAACTGACAGCAAACTTCCTCGGAGCCCGATCTGCGGACGAAATCGTATTCACCGCCGGAACCACGGCCGGTCTGAATCTGATCGCTTTCGGCTGGGCACTGCCGCGCCTGCGTCCCGGTGATGAAATCCTCACAACCGTGATGGAGCATCACGCAAACTTCGTCCCATGGCAGCAGGTGGCGATTCGCACGGGAGCCCGGCTGAAACTCATCCCACTGACATCGGACGGCCGGCTGGACGCATCCGCATTCGACTCCGTCTTCACTGAAAAAGTCCGGCTTGTGGCGGTCACCGCCATGTCCAACATGCTGGGAACCATCAACCCCATTCGGGAAATTGCCAGAAGGTGCCGTCAGATCAACGCCTGCCTCGTTGTTGACGGCGCCCAGAGTGTCCCGCATCTCCCTGCAAATGTTGCGGCTGATGAGGTCGACTTCCTTGTCTTCAGCGGACACAAAATCTACGGCCCCACAGGAGTGGGCGTCGTATACGGTCGCCAGTCAAGGCTGGAGGAGATGGAACCGGTGATGTTCGGAGGTCATATGATTTCCGAGGTCACAACTGAACGCTCAGTCTGGTCACGACCGCCGGCGAAATTTGAGGCCGGTACGATGCCCATCGTGCAGGTGATCGGCCTCGGCGCGGCCATTCGCTGGCTGCAGCAACTGGGGCTGGCCGCCGTGCATCAGCACGAAGAGCAATTGACTCGTCTGTTGTTTGATGGTCTGCGTGAAATCCCCGGACTGCGAATCTTCGGTCCAGCCCCCGAGCATCGCGGGGCCATCGTCAGCTTCCGGATCGACGGCGTTCACCCGGAGGATCTGGCCGCGTTGCTCGACAGCCACGGCGTGTTCACGCGACATGGACATCACTGCACCATGCCGCTGCATGCTCACCTTGGTATTGCCGGATCCACTCGCGTCAGTTTCGGAGTCTACAACACTGCTGACGACGTGCAGGCGTTCCTGAAAGCCCTGAACCAGGCTCGTCAGCAACTGCAGTGATGACAATCGCGCGGACCCACTGTCCGCGCGGGCGGACTGCTGTTCAACCCGGCCACACCCGAACTAGACAGCACGCACTTCAAAACCGCTGCGATACGACTTCGTCAGTAGTTTGTCCGCCGCTGGCAGATCTGTCCGGAAGCTTTCAGCGTTCCACTGAATCTTCTGACCGGGCAGTCGAGCGGCCACATTCCCCAACTGCACCGTCTCGGTCAGCGGACCAGCGTAGTCGAAACCATCCGTAGTTTTCTGCCCAGCCAGCACCGCATCCACCCACGCGTGCCAGTGACTCACACCAGCAACGTCAGGAAGTTTGTAATCTGCAAATCTGTCCATCGGGTACAACTGCGGCATACCTACGTGCGGCAGCACCATCGTGCCACCTTCGCCGATAAACAGCGAACCGGCATTCGGCAGTTGCCGGTCGGCAGGCATGCCGGCCAGTTCCACCGGTGGCTTCAGTCCACCGTCACGCCAGATCACTTTGATCGCTCCAGTCGTGTACTGCGTGCCGGCAAACTCCCAGGTAACGGTTTCCGGCCCAGGCCAGACTTCAGCAGTTGTCCCCGAGTTCTCCGCCAGAATGCTCGCGGGGTGTCGGATACCGAGGGCCGAGAACACCGGATCCAGGATATGACAGCCGAAGTCGCCCAGGGCCCCGGAACCAAAATCCTGCCAGTCACGCCACTTGAACGGATGATAGACGTCGGCGGCGAACGGCCGCTCCGGTGCCGCTCCCAGCCAGAGATCCCAGTTGACCGTCGGCGGAACGTCAGCAGGTGCCGGGCGATCGGTCCGCTGACAGTACTGTCGCCCCTGAACTCCAACCCACGAGTGGACCTCCCGGACTCGACCAATCGCACCATCCTGTATCAGCCGGACCCCCAGTCGATACTCCTTCGCCGAATGAATCTGATTACCCATCTGAGTTGTCACGCCGGCTTTTTCCGCCATTCGCGTCAGTTGCCGCGCTTCCCAAACCGTGTGTGTCAGTGGCTTCTGGCAGTAAACATGCTTTCCCATCTGCATGGCAGCCATCGCCACTGGTGCATGCATGTGGTCGGGAGTGGACACGATGACCGCATCCACAGTTGCTCCCAGCTGCTGCAGCATTTCACGATAATCCGACCAGTGCCTGACGCCCGGATAAGCTGCGTCGGCCTTGTCAAAACGTGTCGAGTCAATGTCGCAGAAGCCAACAAACTTCACCGCCTCATGGGTGCCGATACTGTTGAGGTCAGCCCATCCCATTCCATTCACGCCCACTGCTGCCACATTCAACTGTTTGTGGCGATTTGCAGCCTGCAGCACTGAGGGCAGGCCCGCAGCACCGATCAACGCTGCTGAATGCTGTAGAAACTGACGTCGATTCGTTGACTGATCGGACGCGGCCATAGCCTGAGTTCCCTGAATGGTGGGGTAATGATGAGGAATTCCGGGGACGCAATTGTCCCTGATCAGCAATCTCTCCGGAATTGAGCCAAAAGACAAGTCTTCCGGGTATTCCGCTCACTACCGCCCCGGTTCTGCATGCAGCCCGGTCCGTAAACTCACTCGAGAGTGGCAAAACAGCGACGTATACTGATACAATTTCAGTCGTGCGGTCCATCATCTGCGCCAGCCCTCGGTTCCATTCAGCCAGCCATTCTTCACCTGGACACAGCCATGCCGGGAATTCAGATCCTCCTGTCCCTGCGTTCAATCGCTTCTCCTGCGGGCATGGCTGCATTGATCACCTGCACGCTGCTGATGACTGCAGCCCATGCTGCGGATCCGGCCGACGCTGTACAGTTCAATCGGGATATTCGCCCGATTCTGGCCGCCAACTGCCTCGAATGCCACGGCTTCGACGCCGGTACTCGCAAAGGTGATCTGCGTCTGGATACACCGGAAGGCGCTTTTCTGGACCACGATGGAAGGGCCGCCGTGAAACCTGGAAAGCCCGAAAACAGTGAACTTATCAAACGAATCGACTCCTCCGATGCCGACATTCAGATGCCACCTCCGGAAACCGGAAAAACGCTGACCGCACAGCAGAAAAATCTGCTGCGTCGCTGGATCGAAGAAGGTGCTGCATGGCAGAAACACTGGGCATTCGAAGCCCCTGTCACGCCACCTCTGCCCGCAGTCCGTCGGGCCGACTGGGTCCGCAACCCCGCCGACGCATTTGTTCTGCATCGGCTCGAGCAGACAGGACTGCAGCCGCAACCGGAGGCGGATCGAACCACACTGATCCGCCGCGTGGCTTTTATCCTGACAGGACTGCCACCAGCGGTTTCGGAAGTCGATGAATTCCTCAGCGACCAGTCGCCGGATGCCTACGAACGCATGATCGAGAGATATCTGCAGTCACCTCGCTATGGTGAAGAACAGGCTCGACACTGGCTCGATGTTGCTCGGTATGCTGACACTCACGGACTGCATCTGGACAATGAACGTGAAATGTGGGCGTGGCGCGACTGGGTGATCAGTGCCTACAATCGCAATCTGCCATTTGATCAGTTCACCACGTGGCAGCTTGCCGGTGACCTGCTGCCCAACGCCACGCTCGAACAGAAGGTGGCCACGGGATTCAATCGCTGCAATGTGACAACCAGTGAAGGTGGGGCGATCAATGAAGAATGGCTCTACCGCTATGCGGTGGATCGAACCAGCACGACGATGCAGACATGGATGGGTGTGACCGCAGGCTGCGCCGTCTGCCACGATCACAAATACGATCCCATAACCATGCGTGATTTCTACTCTATGTACGCCTTTTTCTATTCGGCGGCCGATCCCGGCATGGATGGTAATATCAGCCGGACACAACCCTTTCTGCGAGTTCGGACGCCCGAAAGGCAGTTGTTGACGGACGACGCCGATGCTCGCGTAAAGCTGGCGGAGCAGCAGTTGCAGAAATCGCTCAGCGACGCAGCAGCAACCGACAGGCTCACCGATGAACCGGCAGACCCCGCTGCAGAACGCTCTGTCAGTGATCTGATCCTCGACGATTTCCTGCCTCCCGGCAGCCGATCCCGAAACACCTCCAGAAATGATGCCGTCTGGGTCCGCAGTGCAGGATCCGGAGATAACACGGACGCCCGCTCACTGGAACTGGCTTACGGATCAGACTACGAACTGACCATCGATCTGACACTGATTCCCATTGTGGTACCGGCCGATGGCATTCTGACCGTTGATGTCTGGACGGACCCTCGACACCCCCCCCGCAGCCTCCGTATTCAGTACGACGACGGACGTGCTCGACGCTCAGTCTGGTCTGATACAACAGAAGTGTCCGGTGGCAGAAGGATGGGCAGCCTGCCAACACCCGGGATCTGGCATTCGCTCGAAATCTCACTCCCGCAGGCCGGATCAACTCCCGGCGCACGCATTAAATCGCTGGTGCTCGGACAGGATGGTGGTCGCGTTCGCATCGACAGTGTCCGCATCGCCGGACGCATTGCTGCCGGACGTGATCCCCGCGCCTCCTTCAAAGCCTGGTGGGAACTCTCCAAAGGGACAAATCCGGATGGTCTGACACCTGAACTGCAGAAGTTGCTTTCGGCCGGTCCGCAGGACACCCCGGATGCCGCACAACTTCTGCAGTTGAAGCAGTTCTGGAGACGAGTGGTGCAGCGTGTTGAAGATTCGCCGGCCGCAGCGGAGCGTAAATCCCTGGATATGGCTCTCGCACGACAGGCTGCGGTTCAGGACGAGGTCCCCGGCACCTTCATGTTCACCGATCTGCCGCAGCCTCGCGAGGCGTTCATCATGGAACGCGGACAGTACGACAAACGCGGTGCAAAGGTGGAACCCGGTGTTCCTGCTCAGTTTCCACCCCTGCGCAGCACTGATGGCCAAACACTCACGGGACGTCGCGCCACACGCCTCGACCTGGCCAACTGGTTCACCTCACCGGAGAACCCACTGACTGCCCGAGTGACCGTCAATCGCATCTGGCAGCAGGTCTTCGGCACTGGACTCGTCCGCACCAGTGATGATTTCGGTACTCGCGGTGATCCTCCATCCCACCCCGAACTGCTTGACTGGCTGGCCACCGAATTCCGCAACTCCGGCTGGGACCAGAAACAGTTCTTTCGCCTGCTGCTCACCTCAGCCACATTCCGCCAGCGGTCAGTGGCTGCAGAGTCTGCCCTGCAGCTGGATTTCGATAATCGACTGCTGTCCCGCGGCACAAGATTCCGCCTTGATGCGGAACAACTGCGCGATAATGTGCTTTACGTCAGCGGTCTGCTGGATGCCACCATGGGTGGTCGGGGGGTCATGCCCTATCAGCCACCGGATATCTGGGAACCCGTCGGTTATGAAAACAGCAACACCAGATTCTATATGCAGGAACATGGCGGTGCACTCTACCGTCGCAGTGTTTACTGCTTCATCAAACGCACGGCACCGCCGCCCTTCATGACAAATTTCGATGCTCCCAACCGCGAGCAGTTCTGCAGTCGCCGCGAACGCAGCAATACCCCACTGCAGGCACTGCAGTTGATGAACGACGTGCAGCATTTTGAGGCCGCCAGAGTCCTCGCACAGCGACTGCTGCAATCCCCGGGGAATGACGTCGCCCGCATCACCCTGCTGCATCGTACAGTGCTGGCACGCGAACCGGCTGAAGACGAATTGCCGATTCTGCAGCAGGCATTGAAAACGCAGCAAAAACACTTTGAGAACTACCCTGAAAAAGCCGCTCTGGTGATTCGGAACGGGGAAGCCCCCATCGCTGAGCAACTGCCCGCTGTGGAACTGGCTGCCTGGACAATGCTCTGCAATCTGGTACTGAATCTCGACGAAACTGTCTGCCGCAACTGAACTTTGAAAGCCGAACCATGTTTCGAACAACCTGCCTGCTGATATCTCTGCTGAGCTGGCTGCCACTGTCTGCCACCAGTCCGGCTCAGTCTCCCGCTGCCCAGGCGACACCTCGTCGACCGAATATTGTCTTTATCTTCTGCGACGACCTGACCTGTCAGGCCATCAGCGCCTACGGTGAAAGTCGACACCTTCTGGAAACACCCCATATCGACAAACTGGCCGCACAGGGCGCCCGCTTCGATCGCTGCCTTGTCACAAACTCGATCTGTGGCCCCAGCCGAGCCACGATCCTGACCGGAAAATACTCGCACCGCAACGGGTTCTACAACAACAGCAACTGCACCTTCGACAACTCGCAGACAACCTTCCCCAAATTACTGAAGGCTGCCGGGTATCAGACTGCCATGATCGGAAAATGGCACCTCGTCTCGGACCCCACCGGATTCGATCACTGGCAGATTCTGCCCGGCCAGGGGCTTTACTATAACCCGCCCATGATTCGCAACGGCGAAAAGGTCAAACTGACCGGATATACGACCGACCTGATCGCTGATCTCTCGATTGACTGGCTGAAGCAGCGGGATCGCACAAAACCGTTTCTCCTCATGAGCCAGCACAAAGCACCACATCGCGAATGGGCTCCCGCACTTCGACACCTGGGCTGGGACAATGACCGGGTTTATCCGGAGCCCCCCACACTGTTCGATGATTTTTCAGGACGCAGTCGCGCCGTGGCCGATCACGATATGGGACTTGATCGAACCTTTACGGAACTTGATGCAAAACTGCGTCCCTCACCCAATATGTCTCCTGAACAACTGCAGCAGTGGAACGCATGGTACGGACCGCGAAATGAGAAATTCCTCGCAGCAGGACTGCAGGGCAGGGAACTCGTCCGCTGGAGATACAACCGCTATATGCATGACTACCTCGCCTGTGTGAAGGCGGTGGACGAAAACGTCGGACGACTCATGCAGACTCTGGAGGATGAGGGGGAAGCGGAAAACACAGTGGTTGTGTTTACGAGCGATCAGGGATTCTTTCTGGGAGAACATGGCTGGTTCGATAAACGCTGGATCTTTGAAGAATCGCTCCGTACACCGATGATGGTGCGCTGGCCCGGCGTTGTGAAGCCCGGGTCCGTGCAGAAGGAAATTGTTTCGCTCGTTGACTTTGCACAGACATTCCTTGAAATCGCCGGACTTGAGCAGCCGGGCGATATGCAGGGACGCAGCCTGCTGCCCATTCTGCAGGGGCAGACTCCGACGGACTGGAGAACCAGCCTGTATTACCACTATTACGAATTCCCGGCGCCGCATCGGGTTCGGCCACACATGGGTGTCATCACCGATCGCTACAAGCTCGTGCACTACTACAAGCCGGATATCGACGAATGGGAACTGCTCGATCGACAGCAGAATCCCGAAGAAACAAAGAACTACTACAACGATCCGGAATATGCCCAGGTGGTTAGCGAACTGCAGACCGAACTGCAGCGACTGCGTCAGGAAGTCGGTGACACCGCCGAGGCTCCGCGGTCCGCATACGGGAACCAGCCGTTTGACGGAGAGGCCGTCAAGCCTCAAAAGAAGCCAGGCTCAGAGAAAAAACAGACCAAACAGCAGTAAATACCGGAGGTGCTGAATGTCGCTGGTCAGTCGCTGCGCAATTCTCATCCTCACGGTTCTGATCAGGCCGGTGTCAGGACAGACGGCCCCCGATTTCGACCGGGATGTTGCTCCTGTCCTGCTCAGTCGCTGCCTCGAATGTCACCGGAAAGCCAATCCCTCCGGTGGCCTTTCGCTCGAGACTGCCGCTGATCAGCGCCGCGGCGGCGACAGTGGTCCGGCACTGATTCCCGGCAATGCGCCCAGCAGCCTGCTGCTGACTCGAGTCCTGGCAGCCGAAATGCCACCGCCGATGAATGGTCACGATCGTCCGCTGCCCCAGCCGGAAATGGATGTCCTCAGACGCTGGATTGATGCGGGGGCCGTCGTTCCCGACGGCCGGATGCTTGATCTGTTCGAAAAAACTCTCACCAATCGCGGTGGTCGCGACTGGTGGTCGTTTCAGCCACTGCAGACAACTCAGCCACCGCCACCCTCCTCGATCTCCTGGAACACATGGCAAACCCATCCCATTGACCGATTCATTGCAGCCGGTCTGCAGCAACAGCAGTTGACACCGGCCCCCTCAGCGACAGCCCGGGAGCTGGTAAGAAGGCTGAGCTGGGTGGTGACCGGTCTGCCTCCACTGGATTCCGACATGGAACTGGCTGCTGCCGCAGACAGAGCAGGGCAGGGGGGGCTGACAGCCACTCAATCTCAGCAACTGGTTGATCGGCTGCTCGCATCACCTCACTATGGTGAACGCTGGGCCAGACACTGGCTGGATGTGGTACGTTATGCCGACACCAGTGGATATGAACGCGACCAGCCCAAACCATTTGCCTGGAAGTATCGAGACTGGGTCGTGCAGGCACTGAATGCGGACCTTCCATGGGATCAGTTTGTCCGCCTGCAGCTCGCCGGAGACGAAGTGCCGAATCGCAGTGAGCACACGGTCATTGCCACTGGCTTTCTGCGGCTGGGCACATGGAACGACGAGCCGAATGACCCGGAAGACTACGTGTATGAACGCCTTGAAGATCTGGTGCACACGACGTCCTCAGCCTTTCTGGGACTGACCGTCAAATGTGCACGCTGCCACGATCATAAATTCGATCCGATTCCCCAGTCCGATTATTATCGATTTGCGGCAGCCTTCTGGCCGGGACCACTGAAATCCGGAAGTCGCACGCTGCTGGGTGGACCGGACGCAGAAACACTGGGATTTCCGGAAGTCCTCGGCTGGACAGACCTCACGCGACAGCCCTCGCCGCTGCATATACTGAAAAACGGCGAGCGTCACAGGCCGCTGCAGGCTGTTTCCGCTGGTCCACTCAGTTGCCTGCCAGCACCGGGGCGCAGTGATTTTTCTGCAGCGGAAGCCGGCAGCACAACACGGCTCAGACTGCAGTTGGCAGACTGGATTGCCAGCCCGCAGAATGCACTTGCCGCGCGAGTCATCGTGAACCGCCTGTGGATGCACCATTTCGGAGAAGGTCTTGTTCGCAGCACCAGTAACTTCGGCTTCACCGGCGATCAGCCCAGCCATCCTGAACTGCTGGACTGGCTCGCCGCAGAACTGCTGCGCAGTGGCGGCAGCCTGAAGCACGTGCACCGTCTGATACTGACCTCAGCAGCGTGGCAGCAGTCAGCACAACATCCGCAGGAACAGCACTATAGTTCCGTCGACGCAGGCAACCGCTGGCTGTGGCGCGCCAACCGGCGAAGGCAGGACGCTGAATCCCTCCGGGATGCGTTTCTGGTCGCATCCGGGGAACTGGATCGACGACTCGGAGGCCCCGGTTTCGTACCCACGCTCAGCACGGACGCCCTCGAAGGCCTCTCGAAAAAAGACGCAGCATGGACAGCATCACCACCGTCAGAACAACTGCGACGCAGTCTGTATATGTATCTGCAGCGCAGTTTGCAGCCACCCATGATGACCACCTTCGATCAGTGTGATACCACCATCTCCTGCGGGCGCAGAGATGTCTCCATCGTCGCCCCTCAGGCACTGACAATGCTGAATAATCAGTTCATGCACCAGCGCGCCGAGGCACTGGCCGCTGCCACTGTATCCAAACCCGGACAGATCGCCCGGATCCGACACATCTGGCAGGCAATCCTGCAGCGACAGCCTCGTGAAGAAGAGCTGTCGGACAGCCTCCAGCACCTTGAAACTCAACAACGCCTGCTGGTCGAAAGTCTGCAGCTTGCGGCAGCACGCAGGCAAAATCCGCTGCCCGCCCGCATTGCCCCGGCAGTTACAGCCGTCTGCCGACAAATCGCTGCCCCAACGGAATCCGTCCCCCTCACCGCTGAAGTACGACTGCTGCTGGATGCCTCCACAGGAATCCAGCTGTCCCCAAACGGATCCGTCGAACTCTGGCTCAGCCGCGATCCAGCCGGGCGAAACGCAACCCAGCCTGTACCCGCACGCAGGCCAACGCTCAGCAGACTGCCGGGAAAAGAATACGCTGCAGTGCAGTTCGACGGACGCGGCAGCTTCCTGCAGCTTGGCAATGGACTGCTGGAACGGGACGAATTCACAGTGTTTGCCGTAGTGACGGATCAAGCCGCCGCAGGACACCGGGAACTGCTGTCAAACTGGAGCGGACGCGATGGAAACTCCACGGAGTCCCTGTTCGTGGGACTCACAGGCGAACGAGCCTTCCGCTTGAGCGACGCTCTGTCCGGAGCCGGAGAATTGCAGCAGGGCGACCAGCCCTTTCTGCTGACTGCTGCCAATGGGCCGAACGGAGCCGCACTCTTCCAGGGACTGCGGCAGGCCGTCTTCCAGTCAGCCAGACTACCCACCAGACGACTCGATACACCCTGGGTCATCGGGCAACAGGGGAATATCGAGGGCGAGTACTGGCAGGGACACCTCAGCCTGCTGGTGGTCTTCGACCGTCAACTCAATCCCGATGAACGGCTGGCGGTGCAGAGTGCCATCAGCAGCAGGTTCAGTCTGCCTCTGCAGGAACAGCCCACGGCAAAGCCTGCCAATCCCGAGCAACTGGCACTCGCTTCACTGTGCCTGGTACTGCTGAACACAAATGAATTCGCCTTCATAGACTGACGGAATTTCAGTCAGACGGCATCGACCGAAGGTGGCAGATTCAGTGCCTCACAATCCAGCCGGAACAGACGACGCGCGTTGACCGTCGTAATCGTTGCCATATCTTCCATCGACATACCATGAACTTCCGCCAGACAGGCACACGTATCGGCAACCCACGCTGGCTCGTTTCGTTTGCCACGGTACTGCTGAGGTGCCAGATACGGAGCGTCCGTTTCGATCAGCAGGCGGTCCAGCGGGACCTGAGCTGCCACGGCTCGCAATGCATCATTCCTGCGATAGGTCAGCATGCCACTGAAGGACAGAAACATTCCCAGTTGCAGACATTCTCTCGCGGTGGCTTCGTTGCCGCAGAAGGAATGCATCACGCCGCGCAGCGGAGCAGTCTCTGAAGCCTCACGCAGCACTTCCAGAACCTCAGCTTCGGCCTCACGACAGTGCACAACAAAGGGCTTGTCACACCGACGGGACAGCTGAATATGGCGACGAAATGAATCGTACTGCAGATCCAGCGGAACGTCCTTCCAGTAGTTGTCCAGCCCGGTCTCGCCAATCCCCACGACCCGCGGGTGATATGCCAGCTCCTCAATCCGCTCCCAGTCCCCCGGCCGAATCTCATGAGTGTGGTTGGGATGCACTCCCACCACCGCAGAGATCCCGGGATACCTGTTGGACAGCAGGACCACGGCCTGACTGGTGGCAGCAGAAATGCCGATCGCGAGCAATTGCACAACCCCGGCGGCGGCGGCACGCCCCAGCACCTCTTCAAAATCCTGACGGAATGAATCAGATTCGGGATGACAGTGAGTATCAACCAGAGCAGTGGCCATCGGGAATTCCGGAACTGAATGAACAGGGATCGATTTAACGGACTTCTGCGGCTATCCGCTGCAGCAGAACATCATCCACAATCGTCCCTTTGGGCAGCAGCTTCAACTTCTCCACAATGCGAATCACCAATGCCTCATTATGAGGAATGCCCAGACCCTGCAGGCGATGCGCCACCGCCCGACGACCGCTGTGCCTTCCCAGCACCAGCCGTATCTCATCACCACCCACGGTCTCCGGACGAAACGGCAGATATGTGTCAGGATTCTTGAGCAGCCCGTCCTGGTGAATTCCAGCCTCCGTCGCAAAGATATTCGCTCCTCCAACAGGCTTCATCAGGGGCAGAACGATGCCCGTAAGCTCCGCCACCAGACGACACAGCGGGGCCAGCAGGCGAGTATCAACGCGGTGGGTCCGCCCGTACTGTTCCTGATGAAGTGTCAGCGCCATCACCACCTCCTCCAGCGATGCATTCCCGGCACGTTCTCCGATTCCGTTCACCGTGCACTGCACCACATTGGCCCCCTCGGCAATACACGCAAGGGTATTGGCAACAGCCAGACCAAGGTCGTTGTGAAAATGCACCGCCAGCAGAGCCCGCTGCAACTCCGGAACCCCGTCCTGAATCCGCCGGATATAGTCCCGCGATTTTTCAGGAGTCAGCAGACCAACAGTATCAGGAAAACCAACCGTGGTGGCACCCGCCCGAATGGCCTCCCGATAACACTCACACAAAAAGTCGACTTCCGTACGGCTGGCATCTTCAGGACTGAACGCCACAATTCGGAACTTCTCCGCCGCATATCCGACTGTGTCCGATATCAACTGCAGAATCTCAGTCCGACTCTTCCCCAGCTTGTAAGTTCGATGCAGCGGACTGGTTCCGCAGAACAGACTGACCCCCCGCTTGTGAACCGGGTTTCCATCCAGTGCCCGATCTGCCGCATCAATGTCACTGCGCACCGTCCGGCAAAGCGCCGTCAGTACCGGCCCCCGCACACGCCCCACCATCAGACGGATGGCTTCCACATCCGCTTCAGAACTGGCCGGAAAGCCGGCATCCAGGGAATGCACACCGGCCTTTTCCAGAGCCAGCGCGATCTGCAGTTTTTCCTGCGGCTCCAGCGTCGCCCCAGGCATCTGCTCGCCATCTCGCAGAGTTGTGTCACTGAACAACACCACTCCACTGCGACGATGTCGCGCTATGATGACCTCGCGAATCCTGTCCTCCAGTCGCTGACGAAATGTGCGTACCCGGCGGTCTTCCGACACTGCAAACCCCCTTCCCTGAGCAGACTTTCACTGGAATCAGCTGTCCCCGCGACGCTTCCCCCGACGACGACCACTCTGCTCTCCCAGAGACGAGCGGCGCCGCAGCATATGATGGTAATGCTGAGCAAATCTGTGGGCCTCATCGCGAATGTACTGCAGCAGCCGCAAGGCCCACGAATGACGACTCAATCGATGCGGCTCTGATGCACCAGGCACATAAATCTCCTCCTCTCGCTTCGCCAGAGAAACTGTTGGCGGAGGAGTAATGTTCAGCAGCTGAAATGTCTCCATCACCGCATTCAACTGCCCCTTGCCACCATCAATCAGCAGCAGATCAGGAAAGGCATCGCCCTCCTCATTCAGACGCGAAAAACGCCGAGTAATCACTTCACGCATCGATGCAAAATCATCCACGCCCTCCACTGTCTGTATCCTGAACTTCCGGTAACCTGGCTTGAAGGGAAGACCGTCAATGAACTGCACCAGACTGGCCACCGTTTCGCTGCCCTGCAGATGGGCTATGTCCAGACCTTCAATACGGCGAGGAATCTCGGACAACCCCAGCAGCTTCCGCAAACCCTCAAGCCCCTTTCGCGGATCCGTGTAAAAAACTTCCGGCTGCGCATGACTCTCAAGGTCGCCCCGCAGATTCAGACTCTCCAGGGCCTGAATCTCATCCCGGATCCTCGCCGCCTTCTCAAAACGCAGCTCGCGGGAAGCCTGCTTCATCGCCTCTTCCAGCTCCTTCAGCAGCGCAGGCCGGCCACCATCCAGAAACAATCGCAGCCGACGGATGTCCTCCCGGTAATCCTCACGACTGATCCTCAGATTACACGGCGCCGTACACTGATTGATACTCGCCAGCAGACACGGCCTGAACCAGCGCCAACGCTCGTCCTGCTCATCAATCTCCAGAGAACACGTCCTGAATCGAAAAATCTTCTGCAGCACGGCAATCGTGCCACGCAGTTGTCCGGCACTGGTGAACGGACCGTACAATCGTACTCCCGACGCTTCCGGCTGACGAGTAAACTCAACGCGGGGAAAATCTTCCCGCGTCGTAATCTGCAGATACGGAAAAGTCTTGTCATCCTTCAGCAGAGAATTGAAACGAGGCTGAATGTCCTTGATCAGCCGCGCCTCCATCAACAACGCATCAACCTCGCTCTCCGCCTCAATGAAATCCACATCCCGGATCTCCAGTACCAGATCGGCCGTCCTGCGATCCACCTCCGCTGCTGCCGTAAAATAACTCGAAGCACGGTTCCGCAGATTCACAGCCTTGCCAACATATATCACACGCCCCTCACCATCCTTCATCAGATACACGCCCGGGCCAGTCGGAAATCGACGCACTTTCCTGCGCGGAGTCAGCGCGTCATCGTCCCCGCCATCCTCAGGACACTCCTGATCACGTTCCTCTCCTGTTGTCATAATCTGATATTCCGTCCAGTAATTGCTCCCAGCACCGCGACGGCAAAATCGCCCGCGTTCCGCTTCCGAAAGGAATTTTCCAGGGTATTGTAGCGAGACTTTCAGGGTCGTGGCGGCATTCCCGCAGATATCGGGCCCTCAGCCACCAAAACTGAAAGTGATCGATTTTCGCATCGCTGGATGTTGAATTTATACCCGGTTTCCGTAGTTTAGTAGTCGTTGACTGTAGCCGGAACGGGGGGTTTCGGCGGAACAGGGTCAAGTTGGGCCGATGATGGCCGATGGAAACTGAAAGGCTGGGTCACATGAAGATGATGCGTTCTCTTGCTGCACTGGTGCTGGTGGCTGGTGTGTCAATTACTCTGGGCTGTGGTGGTGGCGAGCAGACTGGTGCTGCTGGTGGCGGTGCGTCCGCTGGTTCCGGAGTTGCTGGTGGTGCACCTGCTGCCCCGGCCGAAACTCCGGCCGCTCCAGCCGATGCTGCTGCCCCGGCTGCCGCTCCTGCTGAAGGCGAAAAGCCGGCTGACGCGGCTGCACCCGCTGCCGCTCCTGCTGAAGGCGAAAAGCCCGCTGACGCTGCCGCTCCTGCCGCTCCTGCCGCTCCTGCCGCTGCTCCTGCTGAAGGCGCTGCCCCGGCTGCTGATGCACCGAAAGCTGAATGATCTCGATCACCGATCAATTCCATGAAAAAGCCCGACCGCTCCAGCAGTCGGGCTTTTTCCGTTTCAGACCTGCTGACTTCCGGCTCAGACATCCCGACTGCGTTTTTTGGCAGCCTTACCCGCAGATTTGCGGACAGCCTTCTTCACGGCCTTCTTCACGGCCTTTTTGGTGCCACGAGCCCCAGCACCACGACGCCCCGCCGACTTCCCACCGCTGGCAGCCTTCGCCGCCAGCCATTGCAGCGCCTGCTCCATAGTGACAGAGGCCGGGTCCGTGTCTTTGGGTACAGTGGCATTCACCGATCCATGCTTCACATACGGACCGTAACGCCCCTCGAAGATCTGCACTGCAGCCTGATCCTCCGGATGCGGACCCAGTTCCTTCAGTGCTACCGGCGCTGACTTGCGTCGCGTATTCCGCAGCATCTCAACGGCCACATCCAGCGGCACATTCAGCACACTGTAGGTCTCTCCGTCATGCTCAAACTGATGCGTTTTACGGTCAAAACCCGCAAACACCTTATCGTGAGTCACATACGGGCCGAACATTCCGATCCCCGCATTCACAACCTTCCCCGTCAGCGGATGTTTACCCAGCTGCCGCGGTAACGCCAGCAATTCCAGCGCAGTCGGCAGATCCAGACTGTCAGTGCTGATGAAGTTGGGAACACTGCAGTACTTCGGCTTCTTGCCGTCCTCCGTAACATCCCCCATCTGCAGATAAGGGCCGCGCGGACCTCGCTTCAGATAAATCGGCAGACCCTCCTCAGGATGCATACCGATTGCCGTTGGACCACGCTGTTTTTCATCCAGCAGGCGATCCGCGACTTCATTGGTGATCTCACCCGGGGCAATCGTGTCCGGAATCGAAGCCGTCAGCTTTTCCTCACCGCGGGTTTTTTCGAAATACGGGCCATAACGACCAACTCGGACTGCAGCGTCCAACCCATCAATCGACAGCGTGCAGGCCTCACGAGGATCAATGTCCCCGTCCCTCAGCTTCACCTGCTCATCCAGACCCTCACGGCCGTTGTAAAACTCACGCAGATACGGCAAACGCTCTGCCGATCCTGTCGCGATATCGTCCAGCATCTGCTCCATCTGCGCCGTAAACCCCAGATCCACCAGACGCGGAAAGTAGTTTTCCAGCAGTCGAGTAACCGCCATTGCCGTAAATGTCGGTATCAGCTGATTCCCATTCTTCCGCACATAACCGCGATCCACAATCGTGCTCAGAATGCTGGCATAGGTGCTGGGACGACCGATGCCCTCTGACTCAAGCGTTCGCACCAGAGTTGCCTCAGTGAAACGTGCCGGAGGCTTGGTTTCATGAGCATTTGCTTCGGCCTGCTGCAGATCCAGACGGTCCTTCTCACGCATCGTCGGCAGGGTCGAATCCTGATCCTCAATCGCCGCATCCGGATCATCACTGCCTTCCACATAAGCGCGGAAGAACCCCGGAAATTCCACCGTCCTGCCCGTCGCCCGAAACTCGGCTTCACCCGCCGAAATCGTAACCGTATCAAACCTCAGCTGCGCGTCGGCCATTTGTGTCGCCATCGTCCGCTTCCAGATCATCTGATACAGACGATACTCAGGCCCGGACAGCCCCAGTTCCTCAGCCGTCCGCATGTCCGTACCAGCCGGGCGAATTGCCTCGTGAGCCTCCTGGGCGCCTTTCGTTTTGGTCGAGAACTGCCGCGGTTCAGGACTGAGATAGCTGCGACCATACAAATCATCCACCCGCCCCCGAGCCGCGCGAATCGCTTCACCGCTCAGATTCACACTGTCCGTTCGCATGTACGTGATATGGCCCTCCTCGTACAGTCGCTGCGCGATCTGCATGGTCTGCCGAGCGGACAATCCCAGCTTTCGATTGGATTCCTGCTGCAGGGTACTGGTCGTAAACGGAGGATAGGGACGCCGCACCTGCTGCTTCTGCTCGATCGCAGTCACCACCCACGGCAGTGTTTCGATCTTCTGCACCGTCGCCCGTGCCTGCTCTTCGGACAATAACAGCACATCCGCGCCAACTTTCAGGCGACCGGTCTGCTCGTCAAAGTCCCTGCCCGACGCGATGCGACGCCCCCCCAGCGACTGCAGCAATGCCTCAAAGGGAACCCCCGATTCGGCAGTCAGACGCGCTTTGATGTCCCAGAAGCGACCGCTGCGAAATTTCATTCGCTCAATCTCACGATTGACCAGCAGTCGCACCGCTACACTCTGCACTCGCCCAGCGGATAGTCCCCGAGCAATCTTCTTCCACAGCAGCGGACTGAGCGTGTAACCATACAAGCGGTCCACAACTCGTCGGGTCTCCTGTGCCTGCACCAGATTCTCATCCACCTGACGAGTGTTTCGGATGGCCTCGAGAATTGCTGGCTTTGTGATTTCCGAGAATGTCATGCGGCTGACAGGCACAGTTGGCTTCAGTACCTGCACCAGATGCCAGCCAATGCTTTCTCCCTCACGGTCTTCGTCAGTCGCCAGCACAAGCTCGCTGACCTTTTTCAGGCCGTCCTTCAACTCAGTGATGAGCTTCTTCTTCTCCGCCGGCACCACGTACAGCGGATCAAAGTCGTCATTGACGTTGACGCCCAGCGTCGCCCACGACTCCTTTTTCAGCGCAGGCGGTATTTCAGCGGCACTGGACGGCAGGTCGCGAATGTGCCCCATACTGGCCCGAACGATGTAATCATCGCCCAGAAATCCCGCAATTTTCTTCGCTTTTGCTGGTGATTCAACAATCACCAGCGCTTTCTTGAGAGCAGCCATGAACGATCAGTTTCTGAAAAGCCGGTCAAACCGGCATAAGTACAGCCTCAGCAGATTCCCCTACAACAAAGCCGGAACGGCCGGGGATTTCAACACATTCGAGCGATTTGCACCACTTTCCGGGAAAATCGAGAAAACCAGGGCCCGGCAGCCCGACAGGGTCCCGCAACCCAACCTCCCAGTGCATACTGCCTCCGTTCTCACGGCAAACCGCAGACAGGGAAACCCCGGTTGACCTTGCCTCTGCACTGCCGACGGCTAGAATCCCCGCTTTTCCCGTTGTTCACCCACGACCGTGCCTCCCGCGTTACTGGAATAAGTGATCATACAGACGTCTGTCAAGTCAGTCGTTCGGTTGTCACCTCCGGAACACCCGGCTTCAAAGAGTTTTTACTCATGAGCACTCCGTTCACTTTCCTGCGTCGCCATCAACAGATCACCATGGTCAGCATCGTGATTCTCTCGATGGTGGCCTTCACCATCGACGACATGATGTCCAACCAGACAAATCACTTTGTCATGCTGGGGGTCCTGCTGGGCGGAATCATCATGGGTTTCTCCGGCATCCGGCAGGGACGCTGGCTGCAGTACAGTATCGGCGGTGCGATCTTCGGTGGCATCGCCGGCTGGCTGATTCCCGGATCTGTCTCGTCAACTGACGGTTTCTACCAGGACTCCGCCATTGGGGCCTTCGATGACCAGCGGATCCAGGAAACTTCCACACGCCGCAGCATCTGCAATGCCTTCATGGCGCAGGCCTTCAGCAAAGTCTACGGTGCCGGGACCGAGCAATTCGCGCCACAGTTCCGCTACTACACAACTCTCCAGGAAGATGCCATTTTCGGCGAACTGCTAAAAGCCGAAGCTGACGCCATGCAGATCGTTGTGACCGACGAAATGGTCTCGGACTTCATCAATCAGGCAGTCGATGGCCGTCTCTCGGAAAAAGCCTTCGCAGAAATCCGAACCGGACTCAACATCGGCGGACTGGCGGTCACTGAAGACCAGTTGTTCGAAGCATTCCGACACGAAATAGCCGCCCGGCTCGCCTTCACACAATTGTCGCCATCCACAGCCGCTGTCGCTCAACCCCCCGGCGTCTACTACGACATGTTCCGCAGAACTCAGGTTCGCCAGCGACTCAATGCCGTCCAACTGGATGTGGATGCATTCCTCGCTAAAGTTCCCGAACCCGCGACCGCCGAAATCGAATCCACGTTCGCACAGTATGCAAAGAAATTCCCTGGAATGGATGGCCCAGGCTCCCCCGGCTTCCGCCAGTTCAATAAAGCGTCCCTCGCATACCTTGAACTCTCATGGAAGTCTGCCCAGGACAGCACACCGGCACCCACAGATGCCGAAATCGAGACTTTTTACAACGAAAAGAAAGATACCTTCTACCGGAAAGAACCCGAAGAAAAACCGGCAACCGACCCCGCCACGCCCTCGCCGGCACCGACAGACCCGGCAGCACCCAACGCTGCACCAGCTGACCCGGCAACTCCAGTGACACCGGATCCGGCCACACCCGCTCCAGATGCTCCCGCTCCAGATGCTCCCGCTCCAGATGCTCCCGCTCCAGATGCTCCCGCTCCAGATGCTCCTGAGCCAGGAACGCCGGCACCGGATGCTCCACCGGCACAGCCAGCAGAATCAGACCCAAAGCCTGAAGGTAGCTGCCTCCCTTACCAGGATGAAACCACAAAGCCTGCCGATCCACCAGTGACACCACCGCCTGCACAGGATACACCAGCAGCAGATGCTCCTGCCGCACCAGATGCTGCTCCTCAGCCGCCAGCCGCAGAGACAGCCAGTCAGCCACCAGCCGCAGACGGCGGCGATCCCGTTCCATTTGTCATCCCACCCGTCGAATATCGTCCGCTCGATGACGAACTCAAATCTGAGATTCGCGAACAACTGCATGAGGAACGCATCCGCAAAGCCATTGATGAAAAAATGGACGCCGTCATGACCGGGCTTCGGGAAATTGAACGAAAACGGTCGGCCGAACGACGCCAGGTCGTGGACAGGAACCCGTCCATGACCTCAGAACAGATCGCCGCGGAAATGCAGGAAAAACATCAGTCGCTGCTGAACGAAATGCAGGCTCTGGGCGAAAAACTCGGCCTCAGCTTCGTACGTACAGAACTTCTGAATCGCATGGATCTGGCTGCGGGTGAGCAGACGCCAGTCGGACTGGCGCTGGGTTACACCAGCGGAGCACCGGTTGCCGACGAAGTCTTTTCACGATTCCCCCAGCGCGATCCATGGGAAGATGCCAACCTCTTCGCCAGCGACCGAGCGGTGCGAAACCAGTTCGATCTGTCCGGAAACGAATCCCATTACGCTTGGTGGATCACCGAGTTCTCTGCATCGCACATTCCCACGCTCGAAGATGAAGGTATCCGTGAAGAAGTCATCCTGACTCTCAAGCGTCAGCAGGCACGCAAACTGGCGGAAGCACGAGCCAAGGAACTGGCGAAACTGGTAACAGATGGGCTCAGCCTGCCGGAAGCCGAACGAAAATCCATGGCTGACTGCCTGCAGGGACAGACGGTTCTTGGTGAAACGGCATCCGCCGCACTGGTCGTGAAACAGACACAATTGTTTTCGTGGCTGGAGCAGGAATCAGCTCCAGCGATGAGCTTCCAGCAGCCACAATTGCGACTGGGCACAATCAACTGGTCCGACGAGTCCGGCGGTGTGCTGAAGGCTGCAGGCGATCGTTTCATGAAGTCCGTGTTTGACGACCTGGGACCTGACAAGGCTGGTGTTGTGGCCGATGATGAGCTGAAAAGCTACTACGTCGTGCAGGTCACTGATCGCATCGGAGACGAAGCGGTACTGCAGCAGCTATTCCTGACCGAAGGCAAGCAGTTTGGCTTCACCAGCGGTGAAATCTCCGGCCTCGTCAGTGGCCTGATCGCGCAGCCGGTGATGAATGACTGGCGCAACTCGATCTGGCTGAAATACGGCATTGATCTGGCACAAATGGAAGAGTAAAGGCGGGATTCGCCAGTCAAATTGAACTCTGCCATCCGCAAGGGGCCTGCCACTGCCTGGTGGCGGCCCCGTTTTTGTTTCAGCGTGCCGAGACTGGTCCCAGCCGCATCGATCTGGCAAGATCGTCAAACAGCGATTCCAGCACCAGCCTGACTGGCGAATTTCCATCCACGTGCAGCGTTGCCTGCAGGATCCTGTCGATCAGCATCGCCAGCAGGTCAGAAGCACAGCGGAGCCCCATCCTCTGCAGCAGCGGATCCGTCAGATCTCCTCCTGTGATCCGACGCAGCTTCAATCGCACAGCGTCAGCAAGAAAACTGAGCAGCCAGCGGGCGTTCTGCCGCTGATCCTCAGCACTGCCCGAAATTTTTTCGATGCGATCAGCAATCTGTTTGGCAACTTCCTGCGGCTTCATCGCTTCGAATGCGAGGAATTCCCGACCGACCAGATCCCGCAGCTCCCGTAGTTCAGCGTTCAGTAACTGCTCCGCCTGAGTTATGCTGCCCTCGGCCAGCAATGCAGCGGCCCGAGCTTCATCTGTGGTCGCAGCCATGCCCTTTTCCAGCAGCAATTGCTCCAGTTCCTCCTGAACCAGAGGGAAAAACCGAATCAACTGGCACCGCGAACGGATAGTCGGCAGCAAGGCCTCGGGACTGTCGCTGATCAGCAGAATCAGAGCGTTGGCGGGAGGCTCTTCCAGAGTTTTCAGCAGGGCATTGCCACCGTCCAGATTCATCCGCTGGGCATCATCAATCACAGCAATCCGGCGATTGGAAGCCAACGGCGCAGACGACAGCTCAAAACACAGCCCCTCACGCCCCCGTTTCTCGGCTGAACCCAGTATCAGCTCCAGAGGAATCTCCGTTTTGCCCTCCGGCAGCCCGATTTCAAAGTAGTCCGGCCAGTTTCCGGATTCGAAACTGCGACAATTGCGGCACGCACCGCAGGCCTCCAACTGCGAACCACTTGTCTGCTGGCAAAACAGCGACTGTGCCAACAATCGCGCAAAGGTCCGCTTGCCAATTCCATCCGGTCCAGCCAGTACATAGGCATGAGACAGGCGATTGTTCCGCATGGATCGCTCAAAGAGTGCTCGCTGCTCCTGATGACCACGAAGTCTGGTCCACGCTGAAGCCATAGGAAGAATCCGCAAGGAATGCTGTCTGAACGCCCACAGAACGCAGTATACAGGGACTGAGCACAGATTGCAGTGATCCGACTGCCCGCAGGAACGAAGTTCGGAGTTGCAATTGCCACAGCCTTTTATCTGGGAATCCTGGCACCAACGAGGTAAACTGAAGAAAAGTCCGTCCCGCCTCTGACCCCGCCCAAGGGAAACCGCCGCCCATGCGACCTGCCATGTTCCAACTGCGACTGGTTGCCGCATTCAGCCTGCTGATGACATCTGTCTCAGCTCAGCCACCGACAACGGGAAAGATTCCCCCGGATCACCCCGAACGGGCCAAAAAAGGACTGGAACTGTTCCGCACAACGGTTCGATCAGTACTCACCACCAAATGCCTTGCATGCCATGGTGGCGAATCTGTCAAAAGTGATTTTGATCTGGCGACCCGCGATGCCCTGATGAACAGCGGTTTCGTGGCAGAATCAGCAGCCGAAAGTCAGCTTGTGCAGCTGATAACTCACGCCGCTGAGCCACACATGCCATGGAAACTGCCAAAACTGTCTGACCAGGAAATCAGCAGCATCTCGAAATGGATTGATCTCGGAGCACCTTACGACGCACCACTGGGCAGTCGCACCGAAAAACCCGCCGCAGAAATGACCGTCTCAGATAAAGACCGCAGCTTCTGGTCATTTCAGCCGCTGCAGTCTCCGCCCGTTCCTGCCGTGACCACAGCCGACTGGTGTCAGAACCCGATCGATCATTTTGTCCTCGCCGCTCAGCAGTCTGCCGGACTGCGGCCGAATGCCCCGGCGGAAAAACGCACCCTGATCCGACGTGCCTATGCCATCCTGCTGGGACTGCCGCCGACCCCCGCTGAAGTCTCCGGCTTTGTCAACAGCAGCGATCCGCAGGCATGGCCGAAACTGATCGATCGACTGCTGGAATCACCGCAGTACGGCGAACGCTGGGCCCGTCACTGGATGGATGTGGCCCGATTCGCTGAGTCACACGGCTATGAACAGGACTACGACCGCCCGCAGGCCTACTTCTACAGAGATTTCCTGATCCGCGCCTTCAATGCAGACATGCCCTACAACCAGTTCGTGCGCTGGCAACTGGCCGGAGATGAACTGGCCCCGCAGACTCCCGATGCCATGATGGCCACGGGATTTCTCGGAGCGGGTGCATTCCCCACACAACTCACAGAAACAGAATTCGAATCAGCGAGGTACGACGAACTCGACGACATGGTGATGACAACCGGAGTCACCTTTCTTGGGCTCTCCGTCGGTTGTGCTCGCTGCCATGATCATAAGTTTGATCCGATTCCGGCCCGCGACTACTACTCGCTGGCTGCCGCCTTCACCACCACAATTCGTTCCGAAACTCAACTGGACCTTGCTCCTGACGAAAATCGCAGGCGGCAGCAGTCATTCCAGATGCAGCTCCAGACCGCCACACAGGCAGCTGCAGATTATCGCAACACTGTGCTGCCTGAACGGCTGCTGGATTGGCTGCGAAATAACTCAGAAGAGCAGGCCGCAGGCCCCTGGGAAACACTGCACCTGAAACAGGTGGCCTCCAGTGCCGGAACTGTGTTCCAGTTGCAACCGGATGGTTCCATCCTGTCCACCGGAAATGCGCCGGAACGTGAGGTGATTACTCTCACCTGTGAAACATCGCGTCCTGCGGTGACCGCCATCCGGCTCGAAGCGCTGACTCACCAGAGTCTGCCGCAGGGTGGACCGGGCAGGGCACCCAACGGAAACTTCGCTCTTGGAAACATCGCGGTGACCTGCATCCCGACTGAAACCGCTGGCGATGCCACACCACAGCAGATCCGTCTGATTGCCGCCCGCGCAACGCATCAGCAGGATGCCGGCGAACTCTCCGCAGCAGCCTCCATCGATGATCGCGAGGTCTCAGGGTGGGCAGTCGACGCCGGTGGGATCGGCACAGATCAAGCGGCGGTCTTTGACTTCGAACGCCCGGTCTCAATTGCTGGTCCGGTTCGCTGGACCATAACCCTTACCCTGAATCACCCCAATCCCCGGCACACACTCGGCAGATTCCGACTTTCGGTGACGGACCGTCCACAGCCTCAGGCTGAAGTCGGCTCCAGCGGCCTCAGCGGAACAGTCGCCACCGCACTGAAATTGCTGCGCACTAACCCCGATCGCTCAACGGAACACTTCAAGACGGCAATCGAATGGTTCGCCGGGATTGATCCGCAGATGCAGCAGCACCTGCAGGCTGTGGCGGCACTGGAAAAACAGGGCCCCGGACTTCAACTGGCCACAGTCATGGTGACCAGCGAAGGGCTACCGCACCTGCGGCACCACGCAGATGATCGTGGCTTCCCGCATTTCTACCCCGAAACGTGGCTGTTGAAGCGCGGAGATGTACACCAGAAACAGCAGGTGATGCAGCCCGGCTACCTGCAGGTCCTCATGCCCGCCAATACCAGCTCCCAGCACTGGCTCATGCAGCCTCCATCCGGCTGGAATCGCACCAGTTTTCGTCGGGCTTCGCTGGCAAACTGGATCACCGACCCTGATCACGGCGCTGGCAGGCTGGCCGCACGCGTGATGGTCAATCGCCTCTGGCAGCATCACTTCGGCCGCGGACTCGTCGCAACCCCCAACGATTTCGGTGTCTCAGGCGAACGACCGTCACACCCGGAACTGCTCGAATGGCTGGCAGCCGATCTTGTTCAAAACGGCTGGACCCTGAAACGACTGCACCGACTGATCATGACCAGCAGCACATGGATGCAATCCGGTGCTGCTGACGAACAGCGGTCGCAACTTGACCGTGAAAATGTGCTGCTCTGGAGACGCAACCCCATGCGATTGGAGGCCGAAGCCATCCGTGATTCGATGCTCTCGGTCGCCGGTCTGCTGGACCTGCAGCAGTTCGGACCGGGAACACTTGACCAGAACATGCAGCGGCGCAGCATCTATTTCTTCATCAAACGCAGTCAGTTGATTCCTATGATGATGCTGTTTGACTGGCCCGAACACCTTGTCAGCATCGGACAGCGCCCCGTGACCACGGTCGCTCCACAGGCCCTGATGTTTATGAACAGCCCCCTGGCTCGCCGGTGGGCCACGGGATTTGCCGCCCGACTGCCCGCCGAAAACACAACCGATGCGATCAATACAGCGTGGCAACTGGCATTCAGCCGACAGCCCACCGCCGAAGAGCATCAGGCCGCCCTGCAGTTCCTCAAAAATCAGGAAACACAGCATGCAGGAAAAAGTGGTAACCCCCGACAACAGGCCCTGACCGACCTCTGCCAGACCATTTTCAGTATGAACGAATTCGTCTATTCTGAGTAAAACACCCAAAAAACCGACAATTTCAACTGTCAGGAGCCTTGCAGCTCACTGTGCCTCCCCGCTTGACCACGATTCCCCGATTTTTTTATACTACAGGGCTTCTCTGGCCTTGGTTTTGTCTGGATCTCACTGGAAAGTCCCGACGATGTCGGATGAGCAATACGTTCACCGTGAAGATGAAGTGCTGTTGGCAAAGCTCCTGCGGGAATCAGGCCCGTGGCTGCAGCGGAATGGCACAACGCTGATCTACGCAGTCGCCGCTGTACTGGCTGTATCGGCTGTCTACGTCTACATCTCACGACAACCGCCAGCAACCTCCGATGAATCAGAGCTGTTGCTCGCTGCAACGACTCCGGAACAATATGCAGATGCCGCCGACAACGCCGTTGGTACCCCTATCGGCAACTACGCCCGGCTCCGCGAGGCCGAATTGATTCTGAAGAATGCACTTTCCAGCCTCTTTACCAATCGCAAGGTTGGACTGGAGGAACTGGACAAAGCAGAAAAAACCTTCAAAAGACTCGAGGAAAGCAAGGACCTCAGCAGCGACATCCGCCTCCGACTGCTCGTCGGAATGGCCCGTCTGACCGAAGCTCAGTGCGACGGCCAGGATGCTACCGTCAAAGCAGCAATAGCAGCCTGGGATCAGGTTGCCAAATCGTTCCCCGATGAGAAAACGTTTGCCGAACTCGCCAAAACTCGACAGCAGAAACTGGAACAGCAAACCACCAGAGATTTCTATGCATGGTTCCAGAAACAGGATCCCAAACCCGGAGAAGAAACCGGACTACCTCAGGATGGCCCTGGCAGCGTACCCCCAGTGCCCCAGTTCCCCGGGATCAACCCGCTTGGAAACCTGCTGACACCAGGCACGGCCCCCGCCACCAGCGACACACCTGCCGCTCCTCAGGACCCTCAGCCTGAACCCAAAGCTGAAGAACCCAAGGCTGAAGAACCCAAGGCTGAAGAACCCAAGGCTGAAGAACCCAAGGCCCCGGCTCCCGCAGAGAAAACCAGCGAATGACCCCGGAAGGGGAAGAACTGTTCTCGGAGGATGATCTCGAGTCGTTGACTCCCGCGGAAGTTCCGGTTGAGACCGGAGCCCCGGTGCGGTTGACGGTTGAAGCCCGCGCTCATGGCTGGCGGCTTGACCACTATCTCAGCAGGCTGTTCCCCAATCACAGCAGGGCACAACTGCAGCGGATCATCGAAGCCGGAGGCGTGCAGCTCAATGGTATGCCTCCCAGATCGTCGCGGCGATTGCGAGTCAATGACCGTATTGACGTCACACTCACTGATGCTGAAAGGCCGGGAATTGAGCCGGAGGAACTGCCACTGCAGATCCTCTACGAAGACGATCACATGGTGGTCGTCAACAAGGCTGCAGGCATGGTCGTTCACCCGGGCCGGGGAAGTTCGCGAGGTACACTCGCAGCAGCCCTGCAGTTTCATTTCAATCAGCTCAGCGATACTGCCGGAAAACTGCGTCCCGGCATCGTGCATCGCCTCGATCGCGACACGACCGGGGTCATCATCATCGCTCGCGACAATCAGGTCCACCAGAAGATCTCCCGACAGTTCGAACAACGCGAGGTGCGAAAGGAGTATCGCGCGATTGTTCGAGGTGTTCCTGAACTGGATTCAGACTACATCCGCACATATATGTGCGTGCATCCCCGAGTACGTGAAAAAATGATGGTCTGTCCGGAAGGTGGCAATGCCCGCGAGGCTGTCACGTTCTATCGCACTGCGGAGTCCTTCGGACGCTACGCCCTGATGGATCTGCATCCCAGAACAGGTCGGACCCACCAACTGCGAGTGCACATGCAGCACATCGCCACACCAATTGTCGCCGATCGTCTTTACATCGGAACTGCTGAATTAAGACGTTCCGACATACTGCAGATCCCCAAACCAGTTCCCGGTTCCGACGGTGATACAGAGGACATCCTGATCGCTCGCCACGCACTGCATGCCTTTCGCCTGACACTGCAGCACCCGGTTTCCGGTCGCGAGCTGACCTTTGAAGCTCCTCTCCCGAATGACTTCCTTCGCACTCTGGAATTTCTTCGATCACACGCTCACGGGATTCGCAGCTGACCACATCTCAGCCCCACAGTTTTGCTATCCGACGCCGAATCTCCGCAGTGTCCCCCCTGATCAGTCCACCAGCTGGTCCACCTCCACCGCTACCGGAGGTCAGACCATGGGAAACCTGCTCCATCATCGCCAGAATCGGCGGTGTCAGAAACCGCGTAACCCGGCTGAGCGAATGCTGATCACTGCGATGCCGATTATGGAAGTAATATCGCTCCGGCCTCAGCACAGTCAGATGGTTCTTGGCTCGAGTCATCGCCACGTAGAACAGCCGGCGTTCCTCTTCAATTTCCTCCGCACTGCCGGTCGCCATATCCGCCGGTATGTTGCCATCGGCCGCATGAATCACGTGCACGGAATCCCATTCGAGGCCCTTGGCCGAATGGATTGTGCTCAGTATCAGAAAGTCCTCGTCCAGCAGCGGATCTGCCGGCAGCTCCTGAGTTGAAGCCGGTGGATCCAGAGTCATTTCCGTAAGAAACTGCTGCCGACTTTCATAACGCACGGCAATCGCTTCCAGTTGCTTCAGGTCATTGACACGGGCCGGCGCATTCTCATACGCACTCTGCAGCAAAGGCTCATAGTACTGCCGCACAGCATGAATGTCTGCACTGACTCCGCCTTCCCCCTTGCGCCCGCGGGATTCCAGCCGGCGCAGCAACTGCACCAGCTGCGGCCACAGGTCCTGTAAAGCCGCGGGGGGCCCCCAGCTGTCCCACGCATCAAATCTCCCCTCCGCTTCCCGCAACTGCTCCAGCAGCCGAGCCGCCTTTGACTGACCAATCCCGGGCAACAGCACAAGAATGCGAAAGCCGGCAATCGAATCCAGTGGATTTTCCGCCAGCCTCAGAAAAGAGATGAGGTCCTTCACATGCGCTGTCTCAAGAAATCTCAGACCACCGTATTTCACGAATGGAATATTCTTCCGTCCCAGAGCCGCTTCCAGAGCCATACTGTGGTGCGAGGCTCGAAACAACACTGCCTGCTGCTTCAACTGCACGCCCTGCTCTCGACGCTCCAGAATCTGCTCAATCACATGCTCACACTGCGCATCCTCATCTGCACACGTCACGAAACGCGGGACGGCACCAGGACCACGCGTAGACCACAATTCCTTGTGATGTCTCTCCGCAGCCTCAGCAATCACCCGATTGGTGACGTCCAGTATCCTCTGCGTACTGCGGTAGTTCTGCTCCAGCGCTATCAGCTCAGTTCCCGGATAATCCTGCGGAAAATCCAGGATGTTGCGCACTGTTGCAGCACGAAACGAATAAATCGACTGGGCATCGTCTCCAACGGCTGTCAACCCGATACCGTCAGGACACAGGTTTTTCAGTATCTGCGCCTGCAGGACGTTCGTATCCTGATACTCATCCACCAGAATCCGACTGAACTGCTGCCTGAAAATTCGCGAGCCAGCCTCGTCAGCAGCCAGCGCGTTCCAGAACAACAGCAGATCATCAAAATCCAGTACGCGCTGGCGTTCCTTCGTGTCGGTGTAAACACTGAACAGCTCGGACAGCCGCGCCTGATGCTCCAGACACCACGGAAACCACTGCTCCAGGATCCTCGGCAGAGCCTGCTGCGTGTTGATACAGCGACTGTAAATATCCAGACACGTCCCCTTCAGCGGAAACCGATTCTCACTCTTCGGCAGCTTCAGTTCCGTTCTCGCCAGATTCATCAGATCCTCCGAATCTCCGCGATCCATAATCGTGAAATCCGGATGCAGCCCAATCAGATGACCATGCCTTCGCAGCAGTGCCGAAGCGGCTGAATGAAACGTGCCACCACAAATCCGACGAATGGCCGACTTCTGGCAGAGTGACGGATCCCGCACATCATCAGCCCCCAGAGTCGATGTGATCTGCTCGACTCTTCGCAGCATTTCCGCTGCCGCTCGTCGCGTAAAGGTCAGCAGCAGAATACCGGCGGGATCCACGCCTGAAGCCACCTGCCACGCCACCCTGTGCGCCAGCGTCGTCGTCTTACCCGTCCCCGCACCAGCGATGATCAGCAGAGGCGAAGTACCATGCATCGCCGCCGCCAGTTGTCGAGGGTTCAGCGATGCCAGAAATGTCGGAACACCCGACCCGTCAGCAGGATTATTCATGCAGCACCAGCAGCCGAAGTTTCAGAAATGAAACCGCATCATACGTCGCCGCACTCGGACTAACAAATCACGAGCCTCAGGGAATGAATGCCAGTTCATTACTGTTCAGTACCGCTCTGCAAAAAGCCACCAACCCCTCAGATTGCACGAATTCCGCACATTCACGCAACTCATCCTCCGCTGCCGCTCGCCCGAAACAGATCCGAAAGGCAAGCTGGATCTGCTCCGAGACAACAGCACCACCTTCCCGCTGCAGACGCTCCGCCAGCAACTCCGACTGCTGCAGCATGAAACTGCTGTTGAACAGATTCAATGCCTGCAGCGGAGTCGTGGAACGACTGCGACGAGGCACCGATGTGGCTCCATCCGGACAGTCAAATACCCCGAATACCGACTCCCGCTCAAGACGCACCTTCGTCTGGTAAATCATCCGCCGCCAGTCCTCCGGACCATACTGCTGCTTCGGAAAATAATGCCGCACATTCTCCAGCTCCACCTGAAATGCACTGAACCCGGGACCGTACATGTCCCGCCGCAGAACTCCCGCAGACTGCAGAATACAGTCCCGCAACGGCTCCGCCTCCAGACGCCGAGACGGAAATCGCCACAACCACTCCGTACCACCATCCCGCTCCATCCCATCCGCCCGCGGAATACTGCTCTGACGGTACGTCTGCGAACACAGTATCAGGCGATGAATGTGCTTCAGTGACCAGTTGTTTTCCATCAGCTCAATGCTCAGCCAGTCCAGCAACTCCGGATGAGTTGGGCGCGCCCCGGCTGCACCAAAATCACTCGGCGTCGAAACCAGCCCCCGGCCAAAATGAAACTGCCAGAGCCGATTCACAATGACTCGAGCCGTCAGCGGATTCTCAGACGATGCAATCCAGTTCGCCAGAGCCACACGCCGCTGCTGCTCAGAGGACTGTTCCGCCAGCCCCAGACTGCCCAGTACCGCGACAGTGTCCGGCCCAACAGGCTCCCGCTGCGCTGTCGGCTCACCTCGAAACAGTCGATGTGTCGGCCCCGGCTGCTGAAATGTCCCCGCATAAACCGTCCCCGGAGACTGCAATTGCTGACGCCGGGCCCGCAGCGACTGCAACTCCGTCAGCAACCGCTGCAGCACCTCGCGCTCAGAACCCCCGGCAGCTCGAAAATCATACTCCGGCTCCGCAGGCGATGCACCAGCAGACACTCGATCAGCATCCGACGCCACCACTCTCCATTCACCAGATCGCTCCGCCACCTCGAACTGATACTTCGTTGCCAGACGATCCTGAAATCGACCCTCACGATCCCGCGACCACACAATCCGACTGATCTCCCGAACCTCAGGAAACTCAAGCATCACCCAGCCACGCCCCGCTTCATTCGAAATCCAGCTGCGAGCATTTCCGGGAACACCGTCGTTCAGATGCTGCAACTGATGAATCGCATAGCCGGGCAATGTTCCGGAAGCCGTCACCTTCACTCCCAACGACGCCAAAGCCACATTCTGCCCCGCACTGTAAACCTCCAGCTCATCCACACAGGGCTCACCGGAATTCGTTGCCGTAATCGTCCATCGCAAAAACTTTGCCCGCTGCGGAACAAACGTCTCCTCGTTGCCACGAACACTGACCGCCTCACGCTGTACAGTCCCAGCCCTGACCCACGGCTGCAGAACTTTTTGAATTTCACCGATTCTGACTCCAAGTCGGCCCAGCTCCTCCGCAGTCTCCGGCTTCTCAGGAAGTTGGCGGTCGCCATGCTGCACACCGGCAAAGACGGCCTGCAGTGCGTAATAGTCACGCTGCAGGATTGGATCAAATTTGTGATTATGGCAGCGAGCACATCCGACAGTCAGCCCGAGAAACACCGTGGTCGTCGTACCAATCATGTCATCCAGCTCATTCTGACGCTGCATCAGTGTCAGATTGACATCCGGACTCTTCACAAGATCGTACGGCCCAGCCACCAGATATGCCGTAGCCTCCGCAGCACCCAATGCATCGCCGGCAAGCTGCTCACGCACAAACTGATCGTATGGCTTGTCGTCATTCAGGGACCGAATCACGTAGTCCCGGTACGGCCACGCATTCGGTCGCTCCCGATTCGTCTCGTACCCGTTCGTCTCAGCAAATCTCACCAGATCCAGCCAGTAACGAGCCCAGCGTTCCCCATAGTGCGAACTGGACAACACCCGCTCCACAAGCTGCTCCCACGCCTCCGGTCGCTCATCTCGCTCATACTCAAACACTTCCTGCGGCTCAGGCAGCAACCCCAGCATATCCAGATACAGCCTGCGAATCTGATCTCGCTTCGTCGCCACAGGATTCGGGGACAACCCCTGACGCTGCAACCCCTGCAGCACATACACATCCACACCACTCGCTGGCCAGTCCGATCGCAGTTCCGGCAACGGCGGCCGCCGCACAGGCTGAAATGACCAGTGATCCTTTACAGCGGTCTCCTCACCCTCATCCGGCTCCGCCCCACCCGACCATTCTGCACCCTCGCTGATCCAGCGGCGGAGCAGGGCAGTTTCCGCTTCCGTCAGTGCCGGCTGCGGCTCAGGAGGCATCCGTTTGCCAGCCTCACGGCCCAGCACCAACTGCATCAGATGACTGGCGTCAGCATCTCCCGGTACCAGCGCCGGCTCACCGGAATCCCCCCCCCTCAGAACTGCACTGCGGCGGTCCAGTCGCAGTCGTGCCTCCTGCTGCTCAGACCCGTGACAATCCCAGCAATGCTGCTGCAGCAGCGGTCGGATCTGTGCTTCAAAACTGACTTTGTCATCCGCCGTGGCCCGACCCGGAACGCAGCAGAACAGACTCAGCACAACAACCGCAGCAACGCCACAGCCGGATTTCAACAGTTCCGCAGGCATCGATCCGTCGTTCCAGTCAGTATCAATACCGCTGGCAGCTGCTGACTTCACAGTTGCTCGTCGGTTCCGGAATCAGCGTATTCTGCCGCGATATGGCCGAGACAGTCCAGTGAAATCGAAGCATCTGCCCTGCGGTTCGCACAGTTCGTTCACCAGAGGGACCGGCAAATCACCCGGATCAGCCACGCACAATCTGCCAGCGAACATGATTCACTGTCGATTTTTCCAGCCGCAGCGGTTGCAGCTCACGAAACCAACCACCCAACTCAGCCACACGATCCTGACGCACCGGCCCCTCATGCACGTACAGCAGATACCGCAACTGCAGCGGCGTTTCCATAGTCGTCAGCAGCGCTCCGTTCAGACAGGGCGATGCACACATCCAGCCGTCGTCCCGCACGTGCCAGCAGGTGGGCTGACCAGGATTCGACACATGATCAAGATACGTAATACCCTCCCAATCGTCGCTGTTGATCTGAGTCGATCCGCTGTAATCCATCCACTCCGCCGCGCCAGCGAACAACTGCTTTTCTCCAGTCACACCCGCACTGCTCGTTAATACTCCACCACCAAAAAATGCTGAGACACCCTTTGCCACCCGCACAGCCAGAAAACCAAAATTCGTCTTCGCAAACTCCAGAGATGCCGCTGTCGGAACAAAACGACTCTGAAGTTCCAGAGTATATTCACCGGCCTCACCCAGCGGGCGAACTTCCACTATCAGCTCCTGTCGCAGCAGCGGTGCCGGATTGTGCCCATCAAACCAGCCCAGTTCCACCGCCATCCGACAGCTGTCAGCACCGTCCTCGAGGGCAAACCACTGCAACTGCCGCACCACCGCCCCGCTCGCGTTTCCCCAGAAGTCAATCCCCAGCACTTTGTTGTGAGCAAACCAGATGGACTGGTGATGATCATGGTCCGGAGCTCCGGGATGCCCCATCCGCGTCAGTTGAGCCCCCGAAGGCGCCAGCACGGGAAAAAAACAGGGCCGCGGATAATCCTGCCCGAAATTCCACCGCAATACTTCGCGATCAGCAATCTGAAATGCGAAATGATGAGGAATTCCCGGCACAACCTGACAACGTGGTACACCCATCAACCGACTCCCGCCACGCGAAGCAAGCTCTCGAACCAGCCACATGTTAAACAATGTTCACTGGCATCTCCACAAACCATCTGCCATTCTGCTGAGACTGTGATACTGTGCAGTCAACAGCATCCGCGAGGTTGTACCATGGCCCATCTTCTGAATCGTCGTCGCCTGCTGCAGACAGCCGCTGCATCGGCATGGCTTCCGTCGGCAGTCAGTTCAGCCCGTATGCCGGTGTGCTCCCCGCACAACCGCGGTTGGCGTGCCGGCATTGCCCGCGAAATCATTACTCCGGAAACACCCGTCTGGCTGGCCGGGTACGGATCACGCCGTGTCCCGGAAGGCAAATTGCACGATCTCTGGATGAAAGCTCTGGCACTGGAAACCCAGGACGGTGCACGAGCAGTACTGATCACCAGCGACTTTCAGGGCGTCCCTGCGTCCATGAGCAATCGTGTGTTCGCAAAGCTCGCAGAACACTATGGACTGCAACGCCATCAGGTGATGTTCACGTTCTCCCACAACCACTGCGGACCCCGACTCGGCGATGATCTGATCGATTACTACCCCGTCGAAGCCGAACAGGAGGAACTGGTGCGGCAGTACACCGACCTGATGGTGGAACGAACCGTCAGACTTGTCGGAAACGCCCTCGAAGATCTGCACGATGCCACCCTTCGACATGGCAGCGGACACACCACCTTTGCCGTCAATCGACGCAACAACCGTGAAGCCGACGTCCCCGATCTGCTGGCTCGAGGTATCCCGCTGACTGGACCTGTTGACCACTCCGTACCCGTTCTGCAGGTGACGCGTCCGGATGGTACCGTTGCCGCCATCCTGTTCGGCTATGCCTGCCACCCCACCACACTCAGTTTCACCACGTGGTGTGGAGACTACCCGGGCTTCGCACAGCTGCAACTGGAACAGGCGTTTCCCGGAGCTGCAGCCATGTTTGTAAACACCTGCGGCGGTGATCAGAACCCGCTGCCCCGCAGAACCGTCGAACTCTGCGAAAAATATGGCACCATGCTGGCCGACGCCGTAAAACAGGCTTTGCAGCAGACCCTCACACCCGTGTCACCACAACTCCGCACCGCCTTTGAGCTGATTGAACTGCCATGGCTGCAGGTCATCACGCGCGACGAACTGCAGCAGGCCGCCAACACCGACCAGGGAATCCGAGGCCGCTGGGCCAGACGCCTGCTGACTCGACTGGATTCCGGTGAGTCCTTTGCCACCGGTTCCCCGTACCCACTCCACGTCTGGCTGCTCGGCAGCGAACTGAAATGGATCGGTATGGGAGCAGAGACGGTAGTCGATTATGCACTTCGATTCAAACAGGAACATGGCACAGGTACGTGGGTCATGGGCTACTCCGACGACATGCTCGCCTACATCCCCAGCCGTCGAGTCTGGGAAGAAGGCGGCTACGAGGGAGGCAGCAATCTGTATGAATACGGGCGACCGGCCCTCCGCTGGAACGGCGATATCGAGGATCGCATCGCCGCAGGCGTGAATCGACTGTTCCAGCAGGTTACGCAGAAGTAATCCCCCGGATCATCACGCGCACACTCCACTTCCTCAGGGCAATTCCTTAAGCTCTTCCCTGCCGTCGCTGCGGCCGTTACTGACACCATGTCCCCGATCCGGAGCTGAATCTGTGAAGACACTGAGTTTCCCAGGCCTTGTGGCCATCGCAATGTTCGTAAACGCCAGTCAGTCAGTCGCTCAGGAATGGAAGAGCGGAGTTGAGTGGCAGGAGCCACCACTGGTAACCCCCGGCGCCACTGACAATGCTCCGCCGTCAGACGCCGTCGTCCTCTTCGACGGCAGGAACCTCGACGCATGGGAAAATGGAGACAAATGGCTCATCGAAAATGGAGTTGCTACAGCAAAACAATCCGCCATCACCACCAGGCAGCACTTCGGTGACATCCAACTGCATCTTGAATGGTCCGCACCCACCGAAATTCGGGGGGAGGGGCAGGGCCGCGGCAACAGTGGCTGCTACCTGATGGGACTTTACGAAGTCCAGATTCTCGACTCATTCCGGAATCAGACATACTTCGACGGTCAGGCTGGCTCGATCTACAAACAGACGCCTCCGCTCGCCAACGCCATGCGAAAGCCCGGCGAATGGAATACCTACCAGATCATCTTCAACGCCCCTCAGTTCAGGGGAAATGGGGATGTTGACAGACCCGCATACGTGACTCTGATCCAGAATGGCATCCTGCTGCTTAACAACTTTGAACTTCACGGCCCCACAAGCTACACCGAAGCACCACACTACAAACCACACGCTGAAACCGGCCCCATCTCGCTGCAGTTCCACGGTGATGCCGTTCGTTTCCGCAATATCTGGCTGCGCGAACTGAAACCGGCTGTGGGGCGACGGGTGTCTCCACCCTTCAACCTGCCAATGCCCCCGAAACCCGGAGAATCCGGAACAGGCTCCCAAAAGCCTGCCGATGAAGCTCAGCCCGGAAAATCCGGCAACACAAACTCTCAGACGGATGCAAAGCCGACAACAGCCGGCTCAAAGAACTGAGTCATGGCCTGCGACTTCCCGGTCTGACGGAACCGATTTCGTCAGACCGCGTCGCCACCGCTGTATAATTGTTCGATCACCGCACCCTGATTCAGATGCACCGGACGATTCAGACGATCACGCACAACCGAGTGCGGTTCAATCCCCAGCGCCGAATACACCGTGGCACCCAGATCATCCGGCGAAAATGCCACCGAATCCGGATACGCCCCGATGTCGTCCGAACGACCAATCACTTTCCCTCCCTGTACCCCGGCACCGGCAAACAAACCGGTAAAACACGGCCCCCAGTGATCTCGCCCCCCATCACCGTTGATCTTCGGAGTCCTGCCAAACTCGCCCAGCATGATCACCATGGTGTCCTGCAGCAGACCACGCTCATCAAGATCCTGCAGCAAAGCAGACACGCCTCGATCAAGCGGGCCCAGCAGACGGTCCTTCAGTGTTCGAAATATCGCACTGTGACTGTCCCAGTTCTGCACAGGTCCCATGTTGGCCTGCACAATCGGCACTCCCGCCTCCACCAGACGACGTGCCAGCAGCAGCGATTGGCCAAAGGCATGTCGACCGTAGCGTTCACGCACGGTTTCCGACTCGCGCTGCAGTTCAAAAGCCTGCGTCAGCCGCCCGGATGAAAGCATGCTGAATGCCAGTCGCTGGTCTTCAGCCATCCGCGCCGCTGAACCGCTGACAGCACCCGCAGAATCAGCCGGCTGCAGACTCTGCAGCAGACGACGACGATTTTCCAGCCGCCCCTGATCCAGCCCCTGAATCAGCGACAGGGACTCCACGCGAAAGTCGTCTCGCGATGGATCACCGACAATCTGCCATGGATCATATTTGGGCCCCAGAAACCCGGCGTGCTGGCCCGGCCATGTCAGCGGAGCAGACATCAGCCACGTCGGCAGATTCACACCGCATGGAATGCCATCAGAACGAGGACGCAGAAATTCACAGCCCGCTGAATAACATGGCCAGTCATCCCGCGATGCCACCTTGTCAAAGAATCCGCCCGGCTGAAGGTGCCCCGTCAGCACGTGATGCGTCGACATCAGATGATTGTTGTCCTTATGCGACAAACTGCGCACAAGTGCGTACTTGTGAGCCAGTGCTGCAAGCCCCGGCAAATGCTGGCAGATCCGAGTGCCTGCAACGGACGTGGCTATCGGACTGAATTCCCCGCGAACTTCCGCCGCAGCCTCCGGCTTCATATCCAGAGTGTCGTGGTGGCTGATGGCACCTGTGCAAAACACGATGATCAGCGACTTGGCTCGCGGCTGCAGACCGGTGGCCGTCGCCGGACGAGCCATCGCCAGCTGACCCGCAGTACACCCCAGTAAACCAGGCCAACCAATCTGTACCATCTTTCGACGACGGACCAGATTGTTTTCAGCAGAAGTCAGTGGAGACGGCATGGGGAGGGATTTCGTCGGCTGGGAAGCGGGCAGGGTCTGACGGAAGTCGCTCCCCAGTCTAATTGACGATCCCCCGGGGTTGAACAAAAAAACGGTTGGTTCGGATTTGTCGATGAAAAATATTGAGAATTTCCCCGCTGGCAGCTTCAAGAAAAATCGCTCTGAGAAATCGCGGATTTCGATCAATCGGTATGCGTATTGCGGATAGAATATTGGTGTCATCAGGGCCGCCAAACTGGCAGCCAGCCGGTTTTCAGCACAGGAGACAGCGGATGTTCGGCTACTTCTTCGACTCAACATACCTTCTCATGGTACTGATTCCCGGACTTTTGATGTCCGGCATCGCCAGCCTGATGGTCAGGTCAGCCTTCAGCATGTATTCCAGGGAACCCACGCAAAGAGGGCTCTCGGGGGCACAGGCTGCCCAGTTGCTGCTGCAGAACGCCGGCATCTACGATGTGCAGATTCAACGGGCCCAGGGATTTCTCAGCGACCACTACAACCCTGTTACCCGGACTCTCGCTCTCTCTGACAACGTTTATGACAGCAACTCCGTAGCTGCCATCGGAGTTGCCTGCCATGAAGCCGGACACGCTATTCAGCACGCAGACAACTACGGTCCGCTGTGGTTGAGATCCACACTGGTTCCCGTAGTGGGTTTCGGCTCAACTGCGTCCGAATTGCTGCTGATGCTGGGCTTCATCCTCCACGCAAAACCGCTGCTGCTGGCCGGAGTCATTGCCTTCGCCACGATCGTCCTGTTCCAATTGGTCACACTGCCCGTGGAGTTTGACGCCTCCGCCCGCGCCAAAAGACTCTGCCTTGAATACGGTATCGTCACCAACAGCGAGTACACAGGCGTCAATCGAGTCTTGAATGCCGCTGCCCTGACTTACGTGGCAGCGTTCGCTTCCAGCCTGCTGACCCTGCTGTACTATCTCATCAGACTCGGCCTGATCGGTGGCAACCGCAGTGAAGAATGATCGGAACAAGCCGTCACAGGGCAGGGCAGGGCAGGCTGACTTACGGATCTGCCTCAGCACCAGCCGTCTCCAGCCACGCCTCGCTGAACACAGTGTGTTTCATTGACTTGCCGTCTTTGACAAAATAACTGTAGACCACGTGAATTCGACCATCTCGAGCCTGAATCACGCATGGGTAGTGGGCAGAGCCCTCCGACAGATCTTCCAGCAACCGCTTCCACTTCCATGTCCTGCCCTCATCGTCCGACAGACTGACCGCCAGTCGACCACGACCTTCATTGGCATCATTGTGCACCAGCAGCCAGCGGCCACTTCGCAGTCGCACCCCGTCCAGACCGGAACCCGGATTCGGCAGATTCGAAACCAGCACCGGCCCCCAACTGACTCCTTCATCTGACGACTCAGCATACCGCACATGACCTGTAAAGCCGTTCTCCCGCATCCACGCCACAACCGTGCCATCGGATCGCTGCAGGACTGTCGGCTGGATCGCACCAAATCCCAGCAGCGGTTTCCCCGCAAACCATGTTTGCCCGCCATCATCGCTGATTGCCATGATCGACAGTGAAAAAGTGTCTGTGTAGAGCGGCAGCAGTATTCGTCCCGAACTGAGAACAGTGGGTTTGCACCGCGGTTGCCATCCCAACCGCTGCCAGACCTTCTGACTCAGACGCTCCCGTGCCTCGTTGATCGACGCCATTTTCTGAGGGGGCAGGGCAGGCAACAGCGCCAGTGTCTCATCCAGCACGCGAACTGCCTCCACTGAAAAATCGTCCGGCTTCAGCAGGATCGTATCATCACGATTCCACACAGGTGCTCCAGCGCCCCCTGGCTGATCTGAGACCCGCATTCGCGTCAGACAGGTCTCCCACGTGTTCGCGATAATCACCGGCCAGAACAGAAACAGTCGCCCGTCCGCATCCGCCATCAAAGCAGTATTGCAGTCAGGAAACCCCGGAGTATCTGCCAGCAGGAAGGATTCGCTCCATGCTGTGCTGCCAGGTTTCAGTCTGGCCCCCCAGACCGCCACATCATCCGCAGTGCGTTCACCACTGCCCCGATACCACGAAGCGATCAACTCACCATTCTTCAGTTCCGCAAGTCCCGGAGCGTGGTTGTGCTGCGGGTGCAGCGGAAATATCAGCTCCGCAATCGGCTCCTGACTGTTCGCCACACCGCCGCCAATCTGCCATGAAATGAACAGCAGCACTAAAAATCGCAATTGCAGCGAAATCAGATCCATAAAAAGCTCCGAAAACAGGGCAGGGTGCCGGTTGCCGATATCAGTGGCAAGCTCGGGATCGAGAACACAGGGCCACGGCAGCGGCGCAGAGCCATTTCAGATTCTGCGGGTTTTCGGCAAACATGTCGAGTATCCCGCTCCCGAAAAAGACCCGAAATTCGACCAGCTTTACCAGATCAGAAACTTCCATTTTTTCGAAATTCTCGGACAATGCAGGACACTGTGCCTGCGTTTTCTTCCCCCGTTTTTTCCATTTCCGGAGGCATGTATGAGAACCCTGACCAGACCGCACCGCGGTTTCACCCTGATCGAACTTCTGGTGGTGATTGCCATCATTGCCATCCTGGTAGCCCTGTTGCTGCCGGCAGTGCAGCAGGCTCGCGAAGCTGCCCGACGCACTCAGTGCAAGAATAATCTCAAACAACTGGCGCTTGCGGTCCACAACTACCACGACGTAGCCAACATGTTTCCCCCGGGGTATATCTTTGCTCCCCCAAATCTCGTCGTCCGTTCTGCATTCACAATGCTCCTGCCCTACATCGAACAGACCAACCTCTACAATTCCATCGACTCCTCCGTTCCGATGATGATGGGTCCCACCAACTACAACCCCACAATACTTGCTCAGAATGTGGCTGCCGCGGCGACTGTCATTCCAGCCTTCCTGTGCCCATCGTCAATCGGGCCGACAACCGACGATTACATGTATCCCGCCAACGCCTTTGCCGCTGGCGTGCCGCCAATGAATCTGACGTGGAAGGGCGGCCGAACCGACTACGGCGGGACGACTGGAATTCGTGGCGTCTACGGAAACCTCGCCTACAACAACAATCAGGGTGGCGATCGTGACGGCTGCCTGACAGCCGCTGGACTCGGAGGCAGCACCTCACGGATGCGTGACATCACCGATGGAACATCCAATACCCTGATGTTTGGTGAACGTACCGGTGGCGTAAAGCTGTATTACAAATCCACACCGGCAACGAATCTTCCGGCTGTGCTCGGCGTCACCAACGGCGGCTCGTGGTCAGATGCCCTCGCCTTTGAACACTGGCTGCAGGGATCACTGTACGACGGAACCGGATTTGGTGGTGGCCCCTGTGCCATGTGCACCAATATTCGTGGCAATGGCTTCCACAGTTTTCACACAGGCGGCTGCCAGTTTGCTTTGGTTGACGGCTCAGTTCGCTTCATCAGTGAAAATGTGGCCGCGTCAGTGTTCGCTGCCACAGTCACCAAAAAGAAGGGTGAAATCGTCGGCGAATTCTGATCATGTTCGCCTGCCACAGTCGGCCCCCAAAGTCAGTCCTGACAGGGCCCGTATGCGGGCCCTGTTCTGCTTCCTTCCGCCGACCCCTCCGTTTCCCTCCGCCACCTCGCGCTCACTGTTCGAATGGAATCGCAGAATGTCCAAATGCTGCTCACTGCTGTTTGTCGCAGCCCTGCTGCTCGTTTCCGGTTGTGGTGAAGCCCCCAACCGAAAAGCCACTTTCCCGGTTAAGGGTAAAATCACCGTCGACGGCCAGGCTCCGGGTTCCGCAATTCGCATCGATTGCGTACCTGTCGCCGGCCTCGACGCTGCAGACCCAACGGCTTCCGGTACCGAATGTGATCCGGAGGGCAACTTCCAGATCTCCACCTACCAGCAGGGCGACGGCGTTCCTCCCGGGGACTACGTACTGACTTTCACGTGGCAGGAATTCAACCTGATGTCACGGCAATACACCGGCAAAGATAAGCTCAATGGTCGGTATGCTGATCCCCAAAGTCCCACCGCTCAGAAAATCTCCGTAAAAGCCGGGGAGCCAACGGATCTTGGAGTTGTCGCACTCACAACAAAGTGAAGGTACGGACAACGTGCTGGCTTTCCTCGCTTCAACTCAAAAATCATTCTCCTGACGCCTGGCGGAACAGCTCCGATCGCTGCTCCGCCTTTTTCTCTTTCTCGTATTCTGCTCTTTCACTTGCTGCCGCTGCTGAAGCAGCAGCACTCATCTTCGACCGGGGCTGCCCCAGGACTTATTCATGTTGTCCCTCGCTGATTTTCGTAAGCTGCTGGTGTTTCTGCTGTTCGTCGCACCCTGCGTCACCCACGCAGATGAAAATCAGGCGGACAGTGAACTGCCTCAGGAGATCTTCCGGTACATGGACCGTCCGGAACCGGACTTCGCATGGAAAAAACTCGACACTATCGCGGCCGGTCCGAATCGCATCCATCGGTTGGAACTCACATCACAAAAATGGCAGAACATCGTCTGGAAACACGCACTGGTGGTCTACGAGCCAAAGCAGTTGATCCACAAGCAGCAGATGCTTCTCTTTGTGACGGGCGGCAGCAATGGACGTATGCCCCAGTTGAAGGATTTCGCGCTCGGGCTGGCACTTGCAGACGCTGCCGGAGCTCGCGTTGCCACCCTGCATCAGGTCCCCAATCAGCCGCTGTTCGGAGATCGGGTCGAAGATGACCTGATCACTGAAACGTGGTTGCGGTACATTGAAACCGGTGACCCGACATGGCCACTGCTGTTCCCCATGGCTAAAAGTGCCGTCAAGGCAATGGACGCACTGCAGCAGTTCGCCAGCAGCGAGTTTCAGCAGGAAGTCAGCTCCTTCGTCATCTCCGGAGCTTCGAAACGCGGTTGGACCAGCTGGCTTACTCCCGTTGTTGACAAAAGAATTATTGCTACCGCTCCGGTTGTCATCGACGTCCTTAACTTTCCCGCCCAGATGACACACCAGAAAAAAACCTGGGGCGTCTACAGTGAACAGATCGCCGATTACACCAGCAAAGGCCTCGTGCACGAAAACGGTATCCCGGAGGATGGCAGGGAAGCCGAACTCTGGAAAATGATGGATCCGTTCACCTATCGCTCCCGCCTGACCATGCCCAAGCTGATTGTTGTAGGCGCCAACGATCGCTATTGGACGGTCGATGCGATGAATCTGTACTGGGATCAGTTGCAGGGAGTTCGACACATTCATCGCGCACCAAATGCCGGCCACGGACTTGACCAGGGACGCGACTACGCACTGACCACCATCGCTGTCTTTTTCCGACACGTGGCCGCTGGAAAAACGCTGCCTGAAATCAAATGGAAACCCCAGGTCACTGACGGTGCCGTTGGCTTCAGCCTGACACCCTCCGGAAACCCCCTCGCGGTCCGAATCTGGTCCGCCCGATCCGCCTCCAATGATTTCCGTGAATCAAAATGGACTTCCGCTGAACTGCAGGCCACCGAAGGTCAATACACCGGCACCGCCACCAAAAACGGAGATGAACGCGTTGCAGTCTTCGGTGAAGTGCAGTACGAATACGAAGGCCTCCAGTATTCAGTGAACACTCTCGTCTGGTGGAAGTAGGCACTTCAGAAAACGCTGTCACGAGGAGAGTGTCAATGGGTCGTTGCAGCGTCTGCCTGCTGGTGTTCCTGAGTACGCTGACTCCTCTCACAGCAGAGGATCTCCGGCAGAACGAGCGGCAGCGAATCGAGGTCATTCAGCGAATTGCCCCCAGCGTTGTCTGCGTCATGGATTCAGCCGGAGCCGGTGGCGGCTCCGGTGTCCTGATCTCCGCAGACGGATTCGCCATCAGCAACTACCATGTCACCTCCGGGTCAGCCAGTTTCCTCAAGTGCGGACTGAATGACGGAAAGGTCTATGATGCCGTCCTCGTGGGAATCGATCCCACTGGAGATGTCTCGCTGATCCAGTTGCAGGGACGTACTGACTTTCCCTTTGCCACCCCGGGAAACAGCGATAATGTCAGGGCAGGGGACCAGTGCCTCGCGCTCGGCAATCCCTTCCTCCTCGCATCTGACTTTTCTCCAACCGTCACATGGGGCATCGTCAGCGGAACGCGACGTTATCAGTATCCGGCAAATACATTCCTTGAATACACCGACTGTATTCAGATCGATGCGTCCATCAATCCAGGGAATTCGGGAGGACCTTTGTTCGATATTCAGGGCCGCTGGATCGGTATCAATGGGCGCGCGTCCTTCGAAAAACGCGGTCGGGTAAATTCCGGAGCTGCTTATGCCATCTCCGTCAATCAGGTGCTGAACTTTATTGATCATTTGAAATGCGGCCTGATTGTTGATCACGGTCGCACGGACTTCACTGTCGAGTCAGATGAACAGTTCAACGTAATCGTTCGGCAGGTCAGTGAACTGTCGGAAGCATGGCGACGCGGACTCCGAAGTGGTGCAATCCTCGAATCATTCGCCGGTCGACAACTCAGCTCCGCAAACGACTTCCAGAATGTCGTCGGCATCTTCCCGGAAGGCACCCGAATCCCACTCGTCTGGCGAGATCGCTCGGGCAGACATTCCGCCACTGTGCGACTCGGCCCCCTGCACTCCTTCCGGAAGGCTCCGGAATTGCCGCAGGAGCGGCGTCAGGGGCCCCCGGACGAACAGGCTGAAGCCGAGGCTCAGGAACAGCCATCAGCCGAACTGCAGAAACTCTTCATCGCCCGCGATGGCTTCAGCAACTACTACTACAATCAACTGGCCACTCAGCAATTGCTGACGCCCCTTCGCATGCGACTTGCGGACATACCGCCCGCAGCAGCATGGAAAATCCAGCTGAATTCGGTCGAGCAGGATCCCGGGCTGCAGGCAGAACTTGTTGTCACTGCCGACACAATCGGACTCCGACTTAATGACAGGTCCTGGTTGCAGAATACAACTCAACCGAACATGCAGGAAGAACCAGCCGTGTTTCCCGGATTCCTTATTGCCATCGGTCAACTGCACAGAATGCTGCAGAAGGAAGGACCTGCTTTCGATGAACTCACAGCTGCCGGAAAAACGCTGCATCTGCCGTCGGGAAGGACACTGAAAGTCCTGAACGCACGGTCCGGAACCCGGTTGGCTCGCTGGTACTTCGACGATCAGGAAGCCCTGCCCGTCGCCCTCGACCTGGAACCGGAAGCCGCCACAGACGAAATACGCCTGATCTTTGCGGACTGGAAAACATGGCAGGGAGTCATCTTCCCGGAGCGACTGGGAATTGTTGATCCTGCCACCGAACAAGTCCGCTGGCTGCAGACCTCAGATGCCATCGGGAAACAGGAATCAGGCAAATGAAATTTCATCGCAGAACACTGCTGACTCTTGCCGGGACCTTTTTGCCGCCATTCAGCGCACTCCACGGCCGATCGCTCGACACTGACAGTTTTGCCCCACAACAGGTGGTTGTCAAACTTTTCGGAGCGGGACTGGGCTCGCTGGACTCCTACGGAACAGGAGTCCTCGTGACGGCAGAAGGTCACGTATTGACTGTGGCAAGCCACCTTGTGTCTGCGGGCTTCCTCACCGCAGTGACGTCCGACGGGAAAAGATTTGCAGCAGAAACTGTGGCCACCGAACCGTCACTTGACGCAGCGCTGCTCAAGCTGAAAACCGAACCCTCAGACCAGTTCCCCTGTATCGACCTGAAATCCGCACTGGATCCCGAACCCGGTACCCCGGTTCTGGCATGGAGCAATATGTTTCGAGTCGCCGCCGGCAATGAACCTGTCTCCATCGTCCACGGTGTCATTGCGGCTTCCGTCCCACTGGAAGCAGTGCAGGGCAAATGGAAGTTTCCGCTCCAGAGCCGTGTCTGGCTGATCGATGCCATCACAAACAATTCCGGCGCTGCTGGTGGTCTTCTGACCGATGACAGTGGAAGGCCGGTTGGACTCATTGGCCGCGAGATCCGCCATGCTGTCAGCGGTACGTGGGTGAATTATGCCGTTCCCCTGACAACCCTCAGGCCTGCTGTCGAGGCCATGCTCGAAGGTCGCAAACTGGCCGCTGCACAGCCACAGCGAAATACACCGGCACTGTCGGCCAGGGAATTGACCGCCCGATTCGGACTGGCCCTGATGCCCGCAGTGCTGGAGCGAACACCGGCGTGGGTTGATGGAGTAATCCCAGGCTCCACCGCGGCGGCAGCCGGCATCCGCCGCGGCGATCTGATCGTGCTGATCGGTGACGCCGTCATAACCAGTGAAGCTGATGCACGACGTCGCCTCGCTGAATATCGCCCTGGTCAGAAGATTGCAATCACGGTTTCACGCGACGAGCAGCTGCAGGAGTTGTCGCTGGTGGTCGCTGCTTCAGCGACGGACAACCGCTGAAGACTCCCCGCACGATCTCAACACCACCCGAAACCCACAACAAGCAACGTCCGATAATGTCCGTTATGTTAAGTTGTTTCTGAAAAAACCGGCCGTTTTCGCAACACACTATAAAAATCCGCTCGCATCAAATCCCCCGCAATCGCGAACGCAGATCACGGTCCAACTGCTCCAATGACACTCCAGCTCGACCCAGCTGACGCACAATTCGCTCGTCCAGTCGAGTATCCACATCAGTGCCAATGTCCGGATCCCGTGACAGTCCAAGAGCATCTGCATGCCAGTCCTCAAGTACTCGATGTACCACCAGCGATGGCAACCCAGTCAAATGCTCGCGAGCCCCCGAAATGATGTCGGAACGCTGACTGTAAATCGCCGAGATTTCATCCAGCAGCCTCCCGTCCACAGCACTCAACTGCAACGGCTGCCGGTGTCGCTCTGCACCCTGCCCGACATCCGCACCCGAAACACGACGTAACCACCCCGACAGCATTGACCCGGCGCCACTGGATGCCTCACCCGACAATTCCTTCAGCAGACGCTGACGCTCCTCCGGCGTGGACTCCAGCAACTGCCGTAACGCCCCCTCTGACAACTGCTCACGCAACTCCGAAGGAAGACTGCCCAGCAGATCCTCAGCCGACGAGTTCTCCGATGGGGACTCAGATCTTCCAGCCAGTCGCCCCAGATCAAAGCCACTGCCACCCTCCCCCAGCCACGACCCAG
>Ga0255094_1000067_pt1 | contig 55675 bp, 54 predicted proteins | sample Colum_Law_RepB_8_2_FD_188434 | JGI IMG/M metagenome (GOLD analysis project Ga0255094, IMG submission 188434) | Freshwater microbial communities from Columbia River, Oregon, United States - Colum_Law_RepB_8d | ecosystem: Environmental > Aquatic > Freshwater > River | place: USA: Oregon...
CTCTAATCAATTGAACCGCGAAATACTTGCCTTGAAATACAGATTTCTATGAGATATAACTCCACTCACCTATGAAATTTATCCAAGCCAAAAATACTCTGAGGCTCTCAGTTCTTTTAATTTTATTTACCTCATTAGCTTTAACTTCAGGGGCTTGTGGACGAGCCTATTCTCAACAGGAGCTTCCTTCTTATTGGAGCCAAGGCCTAGGAACCCATAATTTTGGAGTGACTTGTTTTGCAAACGCCACTCATAAACTTCTCTGGTCTTATTTCAGAGACCTAGGCACCGCCCCATCTTCTACAGGTACAATACTGGGAAATCAGTTTAATCAGCTCATGTCTAGAATGAATTCAGGTTTAAGCGATGCTCACCATGAGCGACAATCGAGCAATCATGGATTTAAAGATCTACTTTCAGACTTCTTTGAAGAGTTCAGAAATCAAGAAGCACTCCATGGTTCTTGGGCCCCAATTACTTTTCATGTACAAGATGGTGCAGAAGACTACCTTACACGCCTCAATAACTACACTTTACTCTTCCCTCAATCGTTTGGAATTCAAAAGAGGGAGGAATTTATCTATAGCTCTGACCATTCACGCACCGTCACTCCTTATGCAACAAATGGCGAGCTTGCATTATCCTTAAATATCCATGATGCAGGAATTACCACCCTCCAGCAGGCTCTTGATTACGACCTCAGGCAGATCAATGATGGCAGAATGTCAAATCATCCGCTGACTGGAGTACTTGAAAGTATTTCTTCACAATCACATTATATATTAGATAGAGCTTTATCGAGTTTTCCCCCAGTGATCATCTTCAAATTGAATCGAATTATTCACCAGGCAGGAACAACAATAAAACTCACTAAGGACGTGACTCCAAACTTACTCCTCAACCTTCCCTTTGAGAGGATTGAGACCTCGCCCCTTTTGGCTGATCATATTGTCCGACACGAGGACACTCAATACGAGCTTAAATCCATTGTAGTTCATCACGGATCAGCTCGTGGCGGGCATTACCTGACTTACATCCGTAATAGCGTCGAAGAATGGGAAATTCATAATGATACAGAGGTCCAACTCGTTCGTGATGTAAGCAACATTCAGAGAATTCAAGAGGATATTCATTCGTCAGGATACTTATTCCTCTACACATTAAGAGCACCCCTCCCTTAACTAGGAGTACAGATTCCAACACATGTACAAAGCTTATCGCATGAATGAATGACGGGCTGAACTCATTCAGCGCGTATAACGAATCACAACTTGACTCCAAGAGCCCAGTGGCAACAATGGAGTTTGTTTTGTTCTATAATCTAACCTGAAAAGATCTTTTTGTAGGGAAATCAACTCATGAAGGCCCCACAGTGACGCCCAACGCTTGATTCTCTCCATCAAATAAAAACTCATCTTAGATGAGTTCTGATGCCCAGACTGATCTGATATAAACCTCACCAACTGTCTCACGTTCCAGGTGAGTAGCCCTAAAAGAGGAAGAGTCTGATCTGGCTGATCAGCAAAATAACCCAAGTGTTCTAGAGAAAGCTTCTTATTCCTTTGAAAAAATGACTCAATAAAATCATCCACTCCACCCATACTATCCAAGGACTGCAAAAATACATCTGATTGAGATCCCGTAAGAGTGAATTTTTCAAGTTCCTGATCTACAATATCAAGACTCCATGGATCAATGGCATTCAAGTGCATAACTTGAGAGGGTTGAAGCTCTAATCCCCTTCTCTTTGCTAGATATAAGATCCAAGCCTCTCTCTGAGCCTCAGTAATCTCATCACAGGCCACTACTGCTGCTCTTTCTACTAAGACTTTTGAAAACTTTTTTCGAGCATCAAAATCTTTTGCTACAGCGATGCATACCCCGTCTAACTGAGATAACTGTCGTGCTGGCCCTAGCAAATCGACCAGGAGTTCTGAGTTTTTTAATTGATGAGCATCCCGAATAACAAGCAACCGTATTCCTCCCAATAGAGAGGGACTTTGAGCCATGTCTAAAATAGAGTACACATCAGCTTCAGCTCCATCGAAGCTTTGTATTGAAAAGCTTGCCGTACTCTCATCAACTGTATCAGTTCCAAAGATTGCTTTTTTAATTCTCTTGATGAGCTCCTTTGACTTTAAAGACTCAGGCCCGTATATCCAATAAAAAGGCCAGATTAAGCCCTTTTCTAATTCCTGTTGAATTTGTTTAGGCTCTAACTTTGGCATAAAAATCCTTAAAAACCTGCTAACATATTCTCGTGCAAATCTTCCATCATACTTGCAGCAAGATCTGACAAGGCTCGTTCAAACTCACTTTGATGAATCAGCGGTGAGGTTGTACCAGGAACATCAAGTTGATTAGATCCGGCAAATGGCTTGGATCGCTCGAAACTCCCCTTCCAAAGATCAACGCGCTGGCGGGGTGCCGGATTGACCCGATTCAACTCAAAGCTGCAGCTCAAGCGAGCCACATATTCATTAGCAATCTGAAAAGTTGACATATTAAGGGGAAGCCCAGATCCTAATCCACCAGGAATCAAACCACTGACAGAGGTTGTTTTGCTTGGATTAGCACTCGCTAAACCCACCACCCCTTGTAGTACAGCATCTGCGTCATGAATGGACCCAACTAAAACAACCCTACGGTGCATTGCAAGTGTCTTAATTAAGTGATGATAAACCACATCCTCTAATCCAACTTGAAAGGTTGAGTTTTTAATCGGGCTAATAAAAACTTTACGTACTCCCTCTCTCTCTGCCAATGGATTATGAGTGTTTTGAAAATGATACCCACAAGAAGAAAAAAGTGAGATCCAAAAAAACTGAATAAAGAGAGGGATTAATTTCTTAAAAAAAGCTATATTTATGGGGTGGCGTTTTTTAATGTTCATTGCTTAAGGAAATGACTACACGAGTTTTTATGTTCTTGCAAAGCTTGGTTGAAATCATAAAAAAAGCTCAGGAAAGAAACCCCGTTTTCTCCCAAAGACTAGCAGAAGCAGAGGCACTAGGACGCTGGAGAATTGCAGTGGGAGAGGTGATCGCAAAACACTCCAATGCAATCCGCGTCAAAGATGGGGTCCTTTGGGTTGAAGTAGAGCATCCGATCTGGCGCTCAGAGCTCCATTATCGTAAGCAACAGATCTTAGATATCCTCAATGGAAAAACCCCGTGCGCACAAAAAGGGCTTACCCCCCCTCAAACCATACTCAAAGATATCATTTACTTAGAGCCGAAAAAGCCTCTGAGTAGCAATCCTATGCCAATCAAGCCTAAGGCCAGTACTAGCCAGACCTTGAGCCATCGATGGAAGCGCTTCTGACCTCTTTGTAAACCCAAATGGTCGCTACTCACCTTAGGTCGATTTCCTGGAGGAGAAACTGAGGACTCAACCTCCCCTCTTTGGCTAGGAATTGAAATTACGGTGGTAAATTCAGGTCCCTCGCTCTTAGACAGAGAGAAATCTCTTGTTGGCAACTCTGTAGCCAGAAAAGGATCCGTTTCTTCTGAGCCATCCTGAAGTTCAACCGTAGGTACAATCATTCCGAGATGCTTTTGTATTTCTTTTTTTTCATGAATATAAAACCAGTATTGCCCGGCTGAGCAAATCTCATCTTGAAGCTCAAGCTTCTTACTCAAGATCATCTCCTTAATCTCGGCTTCAGAAAACGGTCCTAGGATTTGATTTTTTTCTGTACGAACTAACCACTCACTCATGGATCAGCACTCCCGCCCATTGCCCTTAGGATTCTTTGCTCTGAGAGAAGAAATGATTTTACAACCTCCAGAGGACAGGACTTAAACTCCGAGGGTGACCCAAAAAATACCATTTTCCCCTGCTCTAGAAAAGCAATGTAATCAGCTAAAAGAAGAGCCGAAGGAATATCATGACTAATCACAATTGAGGTGAGCTTTAATTCCTTTTTCAAAGTCTGAATGAGCTCATCCACCATAATCGTCATAACTGGGTCAAGGCCAGTCGTAGGTTCATCGTAGAGGAGAATAGAAGGCTCCCGGACAATTGCGCGAGCAAGGCCTACTCGTTTTCTCATTCCCCCTGAGAGCTCATTAGGGAACTTCTCCAATCCAGCTTCCATACCTAGGATTGAGAGAGTCTTTCTCACCTTCACTTCAATCTCAGATTCCGTCATTTGAGTGTGCTCGCGTAAAGGAAAAGCCACATTATCATAAACATTAAAATCATCAAAAAGAGCTGAGTTCTGAAAAAGCATTCCGAATTTCAACCGCAGTTCAATTAACTCAGGATGTGAGAGCAAACTCAGGTCCACTCCATCAACAAAAACCTTCCCTTCGTCAGGAGTCATCAACCCAAGAATGTGCTTCAGTAGTACGGATTTTCCAGCTCCTGATGAGCCCAAAATGTAGGTGAGCTTACCCTTAGGAAAAGAAATATCCACCCCTCTCAAAACTTTTTCTTTTCCATCTTTGAAGCTTTTTTGAACATCCTCTAAACGTACAGCAATCTCCATATACGAGACACCCTATCATGAGTAGTAAGAGAAAAAACTAATGATCTAAGTCTCTCAAGTGAGAGTAGACGTGAGAAGCATGCATCGCATCAGAGTTCCACTCATTATGATGGGAATGTTGCTCATTCAGTACAACATCAGATCGGGGAGTAACAAGAGTCACGGGCATGACTTGCTTTAAATTTTTCTCCAGATATAAAGACACCAACCAGGCACTGGAAAAAATAGCTAACAAAACAAGCACCGCATAAAACCACAGAACTCCATGGTGCCAAGGCAATGGAGATATCACAGAGCTCTTCTCTCCCACCACGATAACCCAGGGCAAGTGCGTCAACGCAAGAAAACTTGCTTGAATCGAGGAGCCACCATCGAGGTTAAAAGCCCCTTTCCCCTGAAAAATAATCCTTTGCGTAAGTTTATCGAGCTGAAATCGAAAGAACGGGTGACCCATGAGTTTTTTCAAGAGGAGCGAATCTGAATGAGACTGCGAAAGAACTTGTGCGTTAGATCCTAAAAGTGCACTTTGGGAAAGCCCCCCCTGACTGTGACGCTGCCATTGCTGAAAGGGAGCAAACACCTGAAGGGGGTCCACGAGCACGAGATAAGCTAGACGACTTGAGCCTTGGGCTTGAAATAATAGAGAATAACCAGACAGTTTATCGTCTATCGATTCACTGACAGATTCAGGAACATAAATTCCATGCATCTGAAGTGCTGAAGATACCTTGGAGTGGGAAAGCTCTAATTTGTTGATATATTTACTCAAATAAAGAGATACTACCCTTTCCTCAATCTGAGTGTTTCTGACTGAACGCCTCACTTCAACTTTTTTTGAAGAGCCAGAGTTAAAATCAAGCTCCGCCCAAAGGATAATTCCGTTCAAGTTTTGCAATGATCCTTGAGAAAACGGAAGAGAGGGCGACTTGAGCTGAGCAATCATTGAGGCTTGCATCCTAAATAGATTCATCCTCTCCGTGAGTTGATCTGCCAACATCTGAGCTTCTACAACCAATTTTCTGGATTGAATCCCCTCCATACCTTTGTACTGGGATTCTGTAACAAGATGGGATAACCAGACCCCAGAGCAAAAGCTCACGAGGATAGGAATAGAGACCATCATCATGATCTGAATGAGTCTTCCGTGTTTTTTATGCCATGGCATGGTAAGCCTCCGAATCATCTTCCATAAATTATTCGTTTTTGGGACTCGAACTCTATCGTACTACAATTATAGGAATTTTTCTTATGACTTTACAACCGAATGGACACGTTCTTGTATTAGGCACAGGACTAGCGGGATTAAGTGCCGCGTTAAAATTTGCACAGCACTGCAGAGTGACCCTCGTATGTAAGTCAGACCCAGCAGAAGGATCAACTCGATATGCACAGGGAGGAATCGCTTCAGTCTGGTCTAAGCAGGATAGTTTTGAGGAGCATTACCAGGACACCCTCAATGCCGGAGCAGGGCTGTGTCACTCAGATATCGTAAAGATCTGTGTTCACGAGGGTCCTGACCGCGTACGAGAACTGATTGAGCTTGGAGTTGAATTTACAAAGCACATCCCAACTGCTCAGGATCAGGCAACAACTGACCCCGCAGAAGCCTTTGATCTTCATCAAGAAGGTGGACACGGAAAAAGGCGAATCCTTCACGCCGATGACCTCACGGGTTGGGCTATTGAAAAAACACTCCTTGCCCACACCATGAGCCATCCTAATATTCAGGTTTTAGATCATCACATAGCAGTTGATCTCATTACGGTTGGAAAAACTCTCAAACAGTGGCAAAAGCCTGAGAAATGCCTTGGGGCTTATCTCCTCAATACCAAGACGCAAGAAATCATGACTCTTCCAGCTGATCGAACCATCCTAGCAACGGGAGGAGCAGGCAAGGTTTATCTTTACACCTCAAATCCAGACACCTCCACTGGCGATGGGATTGCGCTTGCTTATCGTGCAGGAGCACGAGTTGCAAATTTGGAGTTCATGCAATTTCACCCCACGTGCTTGTATCATCCCGGAGCTCGTACATTTCTCATCACGGAGGCATTAAGAGGAGAGGGTGCCGTACTTAAAACTTTATCGGGCAAGGAATTTATGCAGAACCATCATCCCATGGGATGTCTTGCCCCGAGAGATGTCGTGGCTCGAGCCATTGATATTGAGATGAAACGAACGGGAGATAAGCACGTTTATTTAGACTGCTCTCCAATTCCGTCGGATGAGCTCAAAAGGAAGTTTCCGAATATCTATGAAACTTGCTTTAAACTGGGAATCGACATCACAAAACAACCTATTCCGGTAGTACCCGCAGCTCATTACACCTGTGGGGGCGTGCTAGTTGATGAACATGCTCAAACAACCATTGACCATCTCTACGCAATAGGTGAAGTGGCTTGTACTGGGCTACATGGAGCGAATCGCCTAGCGAGCAATTCTCTGCTAGAAGCTGTGGTTTTTGCTCATCGTACGGTAGAACATGCACTCCCCTCTCTTAAAAAGATATGCACACAAGCAGAGTACTCTGATCTTTCATCAAAGCCCTTACCTGAATGGAACCAGGGGCACGCTGTTCAGCTTGAGGAACAGATTGACATTGCAACGAATTGGCTTGAGATCAGAAGTCTCATGTGGAACTACGTTGGAATCGTCAGGAGCAACAGAAGACTTGAGAGAGCACAACGTCGATTGGCGCTTCTCAAATCAGAGGTAGAGACCTACTACTGGAATTTCATTCTCACTAAAGACCTGGTAGAACTCAGAAACTTACTCACCACTGCAGAGCTCATCGTACGCTGTGCTTTAATGAGAAAGGAAAGCAGGGGCTTACACTACAACGTAGATTATCCCAATCGAGATGACGTGAACTCCAATCAAGACTCTGTGCTATGAGCTTTGATCCAATTGAGGAGATCTGAGAATGGCTCTTCTTTTTTTAGCTCATTAAAAGCTTCATGAAAAAAGTGAGGATAGGTCTTCAGAGTCTTATCTCTACACTTGATATTACGATAAAACTCAATTGCAGCTTCTGAACTGACCACCTTATCTTCAAGCGGAATATGAAACTGAACAGGATAAGGTAACTCACCTTGAGAGGAGTTCATTGAAGATTCCATTGCCGTAAGGAGTTGTGTAAAAAGTTGTGGAGTGACTTTGGAGTGAACTAAGCGATCTTGAGAGTAGGCATGAACGACTGAAAGATCATGAGAAAGATCCTGAGCATCAACTTCAGACGTCATCTGCAAAGAACCCCAGAGCCTCACCATAACAGAGGCAGCTGCTCTTTTAAGAGCAGGCACCTCGAGAGCAATTTTAAGGAGCGGAGCAGAAATCGCAACAGATTGCAGAGGAAGCTTGGGATGAGACAATAAAGTCTTCAGCGCAATCAATCCACCCATACTATGAGCGAAGAGATGAATTTCAGCTCGACCGAATCGTTTAACGAGACTCTCCTCAAGCCTGCCTAGAGCTAAAACAAGATCGCTCACAAACAGGTCAAAACTTTCAACATGTCCTCGTATACCCTCAGATCGGCCATGACCGCGATGATCTAAACAGTAGACTCCATCAACGACGTTTTGAAGGTAATGGGGAAAATGCAAATACCGCCCGCCGTGTTCTCCAAGTCCATGAAGTACAACAAGGGTTCTTGGACCTTGCCAGTTTTCTGAGTGATGAAAAACAGAATAAAGCTGTAACTGACCATCAGCACTCGGGAAGGTCTCCCAGTCTGACACCCAGTTTTGAGGAAGAGGTGGAAAACTCATGGGTTGAATCACACCCTGATAAATTCGACGATTAGCCGATTGCTTCAATGTAGATTTCAACGGATTTTCTTGCGGTGTCTGAGAGTTTTGTAAATCTAAAGCTGAATCCACGACCATCCTCCAAAATACGAACAACTTTACCCTCAGCCACAAATGGAGGAATATTGGGGCCAGTCTCATTTGTAGAGGGGCTGACGTTCAATTTAATTAAGGTTCCCACTTTTACAGGTGCCTCATCAGTAAGGACCTGCATTCCGCCTACACTAATATCACGACACATCCCAATAATCACGGATTGATCATCAGAAAGTATCATCTTAGCAAGCAGAGGTCGTCTCGGAGAACTTCTCTGTTCTTGACCCGAGAAATGAGCTCCCCCTTCTGAATGAGATGAACCCTTTGTCTTTTGAAAACTGGGAGGACTCACATCTTTTTTCTCTGTATGAGAAGAAAGCTCTGAAATGGATTCAATCCTCTGCCAATTTGCCATCCCCTGAGCCCAGGCATGAACTCGAGGGTTGATCTTGCCAATCTGCAAAAAACGTATAACCTCAGCCTGAGAAAAAGGTCCAAACTGAGAATCATTATAATGTAAGAACCATTTTTTATGATAATCTGAGGACTCAACAGCTGGCTTGACACTTGGCTTCACCTTAGGCTTGGGTTGAGTGGGAGCATACTCTTGAAAAGGCTTCACCTCACAGACTCGATTCCAACCCGATTGTCCTTTTTTCCAGACATAATGCACCCAAGAGATTTGATGATCCTGAATCATTGCATAGACATCGGAGGCCCTCAAAGGTCCGACCCATTTTTCGCCTTGAGCAATATACCAGCATGCAGAATCATCTTTAAACAGAAACTGTCCGGAATTTTCCATAACTCTTATTCTAAATTGAAATATTTCATGCAGTCAAAAAATAAGAATTGAATATGTAAATCTCAAAGGATCAGGAACTCAGAAAAATAACACGAAGCGTTAGTTTTTTTCCTCTAGACCAGTCCTTTAATTTATAATGAAATCCGATCAATGAAACTAAAACCATTCCTCTCAAAATTTCTCTTAATTTCGACACTACTTCCACTCTTCGCTCTAGCACAGCAACCTACCTCTAACTCACCTTCCTTAGGTGGCCCAGAATCTGTGGCACGAAACAGCAGAAGTCAGCCTATTATTGGAACCCATGGAATGGTCGTATCTGACGACTCAATAGCTTCAGAATGGGGAGCCCAAATCCTAAGAGCCGGAGGCAATGCCATGGATGCTGCCGTGGGAACCGCGTTTATGCTCTCTGTCACACGCCCCCATTATGCAGCATTAGGAGGAGGTGGATTCATGATCTTCTGCCCTCAAACTTCCCCTGAAGAGAAAAAAAAACCATGCACTGCTCTGGACTTTAGAGAGACCGCTCCAAAAGCAGCGCATCCCAATCTTTATATCAGTGAAGGGAAAGCCAACACTAAACTTGCACAAAATGGTGCGCTCGCTTCCGCCACACCCGGCATCCCTGCTGGGTTACTTGAAGCACTCGCTCGACATGGATCCCTCAGCCGACAAAAAGTTTTAAGTAAGCCCATTCAGATTGCCCTTCAAGGGTTTCCTTTTACTTCCCATGAGGAGGTTGCAGCTTACTCGCGCTGGAGCGCCATGAATCCTGAGGCGAAAAAACAATTCGGATGCAAAAACAATCTCCCCTGCCCTCCAGGAACCATCATCAAACAAAGAGACCTTGCACAAGTCCTCAAGTACATCGCAAGAGATGGACGAAGGGGGTTTTATGAAGGTGAAGTTGCACGAAAAATCATCAGAGGCTTGAGAGACGATCATGGCATTCTCACGCTTGAGGATCTACGAGAGTACAAACCTCAATGGAGAGACCCCATCATCACAAATTTTCAAGGACAGGAACTCATCCTCATGCCTCCTCCTTCCTCAGGAGGGATTATCCTCACACAGCTCCTTAAATTTGCGTCGTTTGCTGAAGATGAGGGAAACTTCAAGCTCGGATTTGGCTCCGTTCCTTCTCTTCATGCCATCATCCACGGAATGTCCCTAGCTTTTGCTGATCGAGCTCATTTTTTAGGAGACCCTGATTTTATCAAAACAGATTGGAAGCGACTCCTTGAAGAAAGCTACCTCAAGAAGCGTTGGAAGAACTTTGACTCTAAGAAAGCCAAACTTCCAGAAAAAGCTGGAGAACTTGAAGTGAATGAGCCTCAACACACAACTCATCTCTCTGTAATTGATCGCCATGGGAATGCAGTCTCAATGACTCTCACCGTAAATAATAACTATGGCTCAGGATTCATTCCGCCGGGAACCGGCGTGGTTATGAATGACGAGATGGATGACTTTAGTGCTCAGCCCGGAACTCCAAATCAATTTGGATTAACAGGGGATCAAGCCAATGCAATTGAGTCTAAAAAGCGCCCACTCAGCTCGATGACCCCTGTAATCTTGAGAGATCAGAATGGTGAAGTGAGAGTTGTGATTGGAGCTGCAGGGGGGCCTAGAATTGTGACTTCAGTTTTTCTCTCACTCGTGAACCGATTGAGCTTTAGAATGTCTCTCCAAGACGCCCTAGCTGCTCCACGCATTCATCATCAGTGGGTACCACAGCAAGTGAATCTTGAGAGATTTGGATTCCCATACGAAACAAGGGAGAGTCTTACCCAGTTGGGCTATACCATTCATGAAGTCACAAGCCTTGCAAAGGTTCATGCTTTGGAGAAACTACAGGACGGTCGAGTCACAGGAGCTGCAGACCCTAGGGGAGAAGGAGCAAGCGTAGCTGAGTAGGCTCCTACTTCACCTCTCATCTACTTCCTTGCTCCTTGAAATCAAACTCACATCCCTGGGTCTGGCATTCAGCTCTCCTCAATTCTTACTACTTTTAAGTAAAGCTGTGAAGATCACCCTGTGAACCAGACTTATTGAGATACAGAGTCTTTTGCACCTTCAGGCTTCCACTCTACGAAAGCTGTATCATTCCCAATGAGTTTTGCTGAGCCGTGAAGTTCAATAGCATAGCCTGATTGAACGTTCATGGGAATAGGTTGATCAATCACAGCAACATTCGAAAGGTGACCTGCATAGGTCCATCCGTTGTTCGGATCCTGAGGAATAACCTGAGCTTGCTGAGTATCTCCGCCTACATACCGAGTGACCCGAATCGTACTGAGCTCCGGTGCCTGATCAATCATAATATACTTTGTTCTAAAGGATCGTCTTTCCACTTGAAGACTTTGATTCAAGGCATCTAAGACCTGAGCAACACTCTGAGAACACACATCAAAGGATGCTCCCCCAAGAGAGCTAGACAAAGACATGTAGCGTGATCCTTGATAAGCTCGAGAGCCATAGCAGTTAGCACTTGCACTCAAAGAAACTGCAGAAAACATTTTTGCACTTGGATTTAAAGCTCTCAGTTTATTTTTGAAAAACTCTAAGCTCGTCCCTCTAGAGTCACAGTTTGAGCTCCCCCCAGTAGGATCATTTCTGGTAGGTACACAAACGGGATGAACAGGAGCTGCACAAGGGACCAAACTTCCATCTGCTCGAGGGCAAAGATTTAAATAAGAAGTATCATCACCATTTCCAAGAACAACAACTACGAGCATTGAGTCTGATCTCAGAAACCCTGTATTATTCAGACCTGACTCAAGAGTACTCGTAATGGTTGAAAAACCTGGCTCATACCCGCCTCTGCGGTTAGAAATCCAAGACTGATCTGGGAAATAAGAAAACCTTTCTGGACTACGAAAAACACTTGAATTCAAAGTACCTGTCACTTGTCGACTGGCGCCTGGATAGGCTGGGGTCCAATCTGATCGATTTCCATCGTACTTTGAACCAACAACCTGAGTGACCGCTAGAGAATTGGTGAGCCGACCAATAGTAAAATGATAATCCCAGTTTTGCTGCTCAAGTTTAGTGAGGAACTTTGGTACTTCACCTTGAATAGCAGGAAAAGCTTCGTACATAGATCCTGTATCATCTACGAACAAAGCAATATCAACACGAGGAGGAATCACATAAGTACCTGGAGCTGGCGCATTGCGATTACTTGTCGTGACATTAAATGCTGCCTTACCGCAACCAGCAAATGAGAATAAAGCTAAAGATAAGAGAATAGGAACAACTTCCATTTTCTTTCTCTTGGCAATACTCAATGGGTTTCGATTATTCTGTGTTGATTTCACAAACTACTCCTTCATTCGTAAAAAAAGAGGCCACAGACTCACTCAAAAAATCAGGACTCTCCTTCAAGGAACTATCGCAAAAGGAGTACCAACTCGATAAAGCATCAAAAACAATCTATTTATTGTGTGATATCCATAGATTAGATCAAGTTTTTACAAAACCAATCCGTTAGATCTTCTCATCAAATAGTAGAGAACCCTCACAACTGCATAGGAGTTTGACAGGGAATGTGAGTCAAAAATGAGAAGAAAAGTGAGGGCTAAATTTCATTCGTTTTTTCATGAAGAGAATGGACAGTACTCAATTTCTTATGTATGTCAGTGTTAATCGTGAAACTTGAGAAGCTTCTTAAGCTAACCTCTCAGGCTTCATACACAGCAGTGGAGTAACACCATGATTCAACCAAAAGACTTTCAGCTTTACATTCACGGACAAAGCGTTTCTGCTACCTCAGGAGAGAGCTTTCCAACAGAGTGCCCTTTTACAGGAGAGCTTTTAGGACAGGTCCAGGTTGCTTCTACTCAAGACATTGAGAAAGCGGTTGAATCATCGAGTGAAGGGTTTGAAGTCTGGTCAAAGATGAGTGGGTTTCAAAGGGGCAAAGTCCTCAAAAAAGCCGCTGACCTGATGCGAGGGAAAACTAAGGAACTTGCTCACCTTGAGACACTCGATAATGGGAAACCCTTGAGTGAAGTCCTTTCAGTAGATATTCCAACTGCAGCAGACGCGCTTGAGTATTTTGGGGGCTTGGCAGCCACGTTGCGCGGAGAACATTATGATTTAGGCGGATCATTTGCCTTCACGAGAAGAGAGCCACTTGGGGTTTGTCTCGGGATTGGCGCCTGGAACTACCCTTTACAGATTGCAGCTTGGAAGGCTGCACCTGCCTTAGCGTGTGGCAACTCCATGATCTTTAAGCCTTCTGAACTATCTCCACTGAGCGCTATTCGCTTGGCCCAGATTTTTACAGAAGCAGGCTTGCCTTCTGGTGTCTTTAACGTAATTCAAGGGCCAAGGTCAGTCGGTGAGCACTTATGTAAACACCCCGGCATTAGAAAGGTATCGCTGACAGGATCCGTCCCTACTGGAATTAAGGTCATGGAAGCATCAGCTTCCACCCTCAAGCATATTACTTTAGAGTTGGGAGGAAAATCTCCCCTCATTATTTTTAAAGATTCAGACATCGATCAAGCCGTATCTGCTGCACTTTTGGGGAATTTTTTCACACAAGGTGAAATCTGCTCAAATGCCACTCGAGTTTTTGTTGAGGAGTCCATTTTTCCTCAATTCATAGATCAAACAGTAACCCGCACAAAGAGCATTAAGGTGGGTGACCCATTAGATCCCTCAACTCAAATGGGAGCTCTGATCAGTAAGGATCACTTCAAAAAGATTCAGAACTACATTGAATTAGGAAAGAAAGAAGGCGCTCAACTCATGTGCGGAGGTGATACTCCCCAATGGGGTAAACCACACGAGCATTTGCGAGGCGGAAATTTTTTGATGCCTACCATCTTCACTCAATGCCAAGACTCAATGCGAATCGTTCGTGAAGAAATCTTTGGTCCTGTGATGTCAGTGCTCACATTCAAATCAGAAGATGAGGTCATCCAAAGAGCAAACAACACCTCATTTGGCTTGGCTGCAGGAGTTTTCACACGAGACATCCAAAAGGCCTATCGCGTGATTTCGCAGATTCAAGCAGGGACGTGTTGGATTAATAATTATAACATCACACCCGTTGAGTTGCCCTTTGGAGGAAACAAGTTCTCTGGAATTGGCAGAGAAAATGGCTTAGCTGCAATTGAACATTATAGTCAGCTCAAATCCATATACGTTGAAATGAACAAGATCGACTCCCCTTATTGAACTAGACTTAACTACAGTAAGTGAAGTATTTTCTGATTAAATGCTTCATCAAAATTTTTAATTCAAATCCGTTCAGTTTCAGGATTTGAGATCCATCTTTATATTTATACAATGAGTCTAATTTACTCTCCTCAACAACTCATGCGAAAGATCAGATTCCAAGAAAGAAAGAAAAAAAACAAATACATGAGCTAAATCTTGAGCTTATTATTCATAGTTTATTGAAATATAAAAGAAAATAGGATAATGTCTACGCTCACTTAAGTCTGCTTTGGATTCGGATATATCCTCAGAATTCTGACTAAAAAGCATTTTTTATTATGATTGAGTCATTAATTATGAACTTTAAATCCACGTTTCGGTTTTTTACACTTTCACTCATCGCAGCAAGCCTCAGTAGCGGCATCATCCTCACTGGATGCTCAAAATCTTCTCCGCAGACTCAATCCAGTCCATATGATGCTAATGGTTTTGATAAGAACGGAATACACAAGGATACGGGAGGCCTCTACGATCAAAGAGGCTACAATCAAGCTGGATATAATCGGCAAGGTTATGATCGCAGCGGATTTAATCGCAACGGCATTGACCGCTACGGCTACGGCAGAGATGGATTTCACACACGAACTCAGCGAAATAGAAATGGATTTGACCGAGATGGATTCAATTTCAGCGGCTACGACCAAAATGGATTTAACCGCGCAGGCTTGAATCCATTTGGTGAACATCGAAACGACCTCCTCAGCATTGAGCAAAGGCGATCTCAGATCAGTTCAGAAAGTATTCAAACCCCAGAAGCCTACCTCCAATTAGTCAGACCCCCTCAAACTAGACCTTATGGAACGATAAGGACCCCAGCAATCACCTCTGATGCCCTGGCAGAGTTAATTAGCGGTACAACAGGAACCCCTGGGACAGTGCATCGCTTTTTTGCACTCAACCCCACTTTAGACCAAGTGATTCAACTCCTTCAGCAAAATGGCGGAACATCACGAGCTCAGCTCCGCATGAGAACTGACATCAAAAGACGAGCCTTTTTTGCGAATCTCTGCAGAACAGGACAAGAATACGTTCGACTCATGAATGCTAACCTTCCCATTGGCGTGAGACGCACTCAAGAGTTAAACACCGCCGATTACGATGTGATTGAGATCACGGCCTACAACTTCTTACTGCGCGAAAATTTAAGACGCGAGGACGTCACTACCTTAAGAGCCTTTATCGCAGAATTTCCAGTTCCAGACCGCGCCATTGCTCATCAAGTGGAGACTCTAGAAATCATCGATCAGGCCATAGCAGCACAACCTGAACTGATTCGAAACCGAGTGATTGATCACCTGACGGCAAATATTCGCAGACTCATTGCAGAGCGTGGTCCACGCGCACCTGAAGACCCTACGTTTCACTACTACTTAATCAATCCCCCGCATGCAGAACGTGAGATTCCTGAAGATCTAGGGTGCATGTACTGCGGTGCTGACTTTGACCCTGGTCATCCTGGCCTTACTTGTCAGGACGAAGACTGTGAGCATGGGTTTGCATGCCATCACGGTACAGAGCTATTAAGACACGTACTTGCTTCATTAGAAAATCACGCAGGAGTTGCCCCGGTGACTTGCAATGGCCTAGCTGATGGCCATGAGATCTACCTCAGTGACGCAACATGGGCTCGAATGAGATTATCATTGAATGAGGGAATTCAAGGCCTTGAGCAAAGCCTTACTGACAGAGGACATGATCCTCATGCTCCTCCTGGAAATCTCACGCAATTACTCGCAAATCTTAATCTCAATATTGAAGCCAGAACCCAAGCTAAAGAAGTACTTGAAGCAAAAGCCACAGAATTTGGTGAATTTCGAAAGAACATCATGCTTCAGATGATTCGAGAAGGAGAAATCACTCGAACGACTGATTGGAACTTTCAAGACCGATTTATTGATCTTCGCCAAACACTTGCGGACCACATCCGTATCCCAGCAGTAGAGGGCCCATTACGAGCCCATGCTCTTCAGAGAAGAAATGAGCTCTTACAAACTGAATTTGCTCCCTTTATTCATGTTCCAATTTACTTTGGCCACCAAGGCAATGAGGTCGATCTTGCAAACATCAGAACAAACCTAGATCGACAACTTAATCATCAAGAGGCTTTGCCTGTAGTCGAGATTGGGGATCCTGTCATGACCGCACATCGCTACTACCTCATTGCAGACGAGCTTCTCCAAATCAATCATGAGCTAGAAGTCCTCACTCCTGAGAGACAAATTGTTTTAGACCGACAGACACTTCAAAGAAATCGACAGATGCGTGATGGATGGGATGAACTCACCCACCGGTGGAGACTACAAACACTTATTTCCTACTATCGCCACCTGAGAGGATCTGAGCGCGAACACAGAGGCGATGATGCTTCACGTCCTTATCGTTTTTGCAGTAATGCTGCATGTAGTAATCTCATTACTCTGGATCAGGTACGTGATGGTCATTACAGATGCCAGGGGTGCTATGAGGAATTTTGTTTCGCATGCGATCATCGCCACCCAGGAAGAAGCTGTGAGCAATATGAAAGAGAACGCCGGGGAGACGCAGAAATGGATCGTCTCATTCACGACCCTGCAAGCGACATTCGCCCATGCCCTTACTGTTTAGTCCCAACACATCGAACTGAGGCCTGTTATCATATGGACTGCGCTCAGTGCGGGTCGAGATGGAACTGGAGACTTGGACGCCTAAGAGAGCGGTCTCATGAAACTACCAACGTTGGAGCAGGAAGAGATGCAGGGCCTCCACGCGAATATCGAGTGAGAGGCGATACAGACTACAGAGAGGGTCAATCCATGGAGACAGCCTATCCCGAAGCAGACGGACGCATGGTTCGGGTTCTCCGTGGCTATCCTAGACAAGAAGTACCAGGCTACAATCCTGCTAATAATGGAGGATATGTAGAAGCTCGCCATTAAAAAAGACTATCTTTACTTCCATAAAATATCAGCAATTCAAGAATCAACTTCTGAGATGCGTACAGACTTGAGATCACACTGAACTGCACCCCTTGAGTTGGAGAGATTTTCGGATAACTGCATGACCGATTAAAAACCGCTATTTTTCTAGCAGGCGTTTTGCTTCCCGACCTTCAAAATCCTAAGTACTAAAACAAATAAGGGAAGAGTGAAGGCTTTTTTCGAGATAAACATCCTCAATGAAATGTCGAACATTTTTCATCACTTCGCAAAAAATTTATATTCTTTTAGAAATACCTTTCTAAAACCAACTTCAGAACTTCTTTATTTCAACTATGAAATACAATGAGAAGAAATCAAGCGAAGCCAGAATCATCAAAATATTATGATAAACCTGAAACATCCTATCAACGAATCCTAGATTCTGCAGATGTAACACAAGAAGCGAAACAAAAGCCTCAGGGTACGTATGAAAAACCAAACCCTTTTATGTTGTCTAATGCCTAATGAGTAGAGAAGAAAAACCTTCTGCAACATACTTAAGAGATTAAAGCAACCGATGGCGCCCTAAGAACTTTGAGTGCTTACAATTCACTTACCGTTTCTTTCACTTACCGTTTGTAATGAGTCAATTCGGACACTACTTCGACAGGTCCCTGTTTTTTCACCTCATTATACGGCCTATTGCAATACGAACTTCTTCATGAGAATATTTTAAGTGGGAAAACCAAAAATATGATGAATACTAGAAGATTTATCTTACCATGTCTCCTGATTCACCTTTTTTTCTCAACTCCTTCTTATTCGGTAGAAGCTGCCTTAACATCCGATTTTTCATGGGATGATAGCCAAGGTGGACTTCTGATTGAGCTGAAAGATAAATTCGGACAAACCTCAAGCTTGGCCAGGTTTAGCCCCGAGGAAAAAAGAAAGTGGGATCTACCTGGCTCCAACCGGGGAGCACAGGTACGTAAAGATGAGCTCAAAGAGCAGTTTAACCATTTAACTTCAAAAGGATTAATTCATCTAGATCGAGCTGGGAACCCCTCTCTGGGAACCTCTTCGCTCAGTCCTGATTTTAGAATCATCCCAGCGACCCGAGGCATTCAGATCAGATTATTAAGCGCCTCAGGAGAAAGATGGGTTGAATTTAATCCGGAAAATATGAAATCTTGGGTGACCAACACGGGCAACCAAGCCATCGACAAAAGACATAGGGATCTACAATCGCAGTTTAGTGCCCTCCTAGCCCAGGGCTACATCAGAGAAAGTCATGGAACTTATGAATCAGATACAGAGGTACTTTCTCCTGATTTTAGGAGGAGAAATAATGGAGTTCTTGAGCTGTGCCTCAGAAATCTAGACCAGCAATTCCCTGGTGCCCCTTGCTCGAGATGGGTTGAATTTGATCCTGCCATAATCACTAAGTGGACGAGCTCAAAAAATCCTCGAGACATTGAACTCCTCGCTCAATACCAACACCTACCCACCACCTGCACTCCCACCAGTCCTGCGAGCAGTTCTTGTGATCAATTAACTTCCACTCCAATAAGTGCTGCAAAAATTGCCCCAATCCTTGCAGCTGCGGGAGGAGGAGCTTCAGGCCCTCGAAGCTCGGGAACCCTCCATCAGACTGGATCAGCTTTGGCACAGTTTTACACTCGAGACTACACTCAGGGAAAACCCTACTCTGATCATGCACCTATCATCTATGGGGAGATTGGAACATGGAATATTGCACAACAAGGCCAAGAATTTACCCCGGGCAGCTTCAATCACAAATTCATTAACCTTAAGAACGAGACTGATGCCCAGTATGAAGGGAGACTTCAAAATATAGCAGAGGCCCTAAAAACTATGATGAGGCCTCCGGTTCATACCTTTTTACTTCAAGAGCTGCCTTGGCCAAAGAATGGTAATTTTCTGTCAAAACTACAAGAATTCTTGGGTAAAGAGTACATTTTAACAACCGACGGTGGACAAGGTGTGTTGAAAAAGTCGGATCAACCTCCAATCCGAAATGAAAAGACACGCATTTCACAGCAGATTATTACAAATTTAGGCCTTAAAACCGGAACCACAGAGTATAAAACGGTTCAGAAACTATCGCCATTTTATGATTCAAAACAGAATAAGATTTATGTAAGCTCTCACATCCCCTTTGACCTCCCAACTCCTAGACTTTGCCAAATCATGGGAGAAATCAATAAAGCCGCCAAGAGTCAGTACCCCAGCGCATCTGTCGTGATTTTAGGTGATTTCAATCGACCTGCCTCTAACCTACTCGCTGATTCAACTTGTCAGACCATGAATTTGGGAAATATTCATTCAACCCAGAAAGAAAAAAGTTACTCCGCAGGAATTGGAGGAAATAACCCACAAAATATTGATCTACTTATCGATTTGGATCATTCTCTACCCCTGAGTAGCTCTAATCCTCCCGTAATCTCTCCCACCCCATCTATGAGTAGTGGTAAAACTTTGACAAGCTCTCCAGGAGCTGAATACAAATTTTACGATAGCGGGAGCTCCAGTTACTTTTTGACTAACTTCTTCGATCTAACTAAATCTGGGGGAATACTCATCGATGGCAATAGGTGGCCAACCTCTGAACACTACTACCAAGCACAAAAATTTCAACAAGGCTCAAAACCCTTTCAGTCAATCCTTGCTGCAAAAACTCCTAGAGAAGCCTATAGCATTGGAAATGACCCAGCCTATGCTTCTTTTAAAAATCCATCCTTCAACACTCATAAAGTAAGAATTATGTGTAAAGCCGTATTTGAAAAGTTCCGTCAACACACTGATTTAAGAACTAGCCTCTGCAGCGAAACAGGTAGCAGCATCATCATCGAAGACTCAGGTGATCAGGATGGATTCTGGGGAAACGGTATCTATCTTGGCCATGGAAATCCTGGAGCTAACGATAAAGGTCAGCAAACTGGAGCAAAACAGTACATACCTGGAAAAAATAACCACCTAGGAGAGATTCTCATGTCAGTCCGTTCAGAACTTTGCGGAGCTCCATTTCCACAACAGTATCAAGGGAAGGATATCAAAAATCACTGCCGCTGAGATTCCCTCATAGTTCACGATTCAATGAGATGAAACGGATGAATACAAAAATTTGAGCCTGTCCCAAAAATAGAAAATAGTTGATTTATAATAAAAAAGGCGTTTCTTTTCAGGATACAAAAAAAAAAAAAAAAAAAAAAAAGAACGCCCGATGCAAACCTTACACCTAGCCCGATCAATTTGGAAGAAATTTCAGTTACTCATCAATCCTTACTCATTCAACATAGATGGAAAGTAGAGAGAACTATCAGCTGACTGAAAAGCTATAGGAGAATCAATTATTGCTATGAAAGATCATTTGATGCCTACCAAGCATTCCTAGATCTAGGATGCCTCTTGAGCTCATTCCAAAAACTATATTTATGATTTTTGGGACAGGCTCATTTATATTTTCGATCTAATTTTTAGCTCTTTCATCGGCTGCTCCCGATCCATCTCAACAAACTCTACTGAGACTGCAGTAATAAACATGATCAGCCTTAATTCCACCGGAGCAAGTGGAAGTACTCACGAGATCACATTTTCACCAACCAGGTATCTGACCACTCTACCCTGTGTCGACAACTGGGCTCACTGGGCTTAATTTTGTGGCAAGACATCAAGAGTAGCGATCGAATTCACGTTGTTGTGGATGCCACCGGGCTCAACATATACGGAGAGGGAGAATCGAAGGTTCGGACTCACGGAGTTGGAAAAAGGCGGACATGGCGGAAGCTTCATCTCGCAGTGGATGAAGCAAATAATCTTATTTTAAGAGTAGTTTTAACCACCAATGACTTTAAGGATAATGAGATTCTTCCCATACTCCTGAATCAATTGGATCCCAATAACCTTTCACGGGTCACCGGGGATGGGGCCTATGATGAAAAGAAGTGCTTTGCCTGGGCTGAAGAAAACAAGATCAAGGCTAGCCGAAACCGCAATGTACAGATTCAAAACTTTGCTAGGCGACCGTCTTCAATCTAGAAAATTTGAAAACCAATGGGCTGAGGTCTTAACCAAATGGAAACCCCAAGAACATGCTCCTAGCCTATGCAACAAGGCCAGCAAAAACTACTGAGCATTTCCCCTGCTACAATCGATCGCATCCTCAGGGAGGATCGAAGAAGAATAGGAATCAACACTACGGATGGAGCGAGATTTTTTAAGAATCAGATTCCAATTAAGCTGAGAGATTGGAACATTGATCGACCCAGTTATATTGAAGCTGATACGGCTGCAAACTGTGGAAATAATGCGTCTGGAACCTTTGCTTCATCGGTGACGTTAGTCGACATTTACTCAGACTCGACTGAAAATAGAGCTATTTTAGGTAAGTCAGCCACTCATGTTACAGAAAAAATTCGTGAGATCGATGAAAGTCTGAGCTTTAATCTCATCGGTTTTCGTCCTGATAAGGGGACTGAGTTCTTGAACAGCCTTCTTAAAGACTTTCTTGATTCAAATGGAGTAGAATTCGTCAGAACTAGACCCTATCGCAAGAACGATAATGCTCATGTGGAGCAGAAAAACCATATGCATGTACGTAAGTTTTTTGGTTACGAACGAATCGAAAGACTGGACCTAGTGATGTACATGGATCTGATCTACAAGCAACATTGGAACCCTTTAAATAATTACTTCATTCCTACTTTAAAGCTAAACTCCGAGCAGAGAGTGGGTGCAAGGATTAAGAAGTTATACAATACCCCGAAAACTCATTTTTAAAGAATAAAAGAATGTCCAAACGTATCCGAAGAGATTCAGGAAGATCTGAGGCGCAAGAAGACAAAGCTCAACCCATTTGAACTCAAAAGACTTCTGGATAGTGCACTCAGCGCTTTTTTCTCTGACCTTCGAAAGGATCAGAATGCCATGGAGAAGATTACATGACAGACCGCAAAAAGTTAGATCTTCTTATGAGTCAATACGCGTAGCCATTAGTTCTATTGTGAATAAGAAGTGAATTTGAGAGGTCATGACTTCAGCAGTGATTCGTAAACCTCTCCTGGATTCCAGGATGAGTATGATCTCATCAGTTCAAATTGATTACAGTGGGTGAGTTTCGTTGGGTGGTGGCGCCATCTCCGAGTTGGCCGTAGTCATTACATCCCCAACATTTTAAATCCCCTGCTGTGGTGATTCCACAGTTGTGAGTGGCTCCTGTAGAGGTTTGAGAGTAAGAGGTTCCTGAATCAATGACAACAGGTGAGTTTCGCTGAGTGGTGGTGCCATCTCCGAGTTGGCCGTAGATATTCCGTCCCCAACATTTTAAACCCCCTGCTGTGATGATGCCACAGGTGTAATGGCCTCCTCCAGAGATTTGAAAGTAAGAGGTTCCTGAATCAATGACAACAGGTGAGTTTCGCTGAGTGGTGGTGCCATCTCCGAGTTGGCCGAAATAATTATATCCCCAACATTTTAAGACCCCTGCTGTGGTGATCCCACAGGTGTGGTAGTTTCCTGCAGAGATTTGAGAGTAAGAGGTTCCTGAATCAATGACAACAGGTGAGTTTCGCTGGGTGGTGGTGCCATCCCCGAGTTCGCCTATGGTATTGTCTCCCCAACATTTTAAGACCCCTGCTGTGGTGATCCCACAGGTGTGAGGGCCTGCTGAAGAGATTTGAGAGTAAGAGGTTCCTGAATCAATGACGACAGGTGAGTTTCGTTGAGTGGTGGTGCCATCCCCGAGTTGGCCATAATAATTATATCCCCAACATTTTAAGACCCCTGCTGTGGTGATCCCACAGGAGTGGCTGGTTCCTCCAGAGATTTGAGAGTAAGAGGTTCCTGAATCAATGACAACAGCTGAGTTTCGCTGAGTGGTGGTGCCATCTCCGAGTTGGCCCTCAATATTCCGTCCCCAACATTTTAAACCCCCTGCTGTGGTGATCCCACAGGAGTGGTAGTCTCCTGCAGAGATTTGAGAGTAAGAGGTTCCTGAATCAATGACGACAGGTGAGTTTCTTTGAGTGGTGGTGCCATTTCCGAGTTGGCCCTCAATATTCCGTCCCCAGCAATTGAACACACCAGCACCGGTGACTCCGCAGGTATGGTGACCTCCTGCAGAGACTTTTGGAAGTGGAGCAGTGTAGGTAATCGTATCACTCGAGGGAGAAGATTCACTATTTTTAGACAGACTTCTGCCTGAACATCCTTGTGCAAAGATCAATAATACAAACAGCGAAATTAATCCCGGTTGATTAGAACCAGACATAACAATATTTTAACTGAGTATGAGTTGTTTCAATAGAGTGTTGTCACTGACACAATAGGCTCTAAATTGCCCGCGAATTGACTCATATAAAAGGTTACCGAGGAAAATATATTTTTTTAATTAAGAGACCGTAATTTAAACCTATAATATTACAACCCGATAGCCATACTCATCAGCACTCTCTCTGCACCAAATGGAATCATATGCTCTATTACCACACAGATTTTGAATGCCTCTTCTAGGGTGAGGCCGTTCGCACCGGATATTACCGAGTGTTTCCTCGAGCAGCTGACTCTCATGACGACTCGCAGACACTACTATCGTTGACAGTGGTATACCCCTTTTGTCAGTGAGAACCATCACCTTAAGATCCTCCCTTGCTCTTTTCATTCGGATTAAAGTCTACATTTTCTTTCGTACAACATCGATCTACCCCATCTTTGAGGTAATTTCCTTGAACTCTTTTGGAGTAAAGGCAGTCTTTCCAGCGTGAAGATCTTGCACCAATGTTCTGAAGTACTTTCTGGGATTGATGCCGTTTAGTTTTGCAGATTCAACCAGTGAGAACAATATCGAAGTAGTTTCAGCGCCGCGCTTCGAATGAGTCCCATGCCAAGTTTTTCTTCCAACGACGGCATTGCGTAGGAGTCTCTCAGAAGGATTGTTATCTATGGGCAGATCTACATTTTCAATAAATCGGTTAAATTCAGCATAATTTCCTAAAAAATAGTGAGTCGCTCGAATGATTCGACTTTTCAATCAATAGCTCATCACGATGTTCTCAGCATGAGTCTTCATCTCTTCGAAGATTGTTACCATCTTTTTCCGGATCTCCAACCTAACATCAGGTGGTCGTCCTTTCGTTTCGGATTCTAGATGGTAAATTTCCTGGTATCGTTTGATGAAGAACTCCGCTTCTTCAGGGAAGTTATCTTTGGCTTCACGGAATCGTCTCCGAGCGTGGGCGTTACAGTAAACATGAGAGATGGGAGCTTTGTCCTGTTGTTTGCGCGCCTCGTTCGTAATTCTAACTGCTTTACTATAGCTAGAGAAGACATCGCTGCTTAAGTAGAGACAAGATGATTCCTTGAGTAAATCTGAGGCAATATCTCCTGATCTCGTATTGTGATGTTCGAAATAGCTTGTCTGGGGGCCTGAGAATCCCCACAGATACCATTGCGAGGTTTTGTCCCCTTCCAACATCCGGTGCGGAGTCTCATCGGCATGAAGAACCTTGAGTTTCAGTATTTCTGATTTCAGACGATCGTAAGCGGGCTTCACGAAGTCAGCTAAGTAATGAGTAGATTCAATGAGACTTTGCTGGGGAAGATCCTTCAGCCCTTCTCTCCCTGCCATAGCGGTGTAACGTTCGATCGGCACTAAGTCACAATACTTATGACCTGGCCGGGTAAAACCGGTCCATGTTGAAAGTTCAACTGGACTTCGATATGAGGAGGTGAAAAAGAATAAAATCATGATAGATCATCCCTCTCATACTTACAGATCTTATGATTGAACTTCTGAGCAATCAGTTATAAAAGGGAGATCCATGAAATTTCAAACGATTGCAATGTATCACTTTTCTCCACTTGAGAACCTCCCAGAACTACGCCAGGAGCTTAAGCAAAAATGCGCTGAATGGGAATTCACAGGAACTATACTGATTGCGCCTGAAGGAATTAACTGCTTTCTCTATGGCGCCATTGATCAACTCAATGAATTTAAACATTATATCACCCATAACCTCAAGATGGGAAATCCTCCGTACAAAGAAAATCCCTGTAATTTTTCTCCTTTTAGACGCATGTTAGTGAAGATCAAAAAAGAAATCATTGCATTTGGAATCCCTGGGGTGGAACCTGCAAAATTCACTGCTCCATATCTTCCTGCTAAGCAACTTAAGGCTTGGCTAGATGAAAAAAAAGAGATTGTTCTCCTAGACACCAGAAATACCTACGAAATTGTTGCAGGAACATTTAATAACGTTACACATTTGAATATTGATCACTTCAGAAAGTTTCCAGAAGCTGTAAAATCTCTTCTTGAGGAACATAAAGATAAGACCATTGTTACTTTCTGTACAGGCGGCATTCGCTGCGAAAAAGCTGCAGCGTATATGATCCAAGAAGGCTTTAAGGACGTTTACCAGCTGCAAGGTGGTATTCTTCAATACTTCGTCGATTGCCAAGGAGCGCACTACGAAGGCAATTGTTTTGTTTTTGACTGGAGACTCTCCGTAGACCCTCAACTCAATCCTCAAGAAAAAGAAATGAGAGCTCCTGGAGAGCAAGGACGTCACGTACGTTTGGACCCATCTGAAGCTAGATAAGATTAGAACTTCTACCCTTCTACTCCAATTCACCAATGTTGATGCCCTCCCCGTCCTAAAGGATGCCTTTCGGCACCTACTCATGCAGGCAAGGATTCCCTCCAGAGGCTTTCGCCACCTTCAGCGATTCACACCCAAATCGCCCTATGCAACCTCATAGGAGTAATACGATTATGGTCATGGCCCACTATCGTTCGCTAGCCTCAATTTATTTTGAGAAACTCAATCTTGGACTCGAGCCTAGTCTTTTTCGCTTGAACAGCCTAATAGCAAAAAATTTTCAAGCAGACTAACTTTCACAGTCTCAAAGGTTCAAATCTTTACTTTTCAGATTTTACCCAAGCCAAGATGATTTTACGACTTGGAACCCAAGATCTGTTTTTCACCGATTGGGTCATTTTAGTATTTCGAAGTAGCGATCGCTTCAAGAAAAAACAGAAGTCACTCTGCACGACGTGCAGACCTCTTATATCTCCGGCCTCGAAGACCAAATTTTTACGAGGTATTAAATAAGAATTCAGAATCTGATCCTACTCTAGAAAACGAGAAGAGGCTTTAAGGATTTTTACCCTGAAAACCTCTTCTTGTTTTTATCTAGAGCTAGATCACCACAATTGTGGTGCATAATAAGCTAGAATACCATCTCAGGCACATGATCTGGGATAATTAAACGTGCAGCAGTGGATGCTCGAATAAAATCAACACTCACCCCGGGAGCTCGCTCTCGAAGAACAAGGCCCTCAGGGGTCACATCAATCACAGCAAACTCTGATACAATTTTCTTCACTACACCAACACCCGTCAGGGGCAAAGTACAACGAGGTAAAATCTTGCTGGACCCATCCTTAGCAACATGTTGCATGGCAACGATTACATTGCGTGCTCCTGCAACCAAGTCCATCGCCCCTCCCATGCCTTTGACCATTTTACCTGGAATCATCCAGTTAGCAATACTCCCAGCTTCATCGACTTCCATAGCCCCTAAAACAGTGAGATCAACATGCCCACCTCGAATCATAGCAAAGGACTCTGCACTCGACATAAAGGCAGCGCCTGGAAGAACAGTGACTGTTTCCTTACCTGCATTAATCAAATCTGGATCCACCTCTGAATCAGTTGGATAAGGACCTACCCCCAGGATCCCATTCTCACTCTGTAAAACTACACTTACGCCTTTGGGAATGTAATTAGCAACTAGGGTTGGAATCCCAATCCCCAAATTCACGTAGTACCCATCACGCAACTCTTGAGCAATACGCTGGGCAATTTGCTCTCGCGTTAATCCTTTAGATTCAGCCATGACGTACCGTCCTCTTTTCAATTCTCTTTTGGTAGCTCTTCCCCTGAAAAATTCTCTTCACATAAATCCCAGGGACATGAACCTGATCTGGATCTATTGAACCTACAGGAACAAGCTCTTCCACCTCAGCAATAGCCACCCTGCCGACTGTGGCAATCATGGGATTGAAGTTTCTCGCAGTTTTGCGAAACACAAGATTTCCCAGAGCATCCCCTCGCCATGCTTTGACTATTGCAAAATCAGCGCGAATGGCTCGCTCGAGGACATATTTTCGACCCTCAAACTCCCGAACCTCCTTTCCATCAGCCACAATAGTACCCACTCCAGTTGGAGTATAAAATGCGGGAATCCCAGCTCCCCCAGCTCGCAATCTCTCAGCCAGAGTTCCCTGTGGCACTAACTCAATTTCAAGCTCTCCAGAAAGAACAAGCGTTTCAAAAAGCTTGTTCTCTCCCACATAGCTTGAAACCATTTTTTTCACCTGCCGCCTCTGTAACAACAGTCCAATGCCGAACTCATCCACACCTGCATTATTAGAAACACATGTGAGGTTTTTTACTCCCCGATCGACAAGAGCAGAGATGCAATTTTCAGGAATTCCACAAAGACCAAATCCACCGAGCGCCAGAGTTGCTCCATCAAAAATATCGGAAACAGCCTCATGCGCACTTGATACGATTTTTTTCATACCCCCTCCTTAACTCATCAACTCTACACAAACAGCTGTAGCCTCTCCCCCTCCAATACAAATCCCAGCGACTCCTTTTTTCATACCCTTATCTTGTAGCGCTGAAACCAAGGTTACTAATATTCTCGCGCCACTTGCACCAATAGGATGTCCAAGAGAGACCGCTCCACCCCAGACATTGAAACGATCTGAAGGAATAGAAAGCTCTTTTTGAGCAGCGAGGGCAACTACAGCAAATGCCTCATTCACTTCAAAGAGATCCACATCCTTGACCTGCCAGGTGGCCTTAGCCATAGCTTTTCTCATAGCGCTTGCTGGAGCCACGGTGAACCATTCTGGCTCCATGGCATGAGCTCCAATAGAAACAATACGAGCAATGGGCCTTAAACCATGAGCGCGAGCATAATCAGAGGAGGCTAAGACAAGAGCTGCAGCACCATCATTAATGGTAGATGCATTGGCAGCGGTGACGGTCCCTGCTTTGTCAAAGACAGGCTTGAGCGTGGGGATTTTATCAAAAATAACTTTAGATGGCCCCTCATCGGTATCTAATCGATTGATTTCGCCTCTTTTTCCTTCAATTTCAATGGGGACAATCTCATTCTGAAACTTTCCTGCTTTTTGAGCAGCCTGTGCACGCTTAAAGCTTTCAGTAGCAAATTGATCTTGCTCCTCACGTGAAAACTGTTTTTCTCGTGCACAAAGCTCTGCAAAGTTTCCCATATGCTTGCCTTGATAGGGATCCCAAAGTCCGTCATGAATCATAGCATCAAGAACAGACTGATGACCCATCTTATAGCCTGAACGAGCCTGAGGCAGAAGAAAAGGAACCTGACTCATGTTCTCCATACCTCCAGCAACTACAACCTCACTCTCTCCTAAGAGCATGGATTGTGCCCCTAACATGACTGCCTTCATCCCACTTCCACACACTTTATTAATGGTAAGCGCAGGAACTCCATGAGGGATGCCTGCACGAATAGCTGCTTGACGCGCTGGGGCTTGCCCTTCTCCAGCCGTTAGGACGTTCCCCATAATCACTTCGGAGACATCAGAGGGCTTGAGATTTGCCTTCTTCAGTGCGCCACTCATCGCATAAGCCCCGAGTTGAGTTGCAGGAATCCCAGAGAGAGTTCCTTGAAAACTGCCAATTGCCGTACGAGCTACACTCAAAATCCATACTTCACGCATAAGATTGATTCTCCTTTTTCCCCCTCACTGTAGCCGCACTTTTTGCTTCTGGCTATCTGAAATATGCTTAAAAAACAGCACTTTAGTGTTCAATCCGGGTATCTTAGTAGCATAAGGGCTTGTCAGAACTCAGAAGCTCGGTTTAAAAAGGAAAATATGAAGAGAGTTCAAATCAATCCAAATAGATTTTTGAGTATCATTCAGATCTTAGTTGCTTTTGTTTTAGTCATCTCACTCCCCAACGCCTCTACCGTGAGTTGGGCTAAAGAAAGTACTGTGGAGGGTTTACCCGACATGCTGGAGCGAGTTTCTCCTGGCGTAGTGAATATCAGTTCAACTACTATCGTGCACGAACCAGCGTATGGAATGAATGAATTCTTTGAGCTTTTTTTAATCCCTCAAGAACGCAAGCACACCTCATTGGGTTCAGGCTTCATCATCGATCAAGATGGATACATTTTGACGAATCATCATGTAGTAGCAAAGGCATCTGAGGTTCTGGTTACACTTTCTGATCAGAGAAAATTTAAAGCTAAGATCATTGGTAAAGATGAAAAAATGGATCTTGCACTGATTCAAATCAGAAATGACAAAGGTTTAGTACCCTCACCTATTACCCCAGTTGAAATGGGCAACTCTGAACTCGTGAGAATTGGCGAGACAGTAGTTGCTGTAGGAAATCCATTTGGTCTTCAAAATACAGTGACTCGAGGGATTATTAGTGCAAAAAATAGAACAATTGGACTAGGCCCCTTTGATAACTTTCTTCAAACAGACGCTTCCATTAATCCCGGAAACAGTGGTGGCCCACTTTTTAATGATCGTGGACAGGTGATTGGAATTAATTCAGCCATTCGTTCTCAAACAGGTCAGAGCAGTGGATTAGGATTTGCCATTCCGATTAATGAAGCTAAAGAGCTGATCACTCCGTTAAAACGCTATGGCCGAGTACCTCGCCCGTGGTTAGGAATTCAGGCAGAGCGAATGACGCCTCAATTGAAACATTATTACCGCTTATCCACAGACCGAGGCATACTCGTTTTCAACTTAATTGATCGAGGACCTGCGGACCTTGCGGGATTAAAAGAGGGAGATATTATCTTCAAAGTTGAGAATGAATCTGTTAATGACTCTTATGAATTAGAGAGAATCTTGGCTAAGCATAAGCCTCTTGAGATGGTTACTCTCAGCATCTACCGCGGCAGCAAGATGAGAGACCTCAAAGTAAAACTGGAAGAACTTCCTCGACTCAGTCATCTTCCAAAAGGAATCATATAAGATGGAACGCAGACTTACTTCTGAATCTAAATTCAGTTCACTTCCCGTGGATTACCTCCGAATGGTCAATGATGTATTTTCAAATCACTTTGACGAGGGTTTGAAGCTTTATCAAAAGTACCTACCTGAGTCTTACTTTGAAGCACATGGACAAGTCTACGCAGATGAAGTTGTTCTCACAGTCTCTCTCCTGACCAAGAACCAACTTGCCGGCAACACCGTTTACGCAAGTGCTGATTTTGATCCGAAGGCGAGCTCTCCCACCGTGCAAGACTTACTCGATGCATGCGTTGATGCAATTGCTTTGATTTACTCAAGCCTCCTCAATGCAGAACAACCTGAGACAATTGAGAAACTTGCAGACGAGTCACTCTCAGCATTAGAAGATGCTCCATTTGAGTGGTCTGCAATCGACTCCAACAAAAGAAAGATTTTTGTCAAACTCGATAAATCCAACCCCGAGATGGATGAAATGACTGAAAATTGGCTCAAAGATCACGATCCTGAGTATAAAAATAGGGAAGATGATGAACAAAAAGAGACAGAAAATCTTTTTGTAACAGGACCTAAAAACATTAATCAGCGCAAAAACTAGGTAAAAATAGCTTGAATTCATCACTTGATAATTCTCACTGAATTATTCCAAGCTCAGTGATTCTTGAAAGATTTTTTTTACTTTTTTGTTGACTACAATAGAAAGTTTAGTTAGTAAACAGTCTTTCTTAAATTATTCCGATTAGAGTTCGGGCAGAAGATTTAACTAGCATTAACTAAATCACTTCACCTTTGTCGATCGCCATTGCTCAACTCTAACGAGTGAATTTTCTATTTAAGAAACAAATAAAATAAGAAAGGCACTGAAATGAAACTTGAAACTGAAACCGCAGTTGCACGCCGTATTTGCAACATCATGTTCGCAGAGAGAAAAGCGAAGAAAATTAGCCAACAAAGACTTTGTGAAGATCTTAAGATCACCCAAGGTCTTCTCTCTAAAATTGAGAACGAAAAGCTAAAACCATCCGTATTTGTTTGGTTAACTTTCTGCAGAATTTTCTCCTTGAACCCAGAAATCGCGATGAGCGAAGCTTCTTTCAAGAAGAGAATGGCACAGCTTAAGAAAACCTCTCCTAAGCGCGTTCTTAACTAATTAAGTTTGCACCTTAAAATAAAAAGGTCGAGTCACGCTTCAATCTGAAGGTCACTCGGCCTCTTTTTTTTGAATTAAATTTTTAGATCAAAACTGAAATCATTCAATCTTTAGCCTCGAGCCCTCGGCTCAAGCACTCAAATAGACTTTGAAAAATTAGAACGCATCTGAATCATCATCAAAATCGCGCTTGATCGTATCAATAAGAGAATCGACAGAGTCGCCCCCCTCCATCTCAAAATCATCTACGCCTTCATCGAGATCCAGATCATAGATTACTTTTGCAAAGTCCTTATCACTTGCTAAATCTTGACGAATGGCCTCGATATACTTTTCTGGGTACTTTGCAATAAGCTCTTCAATATATTGATTGAGCTTTTTCTCACGCAAAATAACTTCTTTTCGCTTAATCTTCTTCCAATTCTTAATGTAATGAAGCCTGCAATACCCTGCTGCGGTTGCCAAACCTTCACAAGCGACCTCACGGCATACGGTTTCAATGGATTCCACATAACCGCGAGCAACTAGAGCATCGCCCTTTTTTAAAGCTGCAGAAGAAGGGCTATGACCCTTAGCTTTCATAGTAGAACTAACCTCATTCTTTTTTTTTCGGGCTGTCTGAGAAGCCACAACAGATGTTTTCTTATTTTTACTCTTAGTTTTAGACGATGACTTTCCCTGACTTGACGATTTGGTTTTAACCATATCTTTGCCTTCTTCTGTGATCTTAAGAATGATACGAGAAAGAAGTGTCACGATGCATCGACACAGTCAAGTGTTAAACATAATTGACACTCTAGGTCAACTCATTTGATCAAATCTTTATCGGCTGCTCTCACAAGACACTCTATGAGCCCTTTTGTTGATATCTTTTCCAATTGACTTCAAAGAGCAAATCATTAATATCCGATTCTAAAGGACAGATATTTAATTTCGAGCGTTCAGTAAAAAAACAGGAGACTTAAGCAAAAGCCATATTCAATGCTTTGAATTGAGCTTGTGGCTCTCAAACGTTGACAGCTTTACCCCGAGGTTGTATCCCTATTTCAAAGATTGGGACAGCAATAGAGTTTCAACGAGAGTAAAGCTAATCAAAGACTCCTCATCACGCTTTGAAACTCAATGTCAGTCCATGAGCCTGTCTATCAACGGACCCTGGCAAACTCAAAGTGGGAAGTATCCATGGCGGTAAAACTCTTAGAAGGTTATCTAGGAGCAATTCAGATGCGAATTGTCTACAGAGAAGTTCTCTTAACTCAGGTCAAGGGAAAGCATCAGCAGAAGCATAAACTAAAGCAGAAACAGTGAGACCCAGGGCCGAGCCAGAAATAAAGAGGCAATTAAATGAAAATTTATCTACATGAAATTAAGGATCAGGAAACAGAACTAGAATTCACCCAAGAGGATACCTGGACTCGTGAAGCTGTTCTGCGCGTAGATGAAAACCACGACTCACTCATTAGAAAACCTAAACCAAGATCAATCGAGGCCCATTTCTCTCTCAGAAAAGTAGATGAAGTGGTCGTCATCTCTGGAGAAATCCATACACACGTTGAGCTCGTCTGCAGCCGCTGTGCAAATCTTTTTCAATACCCTTGCCACCCGCGCTTTTCTGCTCTTTTCTGCAAAGATCCCGCAATGGCTGGAATTGCTCATTTACAAAGAGAAGATTCAGATTCAGCGGGATCTGCTCGTCCGGTAGGTCAAAACAAGGGCTTCGCAAGACACGCCCACAACTCGGATGAAGACGAAGCTGTCATGAGTGGTCAAGATCTTGATATCACTTATCTTTCTGCAGATTACATTGATCTTTCTGATGTAATCTCAGAACAGCTCCAACTCCAAGTTCCTTTTCAACCCCTATGTAAAGACACATGCAAGGGAATGTGTAGTCATTGCGGGACTGATTTAAACCTTGGACGCTGCGCTTGCTCAAAAATTAAGGCTACCAGCCCTTTTTCAGTACTCAAAGACTTTAAAGTTTAATAGAGAGTTTTTGTCCTCTCACTTCAGAAGGAGCTTTTTACAGCATGTCTTTATTCGCATCACGTATTACTGGAACAGGATCAGCCTTCCCAAAAACACGTCTCACGAATCATGAAATTTCCAAAAAAGTAGAGACCTCTGACTCTTGGATTACTGAACGAACAGGAATTCGTGAACGGCGCGTGTCTCAACCGGGATTAGAAGACGAGACCAACTCCTCACTAGCCTGTCAGGCTGCACTACGTGCACTTGAGATGGCGAATAAAAGGCCCGAAGATATTGACCAAATCATTTTTGCTACAATCACTCCAGACACAACCGTTCCATCGGCCGCCTGCTGGGTACAAAAAAAACTAGGAGCCCACCGCGCCTTTGCTGTTGACATGAATGCTGCATGCTCTGGTTTTGTGTATGGTCTAGCAACTGCAGATCAGTTCATCAAAAGCGGACAATCAAAAACCTCCTTAGTCATTGGAGCAGAAGTCCTGAGTTCAGTCATTAATTGGGATGATCGCGGCTCTTGTATCCTCTTTGGAGACGGAGCTGGAGCCGCAGTTATTGAGCAAGTCCCTGCCGACTCCCCTCACAGAATCTTATCGAGTCACCTCAAGTCTGATGGGACCCTATGGGATCTATTTATTATTCCGGCTAGCGGATCTAAAATGGAAGTCACTCCTGAAGTGATTGAAAATAAACTCAACAAGATGCACATGAAGGGAAAAGAAATCTTCAAGGTTGCTGTTAAAACCCTAGCAGACTTTGCATTAGAAGCACTTGAAGCAAATCAGCTTTCGTTATCAGATTTAGACTGGTTTATTCCTCATCAAGCTAATCTCAGAATCATTGAGGCAGTTGCAAAACGTCTAAATTGCCCGATGGAAAAAGTACTCATCAACGTTGATCGATTTGGAAACACCTCATCAGCCACTGTTCCAACAGTTTTAGATGAAGCTGTGAGATCTGGTCAGATTAAACCCGGCCAAACCGTCCTTCTTGATGTTTTTGGAGCGGGTCTAACCTATGGATCAATTCTTTTGAGATGGTAAAAAGCGTTGACACTCAGAAGAAGAAAACATAACTTTCATCTTCAAGTTCAACAGCGTAGGTTCAAGCAAAGGAGCTGGCACTCCCCATGGAAAATATTCAAAATCAATCCCTCCTCAAATCCGTATTTGCCGTTTTTCCAGGACAAGGCTCCCAACACGTGGGAATGGGCAAAGATCTCTTTCAGAATTTTGCGATTGCTAGAGAAACTTTTGAGGAGGCCTCTGATGCAATCCATGTCGACTTAAAGAAACTCTGCTTTGAGGGGCCTGATTCCGATCTCGTTTTAACTGAAAATACTCAACCCTGCCTTCTTGTTTCCTCAGTCGCTGCTTACCGAGTAGCAGAGAAGGAATACCAATTTACACCTGCTGCGGTTGCAGGGCATTCCTTAGGAGAATACTCAGCTCTAGTCGCTATTGGAAGCTTAGATCTTACTACAGCCACGCGCTGGGTGAAAGAAAGAGGAATCGCAATGCAAAAGGCAGTTCCTTCAGGCGAAGGAACCATGGCTGCCATTCTTGGACTTGAAGACGAGAGAGTAAAAAAACTTTGTGAAATCGCTACCCAATCGGCTCTTGCAAAGCAACCCACCTCATCACCAAACTCGGACACAATAACGATTGTAGAACCTGCGAATTTTAATGCACCAGGTCAGGTGGTTATTGCAGGCTCGACAACTGCAGTACAAGAAGCCATTCAAATCCTGAAATCAAGTGGCGACTTTAGCGGAGGAAAAGCAATTCCTCTGCAAGTCAGTGCCCCTTTTCATTGTAAGTTAATGAGTCCAGCTCGTCAAAGGATGGCTGAACTGTTTGCTCAAGCAAAGCCTCATGAAAGAGCAAAACCTTTGAGCTGTTCCTATATCCCTAATAGAACCGCACGCCTATCCCGGGAACCTAATTTAGTTTTTGAGCTCCTCGTAGAACAGGTGGATCACCCTGTTCTTTGGAAACAATCCATTGAAACTCTTCTTGATGCCCAAATGAACGCAGCAATTGAATTTGGACCAGGAAAAGTTCTATCAGGACTGATTAAGAGAATTTCTTCTGCTTCTGGAAAAACCTGTGCATTAACATCTGTGAGTGACAGTGCATCAGTCCTAGCACTAGAGACACTGATTCAGGAAAAGATAAAATTGGATATCAATCATTAAAAAAGGAAATCATCTTGTGGAACAAAAAAAACCAATAGCACTTGTCACCGGAGCATCTCGCGGAATTGGCGCCTCAATTGCGCTTAAGCTTGCACAAGATGGATTTCACGTCTTCATCAATTACAGTTCAAATGAAGCTAAAGCTCGTGAAGTTTTAGACATCCTCACCCAACAGGGGGGATCAGGGGAACTTCTTGGCTTTGATGTCTCTCAGTCTTCTCAGGTCGATGAAAAATTTGATTGGATCTCAAAAAACAGAGGTCCTGTTTCAGTATTAGTGAATAATGCTGGAGTCACCGTTGACTCTCTTCTCATTCGAATGAAGAATCATGATCTAGATAAAACTTTAGATATTGATCTAAAAGGTGCTATCTACTGCACCCGTGCTGCAGCTAAGCAAATGATGAGAGAGCGCTCCGGTAGTATTATTCAAATCTCCTCAGTAGTGGGAGAATCTGGAAATGCTGGGCAATCTGCGTATGCTGCTGCTAAAGCGGGATTAATAGGATTTACTAAAAGTGTGGCAAAAGAGCTGGCAAGTCGTCATGTTCGAGTCAACGTTGTCGCACCTGGTTTTGTCAGTACTGACATGACTGGGGCCTTGACGGATACTCAAAAAGAGGCGATTCTGCAAACCATTCCTCTCGGCTTTTTTGGAGCTCCTGAAGATATTTCATCTTTAGTAGCTTTCTTGGCATCCCCGATGAGTCGTTATATTACAGGACAAGTCATTGGGGTAAATGGCGGAATGTACATGTAATCATAAAAAAAAAAGGAGATTTCAATGTCTGCTTCTGTAGAAGAAAGAGTCCGTAATATTATTTGTGATCAACTTGCTGTTGAACAAGAAAAAATCACTCCAACTGCATCTTTCGTAGACGATCTAGGTGCAGATAGCTTGGATATTGTTGAACTCGTCATGACCATGGAAGAAGAGTTTGACTTGGATATTCCAGATGAAGATGCAGAAAAAATGAAAACGGTTGGAGACGTTGTAAAGTACATCAGCTCTAAATCTACCCACTAATTTGGGTTTTATTTCAAGCGGACAGGGACGACCGGGGAGACAAAACATGGATCATAAGAATGCCTCACAAGGGAACCGACGTGTTGTGGTCACTGGTATCAGTGCAATTACCCCACTAGGTCTAAACATCACGGATAGTTGGAAAAACCTGATTGAAGGAAAATCAGGAATTTCACAAATCACACTATTTGATACTGCTTTGTGCCCCGTCACTATTAGCGGTGAAGTGAAGAACTTCGATGTCACTCAGCCGATGGGTCCATTCCAACCCTCCCCGGGGGTCCAGGTCACGCAAGCTGCAAATGCAAAGGAAGCTCGTAGAGTAGGACGCTTTGTTCACTTTGCACTCGCAGCTGGATTACAGGCTTATGAAGATTCTGGATTAGATCTTTATAGATCTCATGTTTCTCCAGACCGTATGGGAGTGAATATTGGTGCAGGAATGGGTGGACTGCCAGAGATTGAAGCAGTTCACGATGACTTTCTTGCAAAAGGTTATCGCAGAGTCACTCCATTTTTCATTCCTCAAGTCATTCCAAACATGGCCTCAGGTCAATTGAGTATTCTCCTCAATCTGCAGGGCCCCAATCTTTGCAATGTCACTGCATGCTCCTCTGGCGCTCATAGCATTGGAGAATCATTTAGACATATTCAACGTGGCGATGCAGACGTGATGATTTCAGGCGGAGCGGAAGCTGTCATTTGCAAGCTTGGAATCGCAGGGTTTGCTGCTATGAAGGCTCTATCTGCACGCAACGATGCTCCTGAGAAGGCGTCTCGTCCCTTTGATATAGACCGCGATGGCTTTGTCATGGGTGAAGGTGCAGGAATTTTAGTTCTTGAAGAGTATGAATTTGCTAAGAAGCGCGGAGCTAAAATTTACGCTGAACTCATTGGCTATGGGCTATCAGGAGATGCTTACCACATGACGAGCCCTGCTCCTGAGGGTAACGGAGGACGAAGAGCAATGGAGCATGCGCTCAAAGATGCTCAAATCACTCCAGATCAAGTGGGTTATATTAATGCTCATGGAACATCCACCCCTGCAGGAGATGCAGAGGAGGCTACAGCCATTGCACGAGTGTTCCCTCATGGTCCGCAGCATCTGCACATCAGCTCAACAAAGTCGATGACAGGACATCTTTTAGGGGCTGCAGGCGCGGTAGAAGCCATATTTTCAATTCTTGCGATGAGAGAAAGCAAGATTCCACCAACGATCAACTTAGACCAACTTGATTCGACCTGCGCTCAGCTTGGCCTAAATTTTACACCACACCACACTGCTGAGAAAAAATTGAATTACGTACTATCCAATAGCTTTGGCTTTGGTGGAACTAATGCAAGTTTGATTTTTAGAAAAATTTAATCATTCACAGAAAGAGAGATCACTCATGACTTCAAAGAAACCCATTTTGATTGCCTCTGATCATGCGGGCATAACTTTGAAGGCAGAGATTAAAGCTCATCTTCCTGAATGGGAATGGATGGATCTAGGCCCCCTAGATTCTCAGTCCGTTGACTATCCAGACTATGCTGAGATTTTGGGTAATAAAATCCTTGCAGGAGAGGCCGAACAAGGCATTCTCATCTGTGGAAGCGGGATTGGGATGAGTATTGCCGCAAATAAAATTGAGGGAATACGTGCTGCTGTAGTAGAAAACCCGATAGCAGCTCGACTCTCACGAGAACACAATGATGCAAACGTGTTATGCTTAGGTTCTCGTTTTGTTGCGCCTGAGTATGGTCTAGAAATAGTGCAGGTTTGGCTGAACACGACTTTCAGTCAAAGCCCTAAACACTTAAAACGCATTCAAAAAGTGCGTCAACTCGAGTCAAAGACTCGTAAATAGTAATCCACTCATTCATTAGAACTCTAAGAAGAAGGTAAAGTCCGTCATGAAAGATCAGAATACATTGAATCGCACTCTTAAAGATTCTGATCCCCTTGTTTTTGAAGCAATTCAGCGCGAGTGGGTCAGAGAAGAAGATGGCATTGAGCTCATTGCATCCGAAAACTATGCGAGCCGAGCGGTTCTCCAAGCACAAGGATCCATTCTCACGAATAAGTATGCTGAAGGCTACCCTTCAAAGCGCTACTATGGCGGCTGTGAGTTTGTAGATCAGGTTGAAACTCTAGCGATTGAACGAATCTGTAAGCTCTTTGGCGCAGAGGCGGCAAATGTACAGCCTCATTCAGGCTCACAAGCCAACATGGCCGTTTATATGGCTCTCATGTCAGCTGGAGAGACTTTCATGGGCATGAGCTTGTCTCATGGTGGACATCTCACACATGGAAGTCCTGCGAACTTTAGTGGGAAGCTTTTTAAGGTCATTTCATACGGACTGCATCCCGAAACTGATCGATTAGACTACGATCTCATCCGAGAAGCAGTAAAGAGAGAAAAACCCAAGGTACTGGTTGCAGGAGCCAGCGCTTATCCAAGAATCATTGATTTTGAAGTACTAGGGCAAATTGCCCGAGAAAATGACGCTCATTTTGTAGTGGACATGGCACATATTGCGGGATTGGTAGCTGCAGGCTTACACCCCTCACCTATTGCACATGCAACCTACACGACTTCCACAACACACAAGACTTTGCGTGGACCTCGAGGAGGCATCATTCTTTGTAAGAGTGATCAAATCAAGGCTGTTAATTCACAGATTTTTCCAGGCATTCAGGGAGGCCCGCTGATGCATGTGATTGCTGCTAAGGCGGTAGCTTTTCAAGAAGCATTAGAACCTTCGTTTAAGGTTTATCAAAAACAAGTTTTAGAGAACGCTAAGACTTTAGCAGAAGAACTGATGAATCAAGGTTTTAAGCTTGTGACTCAGGGTACAGACAATCACTTAATGCTTGTTGATCTCACATCATTTGGTGATGGAACGATCACAGGAAAAGATGCTGAAAAGTGGCTTGATCTCGCCGGGATCACAGTCAACAAAAACACTATACCTCATGAAAAACGCAGTCCCTTCATTACAAGTGGAATTCGTATTGGAGTACCTGCAATTACCACTCGAGGCATGGGTAAAGACGAGATGAAACAGATTGCTCGATGGATTTACCGAGTTCTTGAGAGCAAAGGCGAGACTCATGTCATGGGTCAAATTCGAGATCAAGTTAAAGAGGTCTGCCATCGCCACCCACTTTATCAAGAATAGCATGATTTCTTGCGATATGAATTGACACAAAGCCAGGGAGGCTCTAAAAGAATGAGACTCTCATGAGGGTGCCTTTTTCGTTTTATCTTTGAAACCAAAAAAGTTGTTCTCTGTACAAGCTTCCCCGAGAAGTGAAATAGAGGATCGGTTTCAAAAATGATTATGAATAAATCTACGGCTTAAGGGACGACCTTCAAGCAACGCTCATGCAGTAGAATAAGGTGGTCAGAGTGATCTCCTGTTGCAAAGCTTGTAAAAGCGAATCACAGGAGAGAACATCCCATAGTTGGATACATGCCGCATGGCCTCACTCAGACTCGATGAACTCACAACTGAGAAATAAGTCCAGAACTAGAAAGTCACCCTCAGATGACTGCATCCTGAACTCCTCACCAGGAGATTTCAGAACGAGTTTTGTAGGATGGAAATACATGAGCTTGAACTCAGGTGGGATCAGTAGAGTTAGAACCAAGAACACTGGGAGTAGGAATTAGAATGAAGTCTCGACATCGTGCACGTGAAATTGCTTTACAGATTCTTTATCAATACGACTTAAATCAACACTCCTCAGGCAAGATAGCACCGACAGATCATGCTTTAGTCAATGAACTCGTAAACTATTACAATCATTTTAAGGTTGCTGAAGAGCTTCGAGAATTCATTGGGCAATTAGTGGTAGGCACCCTAAAAGAGACACAAAATCTAGACTCTATCCTAGAAAAGCACGCTACCCACTGGAAGATTAGCCGCATGAGCTCTGTTGATAGGAGTCTTTTGCGAATGGCTCTTTATGAAATGACCCACATGAAGGACACCCCAAGAACTGTTGTTATTGATGAGGCCGTTGAGCTCGCGAAACAATTTGGAACTGCAGAAACACCTGCTTTTATTAACGGCATTCTTGATCAAGTACAAAGCTAGGGCATATTTGATCCTACACCCTAGAGCCAGCTGATAAACTCAAGTAAAAACATATACTGAATTCCAAGCAGATCTCAGTTCATGGAGTTTTATCAAAGACCATTAAAACTCTCGCCCCTACTTCACCCAAGGCAAGCCTGAGTTCCTCCGAAGGGCGAGAAAATTAATAGGATCTCTGTGACGAAAACTAAGCAGACACACTCACTCAAAGCTCATGCGTTTTAAGTAAAAATATCTCTTGAGCAGCTACAACATTGCTCACTTATTTAATATTGAGATTTGTATTAAATTAAATTAACTTACTTTAAAACCAATATGACTTAAATTCTTATCATAATTACTTTACTCAAGATCTCGACTCTTTTGATGAACAGGCCTAATAATTGACTTTATTTATAAGTTAGTTTACCTTCCGCTCATGCGTAAATTTTTATTCTCATGCGGTTTAGTTTTACTTGCCGCTCAAAATACTTTTGCTCAATTTACCTTAGAAAAGCTATTAAGTGGGGAAACAGAGCTTCAAGAATTGGTTCGATCCAACATTTCTGTTGAAAGCTTGGTAACTGAATTTGAAAATCGCTTAGACCTATCTAAATCTGAGATACATAGGTTTTTGAGCCATAAGAAGAATAAGGCCCTTTTGAAGGCTTTAGAGAAACAAGAAAAAGAACTCATCAGAGACCTCAAAAGAAAACCTAGAGCAGCAAGAAATAAGTGTTTTTACGGGAACCCAGACGAAGCTGTAGATGCAACAGCAGATCAGCTTGAGATGTATCCAACCATTCTAGCTGAAGCTGAGAGACTCCTAGGTACTGGAGAAATCAACAAGGCAACTTACGATGAAGCAAAAAACATCATCGAGACTCTTCAAAACCTGCATGCAAATAACAGGAAGATTACTGAAGAGTTCTCAATCGATCCCATTTCTCATACTTATGGCAATAAGATTCATATTCATCCTGAAACTACCGATGTACCTTTCGAGCTCAAGGCAGGAATTCTCTTTGACATTCTAACCAAGGGTTACGCATTTGCTGAGAAAAATAACCTTCTCCCTGCATTCTTCACAGATGGTCTTTCACGATCTTCGGGTTGCATAGAAGCTAGACTCACCACTCTAGGCAAATGGCATGAAGATCGACAAAGATACATCTCCTCCCTCTCTGAACTTTCCAAGGAGGAGCAAGCTCAGCGCCTTCCCGACACAGCTCAATCCATCATCCTCAAGATCCTAGCAGAAAACTATGATCAATACTCAGAGCGCGTTGAGAATCGTTCCATGCGTCGCACCCTTGCTCATGAGGTGAGCTCCCAGTATGCGGGACTACGGGATATCAGTGGCAACATCATCACTCCAGAAATGGTGAACCAGTCACTCAAGGAGCTTTATCTGATCACATCACATAGTCCGCCTATGAGTCCAAAAACCAACCGAAAAGAATTAAACTCCATTCAGTACTTCATCCTAGATGGAGACAACACCTTAACAAACGCAATAATCTACGCTAAACCTGAGGAAAAGACTGAGAAAAAAACCCTGAACAACCGCGGATTGAATGTGAATTCATCTATTGAGGTCATTACTCATATCTAGTTTTCTGAATCCTATCTCAAAAAAGGTTTTTTGAGATGCACTTGCAATCTAGACACAAATCTAGGTAAACTCATAAACAGGATGAAGCATCTTAAAGAATCATCTGCCTTAGAACGGTCATTTTTTGATCAAGACTTTCAAGTTCTTCTCGTAACTCTTTACGAAAACGAAAGACCATTACGTGGACTTTCTGGCAAGATGGACTGGATTTTTCATGGTGAGATCTCCTACTTTTTAAAGCGGGGGTTTATCCAAGGAAAGTCTGATGAATGTATTCTATTACCCATTAAAAAAAATCAGACCTCTTACTCACTTCTTTTGGTAGGAGCAGGAAGCGCTTCTCATGCGGGAAAGCGAGTTAAACTTCCTGTCAAAACTCTCAAAAAAATCTCCTCTCATCTTAGCTCCTTAGGAGCAAAAAAAATAGGCCTATCATTATCTGATTTTGGAGATATCTCCACCGATGTCTTAAGGGAACATTTACCAGGAGCTGAACTATGGATCAGTCAGTGACAGAGTGGTTACTTGCACTATCAGAAGAGTATGAAAAAAAAGCTAGAACTTCAGATCTTCAAAATAAAATTAAAGAAGAACTTTTTGAAGTTCTCTCCCATGTCACTCAAGAGGCTCTCTCAGAACACCTTTCAAGCCAGATCAACTCTCACCCATCCATAAACTTAAAGAATCAGCCTCAATCTCAAAACCCTACTCAAGGCCATACCCCACCTCCCTCACAGCAGCCCTCTCACTTATCTCCTCCGGAAGCGCTGGTGAAGACCGTTGCCCAAGGAAAAACTCCGAAGAAACGATCTGATGAGGAGATTCTAAAAGCCCTTTTAGAACTCAGAAACTCAGGCCAACTCAAACGAAACTCTTCTCAAAAATCTACTGAGTCTTTAACGCCTATATTAAGGCCCTCAAAACCTTCTCGTTCCTAAATACCTCAAAAGACTTTGATCCTTATATTACACCATTAATAGATAGATCGGGTGTGATTTAAGTTGACTTTTTTAGGTCTATTCAGCTAAGAATAGATAAATTTTTAACTTTATGACTTTATCTGCATTTTTAATCCAAATCTTAAAAACTCACGCAAGCACACTCCAGCACCTAGCGGCCTACTTCGGTGAAGAGGTCCTTTTTGAGCTTCTTGAGCTTGCAGCAGAAAATCATGATGAAGATCCTGATTTAAACCCGGAGTTTCATCTCGACCTAAGCTGGTTTTATTTACCTAACCCTGCGCTTTCTCAGGGTTATGCCGAGATTGAAGGGGCCGTCCTAGAACTCAAACTCCCAGAAGTTCTTGAGTTTCATCTTTGGGCATACCCATTCTACCGTAAGTTTGTCGAAAGCTCACTTGATCTCAAGATGAGTATCTACAAGGAGAATGGAGCAATTGAAGCTCTTGTTGAAGAAGCTCTTTATGAGTCACAACTCTGGATTAAGCGACTCCCACTCCCCTCTCAGATCAGCCAGCACGCTGAGAGAATTGCTCAAACTCCATGGATTCGCTTTAGATCTGAAGTCCTCAAAAAAAGCGGCAAGAGACCGTTTCAATCAATCTAAGATCCTACAAAGCTCGGCACAATGACCACCATCCTGCCCTGACTCTTCAGAGAAGACTCCTAGAACTTCTCAAGCTTCCTCAGGACGTCAAGACAAGGGAGGACTGAGCCCTCTTCACTTAAACCTGAAAGATAAACCACTCGAGACTAAGCCGCCTGAAATACAACGAGGTGGTGATTTTTTTTCCCTTTTCTTAAAACGAGGTATTGACCCCCAATCAGGTGCTCAGAGCTAAACTTAAAAGCAATATCTGACATCCTTAGATTATTCATGTAAATACCGCCCCCTTGAATATCCTTCTTAGCCTCACCTTTTGAGCTACAAAGCCCTGTTCGTACAAGAAGATCCAAAAGAGTCATCTGACTCAAATCACTCCCCTGACACACGGTAGAAGGAGCATCTGCAAATACCTCAAGCAGGGTTTGAGCATCTAGCTGACCAATCTCATGACTAAAAAGTGCTTCTGAAGCCTTCACAGCTTTTTGATACTCCAACTCCCCATGAACCAGCACAGTAAGTTCACGAGCTAAAGCAGCTTGTGCAAGACGTTTCTCAGGAGTCGTCTTGAGTGATTGCTCAAGCTCCTGAATCTGCTCAACACTTAAAAAAGTAAAGTACTTGAGTAACTTGATCACTTCTTCATCTGAAGTGCGAATCAAAAACTGAAAGAACTGATAGGGACTCGTACGATCCGAGGTTAACCAAACAGCTCCACTTTCGGTTTTACCAAACTTAGTACCATCCGCCTTAGTCACTAATGGCCAAGTTAAACCAAAGACCTGCTGAGACTCCTCACCTCGTTGAGCGTGCATTCGACGAATCAACTCATTTCCTGCAGTGATATTTCCCCACTGATCAGCCCCGCCCATCTGAACGTTACAGCCGTGCTTTTGATTAAGGATGTAAAAATCATAAGCCTGCAAGAGCATATAGGTAAACTCAGTATAAGAGAGACCATGCTCTCGATCCTCTAGCCGAGCACGAACTGACTCCTTGGCAACCATGTAATTCACAGTAAAGTGCTTGCCTACATCTCTGAGGAACTGGATCATATTCATCTCTTTGAACCAGCTATAATTATCTAAGAGCACAGCAGCATTTGGGCCCTCAAAACTCAGAAACTTTTGAACAACTCGAGTAATCCCTTTGACGTTTCGAGCAATTTGCTCTTGATCTAAGAGCTGGCGCTCCTGACTCTTTCCACTCGGATCACCAATCATCCCTGTTGCACCACCCACAATCGCAATGGGTCGATGCCCAGCCATTTGAAGTCTCTTCAATGTTACCAAACCCATCAGACTTCCAATATGCAAACTATCTGCAGTAGGATCAAAACCCACGTAAACAGTCACAGGCTTCTCAGCACCCTGGTCAAGAATGTTTTTTAACTGAGGATCAGTAACTTGATAAACAATTCCACGGGCTTCAAGATCTTCAAATACTTTTGAAATGGGTTTCATAAGAAGCCCTATTGTATAACGAAACGCCTGATCTTTGGCAATCTGGATCAACCTGTTTATTCGCCCAACAAAAACCCTTTTAGAGCAAGATCATCCACTCTGAACTCTAAAGCTCCATCCAGTTCCTGCCACTTGAAGAGTTTACTTTGAGTGGCACAGTAAACTCCAGTCTCTTGGGCATTGCGTTTTCCATGACTTGAACAACGAGGCCTTTGACCCGATCCAACTCATCCACAGGACAATCTAGCAAGACTTCGTCATGAACCTGAATGATGAGGCGTGAGCGAAATCCTTCAGAAATTAACCTTCGATCAATCTCCGTCATGGCAAGCTTCATCAGATCTGCCGCTGTGGCTTGAATAGGTGTATTCATAGCCATTCTTTCAGCATTAGCTCGCAGCATGGCATTCTTAGAGTGAATCTCAGAAAGTGCGCGCTTCCGCCCGAGCAAAGAGGTAACAAATCCATTTTGTCGAGCTTTCTCAATCTGGCTATCTAAAAACGTTTTCACTGCGTGATAACGCGTGAAGTATCGATCAATCATCTCTTGTGCCTGACGCCGAGGGATCTTGAGCTCTTGAGATAAACCGAACGCCGTCTTGCCATACATCAAACCAAAGTTAATAGCCTTAGCTACACTACGCTCATGATCATTCACCTGCTCAGGAGCGACTCCAAAAATCTCGCATGCCGTTTGCCTATGTACATCTTCATCTTTCTTAAAAGCGCGGATGAGCTCAGGATCTCCACTCATTTGAGCAAGAAGCCTCAGCTCAATCTGACTGTAATCTGCAGACAATAACATATGACCAGGTGAAGGGATAAAAGCGCCGCGGATGCTACGCCCCCTTTCCGTGCGTGTAGGAATATTCTGCAGATTTGGATCTGAACATGAAAGTCGACCCGTTGCAGCAACCGTCTGATGAAAACTAGGGTGGATCTTCTGAGTCTTAGTATCCCTAAGTCCGGGAAGAGGATCTACATAAGTCCCCTTGAGCTTGGAAATCTCCCGATACTCAAGAAGTAATCGAGGAACCTCATGCAAGGGCGCTAAAGCATCAAGAACTTGTGCATCCGTGGAGTATCCCGTTTTTGTTTTTCCTTGAGGAGGGAGCTTCAAATCTTCAAACAGCAACTGAGCAAGCTGCTTTGGGGAATTCAAATTCAAAGGCCTCTGAGCATGAGCATGAATCTTTTCTTCAATACTTCTTAACTCTCGTTCAAAGTCTGAAGAAAGACGATTCAGCCACTCTACATCGATACAAACCCCTTGAAGCTCCATACGAGTGAGAACTTCAACTAAGGGAAGATCAATTTCATGAAATACAGGCAGTAAGGCCTGCTCTTCTAAAAGAGGCTTAAGTTTTTTCCAAAGCAACAAAGCGACCCATGCATCTTCTGCAGAATATCGAGTAGCCAGCTCAATACTCACCAGATCAAAGCCAATAGCGTCCTTACCTTTTCCACAAACTTGCTCATAAGTCAGCATCGAGTAATCTAAATATCGACTAGCCAGTACTTGCAAATTATGTCGATCATCAGGATCCAATAAATAAGCAGCCACCATCGTATCAGCGCCAATTCCCTGAGGCTTCACTCCATGCTCAATCAGTACACTCCAGTCATACTTCAAGTTTTGTCCAATTTTCTTAATCTTGGGATCCTCAAGAACTGGCTTTAATTCCTGAAATACCTCCTTTAAGGAGAGCTGTGTCACTTGCGCCACTCGATGACCCACCGGAATGTAGTAGGATGATTCAGAATCATAACAAAGGGCAATGCCTACAATTTGAGCCTCTCGTGGGTTGAGTGAAGTGGTTTCGAGATCAAACCCAAACTCGCCTACTTTTCTAATGGATTCAATCACTGAACAAAGATCCTCTCGAGAGAGAATCGTTTTAAAGCGATTTTCGTGAGAAAGAGCGATTTGATTTAGAGCTGAACCTGCTTCTTGATCCGACGAAATGAGTGCGGACTCCGTACCCTTTTGAGCACTCCAGCGCGCTAGCAGAGATTGAAAACTGAGCTCATGAAAAAGCTCAGAAAGTTTTTTCGTCACATGAAACTTATAACTCAAAGACTCTAGCGGTATATCTACACTCAGATCATCTTTCACTGTTGCGAGTTCAGCAGAAAGCCTTGCATCCTTCTCATGAGTTTTTAAGGTTTCACCTTTTTTTCCAGCAACTTCGCCTTCATGAGCGGCCTTAAGGACATGTGATAAACTCCCAAACTCTTTGAGTAAATCCACAGCACCCTTTGGGCCAATTCCCTTTACTCCAGGAATATTATCTGAACTATCTCCCACAAGTGCCAAATAATCGCGAATTTGATGAGGACCCACACCGAACTTTTCTACAACTTGATCCACGCCGTAAAGCTTATTCGTCATCGTATCCCAGATCTGCACTCGGTCGTTCACGAGTTGCATCAGATCTTTATCACTTGAAACAATGATCACTTGATTCTTCTCTGACTCTTTGCACCAGCGATGCGTGAGGGTGGCAATCAGATCATCAGCTTCTACTCCACTCTGACGATAAGAGTGAATCTCAAAAGCTCGAATCATCTCCTCAATTCTTCCAAACTGTGGGATTAAATCATCAGGAGGAGAAGTTCGATTGGCCTTATACTCAGTGTAGAGTTCTTTTCTAAAAGAGGGCTCTTTAGAATCATAGACTACGGCCAAGTACTCTGGATGAGCCTCTTCAGCAAGTCTCGCAAGCATGGTGGCTACACCATAAACGGCATTCGTAGGCTCTCCTGATTTACTCTGTAAGGAGCGAATGGCGTAAAAAGCTCTAAAAATAAACGAACTGATATCAATGAGATAGAGTGTATTGGAAGGTTTCGGCAAGGAGATCTTCGATGTAGTCTTAGACATAGATCTCCTTCTATATCCTGACTCCGAGTCAATTCTCAATGCTGTTCACTCGATAAAAGCCTTACTTCCACTTCAAAACCGCACGAGAAGTTCTCATTGCAAACGTAAATAGGCAGCAACAACTCTCACAGCCGCTAGGAGCGTAGCCCTAGATCCCACTCTGCCATGAAAAGTCTCTCTAAAGACTCAAGACCTAATTCAGCTCAATATAAGGAGCAAGTCCTGCTCGCTCAATGGCGCTTCCAAAAAAACGCCTGAGAGTACCTAACGGAAAGCTCTCGCGACCGGAGTGTCTAAAGTGCAATTTAAAAATAAGTTCAGGACCTGTAGCCCCATCGCTTCGATTGGGGATTACAATACGCGGATCATTGAGTGAGAAATCTAAGCGTCCACCTAATGCACGGACTAGATCATGAACCTCTCGGTTTCGAATCTCCGTAGACTGATGACCCATAACTGTCCTATACGTTTGAGCAGCAGCTCCAGTTAAAATAATCCTAGAAAAAGCAGTGCTACTTTCAATTGCTGCCACTGGACTACTTCTAGCCCCCCCCATCACAGAAGCGCCATCTTCAGCACTGCTTCTTTCCTCTTCAGCTCCTAAAACTGCAGGAGGAGACCTTCGATGAGCTTTCATCGCTTGATATCGATGGTGCTCTTCCAGTAACTCCCTCACATAATCATAATCATCAGCAGCAGAATCTAATTCATCTGCTCGAGAGACAGTTGCGGCAGCGGCAGTTGCCACCCCCCCTGATTTTAAAGGACCACGCGCACCCCCTGCACCGCACGAAGAACTATCAGCAAAAAAGCCACCTGCACACCGAAGATCTTCGACCTCAGACTCACGTAATAACCCACCGAGGGAAACAGCCTTTGCAGAAGTAATTTTGAGCACCTCTTCCTCAGCAACTGCAGATTTTAAACCCGCACATGAAGCTAAAACAGGACCGAGCGCCACATCATCTGCTAAACCTCGACCACCACCCACAACACCATCAGCTAATCCAGAACTCAGTAAAGCGTCCACTTCTGCGTGTTTAAGAGAATGACACATTGTACTTGCCGGTAATGCAACTCCCTTCTTAGCTTCACTCCCTGCCTTAGCTGCACTCGCAGCTCCACATTCAGTAGCTTTGTCGCCAACTGCATGAGCCTTACGCAGCGGAGCCATCCCACTCCGAGCAGATCCCCCACCCATCCCCTTGCAACCCGGGGATTCAGCAGCAGCGCCATCCACAGGCTTTACAGAAAGTGACGCTTTTGCTCCGCCTGATGAAGCACCTACATTGACCCTAGCCAAAGCTCCACTTAAAGATGAACTCACAGTAGCTGAAGCCGCTAATGAAGATCGCTCAGATGCTAGTTCTGCTGAGATTTCAGACTTCTTCGTTAGAGCAAGACTCAAGCTTCGCGCAATAATCGATCTCTTCAGCTTTTGATCTAAAGGAGCAAGATCTGCAGGAGACAACAAAACCGTATCCTTATTCACACACCTGGAGACCCCGAAAAGGCTTGCCAGCATCATCTGATCAGATGCATTAAAATGATTTGCAATGACCCTCACCCATCTTAAATCCTCCTGATCGTGGGCCTCAATCTCCTTCAGATCAGTAGGTGCACCTAAATAAAATTGGAGTAGAAATTTGGTGAGATGAACACTTTGATTAAAGTCAAAGTAGTACTGATCGAGCAAAAGAGAGGAGGGCAAGGAGACCAGTAAACTTTTCAAAGGCCTTAATCCTGATATTTTCCAATGAGGCTGTATGCCCATCTTTGACTTCATAGTAGCATAAATTTGATCAAAAGATGCGTCCACAGCATCCAATAGTGCCTGAGTAACTAAGGGATCTGGAGCATAACCACTTCGATCCCGATGAGTATGATAAAATCGTCTTAAAACTTTAATAGCACTGTGCAAATCAAAGAACGCAACGGTTGCCGACTGACTGAACTCACTGATCACTTCAAAGAGTAATCTTTGAACTGGTGCTGTTTTGTAGGCACCTGAGGGTAAGCCTGAATAAAACCGTATTAATTGATCGAGCTGAAACTCTGCGCTCTTCCAAAAGAGTATGGATTCTTGGGCCATCAAAAATGCTTGGGAAGGACTAGAAAAGGCGCCAGAAGGTAATCCAGGATAAACTCCCTTATGCCCGGAACGCCAAAGAGCTTGATTATCTTGATCCAAGTACTCAATCAAATCAGAGTAATAAACCGACTGAACTTTTGACTCCCGCCAGGCAACATGAAGAGCCTCTAAAAACTCATCTGCAAATCCCATCTTGGGAATAGAAAATAAAATACAAAACTGAAGAGCAAAAAATATTTTAAAAAAACGATAACCACTCATAAATCATTACTTCCAAAGTTCAGCAAAAACTTACAACAGCAAACCATCAGAAGCAATGTTATTTATATAATATATAAATAATTTATTTAGTTATTATATTAACGTCATCATACTAAAAAACAGATTCACAATCAGTTTAATACTCACTTATAAGTCTAGCATTTGACTCACCCTAACGTCTCCCATGAAAACTCGCTAGCCTTGAGCCCCACCCTCTTCTTCTTGAATCTGAATCACTTGAGTGCGTGCCAAAATATCTCCAAACCTTTGGCCCTTTTCATTTTTAGCCATAAAATAAATCTCTAGAGTAATCAGTGGAAATCCAAGAAAGATCGCAACAAGCCAACCCCAGAATGGAATCATCCCAAAGAAAGTAACGACCCCGATAGGGAGATTTCTTAAAAACGACTGCCTCCAGTGAAGTGTTGATTTTCCAGTGGTTAAATCAATCACTCTTAGACCCACAAGCTTTTTCCCGAGGCTTTGCCCATAAAAAGGACTAAAGACAAGAGCATCACCTAGGAGCGTGTATAAGAACCCAACCAAGGGTCCCAAGGGATACCGTAGGATGATTGCCAGAAAGACACCCAAGAGCAGATCAATGAATTTAGCTAATACCCTGAATGAAACCTGAGCTTTTTCCATCAGCACACAATTCCCCACACAATTGAACTCTTGAACGACTCACGCTTTAAGAAAAAACCTATCAAGCAGGTCAACCATACTATGAACAATAAAAATATGGGTTTCCTGAATCCTACTCGAGTTCTTGCCGGCAGAAGCACACAAAAAGAGATCAGCTACAGACTTCAGTTTGCCTCCAGCACCGCCTGAGACTCCGATTACCCGGCAGCCTAAACTTTTTGCCGCATCAACTGCGACTAACACATTAGCGCTATTTCCAGACGTTGAGATCGCAATCACCAAGTCTTCAGACTTAGCTAAGGCTTGAATTTGCTTAGAGAAAACCTCATTATATCCAAAATCATTTCCGATAGCCGTAAGGTTAGATGTATCGGTTGTAAGGGCAATTGCAGGCAATGGCCTGCGATCGATCAACATCCTACCGACCATCTCGGCAGCCATATGCTGAGCGTCTGCTGCTGATCCCCCGTTACCCATGATGAGGACTTTACCACCCTTCTTAACTGTCTCTCCGATCCACTGAGCCGCTTCAACCAGAGCGCTTCCATATTCTTTTAAAAAAGCTTGATGAACTTCGATAGACTCTTGTGAAGTTTTCACTAAATAATCATGTGGACCCAACGTATGCTCCTCTCATTGACATGCTTCCTCTCGACCGAGAGCGAAAAACATGCTACTGGATTGACTCCTCTAGATTACTGAGATTTTTCAAAAATTAAAGAGGAATCCCTAAATATTAAAAAGACCAAGCTCAAGATACTAAAAAAATAGGAGTAAAGAGAAATGGCAAATTCAAAAAATGTTCAAACTGCTACAGATCAGAATTTCGATGCAGACATCATGAACTCAAACGAACTTACTCTTGTGGATTTTTGGGCTGAATGGTGTGGCCCTTGCCGTTTACTCGGACCCACCATTGATCAAATTGCTGACGAATACACTGGAAAAGTAAAAGTCTTTAAGATGAATGTAGACGAGAATCCTCAAACCCCATCTCGCTTTAGCATCAGAGGCATTCCTACCATTTTGTTCTTTAGAAATGGCAAAAACGTAGGCCAGCTCGTTGGGAACCACCCAAAAGCAACAATCACCCAGACCATTGAGAATATCCTCAATCCACAAGGCTAGTTCACCAAAACAAGATCAAGCATAATTCAAAACTTGTTTTTTTAATTCTGCCCATTTAACAAGTCCTCATCGAAGTCTTGTTTTATGGGCAGTTTTTTTATGAATAAGAAAAAGCCCTCAGAACAAACTAAATAACTCAACCTCTCAAAGTAACACCTAAGGCTAATAGCTCAAGACCCTTAGACTTGAAATCTCCTCAATTACATCTTCGTAAAAGAGAGAGAGAATTTAAATATTCAAAAAATAACAAAATCATAACATCACCAAGCTCGCATTCACATCGAAGGATAAGGGATCAAACCATCATCTAACCCAGTTACCCACCCCGTCTTGATCTTCAGCTGTAGCTCAGTCCACAAGATGAATTCTATTATTTCTATTGTTTGATTTTTCTTTACGACAATGAGAATACTTCGCACCATGTATACTCGTCTCAAAACTACCGTAATGAGCCTATCTCAAAAGCTGGAGATATTGAGCACAAAGTATTCCTACTAGACAGACAATACATAGACGAAACATCAAAGTACCTTTTTCAACACCTTCCTGATGGATCTTTTTTCTCTGAGGCAGTGGATTATAATGAAGATCTGAAAGCACCAATAGCTCATATTGGAGTTCCTGGAGGAGGTGCATCTGCGGCACCCACTGCTCGTCAAATGCGTTTATTGCCGCACTGGAGAATCCCTCTCTTGCGGCCCTCAGTGTATTCCCACTCAATGAGCCCATTTACTGAACCGACTCATCTGATAGCCTCAGGCATTGAACCCTGAGTAGCTGCTGCTGGATCATCGACTGGTGGGACTGGAGCATGTGCTGCAGAGCCTCCATCTGCTGCCATTACCACTATCGACTCCCCTCGTGCGACAGCACCTGCTGATCGAATAAGATCTCCAAGCTTTATCCTCGCTATAAACAGGGAAGCAGCTCTTACCACCTTACCTAAAATTGCACCCAGCGGTAATATCGCTCATCCGACTCAAGAGAAACCTCATGAGTTTGTAGTGATACAAAGAGATCCTCATGGATCGATATCTATTGTGAGTTTTTTTTTATCTCTCCAGAACTGGACTTGTTGGATAATCGTCAAATCATTGTCACAGATTGATACGAGGCTCTTGCAAGGTTCTCTGAGCTCTCACTTGGCTCTTTTTTCATCTAGAAAAGCGAATGAGCAGCAGGTGCATATGACATTTATGGAAAGAGCCTTGATGGACTGCCCTTTTTTAAAATCTACTCTTTATTGATTAAAATGTAATTCATAATTGAATGACTAATTCTTGACCCTCATTTGAATTTCTGTATCCTATAGTTAATAGGTTTAACAATTTAAAAAGGAGCGGTCTCATGGAATCAGGAGGCTTCATTCAAGGATTTTTAGTAGCACTTCAGGGCGGAGACCCTGCAATGCTACTCATCGCAGTTTGTCTCGCCATTTCACTGGCATTTACCCTTGAGCGAGTAATACGCCTCTTCTTCCAATACGGAGTAGATGGCGCGTCCTTCATGTTCGAGATTCAAAAGTACATTCTCGCCAATGATTTAGATGGTGCAATACGCCTTTGCAATGGCGCGGGCCATGCAGCTTTGCCTCGAGTCATTAAGGCTGGATTACAGAGAGCCTCTCGCAGCGAAGAGCAAATCCAAAACGCTATCGATGCAGCAAGCTTGGAGATTATTCCTAGACTCGAGAGAAGACTACCTTATCTGGCGCTGATTGCAAACGTAGCCACACTTTTCGGTCTACTTGGAACAATCACGGGCTTGATTCGTTCCTTCGGAGCCATTGCACTAGCTGACCCTGCACAACGCCAAGCGATCTTAGGAAAAGGAATTAGTGAGGCCATGAATGCCACAGCATTTGGTCTCATTACAGCTATCTTTACAATGGTTGCACACGGTATTCTGACGAATAAAGCTCATAAAATCACCTCAGAAATTGATGAGTTTGGCGTAAAGCTAATTGACTTACTCACTGCTAGAAAATTCAAACACTCCTCACAAGCAGAAGAATAGGACTTTTGTGTTAAAACGCCCTAGCGCAAGAAATAAGGCACATAAGGAAGAGGTTGAACTCAATCTTGTACCCATCTTAGACACGATGGTCACTCTCATTGGATTCCTCCTCTTCACCACTTCCTTTTTGGCGATCGTCAGTATTGAGTCCCCTCTCCCACAGGCCAGTCCTGAGCAGGTCCAGGAGAAGATCCTCGAAAAGCCTCTTCAGCTCACTCTCACCCTGCGCGAGAAAGAAGTAGAAATCTGGAGCCCTTTCAATAAGATCCCAACCAAGTCCATCGCAAATACGCCTGAGGGTGAGATCAACCTCAAAGCAATTCACGAGGCGCTCATTGAAGTCAAAAAATCATTCCCAAGTGAGACGCAAGTGGTGCTAGCTCCAAACAACACCACTCCCTACGAAGTATTGATTTCACTCATGGATACCATTCGAAATCTTGACCCTACTGACCCTTCCATTTTCATTAAAAATGAAAAAACCGGAGTTGATGAGCCAGCCAAGGGCCTTTTTCCTAAGGTCGTCTTTGGTAACTTACTAGGAGACACCTAAATGGCCACTAGTCGAGGAATTATGGCCCGAAAAGGCCGAAGAAATGCAAACAAGACATTTGAGCTCCAACTGACAAGCATGATGGATGTTCTAGTCATTATTGTTGTATTTCTCTTGAAGAGCTACAATATCAGCACTCATAACTTCTCCAACGCTTCTGGATTACAACTCCCACTCTCAGGATCTCAGGATAACCCTACAGATAGTCTCCAAGTCATTGTTACGCCAGAATCCATCACCGTAGATCAGAATCGCATCCTGGACTTTCAACAATTGGCAGGACAGATGAGTAGCAAGGAGGCCAATTACTCCTTTAGATCATCCGATCTAGATGAGGGCGGTCGAAGGATCATTCCACTTTACGACGCCTTAATAAAAGCAAAGGAAAAAACAGAGCTTTTATTAGCAAAGTCTCAATCAAGAACAGCTGATGGCAAGCCACTCCCCTTTGAAGGAATTCTAGCCATTCAGGCCGATAAGAGAGTAAAGTACGATACGATTAAAAAGATTATGTATACTGCTGGCAGTGCGGGATATAAAGTTTTTCGCTTCCTAGCACTCAAAAAAGACACTTAAGTACGCGTTTGCACCAGAGCAGCCGTACATACCAGCAGTAGATAAAAAAGACCGAATAGAACTCAAAATTAAGCTCTTATCAAACACTTGCCCATACCCTCACCC